>Ga0326728_10013434_pt1 | contig 17776 bp, 15 predicted proteins | sample MB3enrmetagenome_FD_207602 | JGI IMG/M metagenome (GOLD analysis project Ga0326728, IMG submission 207602) | Lab enriched peat soil microbial communities from McLean, Ithaca, NY, United States - MB31MN | ecosystem: Environmental > Terrestrial > Soil > Wetlands > Peat | place: USA: New York... | reverse complement strand
CTGGACGGTCGGTCTGGAAACCCCAAGCTCGTGGGCGATCTCTTGATTGAGCACCCCGTCGGCAGCCATCTGGATGATCTGGGCGCGCTGAACCACGCGCAGTGGGAGGCTGCGCCGGCGCGCCCACAGGTCCAACGTCGTCCGTTCTTCCTCCGACAGCACGATCGCTTCTGCACGGCGGCTCACGAACCATGGGATACCCCACGCACCATCATAAGTAAAGAGATTTGCGACGCACTACACTAGGTTGCCCGGCCGCTCTGGAACAAGCGCACGCGTTCATACGATCGAGGAAATGTGCCGCGACCGCATCGCAGCGGCGCCGAGGCGATATAAGCAGACAGACTCGTCATCCTTCTCACGTCGCTTGGTCAAGCACGTCGGCTGCTGTCGCCGTACCTTGAACCCAAACTCCGAACGCTCGGAACTGCGACCCTCATGGGTGTCGCGCTATTGTCGACCGTTTCTTCCACCGCGATGCCCTGTATCCGGCGACGCGCGCCTTTCTCGCGCGTCTCCCAGAGATCAGCGGCGTCGTGCCGTTGGTCGTATCAGTGCGTGGAGCCGCTCGCAGCGCCGGGTCGTGCACGTCTCAACGCGCCCACGCCAAGCGGCGTCAAGCAGCTTTCCCTCGCGCGCGACGGTCGCGGGCAGCGAGGCCTTCAGATGCAGGCGACTGTCGAAACGCCGCCGCGGCCATACCAGCACGTCCGCCAAGCCGGTGCCCCAGAACTTGATAGGCTAGTCGGCTGGTCTGTCGCTCCGGTGAAGCATCGTTCGGCACAACGACAAGCAAGTCGTAATCGCTGTCGGGCCCGGCGTCGCCGCGGGCCTTCGAGCCGAACAGATAGATACGCCTCTCGGAGCCGGCGCACAACTTGCGCCAGCACCGGATCACCCTCTGGTATGTCTGCGGCCGTCACCCTGCGATCCGCAACCTCGCAGTACCAGCCCGCCAGGCGATCACACGCCGAGCACCAGCCGTACCCCCTCTTCCACCCGCGCCAGCTTCGGTGCGGCAAGCGCCCCGACACGGGCCACGAGCGCCCGCTTGTCGATGGTCGCCACCTGCGACACGTTGACGACCGAGGTCTTGGACAGGCCGGTATCGCGCCGCCGACAGAGGACGTTGCCGGGAGCCGCGGCCAGCTCGAGGTTGGAGGTGATTGCGACCACGATCACGGTGCGGATCGAGCTCTCGTTGAAGTCGTTCGTTTGGAGAACGACGACCGGGCGCCCAAACCCCGGTGCCGATCCGAATGGCCGGCCCAATGTCGCCCACCAGATCTCGCCTCGGCGCATTACCACTTCTCACGCAGCGCTCGCGCTTGGAGCTCCGTGAGTACCGGATCGGTGCCCGAAGACTTGCGGGCGTAGACCACATCGAGTGCTTCGCGCACGCTCTTCCCCCGATGCTTCTTCACGAACTCCTCGAGGGCTTCGGCGTAGACGCGACTGCGCGACACGCGCCGGCGTTTCGCAACCTCCTCGGCCTCCTCGAATACCTGATCCGGTATGGAAACGGCCACCTTCATGCCTGGAGTATGACCAAGTATGACTAACCCGTCAAGGTACGGTCCATCTCACTGCCGGGATCACTTCCTCGGCGAAGCCTTGGATCTCGTCGAGGAAGTAGGGCGCAAAGATCATGAAGATGAAGTGGGTCACGCCGGCTTTGCGGTAACGCGCGATGGTGTCGAGAGACTCCTGTTTGTCACCGATCATGATCTGGCGGCGGACTTCTTCCGGTGATTTCTGGTTCATGTGCGCGATCAGGTTGCACATGAACTCCTGGCGCGGCGGTGCGGCCTTGTAGCACAACGGCAGCATCACCGTTTTTTCGATGGCTGCCGTGTCGCGCCCGACGGCGTCGCCGTGGCGCTGGATCACCTCAATGAGCTCACGCATGACTTCGGCGCTGCCGGTGGCGTTCCACATGTCGGCGTACTTGGCGACGATCTTGAGCAGCACCTTCCTGCCGGTGCCGCCAATCATGATGGGCGGGTGCGGCTGTTGGACGGGTTTGGGAACGCACATGGCGTCGGTCACGCTGTAGTGCTTGCCGTGCAAGGTCGTCTTCGGCTGCGTGAACATGCCGCGGATGATCTGGCAGGCCTCGTCAAGCGCTTCGAGCCGCCCCGGGAGCGTCTTGAAATCGATACCGAAGCTGCGGTGCTCGATCTCGAACCAGCCAGCCCCGATGCCGAGATTGAACCGTCCTCCGCTGATGTGATCCAACGTCGCCGCCATTTTCGCCGTAATGCAGGGATGCCGATAGGTATTGCCGTTGACCAGGTGCCCGATGCGGGCGCGGTGGGTGGCCTGCGCCAGGGCACTCAGCGTCGTCCACCCTTCGAAGCACGGCCCTTCCGGATCGACGTAAAGCGGATAGAAATGATCGAAGTTCCACAGCGAGTCGTAACCCCAGGCGTCGGCCTTCCGCCACAGCTCGAGCATCTGGATCCATTCCACGCCCTGTTGCGCTGTCTGGATTCCGAACCGGATTGGATGTGTTGCCACGACGACCTCCTCTCGGGTGTGAGATGAAGGTTTGGACGAGCGGACGGCTCACACCTTCTTGCGCTTCTTGCCGATGTAGTCGACGAGCAGGTACTCGCCGAGATGATCCGGGCGGGTGTAGAGGGCGCGGCCTTTATTGATGCGGGTCATGCGCTCCACGAAGGCCCGCAGGCTGGCGCTGTCGTCGAGCATGAAGGTGTTGATGGTGATGCCTTTGCGGGTGACGCGCTCGACCTCCTTCAGCGTCTCCTGCGCCGCGCGCATGCTGATGCCGCCGAACGACAGCGGCCACTCGCAGTAGAGCCGCCCACGCGAGAAGTACGCCGTCGGCTGGCCGTCGGTGATGACGATGATGTGCTGGTTGTTGCTCGCGTGGCGGCTGAGCAGCTCCGCAGCCAAACGCAGGCCGTCCTGCAAGTTGGTGAACGGGTCGCCCATGTTCCAGCTGGCTTCCGGCAGATCCTTCAGCTTCAACTCGACCGCACGCGTGTAGAAGCCGACGATGGAGAAGTAGTCGCGCGGGAAGCGCGCCCGGATCAGACTCTCCATTGCCATCGCCACCTTCTTGGCGGCGGCGAAGCGCCCCTCCCAGCTCATCGACCAGCTCATGTCGAGCAGCAGCACCGTCGACGTGCTGGTGGCGTAATCGGTGGCGAAGATCTCGAAGTCTTCGGGACGCAGCTCCAGGGGCGTGCCCGCACGGCGCGGCAACGCCTTCTTCAAAGTGCCGACGAGATCGAGATTCAGCGGATCGCCGTGGCGGTACGCCTTGGTGACGTCCGGCCGTACCTCATGGATGCCACGATGGTCGGAGTGATGGCTCCCGGCACGGTCCCGCAACAGGCCCTGGTAGATATCGCGCAGCGCCAGCTGCCCGATCTTGCGCACCCCCTTTGGCGACAGCCGCACCCGCCCTTCTCTGCTCGTCAGGTACCCCGCTTCCGTCAGCAGCAGCACCATCTGCCGCAGGTTGCGGAAATCCCGCACGGCCTGCTGGCCGAGCAACTCGCTCAGCTCGTCGGCGTTGATCCGTTCGAAATCGCCGGTGAGCAGTTGCTCCTCCAGCTTCTTCAGCCGCCCAACTTCACGCATCAAGTCCAGCGCCTCGTCGTAGTTCAGCGCCTTGGGTCCGTGGAAGAGATCACCATAGCGCCGGCGGAAATCCTCCAGGTCCTTCAGGTTCTGCAATTCCTCCAATAGATTCTCGAACTCCTGGCGCGCCTGCTCATCTTCGAACTCGTACTGCTGCAGCCGCTCGATGGCCTCGGAGATGCGGCGCGGCAGGCGGTCGAGGAAATCGAGCTTCTCCTGCAGTGACGGCCGCGCGGCGCGCTGGTCCTCCAGCGTGTCGCGTTCGAGATCGAGCAGGTCCTCGAGCCGTCGCCGTATCTCGTCCAGGGAGTTGTTGAGATTGACCTCGCGATAGCGCTGGCGCAGTTGCTCCCGGACCTCTTCGAGGAAATCGTCCAGGCCCATCACCCGCATGCCTTCCCACTCCGCCCCCTGCCGCATGAGCCACTCAAGGGCTTGCTGCACGTCGTCGGTGTATGAAAGGTACTCGGAGAGCTTCTCGAACACCTGATCGGCGTTCAACCGCACGCGCTGGCTGCCGTCCCACTGCGTGTAGCGGATTGTAACTGGCATATGGCTCTTGGCCTATGGCGTCTGGGCTGTTGGCTTAGGGCATCTAGCTTCTGGTGCGGTCGGGTAAAGCGCAAATTCTTCCCGCCCATAAGCCATACGCCACCAGCCACATGCGTCTTCATGCCCGGTACGTATAGCGCCCGCCCTCGCGCTCTTTGTTCAGCTTCTGATGCAAATGCAACCCTTCGAGGATGAACTCGGTGGCGGCGGCGATAAACCCTGGGCTCTCGACACCGCCGAGCACCCGAATGCCCTCCTGCAGACCGGCGATGGCGCGGACGCCGTCGAGGTATTCCGCCGCCGGCATCGCGTCCGATACCTCGACACCCCAGCCCTTCTCGAAATACTCGACCACGCCCTTGAGGTTGTCGGCCTTCAACAACCGGTCGAACACTTTGAGCACGGCGCGGTTGAGCAGGCGCTCGATCAGGTCCTCGCTCTTTTTCTCCTCCCCGGCGTACTCCAGCTCGATCTTCCCTGCAGTAGAGGCCACCACCGCGTGCAGGTCGCTGATGCGCGGCACGATCTCGCGCTCCCCCAGGCGCACGGCGCGCTTCTCGGCGTTGCTGAGAAGACTCTCGTAGTTATTGATCGTCACTCGTACGCTCACCCCCGAGGCCTGGTTGATCTCCGGGCAGGCGCGCGCTTCGAAGGTGAACTGGGCAATGACCTCCTTCATGAAGTCCGGCATGCCGACCACCCGCTCGAAGCGATCCAGCGCAGGCAACTCCTGCTCCATGATGGCGATTTCGTCCTGCAGCGTGCGCGGGTAATGCGTCCGGATCTGCACGTCGAAGCGGTCCTTCAGCGGCGTGATGATACGGCCGCGGCTGGTGTAATCCTCAGGGTTGGCGCTCGCCACGATGACCAGGTCCAAGGGCAGCCGGATCTTGTAACCTTTGATCTGAACGTCCTTCTCCTCCATCAAATTGAAGAGTCCCACCTGCACCTTCTCGGTCAGGTCGGGCAGCTCGTTGATGGCGAAAATGCCGCGGTTGGTGCGCGGGATGATGCCGTAGTGGATCGTCTCCTCGTCGGCGAGATAGCGGCCCTCGGCGACCTTGATCGGATCGATCTCACCGATTAGATCGGCGATGGAGACGTCCGGTGTCGCCAGTTTCTCCCCGTAGCGCACATCGGGCGTGATCCAGCTGATCGGCAGCTCGTCACCCATTTCGGCCAGGCGGCGGCGGCACTCTTTGCAGATCGGCTGCAGCGGGTTGTCGTTGATGGCGCAGCCGCGCACCACCGGGGCTGCAGGATCGAGCAAGGAGGTGAGGCCGCGGATGATGCGGGATTTCGCCTGCCCGCGTTCGCCCAGGAACACGATGTGGTGTCCGGCCAGCACCGCGTTTTCGATCTCCGGCAGGACGGTGTCGTCGAAGCCGATGATCCCGGAGAGAACGCGCTCGGCCCGTTCCAGCTTCGCGAGCAAGTTGCGGCGCATTTCCTCACGCACCGGCAGTACACGATATCCGTCGCGTTTCAGACCGCCGAGCGTGCCTGCGCGCTGCATAGTTTTCACCTTTCGCGCCGATGGTGCGCGTTCGGTCGATTATATGGGCCCGCGACCAGTGGGGCAACCGCGATCCTAGCGCGCGACGTCACCCGGCGACGGCGGCATCGAAGACGGGTTTGAGGCGGTCGTATGTCGCCTCGAGATGTTCCGGGATGACGCGCACCTCGGCAAACAACGGCATGAAGCTGGTATCACCGACCCAGCGCGGCACGATGTGCCAGTGCGCATGATCGGCAACGCCGGCCCCGGCGGCGGCACCGACGTTCATGCCGACGTTCATCCCCTCCGGCTGCAAGGTGTCGGCGAGGACCGTGGTGGCGCGCTGCAGCATGTCCATGAGCACCTGGAACTCGTCGCGTGACAGATCGCGCAGGTGTGCGGCATGGCGGCGCGGCGCCACCAGCAGATGGCCGTTGGCGTACGGGAACTTGTTAAGCATCACCACGGCGGGCTGCTGCGCCAGTACCAGTTGCCCGCGAAGATCTTCGCTCTGCACCGCGGCGCAGAAGATACACCCCGGGTCTTTGGGCCCGACGATGTACGCCATGCGCCAGGGCGCCCACAGCACCTGCATGGGGCGCGCGCTAGCTCACCGCTTGCATCGGGCCGGTGGCCAGCTTGCCGTCGACCCGTAGCCGCAGTTCCTTGCCGACCTTGAAGAAGGGGACCCGTTTGGGAGGCACGGTGACGAGGCGGCCGGTGCGCGGGTTGCGGCCTTCGCGTCCCTGCCGCTGCTTGACGATGAAGCTGCCGAAGCCACGGATTTCGATGCGGCCGCCGCTCCGCAGCGTGCCGGCCATGCTGCTGAACACGGAATTCACAATGACCTCGGCATCGCGACGGGAATATTGCGGATAACGCCGAACGACTTCCTCGATCAGGTCGCGTTTGGTCATGAGCACGTCCTACTCCCCTTTGGTCTTTGGTGCTCCTTGTTTCGCGGCGCTCCCTTCACTGTCCTCGCGATCCAAGCGCAGCTCCTCGTTGAGGATGTCCTCAAACGAGAACCGCGCCCCTTCACGTTCGCGCTGCAGATAGGACTCCATCTCCTCGCGCTCTTCCGTCCGGCGCAACGCTTTGATGCTCAATCCGATCCGCCGTTCTTTCGCATCAACGTGGGTGACTTCAGCTTCGACTTCCTGTCCCTGCTGGAAGAGCGCCTGCGGCTTCTCCACACGCTCGCTGCTGAGCTGCGACACATGGATCAAGCCTTCGATACCTTCCTCGATCTCCACAAAGATGCCGAAGTCGGTGACCGTGGTGACCTTGCCTTTGGCGCGGCTGCCGACCGGATAGCGTTGAGCAATGGCAGCCCACGGATCTTCGTTCAGCTGCTTGACGCCCAGGGCGATGCGCTCGTTCTCCACATCGATGCCGAGCACGACCGCCCCGATCGGGTCACCCTTCTTGTATAGCTCGGAGGGATGTTTGATCTTGCGCGTCCAGTGCAAGTCGGAGATATGCACCAGCCCGTCGATGCCTTCATCGACGCCGACGAACAGGCCGAACTCGGTGATGTGTTTGACCGTGCCTTTGATGCGGCTGCCGACCGGATGGTTGATGCGGATCATCTCCCACGGGTTGGGCGCCGCCTGTTTGAGGCCCAGCGAGATGCGACGGTTGCCGGGATCAACGTCCAGCACGATGACGTCGACCTCTTGGCCCGGCTCCACCACCTTAGACGGGTGCGTGATGCGCTTGGTCCACGACATCTCCGAGATGTGCACCAGGCCTTCAATGCCCGGCTCGAGTTCCACGAAGGCGCCGTAATCGGCAAGGCTCACCACCTTGCCGTGGACGCGAGCGCCAACCGGGAAGCGTTCGGCGACCGATGCCCAGGGGTCGGGCATGATCTGCTTCATGCCCAGCGACACCCGCCCGCGCTCCGGATCGTACTTCAGCACGACGACCTTGACGCGCTCGCCGACTTGCACGATGTCAGAAGGCCGCGAGACGCGCCCCCAAGACATATCGGTCACGTGCAACAAGCCGTCCAGCCCGCCGAGGTCCACGAAGGCCCCGTAATCGGTGATGTTCTTGACAATGCCTTCGAGGATCACACCTTCTTCGAGTACCTTGAGTGTCTCTTCCTTCAACTGTTCCCGCTCGCGTTCGAGCACGGCACGCCGGGACACCACGACGTTGCCGCGCGCGCGGTTGAACTTCAGCACCGCGAAGCGGCCACGCTGCCCGATGAAACGATCGAGGTTGCGGACCGGCCGTAGATCGGCGTGCGAGCCCGGCAAAAACGCTGGTACGCCGACATCGACCTTCAAACCGCCCTTGACCTTTCCGGTGATGGTTCCCTCCACCGCGCCATCACGCTGGAAGGCCTCTTCGATCTCTCGCCACACCTTGAGCTGTTCGGCTTTGGCTCGTGACAGCAGCACCCCACCGTGTTCGGTGTCGGTGCCGTCGAAGTACACGTCGATCTCGTCGTCGGCGTGCACATCCATGTTGCCGCTGCGGTCGAGGAATTCCTGAATCGGGATTTGGCCCTCCGACTTGAACCCAATGTCGACGGTGACGAAGTCACGCGAAACGAGTACGACGCGGCCGCGAACGATTTCGCCGGGGCGGACGGCTCTCATGCTTTCTTCGAAGAGCGCGCCAAAATCGCTTTCGCCGCCGGCTGCGGCTGCGTTTCTCTGTTGATCCATTTGAAATGTACCCCCTGGGGACTGGCTCGAGCTTGTCATATCGCCCCTATTTGTGGCTTGCAAGCGCTACGGACCGCGTGGCGATCAGCGCGCGGAGGGAAGCCACCACCTCCTCGATGCTCTTGCCCGTGGTATCCACCACCACCGCATCGTCGGCTGGCCGCAGCGGCGAATGCGCCCGGGTTCGATCTCGTGCATCACGTTCTGCAATTTCGCTCTCCATCTCGGCGACGTCCGCCGCCGTCGCCGTGCCGTGCATCTCGTGCGCCCGCCGCCGCGCCCGCTCGGCCGCCGAGGCGTCGAGGAACACCTTGACTGCCGCGTCCGGAAATACCACCGTGCCGATGTCGCGCCCCTCCATCACCACCGCGCCTGTGGCGCCCATGGCGCGCTGCTGCGCCACTAAGCGCTCACGCACTGCCGGCACCGCCGAGACCTTTGACGCTAACTGCGCTGCGGCCGGCGCGCGGATCGCCTCGGACAGGTCACGACCGTCCACGTACGTGCGCACACCACCAACGCGTTCGATGAACTCAATATGGACCGCGTCACAAAGTGTCGCCAGCCTGGCACTGTCGGCGAGGTCTATGCCGCATTCCGCCGCCAAGACGCCGATCACGCGGTACATGGCGCCGCTGTCAATGTAGCGATATCCAAGTGCCTCCGCCAGGCGCCGGCTGACGGTACTTTTCCCGGCTCCCGCCGGCCCGTCGATCGCAATCACCACCCCCCTCATCGACGCAGCGTCTCCAGGCGCGCAAAATAGTCCGGGAAGGTTTTCCGCACGCACTCTGGATCACGAATGCCTATCCCCGGCACGCGCAAGCCGATCAGCGCGAAGCTCATCGCCAGGCGGTGATCGTCGTAGGTGTGCATCATTGCCGGCCGGATCGTCGACGGTTCGATGCATAGGCCGTCTTCGAACTCACGCAGGCGCACGCCGAGGCGCTGCAGCTCCGTCGCCACGGCGTGCAGCCGATCACTCTCCTGGAGTCTAACGTGCGCCACGTTGCGTATCGTCACCGGCCGGCGCGCAAACGGGGCCAGGGCCGCCAACGTCGGCGCCGTATCGGAAATAGCGTTCAGGTCGGCCTCGATGCCGTCCAACTGTGCCCCGCCGCGCACCTCGAGGAAGTCGTCGCCACGCACCACCACCGCGCCCATCTGCTCGAGCACATCGACGAAGCGCACGTCGCCCTGCAGCGAGGCGTAGCCGAGCCCCTGCACGCGCACCCGCCCGCCGCACAGCGCCGCCGCGGCGAGGAAGTACTGCGCGCTCGAAGCATCCGGCTCGATCCGGTACCGGCGCGCTGCGTACCTCTGCGCCTTGATGGTGAAGCGCCGACAGCCGTCGCGCGCCACGCTCACGCCGAAGGCGCCCATCACCCCGATCGTCATGTCCACGTACGGCGGCGCCACCAAGGAACCGACTACCTTCAGCTCCGTGCGCTGGCGCGCGTACGGCGCCACCAGCAGTAGGGCTGACAGGAACTGACTACTCTTGGTGACGGTGATGCGGGCGTGCCCGCCGAGCAACCCCACAGCCTCGACGATCACCGGCGGACAGCCGTTCCCGGCCGCACTGCGCGCCTGCCCGCCGAGTTGCGCCAGCCCATCGAGCAGATCTTGGATTGGCCGCTCCTGCATGCGGGCGGAGCCGTCGATGCGGAACTGACCGCGCCCGAGACAGAGCGCGGCGACGAGGAACCGCATCGCGGTCCCGGCGTTGCCGACGTACAGATCGGCGCGTTCAGCAGGGACGGCGCCACCACGGCCGGTGACGACGAAACGCTCGCCGTTCGTGTCCTCCCGCATCTCGATCCCCAGCTGCCGCCACGCATCAGCCATGTAATGGGTGTCGTCGCTGAACAGCACGCCCTCAAGTGTGGACTCGCCCTCCGCGAGCGCCGCGACCAGCAGCGCACGGTTGGTGATACTCTTCGAACCCGGCACCCACACCTCGCAGTCCGGCGGCTGCGCCAGAGGGGTGACGGTGTAGACCAGCTCGCTCATCGGGTTGCGGCGCTCCACTGTTGTCGTGCGGCGCGTGCCCGTTCCAACTGCCGCTTCAGTTCCGCTTCATCGCCACTGGTGATGGCACGCCGAAGGGCTTCGAGGACGGCAATGAACTTCACGATGGCCGCATCGACCTGGGCGGCATTGGCCAGAAAGATATCGGACCACATCTCGACCGAACTGGCGGCGACCCGAGTCAGATCACGGAAGCTGGACCCGGCAAACTGCGCCAGCGCCGCGTCCGCATCCAGCACGGCGCTCACGGCGCTGAAAGCCACCGCGTGCGGCAGGTGACTGACCCACGCCAGGATCAGATCGTGGCGGGCCGGGTCCATCTCGTCGACCCGCATGCCTACACCCTCCCACAAGGCGCGGACCTTGGCCACCGCTGACGGATCGGTGCGGCGCCCCGGCGTAATGATGCAGCGGTTGCCCTGGAACAATTCCGCGAATGCCGCCGCCGCGCCGGAGTGTTCCGTGCCGGCGATCGGGTGAGCGCCGACGAATGAGAGCTCTGGTGGCAACACTGCTTCCACCTCTGCCACTACCCGTGCCTTCACGCTGCCAACGTCGCTGATCACCGCGCCCGCACGCAGGACCGGCGTGCAAGCGCGCACAACAGCCGCCATCGCGCTGACCGGAACGGCGAGCAACAGCAGATCCGTGTCGCGAGCCGCCTCTACGATATCGCGGCTGTAGCGGTCGACGATGCCGCGGCGCTGCGCCACCTGCAGGTTGGCTTCCGTGCGGCCGTAGCCGATGATCTCGCCGACCAATCCGGCGGCGCGGGCCGCGAGCGCGAGGGAGCCGCCGATGAGCCCCACCCCCGCGATGGTCACGCGCTCAAAAAGCCGCGGCACTCACCGCTCCTCCGCGTAAGATCTCCTCAAGTGCCCCGATGAAGCGCGCGTTCTCCGCCAGCGTACCCACCGTGACGCGCACGTATTCGGGGAAACCGTACACGCCCATGGGCCGCACGATCACGCCTTGGCGCAACAAAGCTTCATAGATCCGCTTCCCGTTGCCAACGCGGACCATCAAGAAATTGGCCCAGCTCGGGACGTACTCCAGGCCCAGGCGCTCGCATTCCTGGCGTAGAAAAGCCATGCCCTCGCGGTTGCATTGCTTCGTACGTTGCACGTGCTCATGATCCTCGAGCGCCGCCACCGCCGCCACCTGGGCGAGGCTCCCAACATTAAATGGTTGGCGCACGCGGTTCATCACTTCGACCAGCTCCGGATGGGCCACTCCGAAGCCGATGCGCAGACCCGCGAGGCCGTAGATCTTGGAGAATGTCCGTAGCGTGATCAGTAACCGGTCGGGACCGTGCGCCGAGAGCGAGTCGGGGTACTCTGGGTCGTCGACAAACTCGAAATACGCTTCGTCCATCACTACGATAACGTACGGCGGCAAGGCAACGAGGAAATCCTCCCACTCGCGCCGGAAGAAGATGGTCCCGGTCGGATTGTTGGGGTTGGCCAGGAAGACGAGGCGTGTCGCCGGCGTGATCGCTTCGGCGATAGCTTCGAGATCGTGGGTGTAGTTGCGCAGCGGGATCAGCCGGCTGGTGCCACCGGCGGCCTGCACCACGAGGCGGTAGATCACGAAGGCCTGATCCGCCATCACCGCTTCCTCGCCGCGTTGCATGAACGTGCGTACCGCCAGTTCGATGATTTCGTTCGAGCCGTTGCCGAAGATGAGCGCATCCGGGGAGATGCCGAGCGTCTTGGCCACCGCCAGTTTCAGATAGAAGCAGCTGCCGTCCGGATAACGGTGTAGGTTGCAGAGCGCTTGCTGGATGGCGGCCACGGCTTTCGGTGACGGGCCGAGCGGGTTCTCGTTGGAGGCCAGCTTGATCGAGCCGAAGATACCGTACTCTCGCTCCAGCTCTTCGATCGGCTTGCCCGGCGGGTACGGCGCCAGCGAGCGGATCCATTCGGGGATCTGTGATTTGATATCGACCGCCATAGCTACACCGGCCCCGGTGCCGAGGGATAGGATCCCAGGACCTTCAACGACAGGCACCGTTCCTTTACTGCCGCCAGCGCCTTGGCCACGCGCGCTTCCGCCACGTGCCCGACCAAGTCCAGGAAGAAGAGGTACTCCCAGGCGCGTTCCTTGAGCGGTCGCGATTCAATGGTACAGATGCTGACGCTGTTGTCAGCGAACGGCTTGAGCACGCGATGCAGCGCACCGGCTTGGTGGCGCAGTGACAGCAGCAACGAGGTCTTGTCGTCGCCACTCGGTTGCCCGATACCATCCGGTGAGATGACCAGAAAACGGGTGCAGTTGTGCACCAGGTCCTGAATGTTGGCCGCGATCACCTTCAGCCCATACTGCTCGGCCGCGACCCGCCCGGCGATGGCGGCGAAGTGAGAGGCGCGGCCCGCCGCGATGGCCGCTTGGGCGTTGCTCGCAGCCTCGGTGTGCGGCAGGCCGGGGAAATGCCGCGCCAACCACTGCCGGCACTGTCCCAGGGATTGCGGGTGCGAGATGATCTGGCGCACGCCTTTCATGCGGCCGCTGCGCGACATGAGACATTGCTCGACCCGCAGCAGCAGTTCCGCCTTGATGCTGAGAGGCGAAGTGACGAAGCGGTCGAGCGTCGCCGCCACCGTGCCTTCGGCGGAGTTCTCTACCGGCACCACACCGTAATCGGCGCGCCCGTGCTCGACCTCATCAAAGACGGCCGCGATCGAGTCGACCAGAACGACCGCAGTGGCTGACCCGAACTGCGCCCGAACCGCTTGGTGGGAGAATGTCCCCAACGGACCGAGGCAGGCGACCCGCAGCGGTTTTTCCAGCGACAGGCACGCCGACATGATCTCGCGGAAGATGGGCCGGATGTTCTCGGCCCGCAGCGGGCCGCGGTTGCTCGCCAGCAACCGCTGCACAATGCGCTTTTCGCGGTCCGGCGTGTAGATGGTGTTCTGCGCCCGCCGCTTGTGCTGGCCGATCGCGAGCGCGAGCCGGGCGCGCTCGTTCAGCAGCGCGAGCAGCTTCTCATCAATCCGATCGATGTGGGCGCGCAGGGCATCAATCGCGGTCGCGCGCGGCAAGGGGCTCCCCCGAAGACACCGGGGCGCCCCGTTCGCCAACAATGAACGGCAGCTGCAAGCACATCAACTCCGGCGTCTTCATGGATTGGGTTCGAGTGGCTCGAGTCGAGTTGCTAGCGTAACCAGGGCACAATTGCAATCGCCTCGCGGCCGGGTCCCGGACAAATCTGGATGGCCGAAGCCTTGATTGCAGCGCAGGGTTCGGCTAGCCGGCTTACATCGGTTCACGAGGAGGACTCGCGCGTGCAGGTTCGCACGTACCATTTGCCCGGCATCGAGGCTCCGAAACACAATTTTCTCCGCTGCGGGAAGGTGGAGGTCGAAGTGCCGCGCCTGCAGCCGGCACAGCTGTGCACCGCGATGGAGCGCGCCCGGCAGACAGCGCTGCAGCACCTGCGGCGGAGATCGGTCGACGACCTGCTGCTGACGGTCGACCGGGTGGTTGCCGCCTGGTTGCATCCACAGTCGGCGGTCCGCCAGCAGGCGGAGGCGGTGCTGCCTGCCGCCACCGGCTTCTCACCCGAGATGGTGCGCCACGGACTGCCGCTGTTGCTGAACGGATTGCGGGCGGAGAGCATCCGGGCCTTGCTGGACGCGGAACTCGGTGATCACCAGGTGCTCGACGGCATGCGGGCCGGAAAGCACGCCGCAGGACCTGCCCTCATCTTGCATGTGATGTCTGGAAACATTCCGGGACTGGTCGCCGCGCCTGTCCTGCTGTCGCTGGTGCTCAAGTCGGCCGTGCTCGTCAAGTCCGCGGCCGGTGATCCGATCTTTTCTGCTCTGCTGGCCGAGTCTATCAGCGAAGTCGATAGGGAGCTGGCGGGCTGTGTGCTGGTGACCTACTGGCGCGGTGGCGATCAGGAGATCGAAGCGGTGGCGCTGGGAGCGGCCGATCTAGTGGTGGCGTCGGGGTCCGATGCGGCGATTGCCGCGCTGGCGTCGCGTGCGCCACGACGGTTCATCGGTCATGGGCACAAACTGAGCTTCGCCGCTGTCGGCAGGGAGTATCTGCAACACCGTGAATCGGCGGGAGAGATCGCACGCCGCCTGGCGTACGACGTTTCGCTGTGGGATCAGCAAGGATGTCTCTCGCCACAGCTCTGTTACGTGGAATCGGGCGGTGTCGTTACGCCGCACGAGTTTGCCGCGCACTTGGGGCAGGAGCTGTCCGATTTCGCCGTTGCGTTGCCGCCCCGCCAGCGCAGCTTCGATGAGCACGCGAAGGTTTTGCGTTTCCGCCAGGAGGCGGAATGGCATCCGGCCCGTTCGGTGCTGGCCAGTTCCGGCTCCAACGACTGGAGCATCAGCATCGAGGAGGACGCGGAATTCATTCCCACCTGCCTGAATCGCTGCATTCGGATCAAGGTCGTCAGCGACCTCTCGTGGTTGGTGTCGGCGCTGGCTCCCCATCGCCGACACCTGGAAGCAGCGGGGCTTGCGGTGCCGGCGGCGCGGGCGCAGGAAATGTCCGCCATGCTAGCCCGCTGCGGCGTACACCGGATCTGCCCGATCGGAGAGATGCAGCGGCCTCCCTTGTTCTGGCGTCAAAGCGGCAGACCGCGTATCGCCGATTGGGTCGAGTGGGCAGTGGTGGAAAAAAGTGAGAGCGTGAAAGAGTAGAGCGTGGGAGCGTTCGAAGAGAATCTCAGACAGGCATTCTTCCGCCATGTCTGTCAGACCTCGGCCGAGCCGCTCGGGATCGTGGTTGCGCGCGCACGCGGCAGCAAGATCTGGGATGTCGGCGGCCGTGAGTATCTCGACCTACTGGCCGGCATGGGCGTGGCGAACATCGGGCATGCGCATCCGGCTGTGGTCGCGGCCGTCGAGAAGCAGCTGACGTCGTACCTGCACGCCTCGGTGTACGGCGAAATGATCCAGCAGCCGCAGGTGGAGCTGGCGCGGCGCCTGGCGGAGGTCACACCTGGCGATCTTTCGGTCGCGTACCTCACCAACAGCGGCACCGAAACCGTCGAGGGCGCGCTGAAGACGGCGCGCAAGTACACCGGCCGCTTGCGTTTCGTCGCCTTCGAGGGCGCCTTCCACGGCGACACCTTTGGGGCGCTTTCCGTCGGCGGCAACTCGGTCTACCAGGAACCGTTTCGGCCCTTACTGCCCGACATCCAATTGCTTCCGTTCGATGACATCGCGGCACTGAAGCGAATCGACACCTCCGTCGCGGCCGTGATTGTCGAGCCGGTGCAGGGTGAAGGTGGCGTACGCATCCCGAGCGCAGAATTCCTGCCGTCATTGCGGCAACGCTGTACAGATGTTGGCGCGCTGTTCATCGCCGACGAAGTAATCACAGGTTTTGGGCGCACCGGGAAGCTGTTCGCTTGCGAACACTGGAACGTGGTCCCGGACATCCTCGTCTTGGCAAAGGCGTTTGGTGGCGGGATGCCACTGGGGGCCTTCGTCGGGCGGCCGGAGGTGATGCAAACCTTATCGCACGACCCGCCGCTGGCGCACGTAACCACCTTCGGCGGTCATCCGGTGTCGTGCGCTGCGGGCTTGGCAGCACTCGAGTTTCTGCTCGCGGAGCGGCTGGCGGACCGCGCCGCACGAATCGGAGCCGAATGGCTCGAAGACCTGCAAGCGATCACGAGCCGCGTGCCCTGCACGACGCGAGGCAAAGGATTGCTGATGGCTTTGCAGTTCGAAACGCCCGCAGCAACGCGGCGCTTCGTCACCCGCTGCTTCGAGCGCGGGCTGATCCTTAACTGGACGCTGCATCGCGACACGGTCGTACGCTTGACCCCGCCACTGACTATCAGCCTCGACGAGATCAAGCACGCCAGCGCGATGATCGCGGAAGCCCTTCCTTCGCCTTCTTGAGGACCGCTTCGAGTCTCGGCTCTTCGTTGGCTTGCATCGTTGGAGGCCGATGCGGCAATGTGCGCGCATGCAGCACGCGTGGCGCGGGCGTGTGATCGAGCTGGCACCGGTGACGCTCGGGATGCTCTTTCTGCTCATCGCTCTCGTGTTCCGGCTGCATGTGTGGCGCTCGGTGCACGCCCTGCTCCCCGCAGCGCCAGCGGAATTTGCCGTGGCCTTCGCGGCGTTGAACGCGCAGCAGATGGAGATCCTGTTTCCGCTCGGCGTGGCCACCACCATCGCAATCGTCATCTTGCTGGTGCAGCGAGGTGGCGGCTCGCCGGCAGGCCGCCTGCGCATCATCGCCATCGTCGCGCTGGTTCTCTCGTCCATCGTGTCCACGACGGCGACCGATCCTCTGCAGCACGCCATCATCGGGACCCTGCCGCATGTCGGCGCTGACGGCATTGGTCCGCTGTTGCAGGCGTGGACGCGATGGCAATGGGTGCACTGTGGACTCGCGTTGGTGGTCGGCGGCGCACTAGTTGTCGCGCATCGCCTCCCGGCGGCAGCGGAGGCGGTTCACGTTGGCGGTCTGACCGCCCGACACCGTACCGTACTCTTCCTGTTGGGTGCCGCGACCTTGTTCGAGGGCTACGACCGCTTCATCGTCTCGCTCGCGCTGCCATACATCGGCAAGGATCTGGGCGCCTCAGAAGGGCAGCTCGGATATGCGCTATCGCTGATCCGCGTGGGCGCGCTGCTCTCGGTTGCGCTCGGGCGCATCGCCGACCGCGTTGGCCGCCGCCGCTTGCTGCTGGTCAGTGTGCTGGCGTACACGGTCGCAACCGCGGCGACGGGTTTGTCGCAGGGGCTGGTGACCTTCGTCATGTTCCAGCTGGCAGCGACCGTCTTCCTGGTGGCCGAGCTGGCGCTCGCACAGGTCGTGATCGCCGAGGAGTTCCCGGCGCAGTGGCGCGGCCGTGGACAGGGCATGCTGGGAGCCTTTGGGGCGCTCGGCGCCGGCATGGCTGCGATCCTGTTTCCCGTGATGCAGCCCACCAGCCTGGGGTGGCGCGGCCTGTACCTGATCGGCATCGCGCCGTTGCTGCTCCTCACCTACTTGCAGCGCGCTTTGCCCGAGACCCGGCACTGGCAAGGGCTCCACGTTGCGGCGGGCGAGCCGCGCGCGGGCGCGGTCGCCGTCTTCCAGCGCGGCCTGCGGGGGCGCCTTTGTGTGCTGACGGTGATCGCGACCGCCGCCAGCGCCGTTGCCGGCAGCGCGTTCGGTTTCATGTCGTTCCGCGCGACCAACGATCTCGGCTGGACCCCGGCACAGGTCAGCAAGATGATCATCACCGGGGGCGGCATCGGGTTCTGGGGCTGGTTCGTCTTCGGCCGCCTCGTTGACGTCTTCGGTCGCCGCCGTATCGGCGCCATCAGCCTGATCGGCGGGGCGGGCGCCATCATTGCGTTTTACCGGACCACGTGGCTGCTCCCCTCGTTCACCGGCATGGTGTTTCTCGAAGCCGGTGCCGCCATCG
>Ga0326728_10013433_pt1 | contig 17776 bp, 15 predicted proteins | sample MB3enrmetagenome_FD_207602 | JGI IMG/M metagenome (GOLD analysis project Ga0326728, IMG submission 207602) | Lab enriched peat soil microbial communities from McLean, Ithaca, NY, United States - MB31MN | ecosystem: Environmental > Terrestrial > Soil > Wetlands > Peat | place: USA: New York... | reverse complement strand
CGGACATCGTTTTTTTTGACATTATCAGCCTCCAATCTTAAACCGGTTTAAGATTCGTGGCATAAACCCTAGCATTTCACGACGACAGCCGCTCAAAAACTTTCAACACTTTTTGACCTTTATGCCCCAAAATCCGCTGGCGCTGGGCGCGGATCTGGTGCTGCACAGCGCCACAAAATACATAGGCGGACACAGCGATGTGGTGGCCGGCCTTGTCGCAACGTCGGACAGCGAGTTTTATGAAGAAGTGAAATTCCACCAGAACGCGCAGGGCGCCGTGCCCGGCCCGTGGGATTGCTGGCTTTTGCTGCGCGGCATAAAGACTCTGCCGGTGCGCATGCGCGAGCACGAGCGCAACGCCATGGAACTGGCGGGCTGGCTGATGTTTAGACCGGATATCGACAAGGTTTTTTATCCCGGCCTAAAAAAACATCCGGGCCATGCGCTTGCAAAAAAACAGATGCGCGGCTTTGGCGGCATAGTAAGCATACGGCTTGGCGGCGGAACCGGGCAGGCGGGCGATTTCCTTCGGCGGCTTAAAATTTTCACCCTCGGCGAAAGCCTTGGCGGCGTGGAATCTCTGGCCTGCCACCCGGCCAGCATGACTCACGCCTCCATACCGCGCGCGATGCGCGAGCAAAACGGCGTCAGCGGCGACCTTGTGCGCCTATCGGTGGGGCTTGAAAATATCGAGGACCTTAAGGCGGATATCTCCGCAGCGCTAAACGAAGAACTTTAAAGCAAGTTTCGGACAGGTGAAAGAAGCTCCCCGGCATAAAAATTAGAAAAAGCGCAATTGCAAAAAAACACTCCAGGCAGTTTCAAGTGCCGGGAGTGCTTTTTTTACTGTAGTGATATTTATGCTGTGCAGTTTGTGTCTTAATGCCTGAAGTGGCGCATACCTGTAAGCATCATCGCAACGTTATGCTCGTCTGCCGCGGCTATGGCCTGCGCGCATCATGGCGGCTGCCACTAATATGCACAAACACGTTTTCCCGGCGTGGAAACGATACTTTCTGATTAATCCGTTGCGCCGCTTCCGGCAAAATCCGCACAAGATATTGGGCGCATATATTAAACCCGGTATGAACGCGCTTGATTTCGGCTGCGGCATGGGATACTTCAGCCTGCACATGGCGGAACTTGCCGGACCGCAGGGCAAGATAACCTGCGTGGATATCGCGCAGAAAATGCTGGACGGCGTGTGTGGCAGGGCAGCAAAAGCGGGCGTTGCCGAACGCGTAGAAATGCGGTTGTTCGACGAAAAGAGCTACGGTCTTGCCGGACTGGAGGGGCGCATGGATTTTGCTCTGGCCTTCGCCGTGGTGCACGAAGTGCCGGACGCCAAAAACTTCTTTCTTCTGCTGACAGCCACGCTCAAGCCGGAGGCAAACGTACTTGTGGCGGAACCGCTTAGCCGTGTCAGCGAGGTTGAATTCATGACAACAATGGATGCGGCAAGGCTTGCCGGTCTTGAAGTTATATTCTCTCCTAAAATCAGCGGCACACGCAGTGCTCTTATGCGCTTGACGATGCAAAGGCCTCAATGACATAGAAGGTTGTAATGCATAATTCAAAAAAAGAAAGACCCGCGTTAAGCGGGTCTTTCTTTGTATAGAAGTCTGCGTTTATTTGCCGAGGTTTGCCAATTTGTCCTTGTACGCCTGAGGCAGTTCTGGATGCGCGGCGGTGTAGCCCTTGAACCAATCGTAAATCTGCTGCACGGCTGCTTTCTGGGTTATAGTTCCTGCGGCCATTTCCTTGTAAAGCTCGTCTTCCAGCTTGTCCTTATCCTCCGAGCCGCCCACGGTGCCGTGCGGCTGAGGCCAGAGGTTATCTATGCTGCTGTTTCCGCCGATGCACAGCGGCAGCAGGTGGTCGAATTCGTAGTTGGACCAGTCCGACTTTGGAATGTTGCCGTAGGCCTTGGCTATCTGTTCTTTCATCGCTTCAGTTACATTGCGGTTGCAGTAAGGCACATGTTCGGCATAGCGGTATTCGCTGAAGTTAGGATCGCTTGCGGTGCACAGCACTCCAGGCGTCATGCTCCAGTTAGGAATCGCTATCGGGGTTGCGCCCAGAAGTTCGGACTTGGGCTGCTGTTTGTGTGCCACATAACCCTGGAGGTAGGTGGTCAAATCCTCGAAGTTGGGATTGCTGTACCCCATGGCTTTGGCTTCGGCCACGGCTTTGTCGATGGTCCAGCCCTGTACTACCACGCGATATGCGGCTACTACGGTGCCCGTCCTGTCGTGGCCAAGTTCGCAGTGCACAAGCACCGGCTGTTTGCTTGCGTCGTTGATGATATCCAGCGCCTGGTCCACCTGTCCGTAGGAGGGTGACTGATTGCCGTCCATCAGCAGCGGTTCCATATTTATGCCGGCGCTTGAAGCCCAATTCACTTCGTTGGAGTCTTCGTCATTGAGCTTGAGAATAGTCTTGATTCCATAGCTCGGAAGTTTCGCGACGCCGGCCTGCGTCGGCTGTCCGCAACGGTAAAGAGTAGGGCTTACCTGCGCGAAATCGGGCAACCCTGAGGTGGCAGTATTGGAATTAGAATTGTCCAGCAGTGACGGAGCGGCAACCGCCGGGACATTGGCCGAACCTCCGCCAACCACCGCGCTGAGACTGACGTTGTCGAGAGAATTCTGTTCCGTAAGAGTTTCTATCGACATTGCTTTTGCGCCTACCGAGCCTGCCAGAAGTACGCTTAGCGCTACTATCGCTTCCCTGTTGCCCAGCTTCATATGCTCCTCCAATAAAATAGGGGGAGCCGCGCTGCTTCCGCCGCTTCCCCTGGGAACACCGGATTAAGGTCCGGTGGTGGATGCTCCCCGGCCAATCCCGGGGATTACAAGGTTCGTAAAACTAGTATGGTTTATAAACGGTGACCAGCAAAGTGCCATGGGGCCCATTCTTGTGTAGGACTAAAGTCCTATTATATATTTTGTCCATGACGGGCGTGCCATAGGCGCGGAATTGTTGCTATCATATACCTATGTTTATCAGGCTCGCTTTGCGGGCATAATATATGTTTTCTCTATCTTTCATATTATTCATCGTGGCGTCTTGCTTGCTTGCCGTATGGCGTAAAAGCAATGCGCTGCGATTTGCCTTTGCCGTATTTTACTTCCTTTATACTCTGGCTTTCGCGGTCTATTTCGGTATAGATTATTTTACCGGCGCGGGCATAACTCCCGGCGCAATTTACACACTGGGCTATGGGCTTGGCGGCGCCGGGTTTGGCGATTATATCAGTGACACATGTTTGTTGCTGGCCGTGCTGGGAGTTGTTTTCGCGTTGTTTTATCTCATGGAAGTGCGCGGACTATCGCGGCGATTGACTGCTGTTTGCCCGGAGCGACTTTGCCTGTTGTCCGGAATAGTACTTCTGGCGGCAAGTATCACCGCAAATCCGATATTGCCGGATCTTATGCGTTTAGGCGGAGGGCGGGGACAACTTCCGGTTTCCAACAGTCATTCCTCAGGTTTAATGTCAGCCAAGTCTTCAGACCCATTTTCTTTTAGCAGCGCATACAGGCAACCCGGTATAAGTGCGCGTTCGTCCGCTCCAAAGAACATTGTGTATGTCTACGGCGAAAGTCTGGAGCGCACGTATCTGGACGAGAAAATTTTTCCCGGTCTTATGCCCGGTATAAAGCGGCTGGAATCCGTCGGAATAAGTTTTATCAACATAGAACAACTGCCGGAGGCGTGGTGGACCATGGGCGGCATGGTGGCCAGCCAGTGCGGCGTGCCGCTGGTGCTCTATTCCGACCGCAGTATAGTGTCCGGACAGAACAATTATTGCTTGGGTGATTTGCTTAAACAGGAAGGTTACAATCTTGCGTATATTGGCGGCGCACGACTGTCTTTTTCTGGCAAGGGACTTTTTTACAGATCCCACGGGTTCGACGATGTCAGTGGTTTTGACGAGCTAAAAAGCACGGAGGTTGTTGCCGGTTCAGGCGAGGCTTGGGGAATACCGGACGACGTCATGTTCAATCTCGCCTATGACAAATTCGACCGCCTGTCCAAAAGTGGTCGTCCGTTTGGTCTTTTTATGATAACGCTAGACACTCATATGCCGGGTCATGTGGCAAAAGCCTGCGGCGATATGAAATACGGCGACGGCGGCAACAATATACTCAATGCCGCGCATTGCGACGACAAGCTTATAACGGATTTTATCGACAGAATCCGTTCCAGTCCTGCCGGAGCCGATACGGCGGTGGTTCTGGCTTCCGATCACATTTCCATGCGCAACAGCGCCTCCGCGCTGTTGCAGAAGGGCGACAGAAAAAATCTGGTACTTATGCTTCCTCCGGGCAGGACGTCGCCCGTGCGCATTGACAGGCCCGGCACCACTTTCGATACCGGGGCTACGATTCTGGATTTGCTCGGCTACAAAGGCTCACTTGGCCTCGGAAGGGATCTGTTGTCCGAGGATTCCATAGTTTACTCCGCAAGCAAAGTCAGCGGCGGATTTCCGGCGCAGTGGCTGGAGGCGGCCCGCGATGTCTGGACTTTGCCCGAAACCCGCGACATAAGAGTAAATTCAATGGACGCCTCGGCTTTGCTCAACGGTCGTCGCATAAGTCTCCCGCTTCTCATACAGTCGGAGCGCGGTCGACCGGACAAGTATTTTGTCAATTCGTTCGAGGAAAAGCATCTGCTGGCCTATTTGGCACAGTTCCCGCCGGAGAGTTCCTATATTTATATAGACCAGTGTTCCAATACCTCGGCACTTACCGGAGCTGATGCGGTAAATACAGGCTGGTGTCTTGTGGCCGGCAAGCTTGGCGCTTCGCAGGTGTTTTCGCAGTCCGTGTCAAAAAACAAATATTTCGGCCCCGGCATGGTAGACAGGCTGCATGCACTGCCGCTCGACAAGCCGGCCTACCGCGAAAACATGCTGAAAATACTGGGGCGGGAGCTGCATCCCGGCATTCGCGCAATGCTTGATATGGTGCCGGACGGCAGCGCGGTTTTCGTTTCAAACCCCGCACAGAGTTCGTATGCCGGTCCCAGTTATTTTGCCAGGCGCTATGCGCAGCTTAACGGCAAGACGGTATCGGTATATTGCTTTGATGACGATGTGGCGGGACGCAAATTCTATGCGCTGGATTACGAATTGCGCAATCTGCGCTATGCGGGATATGTTCTAGAAGCGGTTCCTGCCGGCGGGAATGTGATGCTGGTTACAAAAATAAGACGCCCGGCAAAAGCCTCGGGGCGCTGAGTTTTTACAATAAAAAAGGCGGCCGGAACATTGCTCCGGCCGCCTTTTTCGTGCGAATTATTTTTCGTATTGGGCGGTGAAGTATGCGTCCACCATCGCGCCTACCATATGGATGTCTATCACACGGGCAGGACGGTCATGATGATTTGTGTAAACCGCCAAAGCGTAACGGCGGTGCGGCCCGGTGACGATGTCTATATCGTGGAGCACCTTGGACGTCTCTCCGGTTTTGCCAGCGTAGACGGCGTCTTTGGGCAGCACGGCGGCGACAAGCTCCCTGTCGAGCTGGTTGAGCAGCGGGCTCATCATCGCCTTGCAGGAAGCGGGGGAGGCTATTTTGCCCGCGTATATTTCCGCAAGCATGCGCACAGCCTCGCCGGGCGGGAAAATATTGGACCTGTCGGACCAGTGCGCTTCTTCCGGGTCGTCCAGCGGCGTTTCGCCGTAGACTTTGCGGTAGACGCGCGTTTTCTCGTAGCCGAGCTTTTCCATCAGCGCGTTTATGTTCGGCCTGCCCAGCAGGTCTATCATCGTGTTGGTGGCGATATTGTCGCTGCGGCTTATCATCACGTGCAGCAGAAAACTGACCTTTAGCTTGTCGCCCTCGCGTATCGCCGGGTCCGGGTCGTGTATGCCGTTTTCGGCTAGCGGGTCCCAGGTTTCTGTGAAGTTCTTGTGCTCTATGGTCACCACTTGTTCCAGAAACGCCGGGTCGTTTTCCGCTTTTGTGTATGCCGCGACAAGTATCGGCACCTTTATCACGCTGGCCGGATATATCGGTATAGTTTCGTTGAATCCGGCGAACACCGGATGCTGCGGATCGGCAAGGTCGGCTATCGCAAACTCGACGTTGGCGGTGCTTACCTTTGCCGTTATCGCGGGGACCAGTTCGGCCAGCGTCGCCGGAAGCGGCGATGGCAGCGTTACTACCGGCATAGGTGGCTGAGCCGGTGGCTGCGCCGCGACGGTCTGAGTGGATGCGTTTTGCGCCATTGCAGCGGTGCAGCAAAAGAGCATCGCCGCCAGTGCGATAGATATTTTCATTTTCAGTATTTGAATTCTCCGGATTCGTAGATGACCGTTTTCTTGCCGTTTGCGCAGGTGGCGGTTACGGTTTTGTCCTCGGTGTTTACGATATCCCAGTGCAGCGAGGAGTCGTTGAAGCCGAGCTTTTCCTTTGTTTTTTTGTCCAGTCTCGCCGGATCGCCGTCGAAGGTATCGGTGTATGAAGCGCCAACCGCTATATGCGAGTTGCCGTAACGCCCGCCGTAGTTTTCATCGAACAGCGTATCCGCCATGAAGCGGTCTATTTTGGAGAAGCGGCGGTCGGTCAGCGAAAATTCGCCGAGCTGCGCCGCCCCCTTGTCCATCGCCAGCATTTTGCGCACGAATTCCTCGCCCCTGCCCGCGTTGATCTTTACGGCGCGGCCTTTATCGAACACCAGTTTGATGTCCTTTACGTAATTGCCGTTTTTGTAGGACGGGAAATCGGCGAAGTATGTGCCGCGCGTGCCGCGCCAGTCGGGCGAGGTGAAAATCTCGAACGACGGGATGTTATGCCCGCTGATGCCGAGGAATTTCCTCTTCTCGCCCAGTTCTATTTCCAGATCTGTGTTTTTTGAGCCGACGTGGATGGTGGTAATCTTTAGCGAATAAAGCCATTTTTTAATTTCGGTGCAGTCCCGGTGTATTTCCTTCCAGCGGGCCACCGGATTTTTTTCGTCGAGGAAACAGGCTTTTTCAACCTGCGCGGCGTACTGCTTTAGCGTAAGTCCCGCCTGTTTGGCCAATTCCGGCGTAGGGTACATGCAAAGCGTCCAGCTGAATTTTCCCTGCTCCTCGCGGCGGTCCATAAGCTCGCGCACTTCCTTGCGCGCTACGGCCACCGTGCCGAACTTTTTGGGGTCCACGTCTTTTAGGTGCGTAAGGCTTGCGGGGGCGCGCAGTGCTATGTAACCGTTAAGCGCACCGGTAAGCTCCAACTCTCCTGGCGGCACGAAGCGCAGCATCCTGTCGTCGCTTATGCTGTAAAAATCTTTTTCCATCGCCGGGCTTGAAAGCGCGCGCATGACGACGTTTATTTTTTTGTCCAGCAGGCGGCGGTGCACCGCCTCGGCCAGGTCCAGCGCGTCCATATCGTAGCGTATAGTCGCGACTTCGTAAGGCTTTATCTTGCCGCCCTTGCGCGCTGTTTCCAGTCCCCAGACCATAGTGTCGGCGTATTTTTCCAGCCTTTCCTTGGCGAAAATGTTCATGAGTTCTCCTTGTCTCCCGTATGTTTTGCTGCCGGTAAAAAAACAGCGCCGGATTTTTAACTCCGGCGCCGCATATATTCTTAGTGTATAGCGTCCAACCTGCACTTATGGTCGGCCATGCAGGCTTTTTCCCGGTCGCGGTACGCGGCGGTGCGCGCCATCAGGTTCTGGAAATTCACCAGATGCGCGTCGAACATCGGGCCCTCCACGCACGCAAAACGCGCCTCGCCGCCCACCTCCACGCGGCAGCCGCCGCACATGCCGGTGCCGTCCACCATTATCGGGTTGAGGCTGGCGAAGGTTTTCACGCCCCACGGCTTTGTCTGGTCGGCGACCACCTTCATCATGATTATCGGGCCTATCACGAAAACGGCGTCCAGCTTCTCGCCGGAGGCGTGCAGCTTTTCCAGCGCGCCGGTAACCAGCCCCTTTTCGCCGCGCGAACCGTCGTCCGTGGTAGTGAGCACCTTGTCGGAGACCGTGCCCATTTCACTCTCCAGAATAAGCAGGTCGCTGTTGCGCGCTCCGAGTATGGAAATCACTTTGTTGCCCGCCTCGCGCAGCGCCTTGGCTATCGGGTAAACCTCCGCAATGCCCACGCCGCCGCCCACGCAGACCGCGGTGCCGTATTTTTTTATCTCCACCGGCGTGCCGAGCGGCCCGGCCACGTTGAGGAATTTGCCGCCTTTCTTGAGTTCGTTGAACATTGTCGTGGACTTGCCGATAGACTGCACTATTATGCTGATAGTGCCGGTCTTGGCGTCCCAGTCGTAAAGCGTTATCGGCACGCGCTCGCCCATCTCGTGCGCGCGCAGGATGACGAACTGCCCGGCCTTCGCCTTGGCGGCTATCAGCGGCATGTAGATGACGTGTTTTTTTACCGTCGGGGAAAGTTGTTCCTGATCCGTTATCGTGTATGTTTCCATTATTTTTTCTCCGCCAGGAATTTATTGATCGCCGCCGCGGCGCGCTTGCCGTCCTTCATCGCCAGCAGCACGGTGGCTCCGCCGCGTATGGAGTCGCCGCCGGAATAGACCTTGTCCAGACTGGTCTTGCCGGAGTCGTCCACGACTATCACGCCGTGGCGTCCGGTGCTTAGGCCGCCGGTGGTTTTCTGTATTATCGGGTTGGGGCGCTGGCCTATCGCGATTATGGCTGTGTCGCAGTCCATCTCGAATTCCGAACCGGCGACAGGCACGGGTTTCCTTCTGCCGGAAGCGTCCGGCTCGCCCAGCGCCATGCGCTGGAATTTTATTTTTTTGAGATTGCTTTTCTCGTCGCCGATGAATTCCACCGGCGCGAGCAGGAATTCCATCTTTACTCCTTCCTCCTCGGCGTTTTCCACTTCCTCGGCGCGGGCGGGCATTTCGTCGCGCGAACGGCGATATGCCAGCGTTACGCTTTCCGGGCCAAGGCGTTTGGCGCAGCGCGCCGCATCCATCGCGGAATTGCCGCCGCCGAGCACAACCACTTTTTTGCCTACGTTGAGCGGCGTATCAGCCTCGGGTTTATAGGCGTGCATCAGGTTTATGCGCGTGAGGAATTCGTTGGCGCTGCACACTCCCACCAGATTCTCTCCCGGTATGCCGGGCATGGTTGGAAGTCCCGCGCCGCTTCCTATATATACCGCGTCATAGGCTTTTAACAGATCTTCTATCGTGAGCGTACTGCCTATAAGCACGTCGGCCACGAAGTCCACGCCCATCGCCTTGACATTGGCTATTTCCTGGCTGATTATCTCGCGCGGCAGGCGGAAAGTAGGGATGCCGTAGCGCAACACTCCTCCGAAATCGTGCAGCGCCTCGTAAACTGTCACTTTGTGCCCGGCGCGGCGCAGTTCGGCGGCGGCGCTCACGGAGGACGGGCCGGAGCCGACAACCGCCGCCTTTTTGCCTGTTTCCGGCGCGGTGGCGGGAGCTTTAAGTTTACCGGCTTTTCGCGCTGTGTCGGCGGCGTAGCGCTCCAGAAGGCCGATGGCGACCGGTTTGAATTTTTTGCCCAGCACGCAGGCTCCCTCGCAGTGGTTCTCCTGCGGGCAGACGCGCCCGCATATCGCGGGCAGCAGGCTGGTTTCCATTATTTTAGATACCGCGCCTCCGGCGTCGCCGTCGCGCAGGCAGGCTATGAATTCCGGTATTTTTATGTTCACCGGGCATGCCGCCGTGCAGGGCGGGTTTTTGCAGTTGAGGCAGCGCGTGGCCTCCCTGGCCGCTTCCTCGGCGGAAAGGCCCTGCGCCACCTCGTTGAAATTTGTCGCCCTTTCGTCGGGGGCTTGCCTGCTGCCGCGCTGGCGCGGCAGCTGGGGGTTGGGTATGTATTTTTTTGCAGTCGTTGTCGGTTCCATAGTGTTTTTTAGCTTCGTTCCGTATACGATACGCAAAGGCGCTGTTATTGTCAAGCAAACCGCTCAATACCCATTTGCGTCAGGTTTTCGGGCGCAAAAAAACGCCGCGGCTTTTTAGCCGCGGCGCCGGGTAAAAATCGGCAGCCTCAGACTTGAAGGGCTGTTTTTATGCTGGTTAGAAGTTCTTCCGTGGTGAACGGTTTCAGGTTGAAGCCGCGCACCTGCGGGAACTTGTCGAACATCGATTTCGCCTGGCCAAGCGCGGTGAGCACTATTATGGGAATCGATTTCGTGGCATCGTCGGCGGACAGTTGGCCCGCTATCGCGTGGCCGTCCAGTCCCGGCAGCATTACGTCGAGCAGGATGAGATCGGGCTTGGCTTCCTTTATTTTGGCTACGGCCTGACGGCCCGTATCCTGGGAGAAAACATCAAAGCCCTCATGGGATAATGCTTCCGTAAGGAGGTCTATCAATTCCGGGGAATCTTCTATAATGTATATTCTTTTTCCCATTGGTATAATTCTATCCCTTATCACGTTCCCTGTCAAAGAAAAAATGAGAGCCTGCCGGATATTTTGCTGTAGGGCAGGCTGCGGAAAGAGGATTGCTCATCATTGAAGGCGCGGCGGACATATTTGTTATAATGGCTTTGCGGAGCCTCGCCAGCCGACGGGGCCCGCCATATCGAGAGGTGTCTAAAAATGGCAGACAAACTTCAGCTGGAAAAATCAAACCTTCTATATAAGGAAGCCTGGGACCTGGTTCCCGGCGGAGTAGCGGGCATACGCCGCCCGTATAACTTCGTGCCGGGCGAATATCCGATTTTCTTCGATTCCGCAAAGGGCGGCAGGGTTACCGACGTGGACGGCAACGAGTACATAGACATGCTCTGCGCCTACGGCCCGATAATAATAGGCCACCGCGAACGCGAGATAGACAATGCCGTCATCGCGCAGGTGCGCAACAAGGGTTTCTGCATGTCGCTGACGCAGCCGATACAAAACGAGCTCGTCAGAAAGCTCAAAAAACTGGTCCCGTCCTGCGAAAAGGCCGCTTTCGTAAAGACCGGTTCCGACGCCACCAGCACCGCGATACGCGTGGCCCGCGCCTTCACCGGCAAGGTGAAAGTGCTGCGCTGCGGCTACCACGGCTGGCACGACTGGTGCGTGGAAGTGAAAGGCGGCATACCGGCGAAACTCTACGAGGATGTTTTCGAGTTCCATTACAACGATTTGCAGGGGCTTGAGGATCTGCTAAAGGCGCACGACGGACAGGTCGCAGCCGTGATAGTGACCCCGGTCGGGCATCCGCTGGCGCACGAAGTGCAGATGCCGGCTCCCGGTTTCCTGGAAGGCGCGCGCGATCTGGCGCACAAGCACGGCGCGGTGATAATTTTCGACGAGATACGCTCCGGTTTCCGCGTCAACATAGGCGGCGCGCAAAAGGAGTTCGGCGTAACGCCGGACATGTCGGTGTTCGGCAAGGCGCTGGCCAACGGCTACGAGATAAGCGCGGTGGTGGGCAAGGCCGACATAATGAACATGCTCGAGGAAAAGGCGTTCCTGAGCTCCACTTTCTTCCCCAACAGCCTCGCGCAGGTCGCGGCGCTAAAAACTCTGGAGATAATGGAGCGCGACGGCGTGCTGGACGTGATCCGAGCGCGCGGCCTGCAGTTCGCCAAGAAGGTCGAAAAGGTAATCGCAAACAGCGGCATGCGCTGCCGCCTCAGCGGCGCGCCGTGGATGCCTTTCATCACGTTCGACCACGACGAGAGCAAGCTCTACAAGAAGCTGCGCAACGAGTTCTACACCCAGCTTATCCGCCGCAAAGTTTTCCTGCAGCCGTATCACCACGGCTACATAGCGTACCGCCACAGCGTGAAGGACCTCAATTACGTGGTCGCGATGATAGGCGAATCGCTGGAAGAAGCGAAGAAAATATCCTGATTCGAACCGGAGACGATGATGAACGAAGCTTACATAATAGACGGAGTGCGCACCGCCATAGGCAGTTTCGGCGGGACGCTGGCCGACGTGCCGGCCGCCGAACTGGGCAAGACCGCGATAGCCGGGCTGCTTAAAAAGCAGAACGTCAATCCCGCTGTTGTGGACGAAGTTGTCATGGGCTGCGTTTTGCAGTCCTGTCTGGGGCAGAACGTCGCGCGCCAGTCCGCCATAGGCGCCGGCATTCCCAAGGAAAAAACCGCGCTGACTGTAAACATGGTCTGCGGTTCGGGCCTTCGCGCCGTGGCGCTTGCCGCCCAGTCGATAAAATGCGGCGATACCGGCATAGTGGTCGCCGGCGGCACCGAGAACATGAATCAGGCCCCGTACGTGCTTAAGAAAGCGCGCACCGGCTACCGCATGGGCAACGGCGAGCTTGTAGACAGCATGATAACCGACGGACTCTGGGATGTTTTCAACAATTACCACATGGGCGTGACGGCCGAAAACGTGGCCGCCAAATACGGCATAACCCGCGCCGAGCAGGACGAGTTCTCCGCCTGGTCGCAGAACAAGACCGAGAAAGCGCAGGCCGAGGGCAAGTTCAACGACGAGATAATCCCCGTAGTGATACCGCAGCGCAAGGGCGATCCGATAAGTTTTGTGAAAGACGAATTCCCCCGCGCAGGCGTTAAGGCCGAAAAGCTGGCCGCGCTAAAGCCGGCGTTCAAAAAAGACGGCACCGTTACGGCGGCAAACGCCTCCGGCATCAACGACGGCGCCGCCTGCCTGCTGGTCGCTTCCGGCGAAGCGGCAAAGGCCAATAATCTAAAGCCGCTGGCGCGCATCGCCTCTTATGCGTGGCACGGAACCGATCCGGCGATAATGGGCGTAGGTCCGGTGGAAGCGGTCAGGCTTGCGCTTTCAAAGGCGGGCTGGAAACTTTCCGATGTAGGGCTTATCGAGGCGAACGAGGCTTTCGCCGCGCAGTCGCTGGCGGTGGCCAAGGAACTCGGCTTCAATAAAGACATCGTCAACGTAAACGGCGGCGCTATAGCGCTTGGACATCCCATAGGCGCAAGCGGCGCGCGCATACTGGTTACGCTGCTGCACGAAATGCGCCGGCGCAAAACGGCCAAAGGCCTGGCGACGCTGTGCATAGGCGGCGGCATGGGTATTGCGATGTGCGTCGAACTGGCATAGTTCGCCGTACGGTCAATCTAAAATAAAAAACGCCCGCGCAAAAGCGCGGGCGTTTTTTTGTCCGGAAAGATGTTTTACCGGAATGATGATTTTGTGCGGCGTTTCTTGTTTGTGAAGTAATTGAGGTTTTTGCAGCCGGTCACGTCCTTGTTATGCTCGGCCAGCGCCTTGCACGCGGACGATTCCGATGCGCCTTCGGCGCACACGGGGCAGTTTACGTGCTTGAAATAGTAGGCCATATCATCGGCGGCTTTGGCATAGTTGTCCAGCTTTGCATACGCGTCGGCGCGTATGCGGCGGCTTTCCATGTCTTCCGGATGCAGTTTAAGCGCTTTGCCGGCATCCGCGACCGCTTCCCTGTATTTGTTGAGCGAGAGATATATCATGGCCCTGCCGCGGTACCACGGCGAATCGTCATCGTCATTGCGCAGGTTTATAGCCTTTTCCAGATCGGCGAGGGCTTTGTTTATGTTATCCTCTCCGCCCATGTAGAATTCCGCGCGCGCCCGCTGGCCGTATGCGAAGGCCGACTGGTGCAGTTCCAGTTCCCTGGAGAAAATAAGCTGCGCCTGCGCGGGGTAGGAACGCGCGGCGCGGTCCGCCGAGCAGCCTTTCCCCGCCAGCGCGTTCAGCGCGTTCTCGCGGAACAGCTCGGCCTTCTTTTCCGGCGGCATGGCGTTCCAGCCCGCCCCGGACGAAAGCGATTCGATGATTTCCGGTATTTTCGCCGCGAAATCCGGCGGGCACGACTGTGCGGCCTGTTTCCCCGCCGCCGACGCCGCCGACGCGCAAAATATCGCGCAGCATAAAATAAAAGCAAAACGTTTTGTCATCTTTCCTCCCTTGGTATTCCAATTTACCATATTATCCCGCCCATGCGCGAAAACAGTTGTGCGGGATTCCCTATTGTGCTTTAATTTCCGGATGAGGGGATTTGTCCAGAATATTGCCTTCCTGCATATTCCGTCGGTGCGCTATGCGCTGGTGGCGTTTTCCAATATCCTCCAGATCTATATATTCACGGCGGGCGTATTCTATTTCTTCACAAGCTTTTTCGGGCTCAAGCGCCGCCGCGAACATATGATTACCTGTCCCGTTAAAAAACGCTTTGCGTTGATCGTGCCCGCCTATAACGAGGAAAGCGTAATCGCCTGCGCGGCGGACAGCCTGCTCAAAATAAAATATCCGCGCGAGCTTTTCGACATCTATGTCGCGGCCGATCACTGCACGGACCGCACCGTCGAAATCGCGCGCGCGCACGGCGCGCTGGTTTACGAGCATAAGGGCGACTGCCCGCGCGGCAAAAGCCGCGCGTTGCAGGCGCTGGACGAATATCTTCTTTCCACCGGCAAATACGACGCTTTCTGCTATTTCGACGCGGACTCGCTGGCCCATCCGGATTTTCTGGAGGCGATGAACGCGCGGCTTAACCGCGGCGAACAGGCTATACAGGCATGCGAGCATTCAAAAAACTGGAACGTAAACTGGCTGTCGCGCATCTGCCATGTGGGCCAGGTCTTGCAGGTATATTACGGGCAGATGCCAAAACACCGTCTTGGATTTTCGGCCACGCTGCACGGCAAGGGAATGTGTTTTACGGCGGATATAATGCGCCGCTTCGCCTGGGATCCCCGCGCGCTTACCGAAGACATCGAGTTTCAGGCCAATCTGGTGCGTCACGGCGTGCGCATCCATTATGCGCCGGAGGCGATAGTCTATGACGAATCGCCCACGCAGATAATACAGATGATCTATCGCAGCATACGCTGGACCAAGGGCGCGCTTTACGTTGCCAACAAGCATATAGGCGGGCTTTTGCGCCGCGCGCTCAAACACCGCGACATGCGCGCGCTGGAGTCTTTTGTGCGTTTTTCAATGTGCTACCGCTTCATTTTTGTAGGGCTGATAGCGATTTTCATGTACGTATACCGTGACGCCTTCAGCCTGCTTTTCTGGGTTTTCGACCACCCGCCCGGACGCCGCTTCACCGTCAAGCTGATGAACTGGATACCGGTGTATCTGTGGCCGGCGTATGCTGTTTACCGCGAAAAGGGAAGCTGGCGGCTGTATGCGGCGTATCTCATGATGCCGTGGTTTTACCTGTGCCTCGGCGTGCCGATATTCTTCGTCAGCCTGTATAGCTACCGGCGCAAGGGCGAATGGTTCCGCACCGAGCATACCTGCCCCGTCGAAATAGCCGACATACTGCCACCCACCATGTGACTGAGTTGTGATTGCATAACGCCGGGGGCTATGATATACTCAAAATATAGCTTTGGATTTATAATGCACGAAGGCCTTCCGGCTATCCGGCAGGGGGAGTATTATTCATGGAACTGAACATCAGTATCGACCTTAAGATTTACAGCATCGAGGCAATAGAGCGCGCCGCTTACACTTTCACAGATAATGCCTACATCGAGATAAAGTCCAAAACGGACACCAGGGCGGAAGTGCTTGTTTCGCCCAAGGAAGGCGCCGTTCTTACAGGGGAAAAACTGCGCAGGGAATTCTTAAACGAGCTGCTGCACAGCGAGCTGCGCTGCCGCGTTTCCGCCAATAACCAGAAGATTCGCGAATACATAGTCACGCAGGCGCTGCTCAGCGCGCAGCCGGATGACGCAGTCTCCGACGATGCTGTCTCCCAGGCCGAGGAAACGCAGGCGAAAAAGCAGGATTCCGCGCTGCTGGAATCCGAACTCGAGGCCGAGATAGACAAGCTGCTGGCCGAGGCGGAAAAGAGCGATTATTCCAAGGACCCTCTCGCCATAGCCGTTCCGTGGGAAGAGAAATACGGCAAGAAAACCGCGGCGGCGGGGGCCAAAAAAGGCGGCGCTAAGGCTAAAAAGCGCTAGGCGCATATGAAAGAAACCATATTGGACAGAATAGACGCCGAAAGCACCGGATTTTTCCGTTTCAGGCAGCTTGGCGGAAAATACCTGCTGACGAACGACTGCGGCTCCTGGGAGCTGCTGTCGCCTCCCGATTTCGAGAAATTCGTGGCCGGCAAGCTGCCGCGCACCGGAAAGATTTATGCGGCGTTGCAGTCCAAAGGGTTTGTGCGCAATAATACTGATTTCGACGGGCTCATAGGCCGCTGGGCGCAGCGCAACGATTTTTTAAAATTCGGTCCCTCGCTGCACATAGTGGTGGTGACGCTGCGCTGCGATCATGCCTGCGTCTACTGCCAGACCAGCGCGCACCGCTCGCAGGACAAAAGTCTGGACATGACTCCCGCCACGGCGAAAAAAGTGGTTGACTGCATATTCGCAGGCCCCAGCCCGCTGGTGACGATAGAATTCCAGGGCGGGGAGCCGCTGCTCAACTGGCCCGCCGTAAAAACCGTAGTGGAACACGCGCGCAAAAAAGAAAAACAGACGGGCAAAAAAGCGATCATAAATCTGGTCAGCAACATGGCCAACATGACCGGCGAGCGCTTTGATTTCCTGCATGCGCAGGGCGTAAATTTCTGCACCTCCATAGACGGTCCCGAAAAAATACACAACCGCAACCGCGTGTACACCGAGGGCAACAGCCATGCCTGCGCTACCGGCTGGTTTAAAAAGATACAGGAAAAAACCAGCGGCCAGCTCTATCAGGCGGACGCACTGCTGACCGTATCGCGCGCGACGCTGGAAAACTGGAAAGCTGTGATAGACGAGTACGAAAGCATGGGCGCGCGCGGCATATCGCTGCGTTTCCTGAGCCCGATGGGCATGGCGGTGGAGACGTGGAGCAAGATAGGCTATACGCCGGACGAGTTTCTCGCGTTTTACGAGAAATCGCTGGATTATATACTTGAGATAAACCGCAAGAAGCGCACTTTTTTCGAGAATTCCGCGGTTCTCTTCCTGCTCAAAATACTGTCGGATTCCGATCCCAATTTCATGGACCTGCGCTCGCCCTGCGGCGGCGCGGTGGGCCAGATAGCGTATAATTATGACGGCAAGGTGTTCACCTGCGACGAGGCGCGCATGCTCAACGAGATGGGCGACGACTCGTTCTGCATCGGCGACATCGCCAAAGATTCGTATTCCGACATAATCAACAAGCCGGCGGTGAAGTGCCTCGTCACCGCCTCCTGCACCGATTTGCAGCCGGCATGCTCTCAATGCGCATATAAACCCTACTGCGGCGTATGCCCCGTGATAAATTATGCGTCCGAACATGATCTTTTCGCCAGGATGCCGTGCAATTCCCGCTGCAAGCTGTACAAGGGCATGCTGGACATGCTGTTTACCAGGCTGGACCGCCCGGACGACAAGAAAGTTTTCTCGGAATGGGTGCGGCTGGCTTTGCGCAAGCTGCAATCCGAAGCTTCCGGCACCACGGAGGTAAGATGAAAAAGAAACTGCTCCCCAAGGTTAAACGCGACCTGTCGATGTTTATAACCAGCGAGGAGGGGAAAATCCTCAAGAAAGACGTAGTTGAAACCGCCGTGGCGCTCGGCATAGTCGGGGGAGTGCTGTTGCAGGCGGACGATGCGTCGGGGGTGACCATGGCCACCGGGCATCAGAACTACCTGCACAATTCATTAAGCGGAACCGCCATAAGCGGCTATCACACGAGCCACGGTTCGCACAGTTCGCACGGTTCGCACAGTTCGCACGGCAGCCACGGCTCGCATACCTCGCACGGTTCGCACGGCAGCCACGGCTCGCACACCTCGCACGGTTCGCACGGCAGCCACGGCTCGCACAGTTCGCACGGTTCGCACGGCAGCCACAGTTCTCACAGCTCGCACGGTTCGCACGGCAGCCACGGTTCGCACAGTTCGCACGGTTCGCAC
>Ga0326728_10013432_pt1 | contig 17777 bp, 11 predicted proteins | sample MB3enrmetagenome_FD_207602 | JGI IMG/M metagenome (GOLD analysis project Ga0326728, IMG submission 207602) | Lab enriched peat soil microbial communities from McLean, Ithaca, NY, United States - MB31MN | ecosystem: Environmental > Terrestrial > Soil > Wetlands > Peat | place: USA: New York... | reverse complement strand
CCCCGGGATGCGGCCGTTGAAGATCTCTTCTCCATCCGTCCGAACGGTGACCTGCCAGCTCTCCTTGTGCACGTCGATCCCCACGTAGACATCCTTGCCCACCACCGATCTTCTGTTCTTTCCTGTCACCATCTTCATTGCGTACCTCCTCGGTTTTTTGAAGAGTATATCAACACCCTTCAGAAGGGCCGCAATCTATCATAGTATCTACAAATCGCGCATTGAGCCATGCGGGGTATTTTATCGATTGCCGTGTGAAAGCTGCAACCAAAGGCTATCCGTCGAGCACCTTTCTGACGGTCCCTGCAATCTCCTTCTCTGTAAGAGGCTTCATTGCAAAGGCCTTGATGCCTGCCGCCCTAGCGGAGTCGGTATCGACCGCATAGCTGAAGCCGGTGCAAATGGTGATGGGCTTGTTGGGCCGGAGAGCGAGGACCTTTTTCACAAGTTCAACGCCTGTTAGTTCGGGCATTTTCTGGTCGGTAACGACAAGATCGAACCGGGACGGGTCCAGCTTGAAAGCGCAAAGGCCTCGCGCCCGTTCATCCGGGACGTGACCACGTACCCAAGTTTTGCGAGGATGTCTTCACCTCGGGGCGGGCTGGTTCTTGTTACCCCTCTGTCAATGCACCATAGCTTCTGTACATTGATTTCAACGGAAGAGGCCGAATGACACGATCCCTCCGGGAGTGCATTGTGTTGCGTCCCGCAGGCGGCGGGATGACACCGTTACAAATTGCCGGAAGATCAAGATGTTCTCTTCAGGACAGCGCGGTGTGCCGATAGGATTTTGGAATTGTTCTCATAAAGCTGAGTGAAATGGGTCGTATTAAGAAAAGTTCAGTTCCCAGACGTTCCACCGGACAAGCCCCGCCATAGACTTCGAGCCACGAGAAGAACCGAACAAGCGGTGCCCGCGAGACAAACAGCTTCACCGTGGCCGCAACCCAGAGGCTGAGGCGGTTGAAGCAATCCATCGGCCCGCCGGGCAGTCTGTGGCCCAAGCGGGTGCGAAATCCAACGACGAGGCCGGCCCCGGCTGTCCTCGCTCGCCAGTAGATGAGTCACCCGCTGGTGGCAAGGACAGCCAGAATCAACCGTGCGCAAAGGCTTGCTTAACCACGTTTTGTTCCAACAGTTGCCCGGCTACCGAGCCCCTGCCTCACGGAAGCCGAAGAGCTCCAAGCACCGATTAATCTGCCGCCCGGAGGCAGAAGCCGGCCTCGATGTTGTTGATGTTGTGGTTGCCGGGCGAACTGTTCACAATGCTTCGGTCGGATGCGTCCAGCCGGACCACGTAACCGCATGGTTTCATGGATATAGGGCTGCCGGTATCCAAGGACCAGGGCCATCCGCCAGGCGCCGGAGCCGAATCCGTATTCGCCAAGCCGGACACCGTCGGCTGATTGGACGGAGTCGAGATCGTGTCGGGCTCCGTTGAGAGTGCCCAGGCCCCAAAGTGGAGATCATCAGCTATGAAGTAGCCGCTCACGGCACCGCCCACCGTCACGTCGGTGCAATCGCCAGAGCCCGAAGTGATATGAATATCCATCGTGAGAGGAAAGGTCGGCGGTGTGTTATCGAGCTGGATCAGATACTGCGGGGTTGTGCTTAGCACGGTGTCTGACGAGTCCGCAAACTCCAGCCATACGTTCCACTGATCGTCACCCGACGAGTACCAGTACGCCAGAATATTGTCGACGTTCTGAAGCGTACTAAGATAGGTGAAGAACCCGCTGCCATCCGGGGACTGCGTTGACGGAGTCCCGGTCCAGTCGGTGGTCGTAATCGGATCGGTGAGCACAGTAGGTAGCGGAGCGCCCACCTTCTGTATCTTGACACGATACTTGTTACCCACAGTAGGCAGTCCCTGAATCACTATTAGACCGCCAAACGGGCACTGTCGGGTGACCAGCCATGGGTCGGCGTAGGTACCCGTGAGGGCGAAGACGGCGCCGGGCTTCGTCATGCCGGTCACCACGGTGTCGATATTGGCGACGCCGATGCCGCCGATGATCGAAATGTCGGGCGTTCCGGACGCAAACGGCACACCCGGATTGAGCAGGATCAGAGTCTCGTCACTGTTGCCCCAGGTGACCGGCGCGTTCGGATCGGTTGTCGAGGGCGGCACGTTCCAGGAAAGGACGGCGCGCACCTTGGCGGTCTTCGGTCCCGCCCCACAAGGCTGCGTGTGGCTCGCGATGTCCACCGGCTGGACCAGCGAATACTCGAGGCCGTCCGGCGGTATAGCGCTGAAATCATGCACATTCACCGAGCTGGTGCCGACGTACGTCCAACCGCCGCCCCAGTCTACCCAGAAGGCCACGTATTCCAGGCTGCCTGCGGTGCAGGGTCCGCCGGAATATCCGCTAGACAGCTTCACCTTGATGATCCCCACCAACTGGCTGAGGTTAGAATTCAGGCCCACGCAGTCCAACTCTTCGTACGTCGTGTCGCCATCGGTACCGAGCAGGTCGCCGATGATGTCGTTGATATTGAGGTCCTTAATTCCGGCAAAGGAGGACCCTGGGCCGGTGAAAGTCGCAAGCCCCGTCGCTTGCGCATCGATGGCTTTCTTCAGCTCGGCCGACAGGTAGCGATGCGCAGGAACCTTGCCATTGTAAACTGCGTCCAACTCTGCAGCGCTTAAGGCTTTCGGCGGGGACGCCTTGATGGGCTGCGTCAGGTCAACGGCGTCCTTAAACTTCGCCGCCGGCTCGACCTTGGATTCAGCCAAAAACTTGTCGAGCGGGATAAAATCGAATCCCGCAATTTGGATGTGAGCGTCAACCACGTTGCCCCAGACCGGCACCCAGCCCGGGCTGCTCGCAGGCGGCGGAGTGCTCCAGGAAAGAATCGCCCTTACGAGGGGAAGGTTTTCTAAGAAGCAGAATTCTTCGGGCGGGTTGATCGACAGGGTCGCGTCATATTCGAGAGGCTTGGGTCCAGGCACGTCGTAGACGGTAAAGCCGGTCAGCCCCTGATCTTGCCACGTGGCTCCGCCATCGTATGACAGATAGAATCGGACGAATTCCTGCGATCCGCTCGAACAGACATCGCCGTCGTATCCGGTTGCCTGATTGATGTTGACCTCCGCCTCCAGGCGGCTGAGTTGAGGGTTGAAACCGACGCAGGCGATTTGCTCGTAGGCCGTGTCCCCGACGATGCTGAGGGTGGGTTTGAATTTGCTGTCCTTGAGGTTTCCAAAATAATTGGGGTTGGCCAAAAGCAGAGCTTTGATGTTCTTCCGGGCCGCCTCGGGCTGAAGTTTGGTAACGGGTGTTTTTGGCATTTTGTCGGTCTCCTTTCTGATTTAGATTTGTGTGGACTGCCGTGGCTCGCGAGGTTCTTTAAGTTACTGACCCTTTTCCCTCCTCTTCGAGGCGACCAAGGATGGCCGCCTCGAAGACACCAGCAAGCTTGGAAACCAGCAAGGCCTCACGGGCCGTCTTCCCCGTCCTCCTCGTCCTGACAACAGTCGTCGGCACTTCCCTGGCAACAGCATTCCGAGTGCCTCCTGTTGCAGCAATCTCTCTTATTGCAGTCATCGCAACTCTGCGCGTAGCCGCACTGGTTCCAAACGGTGTACGCCATCACGTCCAGAGTCTTGACTGGAGTGACCGGATCGTCGCTCGTGATGACCAGTTCGCAACATACAGGACATTTTTCGGTGGCCTTGTACCGGACGACCACGCCCAGACACGAACCAGGCTGCAGCGTTGCAGGGAACGGATTGTTGATCAACTTCCAGTGACGGTTTTTGCGCTTGAACGCAACGCTCGTCACATGCAGACCGCATTCCCCGACGTTACAGATGGAGATGGTGCGCTCCGCGCGGCAGCACGCCTTCACTCCGCCGAAGCATAGCGAGCCGGTGACGGCGAGCTTGCCCGACGGCGCATCGCCACTGACCGTGATCGACTTTGGGCTCGCTGGATCGTTGCTTGTGATTGTCAGTGCCCCTGACTTCGGGCCGAAGCTCGTAGGTTCGAATCGGATAGGCAACTGCAGTGAATCTCCGGGCCCTATCGAAATGGGATAGGAGAGTACCTTGGGTACCAAGAATTCGCCCGAGGAGGACGTGATGCTGCTGATCGAAAGGACGCAGCGTCCGCTGTTGTTCAGGATGAGCGGCTCATCCTCGAAAGAGCCCACGCAGGTTTTACTGAAGGTCCCGTTGTCGGCAATCGCCACGACTAGACGTGGAGCCGGGGCGTCGCCGCTGACTTTGACCGTGTGAGGGCCAAGCAGATCGTTGCTGAGAATTGTCAGCGTCGCGACGTGAGCACCCAAGCTGGTGGGGCGGAACCGGATCACGATATCCATGGACCCGCCGGGTTCGATCGCGAGTGGATACGAGGCAACAGAGGGCGTAAGAAAATCCGGCGAGGACGAAGTGATGTTTGAGATCAGGAGCAGGCTGAAGCCTGTGTTGTTAATGGTCAGGATCTCGTCAGCGAAAGAGGCCATGCAGACGTCGCCGAAGTCTCCCGCGTTGGCGATGGCCGTAACGATGATCGGCGCCGGTGCAAGCGCGGCAAGAAGTCGGAAACCTTCGACACTGCCCCAGCCCGTGCATGCATCCCAACCGGGACCTGAAGTGTAAACAGGCGCATCCGGAGCCGGATTTCCGGATTCGTTGTTTCCGAACCGTACGTCGTCGCATATCTCGGGGCCATAGGCATAGAAGGTTGGATTGAGGAACCCAACATTGCGTCCGAGCCACTTAACGATGACCCCGACCAAGCCGGCGTAAAGGGGTGCGACAAGGCTCGTTCCGATGAACCCGTTCTGACCGGGGCCGCCGACCCCGGCGAAGAAGAAGCCATCCATGGCGATCATCCCCGCGACATCCGGGACGCCGCGCCGCGGATTACCGTCATTATTCGAGATCGGTGAGACCCCTGCCGCCGTTTGATACGCCGGAACCGGGAAATTGTCGCTGACGCCTCCGCCCGTTGAGACATACGGGAAAGACTGAAAGGGGGACGTAAATTGATTCGCATCGCTCCACGTAAATTCTTCAAATGTGGTGGGTGGCGTATTGATGCTGCCGACGATCGTGCCACCGCACGCCGTCGACCACGGATCAGCATTGGGATAGCTGACATGGCATTTGCCGTCTGTGATCTGGTTGGCCGACCCCCAATCGCCAATCGCCATGAACACCGTAATGCCGCGCATCGCGGCGGTCTGAAGCAAGCCTGAAATGACGTTCGCTATGCTGCCGGAGGTCGAGGGATTACCGATCGTGCCCGCGTCGTCGCTTAAGTCCAACACCCAACTGGCGGACAGCACGGATGGTGGATTGTCCCCTGCCAGCGGGAAAATTGCACGGTTCAGGAAGGCTTCCCAGCCAGCTTCCGAATCCTCGGTGAAGTAAACGTTGATGTTTCCACCCTGAACCACCGCGGCGACAATCGAGACGTCGATTCCGCATTCACCGACTCCAGGGGAGGGGGAGGGGGTCACGAGCGCCGAGTTGTTCGAATAGGTCGTCAGTCCTACTTTCAGTCCGATATCAGTCAAGTTCGGCGCCGTATTGTAGCCGGCCGGCAGGCTCGCTATGAAGGCCGTGATGTCGGAATGAAGGTAAGCGGCGCCGTCGGCAGCGGACTCGAAGATACCGACCGTTTGACCGACTGCTCCTGTATTGGGAAAGCCGTATAGCTGTGCGACGGCCGGCGGCGACAGGTAATTTGCGCTCGGGGGATCGCCCGTCCCCGTTGCCGCCGGGCCACCGACCCGCCGGTTGTCCAGCCCGATGACAGCCACGACGACCCCGACGAGTTCGGAAGGGAGATGAACGGGACCTTGAAATCCCCGGTGGACGTGTTCTTTGATCGTCTGGCTTTCAGCATCCTTCCCGTCTCTTTTCGGGCCGGGCCGCGGAAAATAGCGCTGGGGCGCCCGGTAGATGTTAAGGGTAATCGCAAATGCCGCGTTGATTTTGGCGGCGGTGCCTTCGACCACGATACGCCGGCGCCCGGCATCCCTTTCGATGACACTAAGCCCTTTCGACGTGAGAAAATCGACTATGGCATTGATGTCCTCCTCAGCCGATCCGTAGGTCCTCATGTACTCTTCGGCCGACAGGAACTGCCGCTTGCCTGGAGGCGTATTTTGCCAGTGATCGAAATCGTGATCCGCCGGGGCCTCCTGGCGCGGACGCACACGTATCGTGGCCGCGACGTGTTCCGCACCGTCAACGGGCCCGATGAGGACAGATCCGGGAACTTGGGGTCGCTCGCTGCCGGGCAGCGGTTTGTAGCCTGATGGAATGCGCATGATGTTCGTCCTCCTTTGAGTTCATTCGACACGGGCAGCTTACTTGGTGACGAGTCGAATCGTCCAATAGTCGTCTGCCAGATTGGCATCTACGAGATATGCATATGGTAGGGTGAAGTAACCCTGCATTCCCCACCCGGTACCCCAGGAATTCCTCACGATGAAGCGCTGCTGCCCATCATCATAGCCCACTGCGAGCACCGCGTGGCCACCAACTACCTGCTCACCGGACTGGGGCATGGGTGCAACCCCCGTCGTCGCCACTTGCTGGCTTTCGAAACTTTCGTAGACCGTAAAACCAAACACAAACGGGTAGCCCGATGCGAGGCAGCCTTTCATTTGATTGAGGTTGTAGCTGAGTCTCTGGTAAAGAACCGCTTTGTCCGTGATCGCGTCCGCATAGCACTGAGGTCCGGGCTCTGTCGCGAATTGCGCAATGTCGTACGGCCATTCTGTTTCCGGGCAGACACCTTGGCTCGCGACGGTTTTGATGCCATCCCGGATCTGGGCTCCGCTATCTGAGGCCACCGTCCCTTCAATCACACGTTCGTTGTAATAGATGAAAAGACGGGAAGGCATGAAGTCCTGAAGACTCTGCTTCAATCGCTCGAACTCCATGGCCGCGCCGATGGCGTTTGCCGTGCAGCTTCCCAGTTCTCCCTGATCGTACACGGGGGGACACTGCGTGCGAAGATCGGCCGAAGGCGGGAGTTTCTGCATGACTGCGTATGGCGCCGCGAACAAATGATCTCGATGGTCCGGCAAGTCGGGGGTCCAACCATAGCGTTTGATTTTGTGATTCACGGTTTCCTCCTTTTGGTTTCGTCATAACGTCAGACGACCCTATCCGAGCTTTCCCATTCTCCTTTCGGGCGCGAAAGGTGTGGGCCGAAAATCACAAGCCGGCTTTTTTCAAGGCCGCCACCAGGTCGGCGAGGAGCTTGACGGTCTCTTCCTTTTCAAGGATCTCGGAGAGCTGCCTGAAATGGGCAGGCTCCCGAATTCCAGGAGACAACCGTGCCGACGAGCGTGTCTGCACGATCTCTTCGAGGATCTGCCTGAAATGGGCGGGTTCCCGAATACCAGGCAACCGGAAACGGGCCTCTTGTCGGCTCGCGGCAATGCGATCGGCAAGCTTGAGCTCCGGATAGACCTCGTCTATGGCTGAGATGAGAACCTCCTCCTCCTTGACGAGGCTAATGCCCGCGTCGAACCAGTGGGCAGGCTCCTGGACCTCTGGAGGCACCCGCAGGCTCAGCTCTTCCATGATCTCGCCGGTGACGCCACTCTGGAAGTGGGCCGGCTCCATCCAATAAGTCTTCAGCTTGAGCTTGAGGGCCTCGTACCAGAGCATGAGGAGGCTATAGTCCCCCGGCTTTGCCTTGGCTTGGGTGAGCTTGACCGACATCTCCTTGAACACCGGGGTGAATTCCCGCTCGAAGATGGTGCCTGCAAGATTTTTCGCCTTGAAGGCTATTGAACTGGTTTCCCCCGGCTGTCTCACCTGTATTACGGCGGGAAGCGTCGTGGTCACCACGAAGCCGATCTGGCGAGATGCAGAATCGAAGACATCGTCGATTCGTTCTTGAAAGTGCTCACGTATGACGTGGTACAGGCTGACAAGGTCCTCCAACTGCTGAACGATGACCGGGTGCGCCGGCTCAACCCAATCTCTGTTTCTGATTGCCATGAGTTCCTCCTTTTCGATAAGGTATCGTTCTCTCCGGGGAAAGATCGGCCCCCGGGTCTCTCCTTTCCGCTCTTTCACCTCCCTTCACTGGCGTTATTGTCGAGCTGCCGTCTGAACTCCTCGTATGGAATAGGGTGCCTCAACATGCCGATGAACCCGGACTCCTCATTGGCCGGCCGCGGAGCAACAATCCCACGACCCGCGTAAGGGACGATGCCCTGGTCAAGGTAGGGGATGGAGACTTCTTCGTTCAGAAATCCCTCCTGACGGCTGCCCACCTTGCCCTCTCCATAGGCTCGGCGGAGTCCCCGTAGTACCCATTCCCCTTCCGAGCGGAGCTCTGAACCGGATGAATCGATCCGATGGCGCATTTCTGCCATGGCTCCCCGCACCGCCTTCTCATCGTCGGGCTCGAGGCCAACCACTATGTCGTAGATCCGTGAAAGATGACGGTAGGTGTCGATGTTCGTCTCCTTGATGAAAGAGCGGACCTCGCTGCGGAGTTCCTGGCTGAGCACTTCGGGTTGGAACCGTCTGAGGAGTTGAAAGGTGAAATCGACCTCCATGTTGAAATAGTGAAGGCCGAAGTCGCTGAAGTTCCTGTCGAAGAACGCGTAGTTCGCTATTTTGTGAAAGGTCTCCACTTTCGGGTCCTTCAACCGGTAGTCGAATCCGAAGTAATCGCCGATGAGAATCCCGTCACGCCGGAGTTTCTTTTCCAGTCCCGTGGCTGCATATGCCTCGGCCCTGCAGAAATTGAAAGGGTTGTCGAGATGGCGCTCGATGAAGCGGAGGTTGATCAGAAGGTCGTCCATGGTCGTATCGGGCTCAAACATGAGGAGGTTATAGGCAATATGAACGTCAAGGTCGTTGAGGACTGTGAGGGCGTTCTCGATCTGCTCCCGCGTACATTTTCTGTTCAGGTGGGCGAGGGCTGTCTCGGAGGCATTCTCGACGCCGAGAAAGACACGAAACACGCCAAGGTCGTCAAGCACGTCCATGGTGTTCCGATTGATGCTGTCAGGCCGTGCCTTGACCGCTATCGCGATCTGGCCGATTCCTTCAGCCCTGAGAAGGTCCCGAAGCTCGGTGAAGCGCGCGAGCGCCTTGTCAGGGTTGGGGAGGAAGAAGTTATCGTCCTGAAAGTTGAATATTCGCACCCGGTGGTCAAAGTAGAGCTCTTTCATTTCCGCGACGATGTTCGGGATGCTTCTGATCCGGAACTTCGGGCCGCCGCCGCTGCGATACCACGCGTCGATGCTGCAGAAGGCACAGCTCCGCCAGCAGCCCCTGCTCGAGAGGATGCTCGCGATCGGTTTTCCGAAATACTCATGAAAGTGGTCTCTCCTCGGGAAGGGCAGCCGGTCGAGATCGGCCGGATTCCCCCGGGATGGGTTCTTTCCGGGAGCGCCGCTGGGAGATCGCACGCAGAAACCGGACAGATGACTCGGATTTGCCACATTCTCGGCGAGATCGCAGATGAGTTCTTCTCCCTCCCCCAGAGCTACGGAGTCGAACGCGGGGAAATCCTCAAGAAGCTGTTCGCAATTGAGGGCCGCAAAATGACCGCCGGCGGTCAGGTGACCTGCAAATCCACGCTCTCTAAGGGTTGTGGCGAGGCGGCAGAACTCCCGGGCCCTTCCGGTGAACACCATGGAAAGTCCCACAATATCGGGGCGAAGCGCGATCGTTTGGCCTACCACTTTCTCGATTTCCCTCTCTTCATTGAAGGGTAGAATCGTAGCCTTGTGGTGTCTCTCTTCGAGGGCAGACGCCATATACCGGAGCCCAAGGTTCTCTTCCAGTTCGGCACCGATAAGAACTACGTGCATGTGTACCTCCTTATGTTCCTGCTATTGACAGAAATGAAGATTGTTTCCGGAGATGGCGCATATGGGTCTACCTCGCTGTTCTCGCATCCGTTGAGCCGACACGGTAACCCTCCGCGCCTTTAGTCCTCCGTTCTCCCGCGGATTCACCGCTTGGAGAAGAGGCGGGGAGACAAATGATGGGAAATAAATTCCCGTCATCTGATATGTAAGAGGTGCTCTGCGTATTGTCAAGGAAGGAGTGCGCCGTGCCTGCTTAACGAGTGCGTGGCTCCTCGTCCCGGGCCTTGCCTTGTTGGGCTCGCGGCGATGAGGAGAAGGTCTAAGGAGTATCGCTAAACTTCGCCTGCTCACCTGAATTCTGGCCTCAGTGTCGTACCCCGGGATATCGTGTCAGGGTATTTCATGATAACCGTTTCAATACCGCTATCACGTAAAAAGGCCGAAGAACTTGGAGCTTGTCCGTCTATTTGATGCAATCAAAGTGCCGCGGGCGATAAAAAGGTGAGATCTTGGGGAATACTGGCCAAATGACAGAGAATTTGGGTTCGTTGAACCGGTCCTTCGCCAAAACTGAGGAGGCTATCTGTCCGTTATTTGGTACAGTATGTCCAGAGCAACGGACACTTCTACCGAGTCGATAATAGGAAAGTCACCTAAGACCTCATGCGGAACCGTACGGAATATTGATCCTGACAGGCGATGATCGTGGTCTTACACTGCAACCAGCCACATGAGGGGATTACGATTGTCGTGGGAATGAGTCTTGCATTTTACGGGAGATTCATGCGCCTCGCCTTAGGCTGCACCCAGACGTCAGGGCGTGAAAGGCGGTGCCTAACTCGGCGCCTACACTTCTGTGTCGAGATACCGCCAGCAGACATATAGTCCGAATTTTAGGGAGGCATCATGGGAACAGACGGACAGCAAGGCGCGATCTATCATGTCTTCGTACTCATGCTGGAGAATCGGTCGTTCGACCATATGCTGGGATTCGCCGGCCTCTCGGGAATCGACGCAGTCACCGGTAACCCGACCCGGGCGGATGATCTTGTCGGCAATCCCCATTTCAACGTAGACCCCGCCGGTCCCGGCACGCAGGTGTTCGCCGCCACCCCGGGGGAATTAAAGATATACCCACCCGATCCCGACCCCGGTCACGAATTCAAGAATGCTCTCATGCAACTGTGCGGCGCCGACGCCATCTATCCCGACCCCACGACGGGAAAATACCCGCCCATCGACGGAAGCGGGTTCATCGCGAGCTACCGGACGAGCGGCGCACCTACCCCCGGTAAAATCATGAAATGCTTCTCTCCCGAGCAGGTGCCCGTCCTCACCACGCTGGCAGGCGAATTCGCCTTGTGCGACCGCTGGTTTGCCTCCATGCCCGGGCCTACCTGGCCCAACCGCTTCTTTGTCCATGCCGCCTCCTCGGGCGGGCTCGACGACAGCCCGTCGGGTTTCTCGTCAGCGACATCGACATTCCTGAGCGGCTACAGCTTTCAAAACGGCACGATCTACGACCGTCTCGATGCCGGGCGCCTGGGATGGACCGTTTTCATGGGTGACGAATTGCCGCAGGTCTTCAGCATCAAGGGCATGACCGAGGCCAGGCTGGAAGGCCATTTCAAAGGCTTTGACCAGTTTGCAGAAGTGGTGAACGACCCGGGCTTTTCGGCAAACTACGTCTTCATCGAGCCGAGCTACGGCAACGTGCTCCCCACAACCCCCGGTGATTTCACGTGCGGGAACTCGCAACATCCTCTCGATGACGTAACGCGGGGGGAGAAGCTCATCAAGAACGTGTACGAGACTATCAGGAACTCGCCGCATTGGAACGACAGCCTCCTGCTGGTCACGTACGATGAACATGGCGGCTTTTACGATCATGTCTCACCCCCGCCAACAGTGAGCCCCGGAGACCGCATTACTGACAGCAGCAGCAACCATCACAACTTCGATTTCACGCAGCTCGGAATCCGGGTGCCTGCGATCGTGATATCACCGCTGATCCCCCGTCGTACGATCGACCACACGGTGTACGACCATTCTTCTCTCCTGGCAACCGTGGAAGCCACCTTCGGCCTCAAGCCTCTGACCAATCGGGACAGTCAGGCCAACGCTTTCAACCGTCTTCTCTCCCTCACTGCCGCCAGGACCGATGCCCCTGTCGCGCTTCCCGATCCACCCGATTCCGGTTTTCGCTGCGAGCAGGATGCTCAGGGCGGGGCACCCGCCCCTCTCGCCGCATTGCGGGCCGGTGCAATCCAGGCCCGGCCTGGTCCCATTGACCCGACGCTCCGCGGATGGCTCCACGTCGCGTTTTTGAGGCATCACCAGTTGATACCCCCGGCTGACAAGGATGCTCACGAACGGGATTTTCTAAAAATCAACGATCGGGTCGATGCTCTCGCCTACATGAAGGAAGTGAGCGCCAAATTAAGGACCCTTAAGAGGTAACGCACCGCTTGACGTGTTGCCGAAGAATGACTGGAGGTGTTAATGGCCCCGCAGCGGGTACGAACAGTCGGGGAACTGGCCCAACGAATCGCGCGGGATCAGGAACTCGAAAAGAAGGTCAAGGATGATCCGATCAAGATAATCGCTGCCCTCTGACCGTCAACAGGAAATGTTTCACGGCAACGGGCCGCTGTTGGGGCAGGATAACCGGTATTCCACAGAATACGTGGCGTCCGGTTTCCGAAAGCCGCAGGGTTTTGCATAACCGATTTGGAGGATATCATGCCGATTTCCCAACGTCCCTTCATGGGTGCGACTCCCTATGACACTGGTGCCACCTTCAGGGTCTGGGCTCCTTTTGCAGCGCAAGTCTCAGTGGCCGGGGACTTCAATGCCTGGTCCACCACCGCCAATCCCCTGTATTACGAGAGTAACGGCTATTGGTCGGCCGATGTCGAGAGGGCCGGGGTCAATAGCCAATACAAATTCTGTATTGTTGATGAGACGGGGACCCTCCTCTGGCGGAATGACCCCTATGCCCGCTCCATCACCCACAGCAACGGCAACATGAACAGCGTCATCGCCGCCACGGACGATGCTTACGTCACCCCCGCCTACAGCACGCCTTCATGGAACGAGATGGTCATCTACGAGTTGCACATCGGCAGCTTCGTTTTCGACCCCACGAGTCCGCGCCACTACGGCTCTTTTGCCTCCGTGATCGGCAAGCTTGACTATCTCCGCGACCTCGGCGTCAACGCCATTGAAGTCATGGCGGTGGCGGAGTTCGACGGTGATGTCTCGTGGGGCTATAACCCAGCCTACATTTTTGCCATCGAGGATGAGTATGGAGGGCCCAACGGCTTCCGCAACTTCGTCAACGAAGCCCATCGGCGCGGCATCGCCGTCATCCTCGATGTGGTATACAACCATCTCGGATATCCGTCGGACGACATGTGGCGATTCGACGGTTGGTCACAGAACGGCAAAGGGGGCATCTATTTCTACAACGACTGGCGGAGCACAACCGCGTGGGGCGAGACTCGCTTTGATTACGGCCGCGGTGAAGTCCGCCAGTATCTGCGGGACAATGCCCTGCGCTGGCTGGAGCAGCGGTATGTAGACGGGCTCCGGTGGGACTCTGTCGGCTCGATCCGGAACGTGAAGGACCAGAACAACGACCCCGCTGATGACATCCCCGACGGGTGGAGCCTGATGGAGTGGATCAATTCTCTCGTCAACCAGCGTCAGCCCTGGAAGATCGTGATTGCCGAAGACCTGAAGGATAACGAATGGATCACGAAAGACATAGGTTCCGGCGGCGCGGGGTTCGGTGCTCAGTGGGGTGCCGCTTTTCTGTGGACGGTCCGTGGCGCCATCATAGGGCCCGATGATGCCTCACGGGACATGGAGGCGCTGGCATCCGTGGTCTCCCAGACCTATAACGGAAGCGCTTTCGAGCGCGTGATCTACACCGAGTCTCACGATGCCGATTCGAACGGCCAGGCGCGCGTGCCGGAGATGATCTGGCCCGGGAACGCCGCGAGTTGGTACTCAAAGAAACGTTCCACCCTGGGTGCAGCGTCGGTCCTGACGGCCCCAGGCATCCCCATGCTTTTCATGGGGCAGGAATTCCTGGAAAGCGGATGGTTCCACAATGACCCGCAGGAGCTGGACTGGTCCAAGGCAACCACGCATGCAGGCATTGTCCAACTCTATCGGGATCTGGTCCACCTCCGCCGCAATTGGTCTAATAATACGCGCGGGCTGCAGGGGCAGCATACGAATGTCTTCCACGTCGATAACGGCGCCAAAGTACTTGCATATCACCGCTGGGACCAGGGCGGCAGCGGTGACGATGTGGTAGTGGTGCTCAATTTTGCCAATCAACCCCACGGCGGCTACACGATAGGGTTCCCTCGCGGCGGGCGCTGGCGTGTGCGGTTCAACAGCGACTGGAACGGTTACAGCTCCGATTTCGGCAATTGGTTCAGCTATGATACCGACGCCGGCGCAGGCTCATACGACAACATGCCGTTCAGCGGCAACGTCGGATTGGGGCCATACAGCGCGATCATCCTCTCGCAGGATTAACGGTCCCTGCGCCGAATGGACGTGCTCCACGGAAAGCAGCCAAAACTATGTCGGAGCCTCACAACGCCACTTGCGACCCGATGCGCGACATTCTTCAGAAATTCCGAAACATCGAAACACGCTAGTGGGTGAATTTAGTATGTATAGCATTCTGAAACAGATTATTGAATACACCCTTTAATGGGTACTAACAATTGAGTTGAATGGTCAGTTCGAAGCGAGGATCACCGTGAGATGTACGCGCTTTGCTCCACCTACAAGTCGAGTACGGGGACCTTCTGACGTGGATCATGGATTACCGCAAGAAATAACGAGAAAAGATTAGATAGTTCGTATTTTTGTCCAGTGTTACGAATATAGTTAAAATGGCAATCGTGAAGGCAGCGGGATCGAGTAGAAGACGGGTCACCGCCGCCGTCTTCCCACACCGCCCGTTCCTTCCGGCTTTAGGTCGTTCTCAACGGGGTTATCAACCCGGCTACCGTCGGGTTCGTTGCCACTTACAGCAGCCCGGTTCCCATACCCCCGGCAATCCTGTTTTTTGCCCCGGGCCTGCTCGGCCTTGCGGGCATTAAGAAGAAACTCAGGGGATAGAACCAATCACTCCCCTTATTTTGCGGGCGGACACCAAGGTCTCTGCCCGTTTTTTTGTGCACCCAGCAGGGCGTACTCACCTGCAGGTGCAGGGACGCGCGTTTTCGCCAAGGAGCGAAATTGGACGTGGTGCTCTTCGCGCGTTTGATAAAGCCGCTTGAAGGAAGACGCTGCCGTTTGCGGCGGATGCGGTAATTGGAACGCTATGGAATTTCTATCATGTAACAGTGCCTCAATAGATTCGGAGTATACTTAAATAGGGCGGTGGCTCGATTATGGAGCACAACGTCTGGAGTATCCCACGCGCAGCGCCCGCCGCGCAAGCGGCTTTGTTCTAACGTGCTTATAGGAATATGGTTGTATGCCACGCAACCGTTTCGTACCCGCGTTTTTCGAGGGAGGGAGAAATGACTACCAAAATGCCGCGCGGCGCGATACCGACGCCCCGAAGCGAACTCGCCGCTTCGGAGCCCTATCGGCCTGAGGCCGGAGCGGAAATCTTCGTTCCAAGCGGCGAGTTTCCGACGCCCAATCACGAACTTGCGGCCGCCCAACCCTATAGAGCGGGCGGCGGCGCGCCCGAAAGCTTCATCGCTTGGCCGATAGGAATCGGCTTTTGGGGGAACGAGAAGGTGAGCAATTCGAGTTGGGCAGAGGAAGCCTTTGCCAAGGCCTGCGCCGAACCCAAGGTGTTCATCCCGACCGACGTGGTCCTGTTCACTTCGCGGGAATGCGGTTCGTCGAATTTCGCCGCGTTCATACAAACGCACGGGTTTCAAATGGACCGCAAGGCCTATTTGGATGGGCCGTTCAATTCGGTCGACTGGACGAACGCAGCGGCTTTGAACGGCGCCATCGCCAATGTCGGGCCGGTGAAGATCGGCGTCGCCTCGGCGAATCTCGCCTCCGGCCCTCAGGGCCAAGTCACACCTGGGACGAGCGGTTGGGCGATCTACGGCCTTCCGGCGGACCAGCCTGAAAATCACTGCGCGAGCCTTTGCGGCTACGGGACCTTGGCGGCGTTGGTCGATCTCTTCGAGCGGCACGGGGTCAATGTCAATTTGCCGTCCGGCATGCCTACGGGACTTTGCTACGCGATGTTCACTTGGGGCTCCATCGGCATCGTCGACCGGCAATCGCTGATGAACATCACGGGCGAAGCCTGGGTTCGAAATCCGACGACGATCGTCAAGAATCTCAGCGGGTAACCGTCGGGCACGGCGGTCGGATCGCCTCGATGGGCGTTGTCGCCGGATTGAGACACCCGACCGGTCGAGATATGGGATCATTCGCGGCGCCGTACTGGACGGCGCTATGAGCGGTTATCCTAGCGATCTTCCCCCGCGATCCGATTCCGCTCCATATGCATTGGCTTTTCACGTGTCTCCAGATTATATTTGTTTAGTACCATTCCCCGTTGCGGGGACGGTAAAACCGATGATGAACAGGAGGGTGACATGGCAGACAAAGTAGATCTGACGAAACGGCTACCGCGCGGCGCGATCCCTTCGCCTCGGCACGAACTTGCGGCAGCTATGCCGCATGTTCCGGACCCGAAAATATCGGTCCCCCCGAGCTTCCTGATGTGGCCGGCTCAAATGTCGTCTTGGAATAACTACACGTACGGTGACTGCGTTTCCGCCGAGGAAGCCTTCGCCAAGGCCACCGCCGCGCCGGAGACATTTATTCCGGAGGTGACGGTGGTTGACTGGGCATCGGCGCATGGCTATCTAAATGGCGCTATCCTCACCGCCGTCATGACGACGATGCAAACGCAAGGCTTCCCGCTCAACAAGAAGACATACGACGACGGCCCTTACATGGCGGTCAACTGGACCAACGCCGCGATTCTGCAGAGTGCCATCTACAGCCACGGGCCGGTGAAAATCGGCGTCGGGGCGGAGGACTTCCAAACGAATGCCAATGGCAAAGTCACGCCGGGGACAAGCGGTTGGGCGATGTACAACTACCCGAAGAACCAAACGGAGGATCACTGCACGAGCCTTTGCGGTTACGGGACCTTGGCGGCATTGGTCGGTCTATTCAAGCAGCATAATGCCACCGTCCATGCGCCGAAGGGGATGCCCACGGGCCTCTGCTATGCGATGTTCACCTGGAATTCCATCGGGATCATCGATCAGCAGTCGATGCTGAACATGACCTACGAGGCCTGGATTCGTAATCCGGTGACGATCATCAAGTAAGCCGCGCAGGCTCGGTCATGCTCGCACGCGGGGTCACGGCGGAATACCGTCGTGGCCCTGAGAGATCCCCTCATAAAAGTCCGAGACCCATCGCTTTGCGTCCCACCCTCGCGAGCGGTTTGGCTTTTTCAGAATACAGGAATGACATCGCTGTAAAACAAAGCATAAAAATTGTCAAAAGAATTTTTTATTACAACAGCCGCCCATTTTCAAGACCGCCTATGCTGGCCCTGCGGACAGCGACGGGCGGCGACCTCTTTGCCATGCTGATTTACAACACTGGACAAAATACGCTATTAAAAGGTCCAATGTTTATGAGGAAAACGCCAGAAAGCCCCGCTCTGCTTTAAGGGCAAAACGCCAACATTAGACAAATCGATGAGCCGGACTCCCGAATGGTGTTACTAAATGCCACGTGAAAGCTTCATGGCTCTGAGGCGCGTACAGAATAACGAGTACAGGAAGGCTTCCACAGTTTCATCCACCTACAATTAGCGCATTTCCTCATATGGCTAAAAGTAAAGATTTCGCTTTGAAAGCGGCAAGTGTTTATTGTTTCACATGCTTCACATCTCACTTGACATTCGTCTCACCCGGCATATCATTATAACTATA
>Ga0326728_10013431_pt1 | contig 17777 bp, 8 predicted proteins | sample MB3enrmetagenome_FD_207602 | JGI IMG/M metagenome (GOLD analysis project Ga0326728, IMG submission 207602) | Lab enriched peat soil microbial communities from McLean, Ithaca, NY, United States - MB31MN | ecosystem: Environmental > Terrestrial > Soil > Wetlands > Peat | place: USA: New York... | reverse complement strand
GGTAACCGCGACAATGTACTCCCTTGCCCCGTCGGCCGCGAGCGGAAGCTCGGCTGTGGAAAGGGTTACTGTACCACAGCGTCCGATCGTTGTATGGAAGTGATGGCGTGCGCCCTCCACACTGCGCATCGCCCCCGAATACGATACAGAGCGGCTACCATTCGGCTACCGGAATCCGTGTGCGATGCTATGCAGCGAGCGCCGAGGCCGAAAACTGTGTCCGGTCCAGCCCGATCAAAGGTCAGATGCAGTGCGTCGGGAATCCTCTGACGGCTCAACTCACGACCGCCGATGAGCAGCGCCAAATTCACCAAATTCCCTTACACGGCTGCCTGGAGTATTGCGCGGCAGCGTGTATGCGTACGCGCCAGAATAAGAATAGACCGCATGGCGCCGGTCAACGGCGCATACTGCGGGCGCGTGGCTGGGACGGCGTGCTCGCGGCATCGCTCTGGACGTTCTTGAGGTCGCGGAAGACAGGGGATTCACTCCCGCGTTCGCCGGCCAAGGCCATTCTGGAAAAGCGCCTGCGAGACGCACCGCCGGAATCAACCTTGCGCCAGGGCCTCCAGCAGCTTGCGGACGCGCGGCTTGATGCCTCCCGGCTGCGGGGCGGGCAGCAGCGCAAGACCTTCGCTCGCCGCCGCGCGGCTCTTTTCTATCTGACCCGCGGCGCGATAAGCGCGGGCCAGCGTCAGCACCTTGGACGGCATCCTGCGATGAGTCAAGGCAACCGCGCGCTCGGCGCAGGAAACGGCCAATCGCGGGTCCTTGAGTGAGGCCGGCTCCACATCCAGGAAGTCTTGCGCCGCATCGTCGAGAAGAGACGGGGAATCCGGATTCTTCCTTATCAGATCCTTGTAGGTGGCAAGGCCCTTCTTTACCAGATCCGTCGAGTCCCCTCCTCGGCGCAGCATGAATTGAATGGAGCCGAGATAGACTTGCGCGTCCGCCAGAAACGACTTCCATAGCTTCTGGCCTCCCTCCTTTTTCATGAGCTTTCCCATTACAGCCGTCTCCTCGGTCAAAGACTTCTCCGCGCCGATCAAGGCTTGGCGGCGATCGCCCGCGGAGGGACCCAGGGCCGGATCGGCCTCGGTCATATAATTGCGAGTTGAATAAATAAGACTGACATTCAGGTCCTCGAGAGCGCGTTGATCCTGCGGGTCCGCCGCCGCCAGGAGCCGGTCCAACCGGACTGCTTCCGCCTGCAGTTCGTTCGCCTCGGCGTATCTTCCCAGTTCAACCAGATTGTAGGCCTCGTCCAGAAGAAACACGACGTGCTCTCGCTGCATCCGCAGGCTTTCCCGGTCGGCTTTGGGCAGCGCGGAGATATCCTGCAGGCCAGTCAGGGAATCGTTGAGCGCCTGCGCAGGATCGAACTCCATCTCGACTTCGATGATCTTCCGCTGGCCGACAATCAGGCTCCTTCTGGCGACCATAAGATTTGGGTCGATACTCAATATGCGCCGTACCATGCCACTGGCTTTGCGGTACGCGGCCAGACCGGCCGGAAGGTCATCGAGGCTGCCTTCGGTAGCAAGCCCAAGCTCATCGCCCAGATGGTTATAGCCGTTTGCGATATCGAGCATGTCTTCCGTCGTAATTCCGGCGATTGCAGTCAGCCGCTCATAGTTCGCAATCGCCGCCTTGGTGGAGGCGACCGTTTCCTGCATGGGCGCGTTGTCGGTGAGAATCCCGCTGCGCGACAACTGCGCGTTGGCCAGCGCGTGAATGGCCTCTCGATCCTTGGAACCGGGGCCGGCAAAAGGCGTGCTCAAAGCGATCGCCTTATTCACGCTAGCCAGAGCGCCGGAGATATCGCCCAGGTTCTGGTTGTAAGCGTTTCCCTGCAGATTCGCCAATTGGGTATAGGCCCTTGCCAGGTCGAGCTGCGTCTGGCGGTCGCCCTGCGCGTCGGCGGCCATGCGGTCCAGGTGCGTCAGAACGCTGGTAACCAGCAGCTTTTGCGCGCCGGTCGAACCCGGAATCTGCTGGATGGCGTCGTCCAGCTCCGTGAGCAGGCTGTTGCTCAACTGGCGCAGATCGGCCGAGCGGGCCTCGGCCTTGCGCCGCTCTTCGTCGGCTGCGCGCCGCTCCCGGTTGGCTACCGCGGCCTGCCAGGCAACGCCCGCAACGCCGGCCAGCAGGGTGACCAGCAGCACCGTCGCCCCCGCCAGGATCCAGCGATGGCGGCGGATGAACTTGCCCGCAAGGTAGCGCGCCGTGCCCCGCCGCGCCGCGACCGGGTGCCCTTCGAGATAGGCGCGAAGATCGTCGGCCAGCCGCTCGGCGGTGAGATAGCGCTCCCGCGGCTCCTTGCGCAGAGCCTTGAGCAGAATCGCTTCCAGATCGCCGTCGAGCCGCTTGCCGGAGCCGGCCGCCTGAGAAGGCTTCCGCGGAGCTTCCTCGCAGATCACGCGCAGCATCTCGCCCGTGGTAGCTTCCTTCAGCTCATAAGGAGGCTCTCCCGTCAGAAGAAGATATAGGAGCACGCCCAGCGAGTAAGTGTCCGTGGCCGTGGTTATAGGATCGCCCAGCACTTGCTCCGGGCTGGCGTACTGCGGAGTGAAGGACAGACAACCCAGGCGGGTAAACTGGCTGTCCTGCCTGTCCAGAGACGGAGAAAGCAGCTTGGCCGTTCCAAAGTCCAGCAGCCGCGGCGTGCCGTCCCCGGCCACCAGGATGTTATCCGGCTTCAGGTCGCGGTGAACGACGAAGTTCTGATGGGCGAACTCGACCGCCTCGCAGGCGCGCAGAAACAGCTCGATCCGCTGCGCCGGAGTAAGATGCCGCTCCTCGCAGTAGCGATAGATGGGCACGCCGTCGACATACTCCATCGCCAGATATAACTCGCCCTCGGCGGTAACTCCTCCATCCAGCAGGCGGGCAATGTACGGATGCTGGAGTCCGGCCAGGATCTGGCGCTCCTGGCGGAATCGCTCCCGGAACAAATCCGACGCCAGGGGCGCGTCGATGAGTTTGATGGCCACCTTCTGCTCGAAGTGTCCGTCGGCGCGGTGGGCAAGATAGACGGCGCCCATTCCGCCGCGGCCCAGCAGGCGATCGATCTCGTATGGGCCAACCCGCTTGCACTCCGGCCGATCCTCCCGGTCGCCATTCGGCTCCTGCCGGCAGCTTGCCATCATCCGCTCTTCCGCTTCACAGGCCTCCAGCAGCGAGCGCACCTCCTCGGCCAGCGCGGAGTCCGCGTTGCATTGAGCCTCGATCAGCTCCGCCCGCTGCTCATCGGGAGCGGCCAGAGCCTCGGTGACGATCGCCTCAACCAGGTGAAACCGTTCGGCCGTTTGATCCATGATGAAGAATAACTCCGGCGGTGGAACGCGCCTAAATGCCGATATTGCGAAAACTACGGCAAAAATGAATCACGCGCTCTTGGGATATGGGATCGCATGGGGGTTGATCCGCCTGAACAGCCAGCCTTTGATGAACTTCAATTCGCGATCGACGGTGGCCTTGGACATCTCCATCAGCTCCGCTGTCTCCTCGGCCGTGCAACCCAAAAAGTACCGTAACTCGACCAGCTTCACTCTTTCAGGATCGAGCTGGCCAAGCTCGTCCAGGGCGCGGTTCAGATCCAGCAGCTCCGGATTGTCGAGCTTGATCCACAGCAGGTCGTCATTCAGAGGAACGCGATTGCAGCTGGCGCCCCGCATCTTGACCTGGTTCTCGCGCGCGTGGTCGATCAGGATCATGCGCATCATCCGCGCGCAGAAGATGTAAAAGTGCCGGCGGTCATCCCATCCGGCCTTCCTCTGGTTCAAAAGCCGCAGGTAGAGCTCGTGCACCAGGATGGTCGGCTGCACCACATCGGGATGTGTCTCCCGGTGCACATAGCCCCCGGCAATCTGGCGCAGCTGCGGATAGACCAGCGGCACCAGTTCGTCGAAGGCAGAGGATTCGCCATCCTTCCACTTCCTGAGAAGCACCGTGATTTCACCCATGGCCGGCTCCAAAGCTGTCTCCATCCGTGCCAATCCCCAGAATCGATCCTGGAGTGAGACCGCCGCTTTACCCCTGCATCATAATCCGTTCCATGCACGTCCGACCGCTAAAGATTCACGCGGCAAAAGAATCCGGGAATCGTGCGGCATTATCCCTCCACCGTCATTGGATCGTTCCCGGCCCAACCGCTTCCAAGCCCCAAGGCCGGCCGCGGGCAAGCCGCGAAATGCCGGCTGATCCCGTGAAGAAAGAGCGTTCCGTGTTTCTTCGCGACCTTTATCTTACTCCCGATCGGCGTGATTTCGTCCCGTCCGGAGTCGCGAATGAACGTAACGAAAATACCCGTAAACCGGCGCCGCCCGCCTTGCCTGCGCCGCATTGCGAGGAAGCGAAAGCGCGAGGCGCGGAGCCCCGTTGTCGAATTGCCGAGGGCGATCCGCTTCGGGAATCGCGGAAGGCGTCTGCCGAATCCCCGCCGATTCCATGAAGGCTCACGAGACGCCGGTTTTCACGCGATGTTCACAATGCCGGCCGCGACCGTTCGCGATTCTACCGCTCTGTCGGGCCGATACCGGCGGGTGAGCAACAAGAAAAGGCGCAACGGAAGACTCTCAGCGCCGTCTTCGAGCTCACGGCATGCCCGCTCCCGACATTCTCCGCGGGACGAGGCTGATGTTGAACGCCGCAACGTGGATCGGCGGCCGCTTGAAAATGCTCTGCCGCACGCGCAAGGCGCGGCGCCGCAACCCACCCGTCTCGCGGCGGTGGGCAAAGCTTCGATTCACTAACTCGCCGCGCCGCCTGAGTTGCTCCTTTCTTTGACATCCTCTTTAACAAACAAATACAATTCACTTGGGCCAGACGCCTGAAGGTTCTGGGTTTTCGCTTGTCTTAACGCCCGGGTTTGACGGAGAGGGAGAGAATACTCTGGATTTCCACGCCCCCCGAGGTTGGAAGTGCCTCTGAACGCATACTGCGCTTATGGTCTTCGCATCCATGCGGATCTCAATTGCCCCGAGCTCCGGCCCCATCCCCAGGAGAGCGGAGATCCGGATGTGACAATTCATTTGCTGCCTCCGTCAGAGAAGGCCCTGGAACCGGCTGAGAACGGTCTTTATGAAGTTCAGCCGGGGATTTTTCGTTTGTCGGTGCCCGGAGTGGCCCAGTACCGGGTGGAGGAAGGGCGGCGAATCGTCATCGAGCCGCTGGCCGATGTCCCGCTGGAGAAAGTCCGCCTGTTTCTTCTCGGCTCGGCGATGGGCGCTTTGCTCTACCAGCGAGGGTTGTTTCCCCTTCATGGAAGCGCAGTCGAGACGCCGTGGGGAGCGATGATCTTCGTCGGGACACAGGGCGCGGGCAAATCCACGCTGGCCGCGCAGTTCCATCGCCAGGGCTACCGTCTGCTCTCGGACGACGTCTGCGCCGTGGCGCCGGCGCCGGATGGATTGCAGATTCTTCCCGCCCTGGCCCAATTCCGGCTTTGCGCGGATGCTTTTGAGCGGCTCGGATCCCCGCCGGGTGGGCGCTTTGACGTGGACAAGTTCCTGGTGCCCATGGGAGAGGGATACTGCCCTCACCCCGTGCCGCTCAGGGCCATCCATGTCCTGCGCCTCCGCGACCCCAAGACTTCGAGTTCCGGGCAGACCCCCGCTTTCGATGTGCTGTCGGGGTTTGACCGGGTGCAGTGCCTTCTGGAGAATCTTTATAGGCCCCATTACCTGAAGGGGCAGGGGACGCAAGGGGATTTGATGCGCCTCGCGGGCCTGATCGCGCAAAAGGCCGCCATGGTCGCCGTGACCCGGCGCTGGGATCCGGAAGGGGTGGACGGGCTGGTGGGTTTTCTGGAATCTGCGTGGGCGCAACGTTTTGCCGTTATCGGCGCGGAGGAGAAGAACTAGATGCGATTCGGTTCCGAAAGCAAGTTGTCCCGCACGGAGAACCTGCTTTCCACACAGCTCGACCAGGAGACGGTCCTGATGAGCATCGATGCGGGAGCATACTACGGTCTGGAAGGACCTGCCCGGAGTATCTGGGAGATTCTGGAGACCCCCTTGACCTTTTCGGCCCTGGTGGACCGTCTGGTCCAGGAATACCGGGTGTCGCGCGAGACCTGTGCGGCGGACGTGGAGAAGTTTCTGGGGGAGATGGAACGGGAAGGCCTTTTGCGTGTGGAATGAAATGCGGCGCTATGCGCAGCTTCCGGGCGCCCGGAGAAGGCTTCTGTGGGAGGCCCTGGCCGCTCTTGCCATCGCTCAGGCGGCCATGGTTTGCCTGCCCTTCCGGCGCATCGCAGCTTGGCTGGGGACGCCTGGAGCCGAGAGTCCGGCCACCGCGACGGACGAGAATATCCACACGGCGCGCGAGATCGGCTGGGCAATGAGCGTTCTGGGGCGGAGGGTGCCGTGGGATGGGCGTTGCCTGGCGCAGGCTTTGGCTGCCACAGGCATGTTGCGCCGCCGGGGTCTGGAGGGGACCGTGAGTTTTGGGGCGCGCCGGGGTGAATCGGCGGGATTCGATGCCCACGCCTGGCTGCGCCTCGGTTCCTGTGTGGTCACAGGGGGGCCGGGCCATCAGCGATTCCAGACCTTCACCACCTTCGCCCGGAGACGCCAATGAGCGGGATTTACGGGATTTACCGATGCGATGGCGCCCCCCCAGATCCCCGGTGGCTGGAGCGGATGAAGGCGGCAATGGCCTACTACGGCCCTCACGGCGGGAACTGCAAGGTCGAGGGACAGGTAGGGATGGGGCATCTGCTGCTGGAGACGAACCCGGAGGATGCCTTCGAGAACCAACCCGTGCGGGGCGTTCGCGGTCCAGTGGTCAGCGCGGCTCGGCTGGACAACCGGGCGGCGCTCCTGGAGGCCTTCCAAATCTCTTCCGCGGAGGCTCCGCGCTTGTCCGACGGGCATCTGGTAAGCCTGGCCTTCGATCGCTGGGGGGAAGAACTCTGCTCACACTTGCAGGGAGACTGGGCGCTGGCTGCCTGGGATGCTCGTGAATGCCGCCTTCTGTTGGCCCGGGACGCCTGCGGAAATGCCACCCTCTATTACTACGAGGGAAAGGGCTTCGTTGCCTTTGCGTCCGCTCTCAAGGCTTTGCTGGTTCTTCCGGGTGTCGCCAGGGAGCCGGATCGGCTGCGCCTTGCCGAGGTGCTGGTTTCATGGCAGCACGATGCGGAACTGACCGCCTACAAGGGCTTCCGGCGCCTGCTGTGGGCTCACGCCATGACCGTGGGCCCCGATGGCCGGACCCGCATCTGGCGTCACTGGTCGCCGGAAGGTCGAGAGATGCTCGCCTATCGCCGGGATGAGGAGTACGAAGAGGCCTTTCTGGAACACTACACACGGGCGACTCAGAGCTGCCTGCGGACCCGAAAGCCGGTGGCGGCGACGCTCTCCGGAGGCCGCGATTCCGGCTCCGTGGTGGCCATGGCGGCGCCAATCCTCGCCGCTCAAGGCCGTGGTCTCACCGCCTATACCTCCGTGCCCTGCCTGCCCGCGGACGGAGCCGGAGAGCGGAGAATGGGCAATGAATGGGAACTGGCGCACTCCACGGCCGCGATGGCGGGCGAAAACGTCCGGCATGTGCCCGTCGATGCGGCCGGCTATGGCGTCATTCAGGGCATCGAATACCTTCTCGACGTCCATGATGGTCCCAGTCATGCGGCCAACAACCAGTACTGGCTCCAGGCCATAATGGAAGCTGCCTCCCGGAACGGGGCCGGGGCCGTTCTGAACGGGCAGATGGGCAATGCGACAGTCTCCTGGACCGGGAACGGATCGGCGCTGCGGGCGCTCCTCAAAGGACAGCGGGATACAGCCTGGCGGTTGTTTCTTCACGGCGAACCCAATCCCTGGCTAACCCTGAAGCGCCAGGCGCTGAAGCCTTTGCTCACGCCCGGACTTCGCGCCTTTCGCCGTCTCCGCCATCCCGGCAAGAGGCCTTGGCAGGCCTATTCGGCTCTCAACCCTCATATGGCTTCGGAGTTGAATATGGATGGCCGGATGCGGGCGGCGGGGCACGATCCGACTTTCACCTTTTCTCCTCTGGAGAATGATCGCTGCCGCCTCCTGCAGCCCGCATTCGGCATCGGACCTGGAATCATGGCGGAGGTGGGGGCGATGCAATCCATCTTGTTGCTCGATCCAACCGCCGACCTATCCCTGATCGAGTTCCTTCTCCGCGTTCCCGACGAGCAGTTTCGCCGCCGGGGCCAAAGCTCCTGGCTGTTCCGGCGAGCCTTCCGCGACCGTCTGCCTGGACCGGTGCTGCAAGGGCAGCGGAAAGGACTCCAGGCCGCGGATGTCGGCCATAGAATCCTTCGCGAACTGCCTGCATTCCGTGAATGCCTGCACTCGCTGGACGCGGTGCCCGAAGCGGGGGAAATCCTGGATATGCAAGCGATGCGCCGCTGCCTCGAGGCCCTGGTCGCAAAGGTCGATCCCGCCACCACCGCGCAGGCGAGTACGATTCTTCTCCGTGGGCTGGGAGTGGGGCTGTTTCTTCGGCGTCTGGCCGATTCTCGTTCGTGAGGCTCTTATCATTACTTATGTCATTCATGGTGCTCAGCCAGATTAAACAATTCGTTCACCAGTTGCCCGCGGGCCGTCGCGCCCTGGCCCTGGTTTGGGGCGCGGCGGGATGGTGGACCCTGGCATGGGGCGTTCTGCTGGTAGGGCAAGGGCTGATTCCCGCGGGACTGGTACTGCTGCTGAGAGCCTTGGTGAACCGTCTGGTGGCCTCCCACGAGTGGGCTTCCATTGCCCCTCCGGCGCTGGGAATCCCCGGCCTTTGGATCGCCGGGCAGCTCTTGTCCAGCGCGCTGTCCTGGGTTCGGGAGGTGCAGGCGGAGCGCGTGCAGGACGAGGTGCATCGCCTGATTCATGTGCAGGCTCTTCGTCTGGACCTGGCTTTCTATGACCATGCGGAATCTTACGATCAGCTGCACCGGGCTCGGGTTGACGCCATCTCCCAGCCTCTGGCCCTGCTGGAGAGCCTCGGTTCGCTGGTTCAGAACGGGCTGGGCTTCCTGGTGTTGGCGGGGATTCTCTGGACCTACGCCAGATGGTTGCCTCTGCTCCTGGTTTGCACCGCAATTCCCGGCCTGCTTCTGGTCGCCCGTCACATTTTGAAGGAACACCACTGGCAGTTGGAACACACCAGCCAGGAGCGGCGAGCCCGATACCTTGACTGGTTGATCACCGAACGGAGCGCCGCCGCCGAGTTGCGCCTCTTCGATCTGGGAACCTACCACCGCAGGGCCTTCGAGAGCTTGCGGGAGGGCCTCCGGGAAGGGCGGTTGCGCCTGGTGCGGCAAGGAGCCCTGACCGAACTGGGAGCCGGGTTCCTCGCCTGGGGCGGCAGCCTGGCGGGCCTGGGCTGGATGTTGCATCGGACCCTCGCCGGCAAGGCCGGGCTGGGGGATCTCCTGCTTTGCTTCCAGGCCTTCCAGCAATGCCAGATCCTCCTTCGCGCCCTCCTCGAAGGCGCGGGCAAGATCTACCGCAGCCTGCTCTTCGTGGAGAATCTGGACGACTACCTGAAGCTGGGGCCGGCCATTCTCCCCGGTCCGGCTGGGGAACCGGGGCTGCCCGTCCGGGACTCGATCCGTTTCGAGGGCGTCAGCTTTACCTACCCCGGAGGCTTCCACCGGGCGCTGGACGGCTTTGACCTGAGGATACCCAAAGGCAAGGTTGTAGCCCTCGTGGGCCACAACGGGGCTGGGAAGAGCACCCTCATCAAGCTGCTTTGCCGCTTCTACGACCCCGATGCGGGACGGATTCTTCTTGACGGGGTGGACCTGCGGGCGCTGGACCAGGAGGCCCTGCGTCGTCAAATAACCGTCCTCTTTCAGGATCCAGTTCACTATCATGCCTCGGTCAGGGAGAACATTGCGTTTGGCGATCTTTCGGGACTTGCCGACCAAGCGCGGGTTTGGGAAGCAGCACGCGATGCGGGCGCGCTGGAGCCCATCGAACGCCTGCCCGGCGGCTTTGAAGCGCTGCTGGGAAAGTGGTTTGGAGGCGCGGAGCTGAGCGGGGGCGAATGGCAGCGCATTGCCCTGGCCCGGGCTTTCTTCCGGCGGGCCTCGCTGGTAATCTTGGATGAGCCGACCAGCTCCATGGATTCCTGGGCGGAGCAGGACTGGCTGGGCCGGTTCCGCGCCCTCACCGCGGGCAGGACGGCGCTCATGATCACCCATCGTTTCACTACCGCCATGCACGCCGATGTCATTCATGTTCTGGACAGGGGGCGGGTGGTGGAATCCGGAACCCACGCCGAGCTGGTGGCGCTCGGCGGTGCGTATGCCGGCTCCTGGATTGCACAAATGCGGGAGATCGCCCATGCCTGAGAGTTCCTGGCTGCAAGGAACCAGCCCCGCGTTTCGCCTGATGATCGCCACCTCCTGGCTGGCCCCGGCCTGCTGGCAGGAAAGGCAGGAGGAGACCATCCGGGAATCCATCCGGGCCGGCTTGGATTGGATGGAGTATCTCCGCCTGGTTGACCGTCACCGCACCCCGGCCATGAGCTGGGCCGCCCTGAGGCGAGTGCCGGGTGTGGAGATCCCGGAGCCGGCGAAGCGGGAGTTGCAAAAGCGCAGCGACGCTTGCCGGATGCAGGCCGTCCAGCTTTCCATGATGCTGGCGGGGGTGCTGAAGGCCTTAAACCGCGCCGGAATTCCCGTGATGACCTTCAAAGGGCCGATCCTTTCCTTCGAGCTCTACGGAGACGTGGGGCTTCGCCAGTCCCATGATCTGGATCTGGAGGTGAGGCTGGAGGACGTTTCCAGGGCGCAAGCCTGCCTGGAGAAGACGGGTTGGCGCCTGGACTCCGGCTACCTTTCTTTGAGTCCCCGCCAATGGGAGAGCTGCTTGCGGCACGAGCACCACATCGGCTTTGTGCATTCCCAGGGAGGCTGGGTTCTGGAACTTCACTGGCGCAGCCATTGGGAGACTCCCGGCCAATCGACTGCCAAATGGGCCAGGAACGTCCCCTCCGCTTGGCAAGGATGTTCTTACCTGGCCATGAACTCCATCGACCAGGTGCTCTACCTTTGCAGCCATGGGGCGGACCATGCCTGGTTCCGCGCCAAGTGGCTGGGAGATATGGCGCGCATCCATGCCGAAGGGAAGGTGGATTGGGAGGCGGTCCTTGGCGAAGCTAAAAGGTCAGGTCAGGAAAGGGCTCTGCTGGCCTGCCTGCGCCTCTTGAAGGACGTGAACGGGCTTCCCTTGCCCGGCCTTCAGGGGAATCCATGGGAAGACCTCTCGTCTTTCTTGATCGATAGCCCTCTTTACGCCCTTAGAATCTCCAAAGACCTTTCGGAGTGTGGAGATTTGGATTTGGTTCCCGCTCACCTCCGCCTGGCTTGCTACCAAAGGCTAGTGTTGCTGCGGAGAACCTGGCGCGAAAGCCTGTCCGACCTTGCTTACTGTCGTGCGGATTTCCAGGTGCTCCGCCTTCCCGACAGCCTTTTCTGGGCCTATGCGCCCCTGCGTCCCGTCCTTTGGGTCTGGCGGCGGGTGCTGCGCGGCGGGCCGGCGGACGGATAATGCAACGCTGCGATCGATCCGCGGCACGATTCTCGGCCCTTCGGGCAGGGGCCGCGTGCCGCTTTTCGGCAACGCCTCCCCGACGGCGCGAATCGCCAGCGGCGCGGAGCCGCCTGCTTTCCCTGAAGCGAGAAACCCCTGCGCTTCAATCAGTTCGAGGAAGAGCGCGGATCGGGGGGCCGCGTGAAGGGGCTCCGGCAGCGCGTGTGTCCTGCATCACAGCTTTCCCCCCTCGGCCGGGAATCCAATTGCCGCTTGTCCGGGGGCGGCCGGAATGCGAAAAATATTTTTTCATTTTCCGCTTGCATTCCTGGGGGGACTTGCTTTAACGTCGTTTACGCAGCTTCAATTCCACAACAGGAGACCGCTATGAGGAGTGTTGCTAAGAACAATCTTGCGTCCAGGAAAGAATGGGCCGCGCCTGAACTGAAGAAAATCGATATTGAGCGGATCACCGCGGGTCCCAGTCTCAATTCTGGCACTGATAGCTTCGGGGCGAGCTAAGGCAGGGCCAACTCCCGATCCGGGGTGTCCTCGCGTCAGGAGGGATTCATGCCCGGGAGAGTAGTGCATCCAAGCCGGGATTCGGGCCTGGACGCGGAGGTCTAAAGCCAATCGCTTCAAAGAAAGTGAGTTGTCTGGCATCGTTTCTCGCACGTGGTTTGGTTGTGAGGAACAATTTCGAGAAGCGACACTGCGCCGGTCCTGGCGTAGCGCATCGCTTCTCAAGATTGGAGCAGTTTTCCAGGTCGTGAGCGCCCGAACTTTTAGGCCGGCATTTCCTGCTGCTTCCCAGCGGCGAAGAGCCTTCGCTGGAGGTTCACGGTCAGGAGAACGCTGTACGTTTGGGTTCACGGTAGGGGGAAATGCCAGTACGATGGCAGCGGTTGAATGCTCTGTTGAGCGGAAGTCGCTGCAAGGGAAGTGCAATGCTGTTGGAACAACTGGGTGGCCGCCCAGAGACTAGTGACGAAGGAGTCGTTATGCAAATCGGACGTTGGTACCGCCTTGGTTGGTATCGCATTCTTTGTGTGGTTTCGCTTATGCTGTTCAGCATCAACCTGTGGGGGATTACCACTTCTGTCACGAATCCGAGCAATACGACGGTCGTGATCGGGGGCACTGCCACATTTACCGCGACCGGAACCACCCCTGCCGGCACCGTAAGCTATCAGTGGCAATACCGCTCTTCTTCCGCCGCACCCTGGGCAAACATCCCGTCGACATTAGCTGGCGCGACGGTCACCGGCGCGTCCGGGACGGGCTTTGCTTCCGGCGCTCCTTCGACCCTCACCATCGCCGGTGTCAACGCGTCGCTCGGCGGGTTGCAGGTCCAGGTGATCGTGACCGGCAGCGTCAGCGGCACGGCTACCAGCGCCGCGGCGACCATGACGGTGGTGCCGTCGATCTGGTTTGCGGACGGAGCGGGTCTTGCCGGCGTGGGAACCTTCGAGCGCGGCGTGCTGCTGGCCAGCGGCCATGTGATGGCCATTGGCGGCGACCTGGAAGCCATCAGCCTGGACACCACGCCGGGCGCGGCCGGGGCATTGGGCACAGTGGATACATGGGTCACGTCCAATCAGGGCATCCCCCAGTTGCTGCGGCCAACGACCACCCTGCTGCCGACTGGCCAGGTGTTGATTGCGGGCGGTCTCTGGGGAGCGACCGACGTAACCAACGCCTACCTTTATAGGGAGAATACAGCCACCCCAGGGACAGGCGATACGCTGAGCGCTGTCGGTTCGATGAACACGGCCAGGGACGGTCATACCGCCTCGCTCCTTTTCACGGGGCAGGTTCTTGTGGCCGGCGGCACCTCCAATGGCGTCGCTCTCAGCAGCATTGAACTCTTCAACCCGAGCACCAGCACTTGGGCCAGTCCTTCAGCCTGGCTGACGGCCGGGGCCATGAACTATGCGCGCTACCGCCATGCGGCCACCGTGCTCCAGGATGGCACCGTGCTGGTCACCGGCGGCCAGAGCTCCGACGACCCGCTTAGCGCCCTGGCATCGGCCGAGATCTACAACCCGGTGACGAATACCTGGTCGATAGCCGGCAACATGACCACCCCGCGCGTCTTCCATACCTCGACGCTGCTGCCCAACGGCCAGGTGTTGATAGCCGGCGGCATCAACGCCCTGGGCGAGACGCTCAACTCGGCCGAGATATTCACTCCCAACGGAAGCGGCGGCGGCACCTTCACCCCGCTTGCGGCGACCATGATCGCGGCTCGTAACCAGCACACCGCCACACTGATGAACAGCGGCCTGGTGCTGATCGCGGGCGGAGCGAACAGCGCTTACCTAGTGTCGTCGGAATACTTCAACTACCTCACCGGCACCTTCGCGGCGAACCCCACCAATTTGAACGCGGCACGGGATCGTGACGCCGCCTGGTTTGTTCCCAGCGGCGAAGTTCTGGTGGCCGGCGGCACCGGTGTGGGCGACCTGCCTTTGGCTTCGGCGGAAGTGTTCTTTGATTCCAACGCAACCGCGCCCATCGCGCTTCCCGCGCCGACCATCGTTCCCGCCATCAGCCCGATTCTGGCCGGGCCGCTTACCACGGCCACCTGCAGCTCCAGTTCCGGCTATTTGAACTTGACCTATACCTGGACGCTGCTCAATGCGACGAACATCTCCTACCCCTATTACCCGAATACTTCCACGGTCAGTTTCACGGCCGCCAGCAACTCGAGTGTGGGCTTGTATTGCATGACCACCACCACTCTGGGCATTTCCGCCGTGTCGGCCGAGACGATCTTGCCGGTGGGGTATGGTCTGCCGACGCTGTCGATCACCAACGACACACCGACGCCGAACAGCACCACCCCGACCGTCACCCAGGGGAGCGAAATCACCTTTACCGCCGTGATTCCGGGGAGCGCCAACCCAACCGCCGGCTATACGTATCAGTGGCAGATGTCCACGAACGCCGGCGCGACCTGGACCAATCTGGGAACGGGCATTACCCAACAACTCGCCAGCGTGCCGGCATCTGACAACGGTTTGAAGGTGCAGGTGTTGGTGAGCAACGCGGCATGGCCGGCGGGAACGCCAGCGGCCATCAGCCCCGCGGATACCCTGTATGTGGCTGCCACGCCCACCTTCGCCACCGCGCCCACCAGCCTGAACGTGATGTCGGGTGCTACTAACGTAACCCTCTCCGCAGCCATCACCCCGATCATCCAGTCCGGCCTGACCGCCGTCAACACGGTCACCAATGAGTGGTGCACGGGAACCAGCCGGTCTACCACTGTCTGCGTGGGCGCCATTACCGGCACGGGCACCGCGGCCTCCGATAACCTCGGAACCCTGGTCGCCTCAGGCGTTACTTCGTACTACCTGGTCGCCACCAACACGCTGAATGGCCTCGCGAACTCGGTTGCCAGCGCCGTGGTGACGGTGACCGTGAATGCGCCGCCAAGTGTGGGTACGCCTACCAACAACATCGCCGGCCAAGGAGTCAGCGTCTATCCGACCATCGTCCAGGGCGGCAACATCACCTTCTCGACTGTTCTGACAGGCGGCTATCCGGCCGCCGGCTACACCTATCAGTGGCAGACTTCTCCGACCGGCGCGGCTGGAACCTGGACTCCTGTGGGAACGGCCAGCACCCTGCCGCTCACCGGCGTGCCTGTGTCCTCCAACGGTGAGCAGGTCGAGGTGGTGGTGAGCAACACGAACTGGCCGGCCGGGAACTCGGTCACCTCCACCGCTGTGAGCCTGTATGTGATTGCCCTGCCTGTCATCACCACTCAGCCAGCCAGCCTGAACGTGATGTCGGGCGCCACGGCGACCTTCACCGGCGCCATCACCCCGATCACCCAGGTCGGCTACGGCGCCAGCGCCAACACGGTCAACTACGAGTGGTGCACGGGAGCCACGCCTTCCACCAGCAGTTGCGTTCCCGCCGGCAGCGCCACGGCGTCTCTGAGCCCCTCCACCGCCGTTGGCGGCACCTCCAACTACTACCTGATCGTCGTCAACTCGTTGAATGGCTTCACGAACGCGGTTGCCAGCAACGATGTAACCTTGACGGTGAATTCGCTGCCGACGGCGGGGAACATCTCCATCAGCGGCGCATATGTCCTGGCTCCGACAGGAACCCCCGGCACCTTCACCGCTGGAAATCCCAATCCAACCATCACCCAGGGCAGTAACATCACCTTCAACGCGACTCTTTCGGGAATAGGTTATCCGACGTCCGGCTTCACCTATCAATGGCAGTATCAGGTGAACGGCACAACCTGGACCAATTGGACAACCGGTGCTTCTGCGACAGTCACCAACGCGCAGGCATACTCCAACGCCCTGTCTGTGCGTGTGTTGGTGAGCAACCCGGCATGGCCGTCGACGGCGTCCGCGATCGCCAGCACCGCGGATACTATGTATGTGGTCGCGGTACCCGCCATCGCCACCATGCAGCCCAACCTGAACGTGATATCGCCCGCCACTCCTACGCTCTCGGCCAGCATCACCGTTGCCGCTCTCGCCCAGGTCGGCATCGCCGGCCCCGCCGCCAACGTCCTCACCTACGAGTGGTGCACGGGAGCCAGTCCGTCGGCCGCTTCCTGCCCTTCGCCGGTCGGCGGTGGCACCGTCGCCAGCAACGGTTTGGCCGTTTCAAACCCACTGGCCCTTGTTTCCGGAGTCAATTCGTACTACTTGATCGTCACCAACACGCTGAACGGACTGGCCTACCCGGTTCTCAGCGGCGTGGTGACGGTGACGGACAACGTGGCGCCTAGCGGCGTGGCCATCAGCGGCGCGTATACCGTCTATCCGTCGACCACCCCGGTCACCTTCACCGCCGCGAATACGACTCCGACCGTCACCCAAAACAGCAGCATCACCTTCAACGCGGCTCCTTTGGGAGCGCCTTATCCAACCACCGGCTTCACCTATCAGTGGCAGTATCAGGTGAACGGCACAACCTGGGCCAATTGGACAGCGGCTTCTTCTGCAACAATCGCCAGCGCGCAACCGTACTCCAACGGCCTGAATCTGCGTGTATTGGTGAGCAACCCGGCGTGGCCGTCGACGGCGTCCCCGGTCATCAGCGGTACGGATGTTCTGTCTGTGGTTTCAGCTCCCACCGGCGTGACCGTTGCGGTTGCACCCAGTGCCGCTGTGGCGCAGGGGGTTGCCACCACCTTCACCGCCAGCAGCGCCGCACCTGCGGCGGCGGGGCAAGCTGACGCCGCCATCACCTACGCGTGGTACAAGGTAGGGGCCGGCGCCGGGGGAGCGGATGCACTGCTTAGCAGCGGTCCTTCTCTCGCGGCATCAAGTTCGTGCGCTTCGACCTACACCATAGCGCAGCTGGGCAGCACGAGCACGCTGGTCATCGGCGGCACGTGCCTGAACGATGCCGGGTCCTACTATGCCAAGGCGACGGGCGTTACGAACGGTGTTTCCAACGCCGCCGCCAGCCCGAGCGCCTCTGTAGCTCTCGCGGTGACCGTGGGCACCTGGACGACAGTGGCCGGCGCTCCCGCCACGGCGCGCTATGATGCGCTCAGTCTGATGCTGCCCGACGGCACCTTCTGGGCCGCCGGCGGTCAGAACGACTCCGGAGTGTTGAGCAACGACACCATCTACAACGCCGGCGCATGGACGACCAGCGGCGGCACGTTCGTCGCCGGTCCTCACCTGGACGGCACGGCTACCCTGATGGCCAACGGCGCCGTGCTGATCGCGGGCGGCTCCGACGGGCAGGATGCTCTGACCGGTGTTGAGCTCTACACCCCCAGCGGGGTTGGAGCCGGAGCCTATTCCGACGCCGGCGTTGGACAGCTCGCCAACCCCACAACCATGCAGGTCGCGGCCCTGCTGCCCAACCAGGATGTTCTGCTGGCCGGCGGCCAAAACGGCTGGAACGACACCTTCTACAGCGCTGCGTACCTCTACAATCCGGCGACGAAAACCTGGAGCGCCAGCAGTAGCGCCCTGGGCACGGCTCGCGCCGGCAGCCGCGCGGTCACGCTCTCCGACGCCCGTATCCTGGTCCTGGGCGGCGAAGATGTCAACGGTGTGGACAACGCCGTGGATATCTACGATGCGAATCCGCTGGACTGGCAGAACATAACGCTTTACTGGCCGCAGACCTACAGCATCACCAACGGTGTTGCGGGCGACTTCTTTGCCAAAGCCCTATGCTCGTATGTGCCTGTTGCATCGACTCACACACCGTGCATGGTATCGCCGCGCATCTACGAGACAGCTACCCTTCTGAACGACGGCAGGGTCTTGATCG
>Ga0326728_10013430_pt1 | contig 17779 bp, 18 predicted proteins | sample MB3enrmetagenome_FD_207602 | JGI IMG/M metagenome (GOLD analysis project Ga0326728, IMG submission 207602) | Lab enriched peat soil microbial communities from McLean, Ithaca, NY, United States - MB31MN | ecosystem: Environmental > Terrestrial > Soil > Wetlands > Peat | place: USA: New York... | reverse complement strand
GCTGCCTAAGGCCTCCTCGAGGGTTGCTATCTCCCGATTCAGATCATCCAGCCTCTGCATCAGGGCCGTTCGACCCGTCTGGAGACGCTCGTACGCCTGCTCATGGCGGGGCCACCAGCGCATGCCCTCTGCGCGGAACTCGTCGAGGGTGGTGATTCCTTTTTCCGCCTCCTCGAGGGCGGCCTTCCGTTCGATCCTCTCCTGTTTCAGCTCCTCGAGCCTGGCCTTATCCTTCGGCTGGAAGCCCACGGCAAGCTCCGTCCACGTCCCGTATTCAGACCCTATGATGCGTGCCTGTATCAGGTTGCGCGCGCTGACTGTGCCTCCGCAGATATGGCCTTTCTCCACGGTGACGACCACCTGATCTCCGGCAAAGAGTGTGCAGTGGAGGGTCTGCCCTGCTGAAATGCTTCCTCCCGCCTCGATGGACGCCCTTTCGATGAAAAGGGCGCTCACGTTCCCCCCTGCCTTGACCATCCCATTTTTTCCGCCCTGGATGCCGCCCTTTATGAGAACGTCGCCTCCCGCCTCGATACAGCAGTCCTCGGCGAGGCCCTCGATGTTTATGTTCTCCGTAGCCTTGAGGGTGAACCCCTCGAGCACGTTGCCAAGGACCCTCACGCTGCCTGCGAAGTTTATGTTGCCCGTGGTGTAATCGATGTCGCCGTCTATGGTGAGGACAGGCTCCACCGTGACGCTCCTGTCCCGCAGGATGGGCTGTCCGTCGACGTCCGCTATCAGCTGGAGGCGATCATCCGAGAGTTTCGTGCTTTTGCCCGCGGCGAGCCTTTCGTCTTTACCCGGCCGTGCGGGCAGGCTCTTTCCGGTTACAGTGAAGCCGTCCTGGCCCTTCGTGGCCGGCGTCTTTTTCGCCAGTATTTCGCCTTTCCTCACGGATACCACGGTTTCAAGCTCTTTGTAGTCGACCTTGAGTCCCTCGACCTCCTTCGGGTGGATGGTGGACTGGGTCCTGAAGAGGTACTCTATCTTACTGTCCTCGCCGTGAACCGGCTCTTGGGCCTTGGCTATCAGTATCCTGCTGCCATACTTCCTGAGGGAGATAGCCTGCTCGACTGTCTCCCAGTCGACCCCTGCCCGGACAAATTGGGCCGCGAGAGCCTTTTCAACGTCTGTTCTCTCCATGTCCTTGCCTCCGTACGCAGGCTGCAGGACCATGTACGCTTCTCTCTCGCCCTTTTCTACGGTGACGACGACCGTTCCGTCTTTGGCGGAGGCTACCAGCGTCCGTTGACCGGCGGCCGCTTTCTTGATCATCGCGTCGATGGCGGCCTTGTCGATCCAGTAAGGCGTCCCGTGGGCTTGCAGCGCGTCAATCACATCCTGCAGGGACGGTCTTTCAGCGTCCGGCGTGTCCGGCGCTATGGTCGCATACGCCTTTGCCTGCCCTTCATCAATGTCTATCAGGATGCCCTTGTCTGCCGTGTGACGCCTCCTTTTGCTCCCTCTTCATCGGTCCCCGATGCAATCTCCCCCGTATGCCTTTCGATACCACCAAGTATTATCGGCTGATTTCGAGAATAGACAAGGGGGGAGGCTTAAGCCCCGCCAAGGAGGCTTTGGTTGCGCTCAAATACACTATTCGCCCGGACGGGGAGAGGGCCTCTCCATTCTTTCCAAAACGTCGTCGAGAGATCCGGCGAACGGACCTGCCGACTCCATCTTGATCGATGTGAGCGCCGCGGCGAACCGGACCGCCTCTTCAACAGGATGATCCAGCCTGCGCGCCAGGTATGATCCCATAACCGTGTCGCCGCGGCCCATCCTGCCCAGGATTCGCCTACTCGCAAACTTCGCGAAGAAGGTTTTCCCCCCGCTCCGGGCCAGCACCCCTTCTGAAGAAGTTATTATTGTCTCGGAGCTTCCCCAGCTTTCCAAAATGTCCGCCTGGTCCTGCAGGCCTTCCGCACCCGTCAGGGTTTGCGCCTCCTTGGCGTCGAGCTTTACGAAATGTGCCATGGCGAGGATTTCTTTCTTCTCCGGGACGTCTCTATGGAAGACGGCCCCTGTCTCTTCGTCCGCCTGGAGCACGAAGCCCTGCATGTCCACCGATATTCTAAATCCACGCGCCTTCAGGGCCCGCATCAAGTCCAGCTGAGACTCGGGGAAGCCCATGCAGCACAGGTGGGTGAGGCACGGCTCGATCGGAGGAAGGTCGCTGAAAGCGAAGGGTCCTGCGTCCTTCAGGAGGAAAAACTGCCTTTCATCGACGTTTGCAGTGGGGAAAACCACGCGGTACCGGGCAATCTCCCCGGGCTGCACGAACAGATCGACCCCCGCCGTTTTCAGCGGCTCCAGGAGGTATTCTTCGCCCTCCGGTATGCGCGTCACGGCGGCAATCCTTTTTCCGAGAAAGGAGGCTGCAATCGGCGCAAAGAGCACCGGGCACCCCGGCTCGACGAAAGGAGAGCCCTCGAAAGGAACGATTGCACCGGTGCCGAAGTCACCGACAAATACGATATCGTAGCGATCCATCTTTTAGCCTTTCCAATCGGTGGCGGGACTGATATGCCGGCTCACGCGCCCACCATTGTATACCACTATTTACATCCATCGCAAAAGAAAGTGGGTGGGTAGTTCTCCCGAAGACCGACCAGTTCTTGGTCCCGTGAGAATGCCCTTAATCAGGGGCGCGAGCGCCCCCGGGCCTGCCGTTCCTGGAACGAGACATTAATACAAGGTCGTCCCGTGATCCACATAAAGGATCTGGCCCGTTACGGCTTTCGATACGTCACTTGCGAAATAAAGGATCGCTTCCGCCTGATCCTCCACCTGTGCTTCCGGTACGGTCAGATCGATATGCCTGGCGCACATCTCTGCAAATTCCTTGTTGAAGAACTGGAATGCTTCCGGGGCGTTCAGCGGTGTCGGGGTCGGACCCGGCGCGACCGCGTTGCAGCGGATCGCTGTCGGTGAATACTGAAGGGCGATGTTCTTGGTCATGCCGTTCACAGCAGCCTTGGCTGCACTGTACGAGATGCCTGCGATGCCCTGGCTGCCGATGGATGAAACGTTTACGATCGATCCTTGTCCTGCCTTCTCCATATGCTCCAACGTGTACTTGCTCATGTAATAAACGGAATATTGGTCGATCTTGACGACCTCGTCGTACCAGTCCTCCGTGCAGAGATTGATCGGCATATGCCTGTCTCCTATGCCCGCGTTGTTGACCAATACGTCTATCCTGCCGTACTTTTTGATAGTCTCTTCCACGACCTTTTTGCAGTCTTCCTTCTTTGACACGTCAGCCTGGATTGCCATGATCTCTCCGCCCTTTGCGGTGATCTCATCCACGACCTTACGATTTTCAGCCTCACGCCTGCCTGCAATAACGACCCTGGCGCCTTCCATGCAGAAAAGCATAGCCGTTGCCCTTCCTATACCGGAATTGCCACCCGTTACAATCGCTATTCTGTTTTCTAATCTTCCCATCTCGATAGTCCCCCTCTTCTTATGCTCGCCTTGTCCGTACGGTTCTTCCTTCCCTCTCCGAGCGAGTCTCCGATCATTGCCAATTGTAACATTGATCAAGAACGGAGGCCACGAGAATGAGGAAGAACGTCAGGCATGGGTGGGGGACTAAAGTAAGAGCGAAGAAGGGCTGGAAGGTTCGGATAGGGCTGGAATCCCTTTCGAAATCGTAGTAAAGTTGTGCCCAGCCCAAGGGTCGGCCTCAAAGCGTTGCGCGGCCTTAGGGATGGGGCCCCCTTCGCGAAAGGCGACTTGAAGAGGCGCGCAGGTGTCGGGGCTAAAAGCCGGACGAGGCAATCAAGGGGGTGGATAGCCATGCAGAATGTCCTTATCTACGATGATCGACTCGCTTCCGCCGAGTATACCCCGACCCATCCGTTCAAGCCGGTGAGGGCGAAGCTCTTCATTGAGCTGCTGCACCGGTACTTCAACATCTACGATGATCGATTCGTCATGAAGACCCCGGAACCTCTTGACGAAGAGCTCCTCTACCTTTTTCACGACCGGGAATACATAGATCTGCTGAAAAAGGCGGAGCGGGGCGAATTCGCTCCGGAGATGATACAAGCGGGGCTGGGGACCGAGGAGAACCCCATCTTCAGGGGTATGTTTCAGCTTGCCCTCGCCATAGCCGGGGGCACGCACCAGGGTGCCTTGCTCCTGGCGGAAGGCGCGGCCAGGGCCGTATTCGATCCCTTAAGCGGCCTCCATCATGCCGGCCGGATGCACGCCTCAGGCTTCTGCTACATCAACGACGTCGACATTGCCATAGCCGACCTCGTGAGAAAGGGACGGAGGATTGCCTATATCGACATAGATGTTCACCATGGAGACGGCGTCCAGGAGGCGTTCTACGCCACGGACAGGGTGCTTTTCATATCGCTCCACGAATCGGGAGAGACCCTATTCCCCGGCACCGGTTTCGAGACCGAGATCGGCGTAGGCGAGGGTAGGGGGTACAACGTGAATATCCCTTTTCGGGCAGGTACGGACGACGAGGTCTACCTTTCGGCCTTCGAGGCCATAGTGCCCCCCCTGGTCGACCATTTTGGGGCGGACGTGGTGTTCGCTCAGATAGGGGCAGACACGCACAAGGATGACAAGCTCGCCCATCTCAACCTCACGAGCAATGGGTACAAACAGGTGGTGTCGAGGATCAACGAGCTTTCCCCCAGAATCATGGCCATGGGCGGAGGCGGCTACAATGTCTACAAGACGGCGGCCCTCTGGACCCTGGCCTGGTCTGCCCTGGTGGGTAAGGACCCGGAGGATAAGTTCACCGGTCTCGTGGGCGGCATGATGTACGGCCCCGAGGCGGATGCGGGCAGCCTGGAAGACCTGCCTTTCGTGCTGGAGGGTCGGGAGAAGGAGCTATGCGCCGAGCAGGCGGGCCGCGTCGTGGAGTACCTCAAAAAGACGGTCTTCCCCATCCACGGGCTGTAAGGCAAGTGCCGCCCGAAGAGGGGAGGGCGAGAGCTGTCTTAGCCGGGCACCCACGTCATGCTGCCTGGCGTCGTGCGGCGGACAAAGCCACGTGGGTCGCAGACCCCCTTTCGCAGGCTAGCCTTCCGGAGCCACCCCCTCAACAAAAAGAAGAGACGCAAAGGCTGGACCTTACGGGCTATAGCGTTCCGCAGAGTAAAGTAACGATTGCCCCGGCGTAATCTTTTCCTAAAGCGAAAGCCTAGCGTAGCGAAGAAAAAGATGGAGCCGGTCGGTAACGGGAATGAATTCTGCGAAAACGCTATAATCGTCCTTTGCGGCCGGTCTTACTCCCCGATCGCTTCATCTTGTTTTATCTCCTCGCGATGCCCGGGGCCTCGCTGTTCAGCCGAACGCATCCGCTTGACGCGCAGGAACGACGTAATCCCGAGGAAGAATAGAACGGGAGCCAGAACGGCGAGGGGAAGCTGCCTTCGAAAAAACGAAGACCGTCCTCCGTAAGTTCGAATGACCTCTTTCGTGATTCTCTCCGTGACGGGTTTTTGCCGGCGGTAGAATCCCGTAATAAGAGCATTATCGCAAAGGACGTTAAGCACCCTTGGGATCCCTTTCGACTTTCTGACGATTTTCTTCAGGGCAGGGGTCGTGAAAACCGAGGTGGGATCACCGCCGGCATGCTTGAGTCTGAACCTGAGGTATTCGAGGCTCTCGCCTCTCGAGAGGCGCCGGATGGTCGCATGGGCCGCGAGTTGCTGCTTGAGTTGTCTCAGTCTGTCCGTATTCAATGCTCTCTTGAACTCCGGCTGGCCTACGAGGACGATCTGCAGCAGCTTGTCTTTGGATGTCTCGCCTTTGGACATCATGGCCAAGCTTTCCAGGGTATCGTCGGGCATATTTTGGGCTTCGTCGATGAGGAGCACGACGGTATTGGCCTGTCTGGATTCTTCGATGAGGAACTCGTACAGCCTCTCGACCATCTCCGTCACCGAATTACCGGCAATGCGGAAGTCCAATTCTCGGTAAATGGTCCTGAGGAGTTGCTCAAAGGTCAGCCTGGCGTTGAACACGTAGACGGTCTTGAGAGGCTCTCTCTTTTTCAAATGGAGATACCACCGGAGGATGGTGGTCTTGCCCACACCGACGTCACCGGTAACAGCGATAAAACCCTTTCTTTCTTCTACGCCGTGTGTTATTGCTGCGAGGGCCTTCTCATGACTCGGGCTGAGGTAGAGAAACTCCGGATCAGGTGTGACGTGAAAGGGTTGTTTCCTGAGACCGTAGAAAGATAGATACATGAGGCTCCCTCATACTATCATCTTAACGCCGCAGGTATCGATAACCTCCCCGAACGAGCTCCCGTATGACCTAAAGGGTCGGCACACTCACCACTTATACCACAATTCTCGTCTGCCATAAAAGGAAATAGGCGAGGTTGTTCGTGAAGTATTGAGGTAAGGATCAGGCATGATCCCGCCTCTTCTTGTTCCTCACACCTATGAGCGTTCCGCAGAACAAAGTAACGATTGCCCCGGCGTAATCTTTTCCCAAAGCGAAAGCCTAGCGTACCGAAGGAAAAGATGGAGCCGGTCGGTAACGGGAATGAATCCTGCGGAACGGTTATGGTGACGCGTGGTTACCTGTGTTTGGCAAATGACGGCTTAAGAGATTCTTAACATCTTTCGATTACACTATTGTATGACATTGTTTATGTTCTGAGGCCGCAGCGCGCCGGCTCATGTCTTGTACTATCCAAGCAGGATGACAAAGATATAGGCTGCTGGGGTTTCGGTTTATGGTGAGAATGGCGGGACAAGATAGTCAGGAGGTGCATCATAAAGATAGGTGAGGATAAACAACCACAACTGGTACACAGTCTTCCCGTGTCGTCTGCCAAGTCCGAAACAAGTACCTCTCAGACCGTACCGCAGGGGTCGGCAGGTATGACGGACAAGGTGGAATTGTCGAGCTGGAAAGACGAGGTGGCAAGGCTGAAAGAAAAGGCAAAGGCGATCCCCGTAGTTGACGAGGAAAAGGTAGCGAGGGTGAAGCAGGCTATAGAATCCGGAACATACGATGTAAACAGTCAGCTGGTAGCACGGGGCATCCTTAAGAGCCAGCTTTCGGACGAAATATCTTGATATGGGAAGCCGGACACGTGGCAGCGCGGCCTCACCGGACTCAGACGCCGAAGTGCGAAGCCGCCGAACAAGAAAGGAGAGCCCCCGTCGTGTATTTATGGGACACGGCACCGGGAGATCAAGAGGATGAGTATCCTACCTGTCTTTTTGATATGACCTCTCTTCACCGGGACGGTCCGGCTGGTATTCGTCTGAAAGCCCTTCCTCCGCGAGAAGGCGCGAAGCCTCCATGACAATCTCCAGCTTGTGTTTGGTCTCCTCCATGCGGGTTTCGAGCTCTTTCGTTTGGGCCGCATATTTCTCGATGAGCGGATGAAGACCGGCCATGGTACCTACCTCCTTGTGGTTGATGAAAAAGTCATCGTCGAATACGTCATCGAAGCCGACGCTTTCACTCTTTCTGATCCATCTTCTCTTCCAAAAGCCCGTCGCCTTGAGGGCCGTTTCCCCGGCATCACGCGCCTTCGCGAAGCGGTGTGCGTACGTCTCGACGAGGCTCTTCATCTCGCTCACCTCGAGGGGTGAAAAGAAGCTCAGATCAGGCTCTGCCGTCGCTGCCACGAGGTATCTATCCTGGCCCCGGGGAAGGAAGATGAAGCGATCCTCCCTCAAGCTGCGCAACTTTGCGTGAGTAACGACAGGCAGCGGGTGTCTCCCTTTCGTGGGGTAGATCAGTCCGAGGGCAGGGTGCCCGGTCTTCTCTATGCTCGCATAGTCCAGAAACGCGAGGTACTTATAGAGGGACGTATGGGTGAGAGGACTGCCGGTGAGCCTTTGATGCTCGGCGGCGAAGAAGCATATGGCGTTCTTGATTCTTTCTTCCCTGTCGGGGATGCTCACAGCCATGGGAGAACCTGTTAAGAATTTATGCACTCTACGGGTGGGATTCAACTGGTCGCGTCCTATTCACTTTCGCGGGAGGCTGGCCGGGTTCGACGAAAGGCACCGATGATTCGCAATTGAACGGTGAACGTCCAGGTGGGGCTTGCAACCGGGTCCCCGGACGATTACCGTGCAGGTATCATGAGAATTCTTTTCGTTGATGACGAGGAACTCGTTCGGGACTCCATGTACGAGACGCTGTTGGCCATGGGGTACGACGTCGTTGTTGAAGACGACGGCCCCATGGCCATCGAGCGCTTTCGTGACAATCCCTGGTACTTTGACCTCGTCCTCACCGACATGATGATGCTCCAGATGACGGGCGACAGAGTATCGCAAGGGATCCATGCCATCCGTCCCGACATACCGGTCGTGGTCATCACCGGCGCACCCGACAGCCTCAGCGGAAAGGCGGAGGCAGCGGGGATCCGCAGGGTGCTGCCTAAAGCGCTCACGAGAGGGGAGCTGGACCGGGCCCTCCGGGACATCAGGTAGCCCTCGCCGGCGTAATCTTTTCCTAAAGCAAAAGCCTAGCGTAGCGAAGGAAAAGATTACGCCGGTCAATAACGGGAATGAATTCTGCGGAGCGCTATGGATGCCTCCTTGACGGACTGCTTACGAGAAGCAACGACGGCTGTTGCTTGTTGTCTGCGACACCGTCAACCGGTCCGAGGTTGACGCCTTCGACCGGAGTGCCTGCACGAGCGTTTTCGATATCTTGACCTGCATCTGTCTCACGCTCTCTCTCGAGACATGGAATCGTTCCCCTATTTCTTCCAAAGTCGTCGGCTCTTCCGCCATGATGCGGTGGTCGAGGATAAAGCGCTGCTTGTCGTTGAGACGCTCCCTGAATTCGGCGAGCCACTCTTCGACGAGGGCCCGCTCGTGCCGCTCGGCGACGGTCTTCTCAACGTCCTCGCCGTTGCTCATCGCGTCCATCAGGGTATCCCCTTCTCCGTAGCAGGGCTCATCGAGGGACACGTCGATGTTTCCCAGCCTCAGCTCCATGTCTTCCACGTCCGACGTAGTTACGCCGAAGGCATGGGCGGGTTCATCGCTCGAGGCCTCTGTTCCCGCCCTCACACGCTTGTCTTTCTCCCTTTTGAGGCCATAGAAGAGTCTCCGCTCTGCGTCGTTCGTTCCCATCTTCACGATGCTCCGGGAGTCCATGAGATGCTTCAGGACGTAAGCGCGAATCCAGAAGGCGGCGTAGGTGGAGAACCTCGTGCCCCTTTTCGGGTCATATTTTCTCGCCGCCCGCACGAGGCCCAGGTTGCCCTCCTGTATGAGATCGAGAAGGTTCGGCTCCCAGCGGCAGTACTGGCGGGCTATCCTGATGACGAACCTCAGATTGGCGGTGACGAGCTTCTCCTCGGCTTTCTTGTCCTTGTGGGTTCGTATCCGTTCGGCAATTTCCCGCTCCTCGTCCCTCGTAAGCATCGCGTGCTGGGATATCTCACGGGCATACTGTCTCGATCATCCCCATATGGTGCCAAAGGTAGACGGTCCGCGGGGACACATCGAAGAGGGATGCGACTTCGGAGGGTTTGAGAAAGTTCCGGTCCGGCAACTCGTTAATGTACGTCATAAAGGCCCTCCATCGAGTCTTACAAGCCGATGCTTTCTCAGTGCAAGTAAAATGCCGCGAGGGCAAAAATGGGGGGCGACATACCATGACAGCCCGTCAGCAGCGGAGAATCGGGACTGGCCGAACCCGTGCTCGAAAGCAAAGCAGCGAGAGGAGTGTCCCCATACACCCCTGTCCCCATACGAGGCTGTCCGGCTTCGATTAGCGCCAAATATCGCGATCGCTCCAGGCGGACCGGCCTTAACCTGCATGTCGACCAGGTTCTTTCTTACGCCTACACTTCTTTGTACGGTATGGAAAGCGCCCTGAGGAACTCCTTCTGGAAGTCCGGCTCCAGGGCAAGCTCGATGTGCGTCACCTCCCGGGCGATCCGGTTGGCCTCTGCGCGCTTCTCCCTGTTCATGAGGGCGAGGTATGCCCCGTGGCCCGCGGCATTGCCCACCATATCCATCTTCTCCGGCTCGATCCAGGGGAAAAGGCCGATGGCGAGGGCGTTCTCCTTGTCTATGTGCATGCCGAAGGCGCCCGCGATCGCCATTCGCGGCAGGGAATCGATGTTGAGACGGCGCATGAGGACCCTGCAGCCTCCGTGGAGGGCCCCTTTGGCGAGCTGGATCTGGCGCACGTCTCTCTGGGTAAGGACGATGTCCTTGCCCGTGGCCGACTCATGGCTCCATGCCACGACGAATTCGATCGTGCCCGTCTGCCCTTTCCTCAGCCTCCGGGCCCCGCCGTTTTCCTTGAAGGCCCCGTCCTGCCCGAGGAGGCCGGTCTTGAAAAGCCCGGCCACGGTGTCGATAATGGCGGAACCGCACAGGCCGACAGGCTTGAGGTCCCCTGCGGCGTGCCGGCTTGCCCAGCCGTCCGTGCCGATAACCGCGTAGTCCACCTCGAAAGAAAGAGGGTCTATGCGGACCTTTTCTATGGCCCCCACGGTGGCCCTCATGCCGCTTGCTATGTGCGCCCCTTCGAGGGCGGGACCCGTGGCGCAGGAGCAGGAGAAGAGCCTGTCCCGGTTGCCCAGAACAAGCTCCCCGTTCGTGCCGAGGTCAATCGTGAGAGAGATGTCTTCCCGGTTGTAAGGCTCCTCCGAGAGGAGGACCGCGACGTTGTCGGCCCCGACAAAACCCGCCTCTATGGGAAGCACGTGGGCGTAGGAAGCCGGATTTGCGGTGAGCCCTACCTCCCTGATTTTGACGTCCGTAGACCCCTGGACCGTGGGGCTGAAGGGCCAGAGGCCCAGGTGGTCAGGGGCTATGCCGAGAAAAATGTGGTGCATCACCGTGTTTCCCACAACGGTGACATCCATGATCCCTTGGGGAGAAAGCCCGATAGCCGCCGTCATCTGCTCGATCAGGGCATTCACGGCACGCACGAGCTCCGTCTGCATCCGCTTCACCCCAAGGCCCGGGTGGTGGGAGGAGTAAGAGATGCGGGACATGATGTCCGTTCCAAAAAGGACCTGCGGGTTTGTCGTCGAGGCGGTCGCTACGATGCTCCCGTCTCTTAAGGAGCACAGATAGAGGGCGACGGTGGTGGTCCCCACATCGAGGGCCAGGCCCAGACACGCGTCGTCCGCCCCGGAGCGGACGGAAACGATCTCCCTGTCCATCCAGACGAAGGTGGTGGCTTTGCCAATATTCTCGGCCTCCTTCATGACTTCCGCGAGGCCCCGGAGGACGCCGATGTCGACGACCAAATCTTTGAGGCCGTATTGTGCGGCGAGAAGCGTGGTGATGCGTTCGAAATAGGCTATGTGCGCCCCTTCTTCCCGGGGGACATCGAGGACATAGGCCTTGACGGCCGGGTTTACCACGGCCGACCTTTTCGAGAATACCTTTTTGGCAGCTTCCGACGAGAGCACGTTCTCCTGCGGTATGAGTACGGTCATATCCCCGGCCACGCGCGCCATGCACGCCAGCCTGTACCCCAAGCCCTTATCGGTGAGGCTGATGAATTCCGATTCTTCCTGCGTGAAGGGGCCTGCTTTTCCCTCCACCACCCGGATCCTGCATCTCCCGCACTTGCCCCTCCCGTTGCACTGGGAGTCGATGTAGAGGCCAAGCTCACGGGCCGCGTCGAGTATGGTTTTCCCCGCTTCCTGGCGTGTCTCCGTAAGGGTCGGGGCAAAGAGGACCTTGTAGCTCTTCATCTTTCACATCCCCATCTTTCAGTAATCACGGCTCGCACGGCTTCGTCAGGCGAGACTCATGATAAGGGCATTCTTAAAAAGGGATATCATCTCCTTATAGCGTTCCGCAGAATTCATTCCCGTTACCGACCGGCTCCATCTTTTCCTTCGCTACGCCAGGCTTTCGCTTTAGGAAAAGATTACGCCGGGGCAATCGTTACTCTATTCCGCGAAAACGCTCTAACCATTCGCGACATCCTCATTGGTAAGGCTTTTCTCCCCGTACAGGGCGAAGAGCGCATCCGGCCTGACCTGCATGGAAAGGCCGCCCATCGATCCCAGTATGAGGCCGCCTTCGGCGAACTCGCTTTCCGCCCGTCCTACCTCTTCCCTGATGCGCCCCGCATCCCAGGTCATGATGTCCACATGCCCCATGAAAGAAACCCTGTCGCCGAATTCTTCCCGCAGGTCGTAGATGTCCATGCCGCTTGAGGCGTCCACCGGATGGATGCACTGATAGCCTGCCTCTATCAGGGGCCCGATGATCTTCCGGATATCGCCGTCCGAGTGGAAGAAGGGAGAGAGCCCATTCTCCCTAATGATCCCGGCCATTTCCCTGTATATGGGGCAGACTGCGTCTGCGAAATAGTCCGGCGAGAAGAGAAGCCCCCTATTCCCGGCGACATCATCCGCTATGGCCATGGCCATGAGGCCCCCGCGGCGGGCGCACCCCGCCGCCCCCTCCACCTCCTTCAGCACGCCGGCCGCAAGGCGCGCCAATAGGGATGGCTCTTTCTTTAAGCTCTTCATGGCCGTGACGAAGCCGTGCGCCTCGATGAGGCGCTCCATTGGCCCGTCTACATACCCGACGGTGAAGAAAGGCTCCAGCTCCTTCAATGCCTCGTAAGACGGACGGGGCAGAGATGGCGCGTGATTGAGATCGACTCCCACGAGGGAAAGCCCCACGGATCGGGCGGCTCCTGCAAGTTGTCGCGAATAGGCTCCCCTGTCCCGGCCGAAATAGTGATCGAGGAAGGTCCTGGAGATAAACAGCTCTCCCCTGGGCACCGGCCCTTTGTTGGCACGGCGGAGCGCATCTACCACGGATTGAATGTGTGCTTCCACACTGTCTCGTTTAGCTCGTTAAAGCGAAGGGTGTATTGAAAACCAGGACCTTCTCCTTTGGGGAGAGAGGTCTTTGCGGCCCCTGATCCCGGATTAGGCGCGGAAGAAATCAAAACCGGGACTCAGGATTACCCATTCCTGAACCCCGGTTTTCTGCGCCTTGAGCGAGCAAATGGTACGCCGCTTGTTGTACGAAAAAAAGAACGAAGCGTCTAATTTCCCCGGCTTTTAGGCTATCGGAGCAACCCGTCCCGTCCCGTCCCATTCCCGAGAGCCTCTGTCCAATCGTCAATCCGGTTTCGACCGGGGAAAAATGCTCAATCCCATGCCACCACCTGCTGAGGCTTCCTCGGTAAAGCCGGCTGCCCGTTTTTCGCGAGACGCTCCGTTTCTTAAGCGAAGCCTCTCGAAATCGGCTACGTCAGTGCTTTAGGCCCCCAACCACTCTTTGCAAAGGCTGACGGCTGCTATAGCATCCTTTCCGTAGGCATCGGCCTTCACGTACTTCTTGATCTCGTCGTCCATCTGGCCGCCGCCGATCATGATCTTTATGTTCTTGCGCAGGCCCGCCTCATCGAGGGCCTCGACGGTCTTCTTCATGGAGTCGAACGCAAGGGTCAGGAAGCCGCTCAACCCCACTACCGCGGGACCGAAGTCCTTCACCTTCTGGACGAACGTGGCAACCGGCACGTCTATGCCGATGTCGAGGACATCATAGCCGCTCACGTCGAGCATGAACGTCACTATGTCCTTGCCGATGTCGTGTATGTCTCCGGCAACCGTTCCGATGAGGACCTTGCCTTTCTTTGCCGATGCCTGGCCTCCGGTCATAAGGGGCCTGACGATATCCGAGATCCCTTTGAGGATTTCGCCCGCCATCATGAGGTCAGGGATAAAGTACTCGCATTTCTCGAAGCGCTTTCCCACAACTTCCATGGCGCGACGGGCGTCGTCGAGAATGCTCATGGGGTCCGTTCCCTGCTTGATCAGGTCCTTGACCAGGGCGATGGTCTCGTCTTCCATCAGGTCTGACATAAGGCTCACTAGCTTGTCGTTCATGATTACCCTCCGCTCCTTGTTATTCTGACCCCGAAGTCCTTCAGGATCTCAACTTAGTCCATAGTACCTGTGACGCCGGCCGCATGGTGTGTGCAAAATGACGTGCCCACAAAACGCAAACCCTGACCTTCACCGCGTACCCGACCGGATGCTCCCTTTCCATAGTGGATCTCCGATCTGCAACATCGGGATTCGGACAAAACCGTACACAGCGGATGATCAGGTATTATCGTATATGACGAGCGCCAACCTGTCAATATGTTTTGCTCTTGATGACGCCCCTTTCCCTTGATGACGCCCCTTTCCCTTGATGACGCCCCTCTTTTTGACTGAAGTCGGGTCGCTTCCCATGAAGGGAGGCAGCCCGACCCGAGCTTTCCATGAAATGGCCGCATGCCTAAGGTACTGGCGACAGTTTGGCTAAAAAGAGTCTGAGGAAGGGAAGGTAGGTGGCCGTAGCCGTCGTCCACTTCGACCAACCGGATGCCCAGGAGCCCGGCAAAGGGTTCCCCCGAAATCCTGCCCGCGAATGGCGACTCTTTCTCCTTGTCTACGGTTTTAGCCCTCCTTATTGGGGAACTGCTAGGCCGGGAAGGGACACGGCCGAAGGTGTCCGGCCGGCGGTTAACAAGGGACACGATGCCCTCGGCAAGATCATCCACGAGAAGTCCGGTCCGCTGCCGACGGGCTTCCCCCTGTTCATGGAGGCCTACTCGACTCACAAGGAGATGGGATAGCGCTTCCGACTGGCGGATATCAAGCAAATGCGGAGTCTCGCATTTGACAATGGCCTCAGATAAGCGTATAGTTGGGGCAAGTAACGAAGTACTGACCTAGAGCCGCCCTATTCAGCCCCTTACAGAGCTGATCTGAAAGCGTTCCCCTCGCGCGCCGTAGCCGGTCATAGTTTGCTTCAGCTACTAATCTTTGTGTAAAAGCAGGTGCTATGAGTTTCAGTTCAACCGGACTTCATCCAAGAATAGCCGATATTGTCAAATCACTCGGCTATGAAAGACCAACTCCAATACAGGCACAGGCAATCCCCTCGGTCCTCGCAGGCAACGACGTCATGGGTCTCGCGCAAACCGGCACGGGTAAGACCGCAGCCTTCGTGCTGCCCATCCTGCAGCGTCTGCTTCCGGGCAAGCGCGGCCATGTGCGGGGACTCATCATTGCGCCCACACGGGAGCTGGCGGAGCAGATCCACACTGCCATCGGAGAGCTGAGCGGGAGCACGCGGCTCACGAGCTGCGCCATTTATGGCGGCGTGCCGATAAATCCGCAGATCAATAGACTCCGTTCAGGCGTGGACATCGTCGTGGCCTGCCCGGGCCGGTTGCTGGACCATCTCAACCAGAAGACGGTCGACCTCGCGACCCTCGAAGTGCTCGTTATCGACGAGGCGGACAGGATGTTCGACATGGGGTTCCTTGCCGACATTCGCCGTATCATCAAACAATTGCCGCAAAAAAGACAGACGCTGATGTTCTCCGCGACCATGCCCGATGATATCCGGAAGCTGACGGATGAGGTGTTGCGCGATCCGGTGACAATAAAGGTGGGCCATACTGCTCCGGCGCACACGGTGTCCCACGCCCTTTACCCGGTCGAGCCGCATCTGAAGACCGCTTTGCTCATGGAGCTCATGAAGCATATCGATGCCGAATCGATCCTGATCTTCACCCGCACGAAGCACCGGGCCAAACGGATCGGACAACAGTTGGAGAGGGCAGGGTACAGGGCCGGTTCGCTTCAAGGGAATCTATCGCAGAACAAGCGCATGGATGTCATGGAGAGCTTCCGCAACGGCTCGTACCAGGTCCTGGTTGCCACTGACATCGCCGCCCGCGGCATCGACGTGCTGAGCATATCCCACGTCATCAACTACGATATCCCGGATACGACGGATGCGTATACCCACCGCATCGGGCGCACCGGCCGCGCTGCGAAAACGGGCGACGCATTTACCTTCGTCACCCAAGAGGACGAGCCGCTGATCCGGAATATCGAGCGCGTGCTGGGCGCGCGCATCGAGCGCCGGGTATTGGAGAATTTCGATTATTCAAAACGGGCACCGGCAAAGGATCTGGAATTTGCGCGCCCGCCCCTTCAACCGCAACGGCGAAAGCTGCAGACCGGCGCGACCGATGGGACGGCAAGGGCCGGGAGAAAACCCGTACGTTCGTCCAGGGGAAGGACGCCTGAAAGATGAGAGCGGAAGAGTCTCCTTCGTCCGTTCGGGACGGGACGGTGACGACCCGTCCTTCAGACGAGCCATTCTCCGGACTATTCTTTCGTCGCGGGCTTAAAACATCGATGCCGACGGGTCCGCTCCCGGCGTTGACAAAAAAAGGCGCACCTTGAGGCGCGCCTTTTCGATGTCTTTTGTATTGCTCCACCTTGTCCCTCGGTTTCGCGATTCTTGAGAGGGAAGGTATCTTAGTATCTTATTGCCGGTCTTGGCGCTTAGTAGCGTCCCCGACCGCCCCCGAATCCGCCGCCGCGTCCTCCGCCGCCCCCGAATCCGCCGCGGCCCCTGTCGGTCTTCGGCCTGGCTTCGTTTACGTTAATGGCGCGGCCGTTAAGCTCTTTGCCGTTGAGGGCAGCGATTGCCGCCTTGGCTTCGGAGGTTTCCGGCATCTCCACGAAACCGAAGCCTTTCGACTGGTTACTGTATTGATCCTTGATCACGTTTGCTGATGCAACCTGCCCGAAGGCTTCGAAAGCCTTCTTCAGATCTTCCTCGGTCACGCTGAAAGCCAGGTTGCCTACGTAAATGTTCATGTTCATCTCCTTAAGATTGACGATCGTTGGGGCCATGTGAGCCCGCAACTTTTCGTCATTGAGTGGCCGCCTCGTTGTCAATCGAAACGGCCGTATGCTCCCCTTGTCGGTTGTCCCGGGCATCCGGAGCCTTGCCATGCCTTCGGGCCATCTTCTCGGCAGCTTCTTCTTTTCGCCTTCTTTCTTTTTGCCCCTTGAGAAAGCTGTGCTGACCGCGTTTTGCCATCTACCCTCTCATGTTCCGACCTCGAGCTTGAACGACCCAGACATCGCCGGTCGTTCAGTGGTGTGTGGCCTTGAACGACCGCAGACATCGCCGGTCGTTCAGTGGTGTTTCCGCACGTTGGCTGCGGCCGGCCCTTTTTGCCCGTTGACCACATCGAACTCGACCCTGTCCCCCTCCGAAAGCGACTTGAAACCCTGGCCATCAATTGCAGAGTGGTGGACGAAGACATCGCTTCCCCCATCCTGCGTGATGAAACCAAACCCCTTTGCATCGTTGAACCACTTCACTGTTCCTTCTGCCATACGTCAAGCTCCTTTTCTCTTGATATTTACCGTCACGACGCCATCTGAACTAAGATGGCGTCGCTCGCGGTCTCACGGGGCGTCATCGCTCGAACGGATCGAACCAGCCCCGGTGTTTCCCCCTGTGATGTATCAACCCCCTCTCTCTTTGCCGTCCGCTATTCCTGCGCCGAGGCAGCCCTCAATTTGGCCTCTTTCAACAACTCGATCGCCTGATCCACTTGCTCTCCCAAGAGCGATATCCCGGCGGGAGTGGCGACCATTTCCCCATCCTCGCTGGTATTGTGAACACGCACATCTATCATCTTGATCTTCTTCACGTCACGGATCGTTACGAGTATCTTCTGTCTCGATCTCACATTGATCTTTCCAATGAGCATACAACCCTCCTTATTACGACAACGGTTCCTTTCAGGCCGGTTTATTCCGGCTTCTCGGCGATTACCGATCTACCGCAAGGACCCTCCGAAAATGAAACCCGTACACATGATACGTAATCGCCATCGGCAAAAGCCGGGGCCGCGTGAGCAGTGACCAGAGGAGAAGTTTCCAATAGTAAAGCCTGGCATTATCTTTGATGCCCAGCACGACGAGCGTTTTGAAGGGGGCGTC
>Ga0326728_10013429_pt1 | contig 17780 bp, 14 predicted proteins | sample MB3enrmetagenome_FD_207602 | JGI IMG/M metagenome (GOLD analysis project Ga0326728, IMG submission 207602) | Lab enriched peat soil microbial communities from McLean, Ithaca, NY, United States - MB31MN | ecosystem: Environmental > Terrestrial > Soil > Wetlands > Peat | place: USA: New York... | reverse complement strand
GGAAAGTACGGGAGGCGGCGGAGCGCGTGGCGCCGGGGCGCGCGATTGTGGCGGTGGTTTCGGATCATGGCTTCGCGAATTACGACCAGCAGTTGAATCTGTTTGCGGCGTTTCGCGAGGCGAAGCTGTTCGCCGCTAATGGGGAAGGAAAGATTACGGATTGGCGGGCGATGCCGTGGGTGACGGGAGGGTCGGCGGCGGTTGTTTTGAAGGATGCGCAGGACAAAGCGACGTTCGGCGAAGTGCGGGAATTGCTGGCGAAGCTGGCGGCGGACCCGGCGAATGGGATTGACCGCGTGTTGAACTCAGAGGAGTTACACAGGCGAGGCGGATACCCGAATGCGTCGTTTTTCGTGGGCTTGAAGCCGGGCTGGCGAACGGGAGTTGCGATGACGGGGCCGGTGGTGGCCAGGGTGAAACCGGGGGGAACTCACGGGCAGTTGCCGGATGTGCCGGAACTGCGAGCTGCGTTTTTCGTGGTGGGGCCGGGGATTGCGGCGGGGCGGGACTTGGGTTTGATCGATATGCGGGACGTGGCGCCGACGCTGGCGAAGGAGGCGGGGCTGGTATTGAAGGGAACGGAGGGGAAAGCTGTGCTGCGGTAAGTGGGCGTTCCGTTTTGGGAAAGGGTGTCCCCTCATGTTTTTCGTAAGTGTTGAATCCAAGGTAGTTAGCTGGAGAGGTGTCTGTAAGTGCGGATTCTGCAGTTGTTGTAAGTCGCGTGTTTTGTTACACTTCTGCAAGTATTGATTTTGGAGGGGTTAGAGGAAGGATCTGCGGCAAATGCGGATTCCCCGAGGCTTAGGTGAGCGGGGAGCGGCGGGAGGATAGGGCAAGAGCGAGGCACAAATTAACTCAGGTATAATTATACAGGAAAGTAATAGAAAGTCAAGGGAATTCTGGGTGGGTCAATCTCCAGTTATCTGGCTGTCTGGACGAAGGCCTGGGAAGGTCTGCAAAGATTCTGATTTACCGTACCGCATGGGGTTGGCTGCTGAGGACATCTACGAGAATCAACTCGTGCGTGTAAGCGTTCAGATGCCCAAAGCCTAAGTACATCGGCTCAGGGACTCGCGGTGCAATGGTCTCGAATTGGCCTAAAAGTACGACTTCTAAAATCATCTGGTCCTGACTCGTTGAGGCTTCTAGTTTTTGCCACGCCCGCGCATTGCGTCCCTCATCGTAAGCGAACAACTCTCTCTCAGCAGCGCGATTCTGCAGTTTTTCTGGTGTTGTGTCCGGCATGCTAGGAAGAGCCAACTTCTTCCATTCCTCAGCAAATCTCGCGTCCTCGACCCAAATCTGCTGTAAATGGCCTTTGCTGCTGCAGGACTGCAATGCGACTTTCTCGAATCCCGTTACGAAGCACCCGCTTACCTTGACCATCGTATGTGAATGGCCTTGTGGATTTGCCAATAACTCTTCGACCGTGAAGCTGGGAATGGGTAGGCTCTTTGGCCCTGAGGACCGATTGCAGCCAGCCCAGACGAAGCTTGCCACGAGGCATGACACAATCAGGATGCTACGTTTCATCGTGCTTTCCATCGCTCGACAGGTTTTGGGGAGTGTAGCTGCCACCCTGGGGCAGTGGCCATTCCCACAATTAGACACCGCAACGACAGATAAGGTTCCAGAAGGAGATGGTCCGCTCATAGAAGCACCGGTGGCTGACTCAAGAACCAACGGGACACTGACCCAAGGCCAAGAGCGGCGTTGGGCGAGCGACGATCGTGACCGATGGACTGTGCCGCGATTCCTCCTCTCCGGGGCGGCAAACGGCGCCATTCCTCCGGTCGGAATGACGGTCGGCAAGGTTGGTTGCCTGCGCCGAGGGGACGCGTTAATTGGCGGCTTCCTGGGAGGCGCGGATTTCCTGCCAGCGGCGGGGGCGCTTGTTGTACTGCAAAACTTTTTTGCGGAGGCGGATGGATTTGGGAGTGATTTCGACGAACTCGTCGTCGGCGATGAATTCGATGGCCTGCTCCAGGCTGAGTTGGCGATGGGGGATTAGGCGAATGGCTTCATCGGCGGAGGAAGAGCGCATGTTGGTGAGCTTTTTCTCCTTGGTGACATTGACTTCCATGTCCTGTTCGCGGGAATTTTCGCCGACGATCATGCCTTCGTAAACCTCGATGACAGGGCCGATGAAGAGTTCGCCGCGTTCCTGAAGCCCCCAGAGCGCATAAGCCGTGGAAACACCAGGGCGATCGGCGACGAGCGCGCCGGTGGGACGAAGGGCCATGTCGCCACCGTACTCCATCCAGCCTTCAAAGATGGAGTGAATGAGCGCGGTGCCACGAGTATCGGTGAGGAGCTGGCTGCGAAGGCCGATCAAGCCACGCGAAGGGATTTTGAAATCGAGGCGAACGCGGCCGGAGCCGTGATTGCTCATTTTGAGCATTTCGCCGCGGCGGCTGCCGATGGTTTCCATGATAATGCCGATGAAGCTTTCGGGAATATCAATGACGAGGCGCTCGACGGGCTCGAGCTTCTTGCCGTTTTCAGTGCGCACGACGATTTCAGGCTTTCCGACCATGAGTTCAAAGCCTTCGCGGCGCATGGTTTCGATGAGGATGGCGAGCTGGAGTTCGCCACGGCCGAGAACGCGGAAGGATTCGGGCGTGTCCGCGTCTTCAACGCGGATGGAAACGTTGGTGAGCAACTCCTTGGCGAGGCGATCGCGGAGATCGCGCGAGGTGACGTAATTGCCTTCGCGGCCGGAGAGCGGGCTGGAATTGACGCTGAACACCATGGCGAGTGTGGGCTCGTCAATGATGAGCGGTTCGAGGGGAGCGGGATCTTCCAGGCTGGTGAGGGTTTCGCCGATCTGGATGCCTTCGACGCCGGCGATGGCGACGATGTCGCCGGCAACGACGGTTTCGGCTTCGTCGCGCTCTAGGCCGCGGAAGGTGAAGAGTTTGGTGATTTTGGTGGAGATGAGTCTGCCGTCCAGCTTGCTGATGCCCACTTCCTCGCCACGATTTAGCCTGCCGTTGAAGACGCGGCAGATGGCCAGGCGGCCCAGGAAATCGGAGTAGTCCAGATTGGTGACCTGAAGCTGGAGGACGCCGGCGGGATCGCCGGTAGGAGGCGGGATATTGGCGACGATGGCTTCAAAGAGCGGGAGAAGATCGCGGGAATCATCGCCGATCTTGCGATGAGCTACGCCGGCGCGGGCGTTGGTGTAGACGATGGGAAAATCGAGCTGGTCTTCGGTGGCGTCCAGGTCAATGAAGAGGTCGTAGATTTCGTTCAGGACTTCTTCGGGCCGAGCATCGGGGCGGTCGATCTTGTTGAGGACAACCACCGGGGGAAGCTTGGCCGCGAGGGCTTTCTGGAGGACGTAGCGAGTTTGCGGGAGCGGACCTTCGCTGGCGTCCACGAGAAGGACAACGCCGTCAACCATGCGGAGGGCACGTTCGACTTCACCGCCGAAATCGCTGTGGCCGGGCGTGTCCACGATATTGATCTTGGTGTCATGGAAAAAGAGGGCGGTGTTTTTGGCGAGAATGGTGATGCCGCGCTCGCGCTCGAGGTCGTTGGAGTCCATGACGCGCTCGACGACGGCTTCATTGGCGCGGAAGATGCCGGATTGGCGGAGCATGGTGTCCACCAGGGTGGTTTTACCGTGGTCCACGTGGGCAATGATGGCGATGTTGCGAATCTGTTTGTTCATTTTCGTGGAAGCGCTTTAAGACAAAAATAGCTGCTGAGACAACCAGTGCCGTTCCAACTATTTGGTCGACAAATTAGAGTTGGGCCAGCGTGCGGATCATGCGTTGCGAACAAGATCGACGACTAACGCCGTTCCAACTTGTTCCAGCAAATGCCTTCGAGAATAGTCTCTCCGTGTTCGCGTCAGATGCTTGGACCGACATTTGGCCGAAATAGTTGGAACGGCACTAGCAGGAGAAAGTTGGACCGGCACCAGCAGCCCGGACGAAACCTTTCTTCATCGGATACAGGTGCGGTTACAAACCCCTATTTTAGCAGAGGCGGAGCGGGCGGGCCAATGATGGATTTGGGCCGTGGGTTGCCTCCGATTATGCATCCGAGCAGGTGCAGGGCGTGGTGTAGTATGCTCACGGCGAAATTTTGGGCGTAGGTGAAATTACAGGAGCAGGAGCGAGGATGCGAATGAAGAGAATACGGAGACAGATTTGGGTGGCGGCGGCGATGCTGCTGTTCGGGCTGGCATTGGCGGCTGGGGCGCAGGAACAACAGGAGGGGCGGCCGGACCTGAGGAGGATGTTCGACAAGAGCGAGGCGATGATTCGGATGCGGGATGGCGTGAAGCTGCACACGGAGATTTACACGCCGAAGGGCGCGATAGAATCGCTGCCGATCATTATGATGCGGACACCGTATGGAATTTCGGCGGGCGGCAATGGCTACAGCCGGATGCTGTATGAGAACGAGGACCTGTTCGCGGATGGGTACATTTTCGTGTTCCAGGATATTCGGGGGCGGTACGGCTCCGAAGGAAAGTTTGAGATGAACCGTCCGCTGCACGACCCGAAAGACGCGAGGGGCGTGGATGAGAGCACGGACACGTACGACACGATCGAGTGGCTGGTGAAGAACGTGGCGAAGAATAACGGGCGCGTGGGGATCTGGGGGATTTCGTACGACGGATTCCTGACGGCGATGGCGATGGTGAACCCGCACCCGGCGCTGAAGGCGGTTTCGGAGCAGGCGTGCATGGGGGACGCGTGGATGGGAGACGACTTTTTTCACAATGGAGCGTTCCGGCTGAGCTACGGGTTCGAATATGCGGCGATGATGGAGACGTCGAAGGAAGAGTCCAAGTTCGCGTTCGACCGCTTCGACGTATTTGACTGGTTCCTGCGGCTGGGAGCGTTGTCGCACGCGAACGAGCGGTATCTGCACGGGAAAATACCGACGTGGAACAACTTCGTGGCGCATCCGGCGTACGACGAGTTCTGGAAGATCCACGCGATCGAAGCCGGGCTGAAAGAAACGAAGGTGCCCAACCTGAACGTGGCGGGCTGGTGGGACCAAGAGGATTTTTACGGGCCGATGAGGACTTATGCGAACCTGGAGAAAATGGACGCGAGGCATCTGAACTACCTGGTGGTGGGGCCGTGGAATCACGGAGGATGGTCAGGAGGACCGGGGAATTCGCTGGGAAAGATACCGTTCGGATCGGACACGGGAGTGTATTTCCGGCAGAAGGTGGAAGCGCCGTGGTTTGCGTACTGGTTGCATGACAAGGGGAGCTTGCCGTTGAAGGAGGCGTTGCTGTTTCAAACGGGGAGCGACACTTGGACAAGTTTCGATGCATGGCCGCCGCGCGAGGCGAAGATGGAGAGTTTGTATTTTGGAGAGAACGGAAGACTTTCGCTTCAAGCGCCGCAGACGGAATCGCGGGAGGCGTTTGATGCTTACGAAAGCGATCCGGCGCATCCCGTGCCATATCGGCACCGTCCAGTGGACATGACGTATCCGGAAGATCATCCGGGAAGCTGGTACACGTGGCTGGTGCAGGACCAGCGATTCGTGAACGACCGGCCGGATGTGGCGACATGGCAGACGGAAGAATTGCGGGAAGATGTGACACTGGCGGGGCAGGTGACGGCGAAGCTGTACGCGTCCACGACGGGAACGGATAGCGATTGGGTGGTGAAACTGATTGATGTGTATCCACAGAAAGTGGAGAGCGATTGGAAGCTATCCGGATTTGAGCTGATGATCGCGGAAGAAATTTTCCGCGGGCGCTACCGGAATTCGTATGAGAAGCCGGAGCCGATTGTGGCGGGGGAAGTGACGCCATACACGATCGATTTACACACGGCGGACCACGTGTTTTTAAAGGGGCACCGGATTATGGTGCAGGTGCAAAGCACGTGGTTTCCGCTGTATGACCGGAACCCGCAGACGTTTGTGGGAAATATTTTTGAGGCGAAGGAAGGGGATTACCAAAAAGCGACGCAGAGAATTTACCGGACGAAGGAGTATCCGTCGAGGGTGGAGATTTCTGTGGTGCCGGAGGGGGCGGGGACGGCCGGCCGGGGGATGAATTAAAACTCGTCGGCGGGTTTGCAGCCGTAAGAGCGGCGGCCCTTCGAAGCTCCCCTCGAAGCTCGAGGCAAGCAGGGTAAACAAGCCGCCCTTCGAAGGAACTCAGGGCAAGCCGCACTCCAAATTAGCCTGTGTGAAGCGGAGTTAGTTCGTGGCAGCGGGCAGTTCGCCGGAATGGAATTCGGTCCAGGGTCCGGCTTTCATGTCGCGCAAGTAGGGTTCCTGCCAGGCGAACTCGGGGTGAGCGGCGAGGAAGGGCTTGGCGAGGAAATCTTCTCCGCAAGGATGGCCCATGCGAGCGACGAGGCGCATATCGCTGGCCATCGTCGAGTCCGTTGCCTTGCCCTGGACGGCGCCACCGGGATAGAACGCTCCCCATTCCCATAGGAAAACGCCACGTGTGCTGGTTTCTACGTGGCCACAGATTGCGCGCTCATTCGCCCCAGTTTTTTTCTCGAACGAATCGACGTGGTCGGCAAGCATTTGCTGGGCCAGGGAAACATCGATTTTGCCCTTGTTTTCATTGAGGAGTTGTTCCCAGCGAACGCGACGGGCATTGGGAGAGGATTCCAGATTATTAGGGTCGAATTGCGGCGTGTCTTCTTTGAGGACCTTGGGATCGCGGGCCCAGTTGGAGCCGGCGAAGACGCCATCTTTGGTGCGCCAGAGCTTGTAGGCTTTCAGGCCCAGCTCAAGTTGCGCGATTTCGCCGGTCTTGCGGTCACCGAGAAGCCAATCGTTGGCGTAACCGCCGTTGTTGCCGTCGAGCATGATGCGCGTGTACTCGTCGATGGAGCCAGCGTATTGCAGCGCCTTGCGCGCGCGGAAGAACTCGGGCTTGCCGCTGGGATCCCAACCCTCAAATTGGGTGATGGTGGTTTCGGTGACCATGAGGCCATCGGAATTGATGCCGAAATCGTCGTCGCTGGCGATGACGCCGGGGAAGCCGTCCATCAGGATGCGGTAGCCGTGCGCGGGCTGAATATCAAAGATGATGCGCCAATGTTCGCCGTTCATGTAGCTGGTCCAATTGTTGTGGGCGATGACGATCTGGCCATTTTTGGTCCAACTGCCTGTGGCGACGAAGGCGCTACAGTTGCCGGGGCTCTTGAGCTTGGGGGCGCCCGCGAGTTTTTCTTTTTTGTTGAGCCAGGGAACGTAGTAGTCAGGGACTTCTTCGAAGGAGTTGAGTGCCACGATGTCGTAGACGTCGAGTTGCGAACCGGTGTGGGCGTTCAAGCCTTCCGCGATGCCCTGGAGTTCTTGCTGATATTCGGGATCGATCTTGGGCCAGAGCATTTCGCGGGCAACCTGACGGAAGAAGGCCCAATCGCGCTGCGTGGAGTGCACCATGCCGGCCTGGACGGCGGGAAAGGCGTCCTCGATTTCCTTGGCAAGCATGTAGCCATGCTGGAAGCCGATGGTGGCGGGGTCGCCCTCGAGATGGACGTAAACCCAGCCGCCGCGGTCGAAGCTGTAAGTGGCTTTCAGGCGGGGATCGCTGGAAGCGGCGTGTTCGCGAGCGTAGGCGACAGTGGAATCGAGATCGTCCTTGGCAGCTTCGGCATCATTGGAGTGTTGTCCAGCCAACCACAAGAGCGCAGCGCCGGCGACGAGGATGAGGATGGCGGCGAAGCGACGAATTGCATCGGACATGGGAAGATGCTCCTTGGGACGAGTGTGGCAGGCATTAGTGTACTACTGACGGCGTTGGAGAAAGGCTTACACAGAGGACACGGAGTTCGCAGGGAAGAGCGGAGAAAGGAATGGCGGCGGGCGGTGAATTGTAGTTTGTCGGCATGCATGCAGCCGCGAAAGCGGCGGCCCTTCGAAGCTCCCTTCGAAGCTCAGGGTAAACGAGCCGCCGCACTCCATATTGGCGGGACCTGCGCTAGAAGATTATTTCGTTGCCGCCGTGGCCTTGGCGGGGGGCGCCAAATCAGGGGGCGGGGCGATGTTATCGGGGAGCTTGCCGTTGAGGGAGTCGAGGAATTGCAGAAGATCGTCGCGCTCGTCGAAGGTGAGGACATCGAGGGAGTGGATTTCCTTGTCGAGATGAGGATTCCAGTTGCCGCCGCCGATGTAATGGGCGAGGGCGTCCTTCACGGTAGGGAAAGTGCCGTCGTGCATATAGGGGCCGCGGTTGGCAAGATTGCGGAGCGAGGGCGTTTTGAAGGCACCCATGTCGGCATCATTTTTGGTTTCGCTGAAACGGCCTAGGTCATTCAGATTGCCGCGCGTATCGGCGCCAATGCCCAGATTGTGGAATCTATTGTCGGTAAAGAGAGAGTAGTCTTTTCCGATGGTGTGGCAGACCGCGCAATTGCCCTTCTTGGCGCTTATGAAAATTATCAATCCGCGCTGGGCGGCGGAAGGAAGCGCCTTCGAGTCATGGCCATAATAGAAACGGTCGAAGGGAGAATCACCGGCGATGACGGTGCGCTCGAACGAGGCGATGGACTTCACGACCATGTCAATGGTGATCTGATCGGCGCCCCAGGCCTTCTTGAAGAGTTCGGGATATTTCGGATCGGCTTGCAGACGTTGCACAACGCCTTCCAGGGAATGGGCCATTTCCACGGGATTGGCCATGGGTCCTTTGGCCTGTTCTTCGAGGCTGGAAGCCCGGCCATCCCAGAATTGTAGGGAGCTGTAGGCGGAGTTGATGACCGTGGGGGAGTGGCGAGTTCCCGGCTTGCCACCTACACCCTGGGAAACCGGGCGGTTGTCCGAAAACGCGAATTGCGGGGCGTGGCAAGAGGCGCATGAAATTGTGCGGTCAACGGAAAGCAGGGGATCGTAATACAAGCGGCGGCCGAGCGCGATGGTCTCTTCCGTCGGCGGATTGTCTGGCGGAATCGGAACCGGCGGCAATCCCAAAGGAGCTTTGATTTCCACGGTTTTTCCAACGGGCATGGTGGCGCAAGTTGAAGCAGTGGATTGCGGCCTGGCGGGAAGGTAAGCGAACGCGGCGAGGAGAAAGAGGCCCAGAAACACCAAGACAAAGAGAATGAGTTTGGTGGTGGGTTTCATGAGGGCACACCTCGGGGCGAGGATAACGTTCGGGAAGCCCAGGGTAATGTGATGGCGGTCACAAAAAGAGGACGGGCGGGAAAACCCTGAGGCGCTCCGCTGTGAGCCGTCATGAGGCAAAAGGAAATCCTTGAAGTGGCCAGAGCCACGGAGGTGCGACATCGCCCAACTGGGGTCGAGCGATGCTCGACCCCGACGGGAGCTGGATCAGGAGCTTCAGCAATAGCTGCAGGCTTCGTCGGCCATGCCATTGCCGCTGCTCATGCCGTCCTTCATGCGGCGCAGACGCCGGCCCAGCCGCTCGGCAAGCTGATGGCGCGCGCGCCAGAGCCGCGCCTTCAGAGTGTTTTCGGTTACACCAAGTTTCTTGGCCGCTTCGCCTGTGGAGTAGCCTTCCACTTCGCGCAAGAGGAAGGCGGTCCGGAGAAGTGGCGAGAGGTCGTCCAGGTTCTCGTTGATCATTTCGCGGATTTCCGTGCCGGCGTAGACCTGCTCAGGGTTGGGCCCATCATCAGCAAAGCGCTCGGCGATGGACAGTCCGTCCTCGCTCTGCGAATCGTCGAGGGAAACCGCGGGGCGGGCCTTGGCACTGCGGCGCTTCATCAATGCGGCGTTAATGACGATGCGCGTGAGCCAGGTAGAGAACTGCGAGCGGCCCTCGAAACGCTTCAGGTTACGATACGCGGAAAGCAGACCTTCCTGCAGAGCGTCTTCGGCGTCCTCGGCATTCCCCAGGACGCGAAGTGCGGTCTGGAACAGTTGGCGATGGTAGCGGCAAAAGAGAGTCTCAATTGCCTGGGCATCGCCACGCTGGCCGGCCCGGATCAGCTTCTGTTCGCTAAGTTGCGGAATACTCATCACTTGCGTTGCCATTTGCTCCCCCCATGTAGCTTACTAAGAGTGGTACAGCACAGAAAAGTTACAGACACATGGCAGCTTCAATGCACAGGTGTCTCCCTGCACCTTCGTGAACGTAACCACGGTGACGATAACGGCGATCACCCAAGGATTGATCGAGCCTCCGGACGGCATGCGCAACTTCGATGTGATTTTCCCCAGCATCGCTTGCGATTCTCCCCGTTGCGTTTAGTCTGTAATAACCGTTGCTTCCACATTCATGCCCGGCCGGAGGACGGCTACTTCCGGCGAAATTGGATCCAGGACAATTTTCACGGGGACACGCTGAACGACTTTGACGTAGTTGCCCGTGGCGTTTTCCGGAGGGAGCAGGCTCAGCACCGCTCCGGTAGCACCCGAGATGGAATCGACGTGCCCGGTGAAGGTCTTGCCGTAGGTATCTACCTTCAAATAGGCCTTTTGGCCAGGCTTCATATTCTTGAGCTGGGTTTCCTTGAAATTGGCGGTGACCCAGACGTCACGGAGCGGCACAACCACGAGCAAGCCCTGGCCGGGCTGGACGATCTGTCCGGGCTCGACCTGCTTGTGGGTGGCGACGCCATCGACAGGGGCGACGATGTTGCAGTAGCTCAAATTGAGGAGTGCGGCGTCCAGCGCGGCGCGCGCCTGGTCCACCCTTGCGAGCTTGGCTTGGGCGTCGGCCGAGCGCATGGCCACGCGGCGCTGATCGGCGTAGGCCGAAGTAACGCCCGCCCTGGCCTGTTCGACGCGCGCCTTGGCGGCATCGAGCTGATCCCGAGACATATCCACGTTGCGCTTGGCCTGAGCGAAGCGTTGCTCATCCGCGTTCAGGGCGCTGAGGCTTGCATCAGCGTTGGCTTTTGCGGCATCAAATTGCTGTTTGGAGATTTCGCCCTTTTCCATCAAAGGGGTGTAGCGCTCCAGATCAGACTTGGCGAGCTGGGCGTTGGCGCGGCTGCGATCCACGTTGGCCTGGGCAAAGGCGAGGTCCGCAGTTTGCGACTGCTCGTAGGAAGCCTGCGCGCGGAGGAGATCGGCTTGCGCGGCGGCAAGCTGGGCATCCGCGCTGGATTGGCCACTGGCGACATTCTCGCTGGTGCGCGGGACATCCACACCTGCCGAACGCGCTTCGCTTTCCGCCAGGGCCAGCGCGCCCTTGGCCTGATCGACGGCGGCCTGATAATCTGCCGGCTCGATCTGGGCGAGCACCTGGCCGGCCTTCACGGCTTGGTTGTCGTCCACGAGAACTTTGCCGATGCGGCCCGAGATTTTAGCAGCGATGGGGGTGATGTGGCCGTCAACCTGGGCGTCGTCCGTGGATTCGCGATTGTGGAAATAGAGGAAGAGCGCAAGCAAGGCGGCAAGCAGCAGCACACCGCCAATGGTCAGGAAACGACGCACTTTCGGGCTGAGAAGACCCTGTGGCGTCAGATCCGTCTTGCGTGGCTCGGCAGGCGGCACCTTGACGTTCGCCGCATTCTCCAATCCAACTTCGATCTCAACACTCATCGTATCCTCACTTCGCGTAGGTCTTTTCCATCTGCCCAACCGCACGCGCAAAGTCTGCGCGAGCCTGGTTGAAGCGATAGAGCGCCAAGATCTGATTGTCGTTGGCGCGCGCCAGGGAATCCTGGGCGGAAATCACTTCGATGTTGTTAGCCACGCCAGCCCTGAAACGATCGCGGGCCTGGCTGACTTCTTCTTTTGCGAGCTCAACGCCCAGATTGGCCACCTGTACTTCAGTGCGGGCCGAATCGAGGTTTAGCAGCGAGGTCTTTACATCAAGGGCAATCTGATTGCGTAAATCGGCCTTCTGCTGTTCCAGTTTCTGAACTTCGAGGTTAGCCTTGGCGATTTCCGCGTGAATCCTGCCGCTGGTAAAGAGCGGGAAATTCACGCTGCCTTGATACTGATACGTTGGGATGCCGTTGTTGATGGAGGTGCCGAGATAGGCCCAGTCGCCATCGAAACGCAGAGAAGGCAGGCGGGAGAATTGCGAGGCCTGCTTTTCGTACTGCACGACTTTTTCCTCTGCGAGAAGGGCCTTCCATTCCTGACGATCGGCGAGCGCGGCGTCAATGCTGGCTTCGACTTCGGGCTGCGGCGTTTCGAAGAAACTCAGCGAATCGGCCAACTCGATCTTCCGGCGCGGATCGAGGTTCAGCAGTTTGCTGAGGCCAAAGAGGGAAGCTTCGCGATCGTTTTCCGCTTCGATCAAGCGCTGTTTTTCGTTTTGCAGTTCGACGTTTGCACGAAGGGTGTCAATGCCCGTGCCAACGCCTTCTTTTTGCAAATCAGCGGCCTGATCATAGAGGGCCTGGGCCAGATCCACGCGCGACTTGGAAGCTTCGACGCTGGCCACGGCGCGCAGCGTGCCGATGTATTGCGATACAACGAGCAGGATGACTTGCTCGCGTGTAGAGAGGCTATTGGCCTTACTGGCATCGACGGCGCTACGCGACGCCTGATATTTTTTCCAGAGGGAGAGATCCAGGACAGAACTGCCGAAGCTGGGGCCAGCAGAGAAAATCTCATACGGCCCAATGTGCCCGGGAAGTTGAAACCCCGGGATAAGCGGCTTCCCACCAAACTCCGACTGAAGATTCAGGCGATTGGCGGAATCGGCCAGCCTCATGTTGGCCTGAGGCAGGAGATCAGAACGCGTGATGTTTTTGTCCTGGACGCTTTCCGCGGCGGTCAGGACGGCGATCTGTTGCGTGGGGTTCTGCTTCAAAGCGAGAGCGACAGACTGTTCCAAAGTGAGGCGGAGGGTATCGCTTGGAGGATTCGCCGGGAGCTGCGAAGCGCTGCCTTGTGCGAGCAATCCGGCGGGGAGAAGCAATAAGCTGAGAAAGACACTATAGAAAATGATGGACGACTTCTTGCGGGAGTCTGACTCTTTAGTGGCGTCCGTGTCGTGTTTTGCGTCGGTCTCAACGATTTCGTTGACGATGGCCTGATTAAGGCAGCCTTCCGCGATGAGTTCGCCACCGAGGCGGTGCATCTCCTTCAAAAGGACCTTTCCGGCGTTATCTATGAAACTCACGCCGCAAAGATTGATACTGAACTGCTGGCGCGGCGAAGCTGCCAGGAGCTCGCGCCAGCACTGTTCGAGAGCGGCGACCCAAGGCCCGGCGAGACGGCCCTCTACACTAAGAGTGAGGTGGCCCCGTTTAGTTTTGGTGGTAATTCGTAGCATGGTAGTTATCACTTCCTGTGGTGTAAGTAGCAAAGGAAAGGCCAAAGAGACGGGCGAAGCATATGAAGTAACATGCTTATTATTCATTAACTTACATGTACAGCGAGAGATACAAGATAGTGGAATTTGCCCTTATTTGGGCACATGACGCAATATTATCATTTTTGAATGCCTATTTATGGTCATTACAGAACAAGAGATGCTCCTGTCCCAAAGGAGAATATGAAGTGGCGGGATGACAAATTCTGGGTGGTGGACGATGTGGGAATATGCGACCTCGGCAAAGCTGGATTTTCCTGCGACAACCGATTGAAAGAAAACAGGATGTGCTCGCCTGCGGTTAGTCGAATTCGGATTTCGTGATTTCTTATTGAACGGCTTGTCAGAGCTTCGGCGGTTCGGAAGAGGCGGGAGCGGAGATGGTGGCGGGTGTCCCGGCTTTGTCTTTTTCGCCAGCGGAAAAGATCTCTTCCACGATGGCAGCGGCGCGGTCCTTGCTGACCGTGCACGGGGGGTCGTTGATACGGCACTGGGCGAGAGTGAGTTTGCAGCCGCAGGTGCACTCTTCGGCGTTGAATTTGTGCAGAGCGACGAGGCGCTGTTCGGGGATCAGTTTCGTCAGGTTGACGCCGGGGAGCAGGGTGGCGCGGTCGGCGTGTTTCAGGAAGATTTGGCCGGTGTCCTCGAAGGTTTCGACCTTGGCGGCAATGGGCAGGTCCAGGAGGGCGCGGACTTCGGTATCGTACAGGGCGGGATTGAACAGTCCGACGTGCTTCTGAACGACGCGGCCTTCGCTATTGATGACGAAGAGGGTTGGCAGAGCGGGGATGCCGCCATAGGCTAAACGAATATTATCGCTGGCGAGGGCCACGGGGTAATTGATGCCTTCGGAATCGACGACCTGCTTCACAGCATCCTGGTCATTGTCGTCCACCACCAAGCCGATGATTCGGAGGCGTTCCTTATAGCGATTCTGGAGTTCGATGAGGCTGGGGATTTCGGCGCGGCACGGGCCGCACCATGTGGCCCAGAAATTCAGGAGGACGACTTTGCCGTGGACGGAGGCCAGCGAGAGATCTTTGCCTGCTAAGTCCTTTAGCTGAAAATCGGGGGCAGGATCGGGATCGCGCACAAAGCGGATTACGGGGAGCTGGGGGGAAGCGAGCAGCGGAAGCAAGAAGCCTAAGATTGCGAAGCCCAAGAGGTAAAAGGTGAACAGCTTCAGAGGGCTGCGGCGGCGGTTTGGTGGCGTCGTGTTCATAGCCAAGTCACTCTAATAATGGGACCAGAGTGCAGCAGAAAAAGCAAAGTGCAAGGCGAAGGAATTGCTCAAGACAGCAGAGCTTTACCGCTTCGGTAGGCAGTATCCTCATTGGGGACGGGTTTTGCCGCTTCACACGGGGCGGCGGATGCCGAGCTTGCGCATGCGGGCTTGCAGGGTGGTGCGCTTCATGCCGAGAAGGTTGGCGGCGCCGCGAGGGCCGGCAATGCGCCACTGCGCTTGGCGGAGGGCGCGGAGGATGTGCTGGCGTTCGGCTTCTTCTAGCGTGGCGATCGGTGCCGATGCGGGTGGAGCATTTGATGCTGGCATAGCGAGGCGCGGGGTTTCCGCCTGCGCGAAGGTCATGAGCGAGGCAGAGGAAAGGTCGCGCAACTCGGAGAGGGGAACGCGCAGCTCTTGACCCGGGGAGAGAAGCACGGCGCGTTCGACCAGGTTTTCCAGTTCGCGGACGTTGCCCGGCCAGGGATAGTTCACCAGCGCTTCCATCACGTCCGAAGGCACATACTCGACGGTTTTGTTCTGGCGGCGGCTGAATTTCTGGACGAAATAGCGCACCAGGAGAGGAACATCTTCGGGGTGCTCGCGCAGCGGCGGAATGTTAATCGGGAAAACATTCAAGCGGTAATAGAGATCGCTGCGGAATTTGCGTTCGGCGACGAGTTGCGCGAGGTCGGCGTTGGTGGCGGCGACGACGCGCACATCCACGCGCTGGGTGCGGTTGCTGCCAAGCCGCTCGAACTCCTGCTCCTGCAACACGCGCAACAATTTGGGCTGAAGCTCGAGGGGGAGATCGGCTACTTCATCGAGGAATAGGGTGCCGCGATCGGCGAACTCGAAGCGGCCGATCTTTTGCGTGAGAGCGCCGGTGAAGGCGCCCCGTTCATGGCCAAAGAGCTCGGATTCGAGGAGCCCGGCGGGAATCGAAGCGCAATTGACCTTGACGAAAGTGCGTTCGCGCCGCGGGCTTAAATTGTGGATGGCGCGGGCGATGAGTTCCTTGCCTGTTCCGGTTTCACCGAGGATGAGGACGGTCGTGCCCGCCGGCGCGGCCAATTCCACCTGGGTCAGAGCGCTCCGCAAGGCGGGGCTGTCGCCAATGATCTCTTCAAAATTGAGTTCCGTGCGAATTTCCTCTTCCAAGTAGAGCTTTTCGACGGCGAGCTTATCCTTGAGCGCGTCAATTTCCTTGAAGGCCAGGGCATTTTCCAGGGCGATGGCCACCTGCGCGGCAACTTGTTGGAGGAGTTCTACATCGGGCGTGGAAAAAGCTTGCGGATTACGGCTGGCGAGATTGATGGTGCCAAGCGCGCGGCCGTGGGTCACCAAGGGTACGCAGCACATAGCTTCGACGCCCTCTTGACGCAGCATGCGGATGACATCAACGTTATAGCGGTCGAGCTGCTCGCCGCGGGCGATCAGCACTTGCCCGCTGGTGAAACATTGCCCCGAGGGCGAGTTCTCCACCGGGATGGTGAACTCCGTCCTTGGCAAAGCGAGGGTCGCGGGCATGTCCAGGGCATGGATCTTCAGGAACCCGGTGACGGGATCGAGGAGCGCCAGGCTGGTGTAATCGTGTTGGAGGACGGGCTTGAGCGAAGAGACGATGCCATTGAAGAGTGCGGTGATGTCGCGGGTGCTAAGGAGGATGTTGTTGATGGACAGGAGGGCTTGCAGGCGGTCGCGTTCACGGGCGAGTTGCTGTTGATAGGCCTGCGCGGCCTCCAGGTTGATGACGTTGTCAACCGCGACGGCAACTTGCGCGGCCACGCGCTTCATAAATGCGATTTCCACCTCGGTCATGCCTTGCGGCACATAACGCCCGAAGCCCATGGCGCCAAGGCGGTGCTGCGCGGTGGTCAGCGGGACGATGGCAATGGTGTGGACGTCGGCGTCCTGCAGACGCTGCATGAAAAACGGATAACGGGGGTCTTTTGCGGTGTCGAGAGAAACAAAGGGTTGCTGGTTTTGCCAGACCCAGCCGGCGGGGGAGTCTTCGACGGAAAGATCGTTCGAGGGGGGCGGGTTCGTGTTCCCGCGAGTTTCCAGGACGTGGAGGCGCATGATGTTCTTCGAAGGGTCGTGAAGAACAAGGCTGAGAAAATCGAATTGCAAAACGAAGTGGAGACGTTCGGCGAGTTGGTGGAAGAGGGCGTTGAGATCGTGCTGCTGGGCAATTGCTTCGCTGACTTCCAGCAGGGCCTCGAATTGCCGGCTGGAAGAATCGAGGGGCAAAGGAGGACGCGCTTCTCGAGCAGGATTTTGCGATTCCACCATGAAAACGAGAATAGCATCCCGTTTGGCGGGCTCACAACCAGGGGAAGAACGTGCGGCACGGCGGGCCAGTTGCGTATACTCAAGGCTCATCTGCCGGAGATGTGATGGCTATGCCGGGGGGGGACCCTTGAATTGAGGAAGACGAGCGAAAAAATCGGCGCAGTCATATGGCTGGTCCTGTTGTTTGGGCTTCCTGTTTTCGGCTTAGGGGGCTGCGTGCAAGGGCCACAACCTCAGACGAGCAATTCCGAGGAAGCGCAACGTACTTCGTCTTTGAGCGCCGGGCGTGCGGCGGAACGCTACGATCTCAGCAAAGACGAAGAGCGCGGAGGCCACACGTTGGCGCGGCATGTGGCGCGGACTGGTGATGAGCTTCGCGAACGGCTGCGCCGTGAGGGCAACATTTCGGCCGTCTCCACCTGGACGGATCGGGAAACCGCCGAGGAAACCATCGCGGAGGCTCTGCGTGCCGAGCGCGGGCGCATCGACAGTTGGATGCGCCGCGGTTATCCCCGTGCGAACCTAGCGTTGCACTACGAAGCGAAACACGAAATCGGGCGCAGCGTGAGTCAGGGAGAAACGGAGGCGGTGCGCTGCCGCGACGCCGTGATTGTGCTGCGCGCCGATGGACCAGATGGTTTTTATGTGCTGACGGCGTATCCGGAGGCCCGCGAATGAAGAACGAGAGAAAGGGCGGCGCGTTTGTGCCGGCGAATTATCCGGCGTTGCGGGAATCGTTGCCGGGCTACCTGCACGAAGATTTTCAGGAGACGTCCGGCACGGTGGCAGAGGCGGTGGAGGCCTTCTTGAATGAGGCCAGCGAGGAGGAGGTTCAACAAGTGCGCGAAGAGTGGCAGCGATTGCGCAAACAATTTGCCGGGCGGCCGCGGAAGGAGCTGCAGGCGGCGCTGGTGCGGCTGGGGATCGCGTGGCAACCCGCGTCGGAAGAGGAGTTGCGGGGCTTGGACGAAATTCTCACGCGCGGCAAGGCATGATATTCTGATGGGGTTCTAGGCCCGTAGCTCAGTTGGTTAGAGCGCTACCTTGACACGGTAGAGGTCTGGGGTTCGA
>Ga0326728_10013428_pt1 | contig 17782 bp, 14 predicted proteins | sample MB3enrmetagenome_FD_207602 | JGI IMG/M metagenome (GOLD analysis project Ga0326728, IMG submission 207602) | Lab enriched peat soil microbial communities from McLean, Ithaca, NY, United States - MB31MN | ecosystem: Environmental > Terrestrial > Soil > Wetlands > Peat | place: USA: New York... | reverse complement strand
AAGGGAAGCCTGAAACTCCCTCTCTCCTCGTGAAAAGGGCCGCAGCGCAGGGGATGACGCTAACAGATCGTGAAGCGATCGACCGGATCTAGGATCAGTCCCCTTGCACGAAGGGTTCGAGCCCGGAAAGGCGCAGGCGCGGCTCAATTTGCGGGATTTTTCTCGGCGGAAATGGCGCGACCGCCTCTGCGATTGCTCTGATATGAGCGGGCGTCGTACCGCAACAGCCGCCGACGATATTCAGCAGCCCGTCTGCCGCCCAGGCGCCCATGCTGCGTCCCATAGACTCTGGCGTTTCATCGTACTCGCCCATGGCGTTCGGCAGCCCAGCATTCGAATACACGCTCACATAAGCATCGGCCGCCTTTGCAATTTGGACGACCGATGGGCGCAACTGCTCGGCCCCGAAGGCGCAATTCATGCCGATGGAAAAAGGCTTCAAGTGCCGCAACGAATACCAGAAGGCTTCCGGCGTCTGGCCCGACAGATTACGCCCCGATAAGTCGGTGATCGTGCCGGAAATCATCAGCGGCAGCTCGACGCCCATCGCGTCGAACGTCTCTTTGACGGCAAACCCTGCCGCCTTGGCGTTCAGCGTATCGAACACGGTCTCGATGAGGATCGCGTCGGCGCCGCCTTCGATCAGCCCGCGCGTTTGCTCGCCATAGGCCGCAGCAAGCTCGTCGAAGGTTATGTTGCGGAAGCCGGGATTGTTCACATCGGGCGATAGCGACGCGGTGCGGTTTGTCGGTCCGATTGCGCCCGCCACGAAACGCGGCTTTTCCGGCGTGAGCGCGGAATATTTGTCCGCAGCCTCCCGCGCGAGCTTCGCGGCGGCTACATTCATTTCGAAGGCCAAGGCTTCCATGCCGTAGTCGGCCATGGAAACGGCCTGCGCGTTGAAGGTGTTCGTTTCGACGATATCGGCGCCGGCCTCGAAATAGGCTTCGTGAATGCCGCGGATAATGTCCGGCTGGGTCAGAACGAGGAGATCGTTGTTGCCTTTGAGGTCGCGCGGCCAATCCTTGAAGCGCTCGCCGCGGTAATCGGCCTCCGTCAGCTTGTGGCGCTGGATCATGGTGCCCATCGCGCCGTCGAGGATAAGGATCCGTTCTTCGGCGGCTTTGCGCAAGGCAGCGATGCGTTCGTCCCGGTTCATTCGATGTGTCCTCAAACCGCAGCCGGTGCCGGCTCCGCGGGGCGCAAGCCGAGCAGGTGGCAGACAGCATAAACAAGATTGGCGCGGTTGAGCGTATAAAAGTGAAGCTCCGTGGCGCCGCCTGCGACAAGGTCTAAGGCCTGTTCCGCCGCGACCGTGGCGGCAATGAATTGCGCCGTTTCGGGGTCATCCGTCAAACCTTCGAAGCGCGCGGCAAGGGAAGCCGGCACGGATGCACCGCAACGCGCGGCAAAGCTCGCAACCTGCTTGAAGTTATGGATTGGCATCTGGCCGGGAACGATGGGGATCGAGATGCCCCGGGCGCGAACCCGGTCCAGATAACGCCAATAGTCATCGTTGTTAAAGAAAAAATTCGTAATCGCCCGCGTCGCGCCGGCATCGACTTTTGCCGCCAGCATGTCGAGATCGGCTTCGACGGTGGGCGATTCCGGATGTTTCTCGGGGTAGGCTGCGACTGATATCTCGAAATCGGCAATGCGCTTGATCCCCGCCGCAAGATCCGCCGCGTTGCTATAGCCGCCTGGATGCTGAACGTAAGCTGTGCCTGGGCCTTCGGGCGGATCGCCGCGCAGGGCGACGATATGCCGGACGCCGCTTTCCCAATAGGCACGGACGACGTTATCGACCTCATCCTTTGTTGCGGCAACACAAGTCAAATGAGCGGCCGGTTTGAGCGAGGTCTCGTTCAAGATACGCGACACGGTTGCGTGCGTGCGTTCGCGCGTGGATCCGCCCGCGCCGTAGGTCACCGACACGAACGCTGGCGCGAGCGGTTCGAGCTTGCGGATGGCCGCCCAGAGCGCAGCCTCCATCGCAGCGGTCTTGGGGGGAAAAAACTCAAAGCTCACGGTGACGGGCGCGCCGTGCCCGCGGTGTACCGATACGTCCGTCACGACGCGGTCCTCCATTGTTTTGCAGCAGTGTTTTGCTTTTGCCCGGTCCACACGGCTACCGTTAGCGCGTTTTCTTTAACATTGCCGGCCGGAAGTTCACGATAGGAGTTTGAGCCGATGCCGCATTCGCCAAGCCATGCCGCAATTTCGGCTGCGGCAAAGCCCAAGCGGACGTGAGCGTGCTCCTCGCGCAAGAACTCGAGAGTGTGAGGCGCGAAATCGATAATGGCCAAGCGCCCTCCAGGCTTCAAGACACGGGCAGCTTCGGCAAGAGCGGATTTAGGGTTATCCAGAAAATGGAGCACCTGATGAATGACGGCCGCATCGGCGCTGTTTTCCGGAAATGCCAAATTATAGATGTCGGCGAGCCGGACGCTACAATTGGTGAGCCTGGCCCTGTCGAGACGGACGCGGGCGCATTTCAGCATTTCACGGTTCGTATCGATTCCGATCAACTGCCGGGCGCGATCGCAGGCAAGCTCAAGAATACGGCCCGTTCCCGTTCCGAGGTCGAGGAGCAAATCGTAGGGACCGGGCCCAAGCGCATCGAGGATGGCGTCCTCCACATCGCGCTCGGCGATGTGCAGCGACCGGATGCGATCCCATTCGGCCGCATTTTCATCGAAATAGGCTTGGGCCAGCGCTGCACGCTTGGCGCGGATTTGTGCGGCACGCCCGGCATCGCGAGCGATGAGCGGATCGTCCGGCGCGATCATGGCGATTGCCGTGTTCGCAAATTCCCGGATTGAAGGGTCCGCCGCGCCGCGGACGAAAACCCAGCTCCCCTCCTGATGACGCTCGATGAGTCCGGCCTCGGCAAGGAGGCGGATGTGGCGGCTCACACGCGGCTGGCTTTGGCCGAGAAGCTGGGTCAGGTCTTTGACATTGAATTCGCCGCTGAGCAGAAGACGCAATATGCGTAAGCGCGTCGGCTCAGCCGCGGCTTTCAAACGCGCTACGATGTCGTCAAAGCTTCCCATCAGCCCCCCAGAGAAAGCCTTATAAAGATATGTTTATGTCTTTTCAAGATCGAATGGTTGAGCCGTTCACATCCGTCATCGCGAGAAGCAAAGCCCCGAAGAAATCCAGAAGCTGCGATTGCAAAGCGTAAACAGCACGTTGCACTGGATCGCCACGGCGGCTTTGCCGCCTCGCGATGACGATTCTGGAATCACCACCGGGAGCATGCAACCGGATTTGGTATCAAACCTCTTCCGCTGCGCCCTCGAATGCCTCCTTCACAGCTCGTCCGAGCTTGGCGTGAAATTTCCTGATAAAGCGCGCTTCCTCGCCCGCCTGAGTTGGCGGGGCTATCCCGAGAGCTTCCCTGACGTGGCGGCCGTACAGGTGTTTGAACAGGATCGGGAAGGCCTTCGGCTTTGCGCCGAATACCATGACGTGGCCGTCGCCTTCGATATAGTCTTGGTCCGAGTTCCCGACCGTCATACGCGTGTAACCCGGCGCCGCCCGGCTTCCTTGCCAGAGAGCGCAGACGGAACCGATTTTCGCGATTTAAGACAAGTGAAGTTGGTCTGTGGCCCGAGTCTCGCTTGCATCGGGTGCATATGATATATCAACAGAAACGCGCATGGTGGCGATAAGTCACGCCAAAGGTTTCTGGCCATGATTCATGACATGATCGATCAAGCATCCTATATGGCGCACGGCTATTGCCTGCTCTGGAAGCCATGGCTGGTTGCAATACATGCAGGGTCTGACTTTGCAATATTTGCATCCTATTTCGCAATACCTATTGCAATTTGGATTTTTATTAGAAAGCGAAAGGATTTCGAGCTCAGATCGTTGGCGATTCTTTTTGCGGCATTCATTTTCTTTTGCGGGGTGACGCATATTGTTCAGGCGGTGACGCTCTGGTGGCCGGTCTATGAAACGCAAGGCTATCTCAAGCTCGCGACGGCCATCATGATTTTCCCGCTCATCCCCAAGGCTCTCGCCATCCCCAGTCCCAAGCAGCTCAGAATCGTGAATGAAGGCTTGGCCGCTGAGGTTTCAGCGCATTGCTTGACGCTTGCCGAATTGGAAAAGGCAACGGACGAACTTGAAATGCGGGTCGCGGAAAGAACGAAAGAGCTCGAACATTCAAAGGCCCGTTTTGAAGCGCTCGTCCGAGCCTCTGCGCAAGTCGTGTGGACCTACGACGCGAAGGCCGACACATTTGAAGACTCTCCGAGCTGGCGCCTATTCACGGGACAAAGTTTCAAGGAATTAAAAGGAAGCGGATGGCTTGATGCTATTCATCCGGATGACCGCTCTAGAACATTGGCGGCTTGGCGCGAGGCGCTCCGGACACAGCGAATGTATTCGGTGGAGTACCGGCTCCGCCATGCACCGTCAGGATGGCGATGGACAGCGGCGAAAGCTATTCCGCTCGCAAGCGGAAACGGCGATGTTCGCGAATGGGTCGGCATGAACACGGACATCGATGAGCGGCGGCGTTCGGAAGACCAAATGCAGTTTGTTATGAAAGAGCTTTCGCATCGCACGAAGAACCTCTTGACTGTAATCTATTCAATGGCGCGGCAAACGGCCAAGCACAGATGTTCGCCTGATTTCATCGCGGATTTCGGTGAGCGGATTCAGGGCCTTTCGAGATCGCACGATCTGCTCGTAAGCACCAATTGGATGGGTGCTCCGCTTGACGAGCATTTGAGGGCGCAGCTGCTGCCTTTCACGGCGTCAGACAATCGGCAAATTCGCTTATCGGGGCCGCGCTTGATGCTTAAGCCTGCGGCAACACAGGCGCTTGGGCTCGCGTTTCACGAACTTGCAACCAACGCGGCAAAACACGGCGCGCTCAAACGGCCCGATGGCAGAATCGAGGTCAAGTGGGATGTGGAAACGAAAAATGGGATCGGGGTTTTCCGGCTTCTTTGGCGGGAAGAGAGCCATAGCCCGGAACCCTTAAAGGTGACCGAAGCCGGTTTTGGGTACACCGTTCTCACTCGCGTCGTTCCTGACACGCTATCGGGTAAGGTTAAACATAGGCTGGACAAAGGTGGCATCACCTGGGAGATCGAAGCGCCTCTTCATGAGGTCGTAGCTTCTTCAGATTCAGTCTGCGCCCAAGAAATGTTGAATGCCGGCTGCCTGGACCAACCGGACGGAGAAGCCGCTCCGCTAACATTGGGGCAAGCGCCGCAATAATCGCGTGAGTCAGCGCTCTCTTGTTGTCCGGTTCCGTCGAGTGCTATCAAACCTCTTCCGCTGTGCCCTCGAATGCCTCCTTCACAGCTCGTCCGAGCTTGGCGTGAAATTTCCTGATAAAGCGCGCTTCCTCGCCCGCCTGAGTTGGCGGGGCGATCCCGAGAGCATCCCTGACGTGGCGGCCATGCAGGTGTTTGAACAGGATTGGGAAGACCTTCGGCTTTGCGCCGAATACCATGACGTGGCCGTCGCCTTCGATATAGTCTTGGTCCGAGTTCTCGACCGTCATACGCGTGTAGCCCGACGCCGCCCGGCTTCCTTGCCAGATGAATTCGATATTGTCATCCTTGTCCGAAGGAAAAATCATGTAATTCGACTTGAACGACGAGATTTCCTCGCCGGAAGAATTGTAGCTGCGGCCGAGCGCTTCGAACCGCCGTTTTCTGCGATTGTAGTAGATATGAACGATCGCATAGCGGACTTCATCGCCGCGCCTCACCGCCTGCAAGTAACGTCCTGCATAGCGTTCATCCCGCAGTAATCGTCTGCGGATGCCCGTCGAGCGGAAGGCGAGGTCGCGCCAAAAGACCCCGGCCCAGGTGGCGATGCCGGGGAAGGCGGCCAGGAGAAGCATACGCAGCGCTTCGCCGCCTTGGGGCTCACGGTCCAAGACCCCGCTCATGATCCAGATAAGTGCCTCGCGCACAACGTCATACATGGCTCAACGCTGGCTCATGAGATGAATTTTCGCAAATTTGTACATTCAATCCCGGCTTTGGCAAGGCCCGGCTGTTAGCATGGTGAAACGCCGGGCTTGCGAGCTGGGCCTCCGGTCTACTTCGAGAAGCTGATCGCAGAAAGAAGGGCGCCCAGGACGATCGATACCATTGTAAGATAGACGGTCAGCCGGAAATCGAAGCTGACCAGCGGATTGGGGTGGTTCCAGTAAAAGCCGAAGCTTCGGAAGCCGCCCGCTTTTTTGATGCTTAAGCGATGGAACTGCCCCTTTTCCATAATGCCGAGCTTCAGGCGGTCATCGTACTCGAGACAAAGAAGGTTGGGTTCATCGCTTATAAGCGGCCGGAATAGGCAGACTATACGCCGGCCGCTGCCCTCGTGCCTAATGCGGACGAGCTGATTGCGGGGCCATTGCAGCGCCTTGGGATGCTTTGCTTGGATAAAGGCAAGGCTTACCCTCACGATACCTTGCCCATAATCTCTTTCGCCGGTTCCGGCATAGCGGAACCCTTCGACTTTGAATTCGCATTGCATAGATGGAACAAGCCCCCTTAATTTTTGTCCTATTTACTTTCATGCCGAATTTGCTTGCGCCACACCGTCAGGCCATTTATTTTGGCACCCTTCTCCCGTGTTGTCGGTCTGGTGCGGCTTCATTTGTTGAATGGCTGCATACCGGGACAATAGCACCAGAGAAATAGAACCCACGGATTTGTTGCGCGGCCGCTTGACGGTCGCGCCAAATCAGTTTCTAGATTCACGCAGTATTGCGTCGAATCGCTTTATTCGGGGGATGCAATGCTTGGTCCAATACTACCACCTCTCTAGTCAAATTCGCTTTTCAAAAGCTTGGACCAGCCCATGCGCTCGTGAAGCTTTTGAAAAGCGATTCCCGCCTTATCGGACGCGTCCTTACTGTAGGCGTGCCGGCATATCGTTATGCCTTCCTCAATCTGGCCTTCGTTTTCGCCAAAGGCGATGAGGTGAGCTCCGAGAGTATCCTGAACTGCCGGATATTTTGGGTTCGCACTGGTCATTGCGTGGAGGTCTAGCTCGTTAATCAGCGCTTCGCATTCTTTCCGTGTATCTGAGGAATCCTGCGTCTCCTGCATCGCGCTTTCTATTCGGTAATTTAATAGATTAAACTTGAGATTCCAGAGATCTTTGCCCTCTCCACAAGTATTTAAAAAATCTTCAATACTATGAATTGCCGCCTCCCGCTCTCCAATCGCGTAAAGGACGCTCGATTGCCAAAAAACGGCATCGACCTTTTCTTTGCCGGTCTCAATGACCCATTCGTCTAAATATTGCCTAGCCTTATAGTTCAAGTCGTTTTTTTCGCGTATGGAGGCAAGTAGCAGCATGAGGGTGAATGCAGGTTCCAATCCATGGGGCACCTTCCTCATGCTTGCAATATCATCCAAGATGAACGTTAGCGTGCTATCTTGGATCGCGCAATCCGCGATCACGTGCGCTGCCGCCTTCAGCCGGGTGTGGCTAGTCTTATATCTTTGCGTTAGGTCATCACCGTTGAATTTCTTTTCTGCAAGGCTGTCCAGCATTGCTAAGCGAGCCGCGTGCCGCAGCTTCTTTTCGAACATCCACTCACGAAATACACCCTGGCGAAGGTAATCGGTCTGAACCTCTATCGCCTCAACACTGTTGCCGATACTTTCCATCAAATTTCTGGCGCTACGGCTTATCTTGGCTGAAGGCTTGTATGTGAACTCGTGCGTCCTGTTGCTCCAGGCATCATGCACAATAGTTTTTATTTGAATCTCACACAGCAATTCACGCAAGTCGTTGCGGCGAGAACTTAAAACTATATGATGTGCATGATAACCGTATTGCTCTCTATATTGATCATACTCGATTTTAAACTTATACTTTTTTACTGTTTTCTGAACCCTTCTTACAACTATGTCTATTTGATGCCGATAGTATACAACAACACGACATGCAACGATGTCATGAATGTGAATCGCTCTCTTGCTACGCCATACTTTTGGCTCGCGCTGCCTGAAGCGGATTAGTTTATCCGTGAGGCTCTGAGTTTTCTTTATATCGTCGTCTTGGCCCGGGCAGTCTTTCCTGGAGTAGATTCTAAAAACATTCTCGGGTTTCTCGTCGCCGGTCTGCAAAATGATTTCCAGATATTGCCGTATAGATCTAATGAGATCTAGATATTTTTGCCTATGATCGTTTATAAATCGTTGAGTTTCCTTAAAGAGCTCATCATTAGTTTTTGTCTTCATATTTTATAGATCTAGCCTCGCGATCAAGAAGGGACTGATGGAGCGGTGGACTCGCCTCTATTATCAGGAACCTAAGCTGTCATATCATCAAGAAATTTAAAATCAAGTTGCAGCAACCCATGTAAACCGAGTTGAGACGAGCGGGCGGTGCGCCTGGCTTGGCAAGTAACGATTTTATTCCGCGCAGTTCGCCATCAGCCGCTCCGCCTCGTCCGCAAGCTTGCGCGTCAGCTCGCCCGCGGGCATCTCGCGCCCAAGCGCCGCGGCCTGCCCGGCCCAAAGCGGCGAGAAATCCCCCGAGCCGCCGGCCTCGGCCTTTGCGCGCAATGGCGCCCAAGCCAGTGCGGCCATCGGAAAGGCTGGCGCGTCATCTGAGATCGGTCCTGTTTCGGAGACGGCGCGGTTGCGAAGGCTGCGCGCGGGCCTGCCCGTGAAAACGTTCGTGAGCGCGGTGCCATCGTCGCGGGCTTCGCGGAGCGCACGCGCATGCGGCGGCGATACCCCCGCTTCGGGGCAGAACAGATAGGCCGTGCCGAGCTGAACGGCGGAGGCGCCAAGCGCAAACGCCGCAACGATGCCGCGCGCGTCCCCGATGCCGCCCGCTGCGATCACCGGAACGCGCACCGCGTCCACAATTTGGGGCACAAGCGCAAACGTTCCGGGTTGTGCGCTAATATCCCCGCTCAAAAACATACCGCGATGGCCACCGGCCTCGGCGCCTTGCGCGATAATGGCATCGGCGCCTTGCGCTTCGAGGAAGCGCGCCTCCGCCACGGTTGTTGCCGAGGATAGAACCTTGCAGCCTGCGGCGCGCACACGCGCAAGGAGGCGCCCCTCGGGCAATCCGAAGTGAAAGCTCGCAACGGCAGGCTTCAGCTCCTCGACCAGCTCGCAATGGACGTCCGAGAACGGCGCGCGGCTCGCTGCCGTCACCGGCGCATCGGGATCGAGCCCAAGCTCGCGATAATAAGGCTCCAGCCTGCGCTTCCAGGCAGCTTCGCGCGCAGGATTAGGCTCGGGCGGCGTGTGACAGAAAAAGTTCAAATTAATGGGCCGGCTCGTGCGCTGCTGAACGATCTGCACCTGCGCCTTGATCTCTGCCGGTGAAAGCATGGCGCAGGGCAAGCTGCCGAGCCCGCCCGCTTCCGAGACCGCGATGGCAAGCTCAGGCGTGCCGGGGCCGGCCATGGGCGCGAGCAGGATCGGATAGCCGATCCCCAGCGTTTCGAGAAGCGCCGTATTGAACGCCATTTCAGATCCTCCTGGCCGCACTAACCGAACGCTACCGTGAAATATAGGTGCAGAAGCCGTTGCGAAGGAGCCAGACGCACTTCAATGAGCCGATATTGGCGAGGGTTAGATTCGAATAGGTCAGGAAAATGAGGTCGCTGGTACGCCATTTCACAGCCGGATCCAGGTTCTTGGGGCCGATGGAAAAAACATCCTGAACGCTCTGGATCACGGCCACCGCTGCGACGGCGGCGACGAAATCGCGGGGCATCTTGTCCCTGTTGATGACGACGTAATTCATCTGACCGGTGGCCGCGGATGCGATCTCCTGGGGGGTCGGCTTGGTTAGGATCAAGACGATTGCAAGCCCAAGGACGATGGCCAAGCCCAGCAACTTTTTCATAGAAAGCCCCCAAATTGCGATCCGGCTTTGTGCATAGCACAATCGCCGCGGCGAAATACGCCAAAGTTCGACAGGCTGCCGTTAGCCGTCTAGCTCAGGGCCGCGCCCGGCGAGCAGACGCTCTCGCATAGCTACATTTGTTGCAAATTAGCATCGACCCGGGCAAAACATAGGCGAATGCATGGCGGTTCATTCAGATGAGTGATGCAAAATGCGCAATTTTTGCTATTTTGGCTATATTCTTTAGTTTGTAAGCACGAAATCGTACTGCATCGATATTGCACAGGTAGCCCGGCGAAAGCCGGGTTACCTGGGGCATATCAGGCGTGCCGCGCCCCTGACACCGCTCGAATCGCCCCATTTATTGGCCATGAGCGGTGTATCGAAACAATCGGAGAACACCCATGCCGGCAGTTCCGCCGCGGCCATTTCGATAATGGTGCCGATGTTGGATACCCCGCCGCCGAAGACAATCGCATCCGGGTCTGCGATGTTGATTACGGTTGCCAGCGATTTGGCAAGCCTGCGCGCATAAATGGCAAGCACCGTCTGCGCTGCGCCCTCGCCTCCTTTCGCGCGCTCCGCGATGGACTTCGCGTCCGCCGCATGTCCCGAAAGCGCGAGATACTGTTTTTCAAGCGCAGGTCCACTCAGGAAGGTTTCGATGCAGCCCCGCTTGCCGCAATAGCAGGCTGGCCCCGGCGCTTCTTCCGCATCGGGCCACGGCAGAGAATTGTGGCCCCATTCGCCCGCGATGGCGTTGTGCCCGAGCAGCGGTCTTCCTTCGATCACGATCCCCCCGCCGGCACCGGTCCCCAAAATCACACCGAAAACCGTGCCGCACCCTTGCGCCGCGCCATCGGCGGCTTCCGAGAGAGCGAAGCAGTTGGCATCGTTCTCGATGGCGAGCGGCCACTCCAAACGGGCGTGAAGATCGCGGGCGAGCGGGCGGCCGTTCAGCCAGGTGGAGTTCGCATTGCGGACGAGGCCTGTCTTGGGCGAGACGCTGCCCGGTATACCTATGCCAATGCCCACAACTTCGGATGCCGCTAGGCCCTCCGTGCACCTTCCGGCAAGTGCAACGATGGCATCGAGTGTCGCGCCATAGTCGCCGCGAGGGGTTGGAACCCTAACGCGGTTGCGCTCCTTTCCGCTTGACGAAAGCGCTAGCGCTTCGATCTTCGTTCCGCCGAGGTCAACCCCGATGCGCCACATCTTAAATCCCGTTATGGAGCCGTCTGCGCGCCGGCCACAATGCGCTTTGCCGCATCGGCCGTCTCCGTCACCTGCTGAGTGCCGTCGCGCGTCCCGATTACCGATTTGCTCGCCGGATTATGCAGGCCCGGCAGCGCATTGGAAATATCGGTGACCTTGTTCGCGGCCATGTAAATAGCCTCGCCGTTCGGCGCGGTGAATTGCACGAGCGGAACCTTTTTGCCGGCATCGCTTATCAGCCCCGCGAGCGGCGTCGCAACGAAAAGCCGGTTATTTGCGAAATCGACGACGGTCGTGCCGGCGGGCTCGTCGCTGGCGAAGGCACGGCGTATCCGCCAGATTTCGCCGTACTGAACCACTTGCGTGCCGCCGTCCCTGAGATCGACGACGATGCCATCGTCCGCCAATCCCGTAATCCGGCCCGGATGCTGCCGGCCAAAAATGATGAAAGGACGGCGGGCGGGTGCCAGCGCCCCCTGGGCAGAGGCGGGTGCCGGGCCGGAGGGACCCGCGATCCAAGTCAGTGCTAACGCCAGCAAAATCGTCGCCCGCACTGACATGGCAGCCGTCCCCTTTAAACATGTATCGCGCGTTTGCCTACCGCGAGCGCCGCTTCCTTGATGGCCTCGGTGAGCGTCGGATGGGCATGGCAGGTGCGGGCGAGGTCTTCGGCCGATCCGCCGAACTCCATGAGCACCGCTGCTTCGGCGATCATATTGCCCGCATCCGGCCCAATGATATGGACGCCGAGCACGCGATCGGTCTTGGCATCGGCCAACACCTTGACGAAACCGTCGGTCTGGCGGTTCACTTTCGCGCGCCCATTGGCGGTGAACGGGAATTTGCCAGCGTTGTAGGCAATTCCTGCCGCTTTCAGCTCTTCCTCGGATTGGCCGATGCTTGCTACTTCAGGGAAGGTGTAGATCACGTTCGGGATCACGCCGTAATTCACGTGCCCCGCCTTGCCGGCGATGATTTCGGCGACAGCGATCCCCTCATCCTCGGCCTTATGGGCGAGCATTGCGCCGCGCACCACGTCGCCGATGGCGTAAATGCCGGCGATGTTCGTCCGGAAATGATCGTCGATCACGACGCGGCGCTTATTGTCGATTTGGACGCCAACGTCCTCGAGGCCAAGCCCTTCCGTATAGGGCGTGCGGCCGATGGCGATCAGAACCACATCCGCATCGAGGACCTCTTGCGGCCCATCGCCTTGAGCTGGCTGCACCTGCACCTTAAGCGGGCCGGCGCCGTCCGCCTGCACGGCAGTCACTTTTTGGCCGAGGCGGAACTCCATTCCCTGCTTTTGCAGGATACGCTGGAACTGCCTTGCAACCTCGCCGTCCATCCCTGGAACGATGCGATCCAGGAACTCTACGACCGTGACCTTTGCGCCAAGCCGGCGCCAAACCGAGCCGAGTTCGAGGCCGATGACCCCGGCGCCAACGACAAGGAAGTGCCCTGGAACCTTTTCCAGCTCAAGCGCCCCTGTGGACGAAACGACGCGTTCTTCGTCGATCTCGATCCCGGGCAGCCGGATGATATCGGAGCCTGTCGCGATCACGATCGCTTTGGTCTCCAGCGTCTTTTCTGTGCCGCCATTGACCGGACGCACCAGAACCCGGCCCGGCGCCACGATGCGTCCGATGCCGCGATGGGTGTCGATCTTGTTCTTTTTTAGCAGGAACTCGATGCCCTTGACGTTGCCGTCCACGCCTTCGGCTTTATATTTCATCATCGCCGCAAGATCGAGCTCTGCCTTGGCCTTGATGCCCATCGCCTCGAAGCTGTGACCGGCTTCCTCGTAGAGCTCGGAGGCGTGCAACAGCGCCTTCGACGGAATGCAGCCGACATTGAGGCAAGTACCGCCGAAGGTCGCGCTTTTTTCAACGACCGCGGTTTTCAACCCAAGCTGCGCTGCACGGATTGCGCAAACGTAACCGCCTGGGCCTGTCCCAATCACAATGAGATCGTATGCATCTGTCATATGGCTCGTCTCCAGCTTGCCCGACGGGAGCATATTCAACGGGTGTTCTCTAACACGTCATCGCGAGGCGGCTTTGCCGCCGTGGCGATCCAAAGACCGGTTAACGGCTTGTCTCTGGTCGCTCGCAATGACGGCCTCAAGCCTTCGCCGCGGCTAAAGATCGAGCACGAGCCGTTGCGGGTCTTCCAGGCTTTCTTTCACGCGCACCAGGAATGTGACGGCCTCTTTGCCATCCACAAGGCGATGATCGTAAGACAGCGCGAGATACATCATGGGGCGGATTTCGATCTTGCCGTCGACGGCCACCGGCCGCTCTTGAATTTTGTGCATGCCGAGAATGCCGGACTGCGGCGCGTTCAAGATCGGCGTCGACATCAGCGAGCCATAAACGCCGCCGTTCGAGATGGTGAACGTTCCGCCCTGCATCTCTTCCAGCGAGAGCTTGCCGTCGCGCGCCTTTCTGCCGAAGCTTGCGATCTCTTTCTCGACCTCGGCGATGGATTTGCGGTCCGCGTCCCGCACCACAGGCACGACGAGCCCGCGATCCGAGCCGACTGCGATGCCGATGTGGCAATATTTCTTGTATATGATGTCCTGGCCGTCGATCTCGGCGTTGACGCTCGGAATTTCTTGCAAAGCGTGGATGCAGGCTTTCACGAAGAAGCCCATGAAGCCCATTTTGACGCCGTGCTTCTTCTCGAAGAGATCCTTGTAATGATTGCGCACGGCCATGATCGTCGACATGTCCACCTCGTTGAAGGTGGTGAGCATGGCGGCGGTGTTTTGCGCTTCCTTGAGACGGCGCGCGATCGTCTGGCGCAGCTTGGTCATCCGGACGCGCTCTTCACGGCTCTCGTCGGAGGGCATCGAAGGGGTGCGAATTGCCGCCGGTTGCATGGGCTGCGTTTTTGGGAAGGCGATGGCGGCCGGCTGCGACGCAGCGCTTTCGATCACCGCGAGCATATCGCCCTTGGTCACGCGGCCGTCCTTTCCGGTGCCGCTGACGGAAGCTGCATCGATGCCGTTCTCTTCAGAGAGCCGCCGCACGGAGGGAGCAAGAATTTCGGGGCTTGCAGGGCGGGCCTGAGCTGGCTGAGGCGCTGCATTCACATGCACCGGAGCCGCGGGCGCTGCCGGAGCGGCTTGCGGGCTCGGGGCCGGTTGCGCCGGCTTGGGGGATGCCGGAACGCCCGCGCCTTCCGTAATGGAGCCCAAGATGGCACCCGGCGCGACGCTCTCGCCTTCCCTCACCACGATCTCCGAGATGACGCCGGAAGCAGGGGCATTGACCTCGAGCGTCACTTTGTCGGTTTCGAGCTCGGCCAGGGCCTCGTCAGCCTTCACGGTATCGCCCGCTTTTTTGAACCATTTGCCGACAGTAGCTTCCGTGACGGACTCGCCCAGCGTGGGCACGACGATTTCAGTGGGCATCTGCGTTCCTTGAGGTGAGGCAAGATTAAGTTTCGCCAAGCATGGCCGCCCCAACCCAGCCATCCGGCACACATTCGTTCGGTTGCTACATATGGCCGGGCGAGCCCGGCCATATTGGTCTTTCCGTGTTCCGGGCTTCTTAACTTTGTATCGTCAACGCGTCGTCTAGGAAAGCGTGGAGTTCAGCGGTGTGCTTGCTCATCAACCCTGCCGCCGTGGAGGCGCAAGCCGGCCGGCCCGCATAGCGGGGACGGCGGCAATTCGCACCGATGTGATCCAGCACCCATTCGATGTTCGCCTCGATGAACGACCAGGCGCCCTGGTTTTTGGGCTCCTCTTGGCACCAGACGATCTCGGCGTTCGGAAAGCGGCTAAGCTCCTGGATGAGCGCGCGCGCCGGGAACGGATAGAGCTGTTCGACGCGCATCAGGTACACGTTATTGGTGCCGCGGTTCTCCCGCTCCTCGAACAGGTCGTAGTAAACCTTGCCTGAGCAAAGCACGACGCGCGCGATTTTGTGATCGGGCACAAGCCGCACCTTGTCGCTGGCCCCGATCTGCGCGTGATCCCAAAGCACACGGTGGAAGGTCGTGCCAGGCCCGAAATCGGAAAGCTGCGACACAACGCGCTTATGGCGCAGGAGCGACTTCGGCGTCATCAAGATCAGCGGCTTGCGGAAGCTGCGATGGAGCTGACGGCGCAAGATATGGAAATAGTTGGCTGGCGTCGTGCAGTTGGCGACCTGCCAATTGTCCTCCGCCGAGAGTTGCAAGTACCGCTCGAGGCGCGCCGAGGAGTGCTCGGGGCCTTGTCCCTCATAACCATGCGGGAGCAAGAGGGTAAGACCCGACATGCGCAGCCACTTGCGCTCGCCGCTGGCAAGGAATTGGTCGATGACGACCTGAGCGCCGTTGGCGAAATCGCCGAATTGCGCTTCCCAAAGCACGAGCGTGTTGGGCTCGGCAAGGCTATAGCCATATTCGAAGCCGAGCACAGCCTCCTCGGAGAGCATCGAGTTGATGACCTCGAAGCGGGCTTGCTTGCCGGAGAGGTGGTTGAGCGGAATGAACTGATCCTCGTTCGCCTGATCGGTCACGACGGCGTGGCGCTGGGAGAACGTGCCTCGCTCGACGTCCTGGCCCGAAAGGCGCACGGGAAAGCCTTCCTCGAGCAGCGTTCCGAAGGCGAGCGCCTCGGCCATGGACCAATCGATCCCGCGGCCGTCCTCGATCATTTTCCGGCGGTTCGCCAGCAGCCGCTCGATGGTTTTATGAACGGTGAAGCCTTTGGGAAGCTCGGTCAGGCTTGTGCCGACGTTCTTCAGTATATCGAGATTGACGGCCGTGTCGCCGCGGCGCGGGCCTTCCTCGGCAAGGGTAATCCCCGACCAGCGCCCATCGAGCCAGTCCGCCTTATTCGGGCGGAAACCCTCCGAAGCCTCGAATTCGCTTTCGAGCTCGTTCCAAAAGTCGGTCCGCAGCTTTGCGACGTCCGCCTGCTTGACCAGACCCTCCTCGATGAGGCGCTTGGAGTAGGTTTCTATAGCGCTCGGCAGTTGGCGGATCTTTTTGTACATCAGCGGCTGGGTGAACGAAGGCTCATCGCCCTCATTGTGACCGTGCCGGCGGTAGCAGATCATGTCGATCACGACCGGCTTGTGGAAGCGCTGGCGGAACTCGATCGCGACGCGCGCGCAGTAAACAACCGCCTCCGGATCGTCGCTGTTGACGTGGAAGATCGGCGCTTCGATCATGCGTGCGATGTCGGAGGGGTAGGGCGAGGAGCGCGAAAAGCGCGGCGCCGTAGTGAAGCCGATTTGGTTGTTGACGATGAAATGGATGCCCCCGCCGGTGCGGTGCCCTTTGAGGCCCGACAGGCCGAAGCATTCTGCGACGACGCCCTGGCCGGCAAATGCCGCGTCGCCGTGCAGAAGAAGCGGCAGCACTTGGGTGCGGGCCTTATCGTGCCGCTGATCCTGCTTGGCGCGCACTTTGCCGAGCACCACCGGATCGACGATTTCCAGATGCGACGGGTTCGCGGTCAGCGACAGGTGAACCTGGTTGCCGTCGAACTCCCGGTCGCTGGAAACGCCGAGGTGGTATTTCACGTCGCCGGAGCCTTCAACGTCCTCAGGGTTCGCCGAACCGCCTTTGAACTCGTGGAAGAGCGCGCGGTAGGGCTTCGCCATGACGTTGGTCAGCACGCTCAACCGCCCGCGATGCGGCATGCCGAGCACGATCTCCTTCACGCCGAGCTGGCCCCCGCGCTTGATGATCTGCTCGAGCGCCGGCACCATTGCCTCGGCACCTTCGAGGCCGAAGCGCTTCGTGCCCGTGTATTTCTTATCGAGAAACTTCTCCAAGCCTTCCGCATGAATGAGCTTGGTCAGGATCGCCTTCTTGCCAAGCTCGGTGAACTCGACCTCTTTATCGGGTCCCTCGACACGCTCCTGAATCCATTGCTTCTGCTCGGGAGAGGAGATGTGCATGAACTCGAAACCGATGGTTCCGCAATAGGTCCGGCGCAGGATGTCGATGATCTGACGCAAGCTTGCCGTTTCGAGGCCAAGCACGTTGTCGATATAGATTTGATGATCGAGGTCGCCCGGCGTGAAGCCGTAGCTCGCGGGGTCGAGCTCGGGATGGGCGCGCGGCGGCGCAAGATGCAGAGGGTCGAGGTTCGCAATCAGATGTCCGTTCACGCGATAAGCGCGGATGAGCATTAGGGCGCGAACCGATTCGCGCGTCGCTCTGAAGGCCTCTTCACGGCTGATTTCTACACCGTGGACTTGCGCTTTGGCGCCGATCTTGCGGCCGATCTCTTTTTCTTCACGGCCCCAGTCTGCGGCGAGCGCGTTGAGAAGGTCGCCGTCACCGGATACCGCTTCCTCCTGAGGCTTCCAGGATGGGCCGTGGGTTTCGGAGAGAACGGCGTCCTTCCGCTCCTTCAAGTCCGTAAAGAACGCGCGCCAGTCGGCAGCAACCGATCCAGGGTTCTCCTGGAAGCGCTCGTACAAATCCTCAATATAGGCGGCATTCGCTCCATGAAGAAAAGAGGTTCGTGCAAACGCTTCGTTTAAGTCTTCCCGTCTCACTTCATTCACCTTCCTGGCCTGCGCGGACAATGCCGCAAGCGTATCCGCCCCCCGCCTGAGAGGCGCGGATTAGCCCTTTAATACTTCGACGAGCGTGCTCCCGAGAGCCGCAGGCGATGGAGAGACGACGATACCGGCGGATTTCATGGCCTCGATCTTGTCGCCCGCAGACCCCTTACCGCCTGCAATAA
>Ga0326728_10013425_pt1 | contig 17790 bp, 14 predicted proteins | sample MB3enrmetagenome_FD_207602 | JGI IMG/M metagenome (GOLD analysis project Ga0326728, IMG submission 207602) | Lab enriched peat soil microbial communities from McLean, Ithaca, NY, United States - MB31MN | ecosystem: Environmental > Terrestrial > Soil > Wetlands > Peat | place: USA: New York... | reverse complement strand
ATTCCTCACGCGCCGTCACAAAACTGCGGTGCCTATCCACAGCGTTCGGGAGCGGCCGCGCGATTTCGCTAGGCCGCTCTCGCCGTTTTGGTATCTTCACAATAGAGAATCACTCGCGCGACCTTTGTCGCCGACGAAGCGGCGCCTGGCGGACCGCTCCATTCGTCGGCGGCGCGAGTCGGTCTCGGGTGTGAAGACCGAGTCGGCGCATGCGTCGGTGGGGGCCAACGTGAGCGAAGAGGTTTTCAAGAGCGTGCCGGCGTTCCCTGTCGAGAGCGCGGCCTCGCCCGAGGAACGGCCCGTCGGCTTGGTCGAAATCGCCGGGCGCGTCAAATGGTTCGACGTTTCGAAGGGCTACGGATTCATCGTGCCGGACAGCGGCGAAGGCGACGTGCTGATCCACGTGACCGTGCTGCGCCGCGACGGTTTCCAAACGATCTACGAAGGGGCGCGCGTGGTCGCCGAGGCGCAGCGGCGCGACAAAGGCTTGCAGGTCTTCCGGGTGCTGTCGGTCACGCCGGGCGAAGGCGCGCATGCGTCGCAACTGCCGCCGACGCGCTTGCGGGCGCAAGCCACCAGCGTCGGCGGTTTCGAGATTGTCGTCGTCAAATGGTTCAACCGCGCGCGCGGCTTCGGCTTCCTGACCCGCGGCGAGGGCACCGAGGACATCTTCGTCCATATGGAAACGCTGCGGCGTTACGGCTTCGCCGACCCGCAGCCGGGCGACACGATGCTGGCGCGCTTCGGGCCGGGCCCGAAGGGGCTGCTCGCCGCCGAAGTGCGGCCGCTCGACGGCGGCCGCGGACATTCGTCGCATTGATGTCGAAGCCGGCCGGACCAGAGGCAGCGGCATGAGGCGGCGCTCCTGGCTGAGCCGCGCCGCGATCGCGCTCGCCGCGGCGCTCGTCTGGGCCGCCGCTGTGACCCTCGCCGAGCCGGCGCTCGCCGACGCGCTCGAAAGCCTGACCATCAGCACGGCGACGGGCGACCACGCCTTTTCGGTCGAGATCGCCGCGACGCCGGAAAAGCGCGAGCGGGGGCTGATGGATCGCCGCTTCATGCCGATGGATCGCGGCATGCTGTTCGAATTCGAGCGCGACGGCCCGGTCGCGTTCTGGATGAAGAACACCTACATTCCGCTCGACATGGTCTTCATCGCCCGCAACGGCAAGGTGACGCGCATCGTCGATCGCGCCGAGCCGATGTCGGAAACGGCGATCCCGTCGGGCGGTCCGTGCGCCGCGGTGCTCGAACTCAACGGCGGCGTCGCGGCCGAAATCGGCCTCAGGGTCGGCGACGGGGTGCGCCACCCGTTCTTCAAGCCGTGACCCCGGCGCGACCCCGGACGCTGGGTCGCGTTGCATCCTTGGCCGGGCTTGCTACAGTCGGCGACGAAACCACGTCCCGGGCGCGTCTTGCGTCAGGGCGCAGGGAGCAGTTTTTGGCTCAATCGCAGTTGAGCCCAGATGCGGCGCGCGCCGGGAGGGGCGCTTCGCGCTTCGGACGATCGGCGGGGGATTGCGGCGCGCCGCGCGGCCCCTACGCCGCGCTCGATCTGGGCACGAACAATTGTCGCTTGCTGGTGGCGCGTCCGACAGCGGAAGGATTTCGCGTCATCGACGCTTTCTCCCGCGTGGTGCGCCTCGGCGAGGGCGTGTCCCACACCGGCCGGCTCGGCGAAGCGGCGATCGAACGGACGCTCGAGGCGCTGAGGGTCTGCCGCGACAAGATGACGGCGCGCGGCGTGACGCGCGCGCGGCTGATCGCCACCGAAGCCTGCCGCGCTGCAGAGAACGGCGGCGTCTTCCTCGAGCGGGTGCGCGAGCGGGTCGGCCTCGAGCTCGAGATCGTCGACCGGGAGACGGAGGCGACGCTGGCGGTCGCCGGGTGCAGCGAGCTCGCCGACCGCGAGGCCGCGTCGATCCTGCTGTTCGACATCGGCGGCGGCTCGTCGGAGATCATCTGGCTCGACCGTGTGCGCGACGGCGTCGGCCTGCGCCGGCTGCAGTCGTGGGAGTCGCTGCGGCTCGGCGTCGTCTCGCTGGCGGAAAAATTCGGCGGCGACGAGGTCACGCCGGAATCCTTCGCGGCGATGACGCATTTCGTCGCCGAAGCGCTGGCGCCTTTCGCCGCGCGGGTCGCCAATCGCGAGCGTTGCGGCCGCTTTCACCTCCTCGGCACCTCGGGCACGGTGACGACCATCGCCGGCGTCCATCTCAACCTGCCGCGCTACGACCGTCGCGCGGTCGACGGACTGTGGCTGACCAGCGCCGAAGTCGACGCCACCGTCTCGCGGCTGAGGGCGATGAGCTACGCCGAGCGCGCCGCCAACGCCTGCATCGGCGTCGAGCGCGCCGACCTGGTGCTCGCCGGCTGCGCCATCCTCGAAGCGATCCGCGGCCATTTCCCCGCCCAGCGCATCCGCATCGCCGACCGGGGCCTACGCGAGGGCATGCTGATGCAGATGATGCGCGCCGATCGGGTCTGGCCGCGCGCGCGCCGCGGGGCCTTGGTTTGACCGGCGGCGGCTCTGGGCGCGAAGGCGGCCGCGCGCTGAAGACGCGCGTGCGCACCGCGCGCAAGCGCTCGCTCGCCTCGACCCTTTGGCTCGAGCGTCAGCTCAACGATCCCTTCGTCGCTCAGGCCAAGCGCGAGGGCTATCGCTCGCGCGCCGCCTACAAGCTGATCGAGATCGCCGAGAAGTACGGGCTGTTCCGCCCGGGACAGCGCATCGTCGACCTTGGCGCCGCGCCCGGCGGCTGGAGCCAGGTGGCGGCGCAGGCGGTCAAAGCGGCCGAGGGCCAGGGACGCGTCATCGCCATCGACATCCTGCCGACGGACGCGATCGTCGGCGTCGAGTTCGAGCTGATGGACTTTCATGCGCCCGACGCGCCGGAGCGGCTCAAGGCGCGGCTCGGCGGCCTCGCCGACGGCGTGATGTCGGACATGGCGGCCAACGCCACCGGCCACCGCAAGACCGACCATCTGCGCATCGTCGGTCTCGCCGAGCTCGCCGCCGATTTCGCCATGAGCGTGCTGGCGCCGGGCGGCTTTTTTCTCGCCAAGGTGCTGCAGGGCGGGTCGGAGGGCGAACTGCTGGCGCGGCTGAAGCGCGACTTCGCCGCCGTCCGCCACCTCAAGCCGAAGGCGAGCCGCGCCGACAGCGCCGAGCTCTACGTGCTGGCGACCGGCTTCCGCGGCCAGCGCCCTTAGGCCGCTCTTCTCACTCCGCCGGCGCCGCGTCCTCGATCGCTTGCCGTTGGCCCGAAACTTCCGCGCCGGCGTCGGGCCTGAGCCGGGCGAAAATCGCCACCGAGCTGACCGCGACCAGCGACACCACGGCGAAGCTCAGCGTCATGTCGCGCGGCATGAGCGCCGTATCGGCGAGGCCCCAGCGGAAGGTCTGGACGCTGGCGGCGGCGAGCGCGACGCCGACCGCGCCCGACATTTGCTGCGCGACGCTGGCGAAGCTGGTGGCGCGGCTCATCCGCTCCTGACTGACGTCGGCGTAGCCGATCGCGTTGAGGGCGGTGAATTCGAGCGAGCGGAAGAAGCCGCCGGCGAGCAGTGCGGTCAGCAACAGCCAGTGCGGCGTCGCGGCGGTGAACAGGCCGCAACTGGCGAGGAACAGGACCGAGACGATTCCGTTGACGACCAGCACGCGGCGGAAGCCCCAGCGTCTGAGGATCGTCGCGGCGGTGAACTTCATCGCCATCGCGCCGGCGGCGGAGACGAAGGTCAGCGAACCGGACTCGAACGGCGTCAGGCCGAAGCCGATCTGCAACAGCAACGGCAGCAGAAAGGGCAGGGCGCCGATGCCGATGCGGAACAGGAAGCCGCCGACCACGCCGGCGAAGAAGGTGCGGATCTTCAACAGGCCGATGTCGATGATCGCCTCGGGATCACGGCGCGCATGCCCGACATAGAGCGCGAGCAGCAGCAGGCCGGCGACGACCAGCGCTGCGTCGAGGACGCGCGGCATGAACGGCACGCCAGCCACCGTGAGGCCGAACACCAGGCTCAGCAGGCCCGCCCCGGAGAGCAGGAAGCCCTTGAAGTCGAAGCGCGCGACGTCGCGCTCGCGGATGTTGTCGATGAACCGCAGCGACAGCAGGACGCCGGCGACGCCGATCGGCACGTTGATCCAAAAGATCCAGCGCCAATGGAAATAGGTGGTGATGAAGCCGCCGAGCAACGGCCCGACCACCGGACCGATCAGCGCCGGCACGGTGAGATAGGCGAGCGCGTTGACCATGTCGCTCTTCGGCGTCGAGCGTAAGAGCACCAGCCGTCCGACCGGCACCATCATCGCGCCGCCGAGGCCCTGGAAGACGCGCGCGGCGATCAGCGTCGCCAGGCCCGTGGACGCGCCGCAGAGGATCGAGCCGAGGGTGAAGACGACGATCGCCGAACAGAACACGGTGCGCGCGCCGATCTTGTCGGCGACCCAACCGGAGGCGGGGATGAACACCGCCAGCGTCAGCATGTAGGAGGTCAGCGCCAGCTTGAGCACGATCGGGTCCTGGCCGAGGTCGCGCGCGATCGCCGGCAGCGAAGTGGCCAGCACCGTCCCGTCCATGTTTTCCATGAACAGGGCGGTGGCGATGATGAAGGGGGTGAGGATCCAGGGGCGCATGGCGGAGCGGGGGGGGGGCGGGTCGCCTTGTGGCGCCTGCCGGCGCGCGCCGCAAGTTCGCCGCCGCCGTCACAGAGGCCGGAGGCCTCACGTTTGGGTGATGCCCGGCGGCCAAAGAACGCCATACGTTCGCTCAACTCGGCGCTGAGCGGGCGCATTCGCGGCCTGTTTTCCAAGGCCTAGCCGCGGCGCCTTCGGCTGGGCGCGAAGAAAGCTAGGAACTTCCTCTGGCCCGTGTTAGGCAGCCCCGCCATGCGGCGGCGGCGATTCTGACACGCGGCGAGGGCTCCCCATGGCGATCCTGGAAAACTCAGCCATTTCCGAAGGTCTGGCCTTCGACGACGTGCTGCTCAGGCCCGGCCACAGCACGGTGATGCCGGGCGCGGTCGAGATCGGCTCGCGGCTCACCCGGTCGATCCGCCTCAACCTGCCGATCGCCTCGTCCGCCATGGACACGGTGACCGAAGCGCGGCTCGCCATCGCCATGGCCCAGGCCGGCGGCATCGGCGTCATCCACCGCAACCTCACCCCTGAGCAGCAGGCCGAGGAGGTGCGCAAGGTCAAGCGCTTCGAGAGCGGCATGGTGATCGACCCGATCACCATCTTCCCCGACGCCACGCTCGCCGACGCGCTGGCGCTGATGCGGCGGGCGGGCATTTCCGGCGTGCCGGTGGTCGAGCGCGGCCCCGACGGCAAGCCGGCGCAGCTCGTCGGCATCGTCACCAACCGCGACGTGCGCTTCGCCGACGATCCGCGCCAGCCGATCACCGAGCTGATGACGCGCAAGGTGATCACCGTCGGCGAGGGCGTCGGCAAGGAGGAGGCGCGCCGCCTGCTGCATCAGCACCGGATCGAGAAGCTGGTGGTGGTCGACGAGGCCGGCCGCTGCGTCGGCCTGATCACCGTCAAGGACATCGAGAAGGCGACGGCGCATCCCCACGCCGCCAAGGACGGCGACGGCCGCTTACGCGTCGCAGCGGCGACGACGGTCGGCGCCAAGGGCTTCGATCGCGCCGAGCTGCTGATGGAGGCCGGCGTCGACTGCCTGGTGGTCGACACCGCCCACGGCCATTCCGAGCACGTGCTGGAGCAGGTCAGGCGCATCCAGCGCGCGACCAACAAGGTCGCGATCGTCGCCGGCAATGTCGCGACCCGGGAGGGCGCACAGGCGCTGATCGACGCCGGCGCCGACGCGATCAAGATCGGCATCGGGCCCGGCTCGATCTGCACCACCCGCATCGTCGCCGGCGTTGGCGTGCCGCAGTTCACCGCGATCCTCGAAGCGGCGGAGGCGGGGCGCAAGGCGGGGATTCCGGTCATCGCCGACGGCGGCATCAAGTATTCCGGCGACCTCGCCAAGGCGATCGCCGCCGGCGCCGACTGCGTGATGATCGGCTCGCTGCTCGCCGGCACCGACGAAAGCCCGGGCGAGGTGTTCCTCTACCAGGGGCGCTCCTATAAGAGCTATCGCGGCATGGGTTCGCTCGGCGCCATGGCGCAAGGCTCGGCCGACCGCTATTTCCAGCAGGACGTCGCGGACCAGATGAAGCTGGTGCCGGAGGGCGTCGAGGGGCAGGTGCCCTATCGCGGCCCGGCGGGCGCGATCCTGCACCAGCTCGCCGGCGGCTTGCGCGCGGCGATGGGCTATGTCGGCGCATCGACGATTCCCGAATTTCAGGAAAAGGCGAAGTTCACCCGCATCACCTCGGCGGGCCTGCGCGAGAGCCACGTCCACGACGTCGCCATCACCCGCGAGAGCCCGAACTACCCGACGGCGAACTAGGGATCAAAGCCCAACGCTGGGCGCCTGTCCGGGAACGGCGAAACAGAGCGGAACGCTGTCGGTCGCGGGAGCGGCGGCGGGGGGCAGGAGTGCGCCCATTACGGCCGGCCCCGGCCGAGGCTGCGGTTCTCGAAAGCGGACGCTACGCAGGCGAGGCGCTTTCGGCGACCACGGGTGGGAAGCTGCCCGTCCGCTGTCCGCTCTGGCGCGGCAGAACCGGACGTTCGATTTTGGATGAGGTGGCCAGACGACCGAAATGCAAGGCGCCGGCGAACGAGACGGAAGCCTTGCTCGCCGGCGCCTTTTTTGTCGACGGAGGCTGCCGTCAGCGGCAGGCGCGGACGACCATAACGACCCATCGCATGCGCGACAGGACTCACGTCGGTCAGACGTCATGAGCGCGTGCGCAGGCTGACTATTCTCCGTGCGTGAGGCCCGTTTCATAAGCAGAATGTAAGGATTTTATAAGCAGCACGTAAGGATTGCGATTTCCGAAAACCTCGAAGCATTCCTCAAACGACAACGAATTCAAGCGATTCCGATATTGGCATGCGTTTTGCCCACGTTGTTTTGCACGTCACGTTGATTGGCGAGGGCGTGCGTTCGAGCAAGGCCCACGCCCAGCCGAATTCGAGAGGAATTACAGCGCGTCTATCGCCTTTATTCGGGGGATGACGGATTGGACAGGAGGACTGCCATGAAGCGCACTGGAATGGAGACCGTCGATGAGACTCATCGTAGCGATCATCAAGCCATTCAAACTCGAGGAGGTGCGTGACGCGCTATCCGCCCTCGGCGTGAAAGGCATCACCGTAACCGAAGTCCAAGGCTACGGCCGACAGAAGGGGCACACGGAAGTCTTTCGCGGCGCGGAATACAACGTGACTTTTGTGCCGAAATTGAAGGTTGAAGTCGCGGTTCCAGCTGAACTCGAGGACGTTGTGATCGAAACAATCACATCCGAAGCAACGACCGGCCGAATCGGCGACGGAAAGATATTCGTCACATCGCTCGAACGGGTTGTTCGCATTCGCACCGGTGAAGCTGACCACGGAGCGCTGTGAGACGCGACGCAAACTTCAACGATCATTGGGGGACACCGCATGGCAAACGAAAACAAACCAGCAACCAAAGCAACGTTGGGAGTAACAGGACTGACGATCAACGCCATGGCCTTGATTGCGCCGGGCGCATTCTTGTGGCTGACGTTCCAAGAGCAATCGCTCTATGGCGCGCCGATGGCTGGTTACGCGATGTGGCTAGGCCTCGTTGTAGCGCTCTTGCTGTGCTTCGCCACGGCGATCAGCTATGCTGAACTCTCCAAACTCTATCCCGGCGCGGGCTCCTCCTATTTCTATGCCGAGCAGGCGTTCCTGTCCAAGACCAAAGCGTACCGATTCGCGCGCGTCGCCAAATTCTTCACTGGCTGGGCAAGCCATTTGTATTACTGGATTTATCCCGGCTTGATGGTCGGCGTGACGGCAATTCTCGCCGGCTATCTGGCAAACCAGTTTTGGCCGGACACTTTCAGCGCCACTTACAACAGCCCGCTGTTCATGTGGATATTCTGCGTCGCATTCTCCTTGCTCGTGGGTTACATCGCCTACCGCGGCGTGACCGGCAGCACGGCCGTCAATATGGCGATCAACTTCATTCAGATTACAGCGTTGGTGATTTTCGCGATCATGGCCATCGCTTATCGCGCCAATCATCCGGACGGATCGGTGGGTCTGCATCTTTCGAACGGGACGCCGGTCAGCTACAATGTCGCTCAAACCGATGTGCTGGACGACGCCAATAAGCCAGTGCAAGACACTTGGGCTGACGGTTCTCCGAAGTTCGCGCAAGATGCGAACGGCAAACCATTGACCAAGGACGGCAATCCCGTCCCCGCTATCAAACAACAGGATCGCCAGGTCGTGGCTGACGACCTGGATCCAGCCAAGAACACGGATGCCCTGGCGTTGGGCAGTTTGAAGGCAATGGGACTCGGCGCGGGTGACCCGTATCCCGCCTTTCAAACAGACGACGCCGGTAAGCTGAAATTGGACAAGGACGGTCACGCGATACCCGATCCGTTTGTCTTGAGCTACAAACCCGCGGACGCCGTGACCGGCACGCCGGGCGACGCGAAGGATCCGGAAACCTTCAATTTTCACACTTCGGCGGCGTCTGTCGTCTCTCCCCATCAGTATAGTTATGTCTTCATCCAGGCGTGCATTGCGATTCTTCTGCTCGTGGGTTTCGAGTCGGTGACCTCGATGGGCGAAGAGGCGATCAACCCCAAGAAGGACATAGCGCGCGCGGTGTTGACGTCGTTGGTCATTCAAGGCGCGATTTGCTATCTGTTCGAATACTTTGCCGCGAACTATTTTTTGAATAGCGGTTACACTATGTCCAATGCCGGGGCTTCCGGCGCGCCGCTCGGCGACATGATGGTGCTCGTCGGCACATGGGCGTTCGGCAGCTATGCCGCAGGCAGGTCGTTCATGCTCGTGCAGGCCGCCACTGTGTTCCTGGCGTTGATCGGCACCACCTTGGCCTGCATGAATACCGGCGCCCGGGTGACTTATGCGATGGGACGCGACGACGAGGTGCCATCCCACTTCGGTCTCATCCATGGCAAGAACCTGTCGCCGCACCGCGCCATCTGGACGCTCGTAGGGCTTTCGATGGTCGTCGGCATTGTGACAACGGTGCTCTATCTCGGCGGCCAGTCCTCGGATTTGGCGGCGCTCGATAAAAACAACTTCTGGTATGGGTTTGGACTCTTCTCTCCCCATGCTTATACGTGGCTGCCCAATTCGCTGATCATAGTCACGCTAATCAGCAATTTCGGCACGTTCATGCTATACATGACGACGAACATCTTGGCCATCGTGGCGTTCAGGGAACATCACATGTTCAACGGCTTCAAACACTTCGTTGTGCCGATCTTCGGACTTGTGGCCAACCTCGCCTGCATGCTGTTCTATCTGATCGGTCCGTTCTCGGTCACGGGCATGAGCTGGCACGAACCTTATATTGCGCTTGGTTTCGCAGCCTTATGGGGGCTCTACGGAGTTTATTACTTCACTTCGAAGAGCGCAAAGCTAGGAAAAACGGTTCTCGTCTCGCGGTAACTGCTGGCGTCCTGATTTGAAACCGACGAAAACTGAAGCGCCCTGCCGCCGTGACGGCGGCAGGGATTCATTTTCTGGCGCCGCGGGGCTCGCTTATACACGCAACAGCGTAACGTCCGGTCGACTTTCAGTTTGTCGCCCGACAAAATTCAAGACGACCCAGGCCAGCTCATGAAGGTCAAATGTTTCCAACTTTCCATCACAGGCGCCGTTCGCATTCGCAACGAAGATTATATCGCTTTTTGGCAGCCGAAAGAATTTCACACATTGCAGGCTGTCGGCAGCATCGCCGTTCTAGCCGACGGGGTGAGCGGAGAACTCAATGGGGCGACCGCGAGCCGCCTAGCCGCCGACACCGCGCTAACTGTTTTCAAAGAGACCACGCCCAATACCCCTGTGACGGATTTGATCCGCCAGATATTCGACAACGCAGCTGCAACGATATTTCAAGCCGCTCAGCAATCGGGCAGGATGTCCACGACCTTGCTGGTGACGGTCTTTCGCGACGACAAAGCGACCGTCGCACATGTCGGCGATTCCCGCGCCTACCTCATCCGCGCCGGAAAAATCAGACGCCTGACAACCGATCATTCTTACACGGCGCTCCAGGTTAAGCTGGGACTGATGCTGGAACGCAATGCAATGACCAGCGAGCACCGCTCCACACTGACGCGCAGCGTCGGCTCCGAACCGATTTGTCATTACGATATTTCAACCGTGACGTTAGAGAAAAATGATATCATTCTCCATTGCTCGGACGGGCTTCATGGTTATGTCATGGACGAGGAAATGCTAGATACGCTGATCAAGTACAGTCATCCCGGCGAAGCTTGCAAACGTTTGATTGAACTGGCTGAACGCCGTTTTACCTCCGACAACGTTTCGGTCCAGGCTATCGAGGTGAGGCAGATGAAAGGCACGGGTCGAACCCAGATTGCGGGCTCCAGCGCCCTCCGCCCGTCCCACAATGAAATCAACGTGGGCGATGTGCTCGACGACCGGTTCGAAATCACCGATGTCATCGCCAAGAGCGGCATGGCTTCACTGTTCAGAGCGATCGATCGCCAGAACGGAAACGCGGTGGCTGTGAAAATCCCGTATTTGCAAATTGAAAGCGACGTGGCGGGATTTGATCGTTTTCGGCGGGAGGAAGAAATCGGGCTCAAGCTCGATCATCCTTACGTTCTGAAGATGATCCCCGTCGAAAAGAAGAGCCGGCCGTACATCGTGATGGAATATCTCGAAGGCCAGACCTTGAGCGAGCTGCTCGGCAATGTGCGGCCCTTGCCGGAACCGGACGTGGTGAAAATCGTCAGCCGCATTTGCTTGGGCCTCGGATATATGCACGAACATGGCGTCGTGCATCGTGATTTGAAGCCCGGCAACATAATGCTGTGCAACAATGGCACGATTCGCATCATGGATTTTGGCATAGCGCGGGCGACGAGTTCCCGACGGCTCACTTTCGCCGGCTTCACGCCCTCGATGGGCACGCCCGATTACATGGCGCCGGAGCAAGTCAAAGGCAGCCGGGGTGATGAACGAACGGACATCTACAGCCTGGGAGCGATCCTTTACGAAATGACCACAGGGGAAGCGCCATTTGGCGGCGACAGTTCGTACGTTATTATGAACGCCCGCACCACGGGTGATCCGCAGGCGCCGAGAAAACTGAACCCGAAACTGACGCCCCAGATTGAAGAAATCATCCTGCACGCGATGGAGCGCGATCCCAGGTTACGGTATCAGTCAGTTCTCGAAATGAGAGCCGAGTTGCAAGATTACGACGCCGTCGTCATGACGCGCCGTCACAGTCGGTTGCAGGCCCCACAAATGTGGAAATCGCGGTTCCGGATGGCGCCGTTGATCCTCGGCTTCGTCAGTTTGCAGGTGGTCATATTCTTGCTTTTGCTCTGGCATTTCCAGAAATAGCGAAGACGGCCGGAAGGCGAGAAAGCGGCGCCCGTCACGCCTTCGACGATAGCAGAATGCGGAGCTGTGGCGCCATCGAACCTCGAGAGGACCGTAATGGACCCGATTACCGCCTTCGGGCTATTTGCAGTGTCGGCAATGCTCGTCACCTATGCGTTCGAAGCGCGCAGTCATTGGTTCATCCTGGGCTTTTCGGCGGCGTGCGTTCTCGGGTCGATTTATGGATTCTTGCAGGGTGCTTGGCCTTTTGGTTTGGTTGAGGGAATTTGGGCCGCCGTGGCTCTGCGACGTTGGTTGACCGCAAACCGACAATTCAGGGACGCGAACGCATGAGTCGGGCGCGCGCGTGGACGGGAAAGCGCTCGGGTGTGAACCGGCTCCACAGTTTGACCCCGCCGCTTTGAACGCTCGCAGTGAGATATGATGCCGATCGGCTTTCAGACCCCTCGCCGAATCATAAGGCATGGCCGAGGTTGGCCTCTATATCCGTCGAAGGGCGCGACGCATAAGTCAGCCTCCGTTCGAACGCTCTTTATCTCCGGCGCGCATGCTAGAAGTCGGCTAGAGAGTCTGTCCCAATCCTCCCGCGTTAAAACCAGATAATGGCCTTCGCCCGATACGTCGGCATCGACTATTCAGGGGCGCAGACGCCGAGCGCGAGCCTGAAGGGTCTGCGCGTCTATGTGGCCGAGGCCGACGCGCCGCCAGCTGAAGTCATGCCGCCGCCATCGCCGATCAAATACTGGACCCGGCGCGGCATCGCTGAATGGCTGGTCGAGCGGCTTGCCGAGCCCACGCCGACGCTGGTCGGCATTGACCACGGCTTCTCGTTTCCGTTGCGGTATTTCGAGGTCCATCGGCTCAAGCCCGATTGGCCCGCCTTCGTCGACGATTTTCAACGCCATTGGCCGACCGACGAGAATATCTATGTCGATTTCGTCCGCCATGGCATCGTAGGCAGCGGCGCGGCGCGGACGGGTGACCCACGCTGGCGACGGCTGACCGAGGAACGCGCTCGCGGCGCGAAGAGCGTCTTTCAGTTCGGCATGCAGGGGTCAGTGGCGAAATCCACTCATGCCGGCATTCCCTGGTTGCGGTTTATCCGCCAACGGCTCGGTTCGCGCGTCCACTTCTGGCCTTTCGACGGTTGGGATATTCCTGCTGAACGCTCCGCCATTGCCGAGGTCTATCCCGCGCTGTGGAGCCGCAGCTTCGCTCAAGAGGATCGCGGGGCCGATCAGCACGACGCCTATAGCGTTGCGGCCTGGCTGTCACGCGCTGACCATGACCGCAGCCTTGCAGTGTTTTTGAAACCCGACCTGACCGGGTCAGAGCGCGCCGTGGCGGAAGTCGAGGGCTGGATATTGGGGGTCGGCGGCAATTTGCGTTGCGGCGCACCATCTGATCCTCGATAGAAGTCAGCGAGTTGTTTCGCCACTAGGGTCCGGACTCATAACCAGTAGGAGACAGCGGCTGCGATGCAGACCGCAGCGAGGAAGGTCACGGCGTTGCGGTCACAGCGGGCTGCGACGCGGCGGAAGTCCTTTAGCCGACAGAACATGCATTCGATGGCGTTTCGGTTGCGGTAGAGGAACGGCGAGAAGCAGTTCTTCGATTTGCGATTGGCTTTCGGTGGGATGTTCGCCATCGCGCCTTGATCGGCAACTTGCCGCCATCGACAATGAATGTCTGCTTAGGCCCTCGGTCTTCAGTAAGCCGCCCCTCCGTTCACGGCCAACCCCGGTCATCGGGTTGACGCGCCTGCAAATGTCTCAGGTGTTCGAGTGCGGCCATTGAGCGGGCGATCCGACCCCGCGCCAAGTGTCAGATTTTGAACACTGGGACTACGCGCGGCCGTTCGCCGGCCGCGCGCTTGAGGCGCCTTAGTCGGTGCGGCCCGTCTCGAGCTGCGTCTTGGCGTCGAGCTTGTGCTTCGGAGGCGGCGGCGGCGCTTGCAACGGCGCGGGCGGCGGCGGGGCCGCGCAGGCGGCGACCGCCAAGGCGAGGGCCAACGCGAGGCCCGTGCGAGTCAGCTTGGACATATGATTTCGCTCAACAATGCGAACCGATCCCGCCCGACGCGAAACCGGGGCGGGCATGCGGCGCCATGGCGCCGCTTTTGCGTCGGCGGCGCTCGTCCTCATCCGCCATCCCCGCAAGCTGCCGGCAGCGCCGATGTTGAGGAAGTCCGGCGACTGATTGAGGCGTCGCCGGCCAATTTCACCTGTCAGTTGGCCGCTGATGGGTCGACGCCAAGACCGCCTTCTCCCGATTAGACAAGCCTTTCTTCGTCGCGCATGATCGCATCGGGGAGAAAGGCGCCGCGGATGGTCAAGGACAGCGCCAGCGAGCCGGCGTTGCGGCCGCTCGATCTCAATCCCGAACGCGCGGGATCGCCCGGTCGCGCGCCCTACGCGATCGTCGACATCGGCTCGAATTCAGTACGGCTCATCGTCTATGACCAGCTTAGCCGGGCGCCGTTGCCGCGCTTCAACGAGAAGTCGCTGTGTCGCCTGGGCGACGGCCTGGCGCAAACCGGCGCGATCGCGGCGGACGGCTTTCGCCGCACGGTCGAGGCGGTGCGGCGGTTTCGCGCCATCGCCGACGCGATGGGGGTGACCAAGATCGACGCGACGGGAACCGAAGCGATCCGGCGCGCGTCGAACGGACCGGCGCTCGCCGCCGCCATCGCCGCCGAATCCGGTCTCGAGGTTCGCATCCTCAGCGGCGCGGAGGAGGCGCGCTTCGCCACGCTGGGCGTCATCTCCGGCTTCTTCCGCCCGGTCGGGTCGGTCGGCGACATGGGCGGCGGCAGCCTTGAAGTCGCCGAGGCGCTCGACGATCGCGTCGGCGATCGTTGGGTCAGCCTGCCGCTCGGCGCCTTGCCAGTCGAAGCGATGCTTGCCGACGGTCTGTCCGAAGCCAAGCGCCGGATTGACGCGATGTTGCTGGCGAACCTTCCACCGGCGCTCGGCAAGCCGGTGTTCTATCCGGTCGGCGGCGGGTGGCGCGCGCTGGCCAAGGCGCACATGGAAACGGCCAACGCGCCGGTCAAGGTCGTTCACGGTTACACGCTGGCGACCGAGGAAGCGCGCAACTTCGCAAAATTGCTGTTGCGGTTGGCGCCCGCCAAACTGGCGGCGACGCCCGGCGTGGCCGAACGGCGTGCACGCACGTTGCCGGCGGCGGCGCTCGTGCTCGATCGCGTGCTGAAGCGGCTTGCCCCCGAGCGCGTCGTGTTCTCCGCGCTCGGCTTGCGCGAGGGCTTTCTCTATTCGCAGTTGAGCAAGCCGGAACGCTATCTCGACCCGCTTGTCGAAGGCGCGCAGCTTATCGGACTGCCGCTGGCGCGTGTGCCTGAATTTGCGCCCGCGCTGGCGGCCTGGACGGCCGATATCTTCCCAGGGGAGACTCCAGGCGATACGCGTCTGCGCGTTGCGGTCTGCGCGCTCTCCGACATCGCTTGGCGCGATCACCCGGATCTGCGCGCCGAAGAGAGCTTTCGCCGTCTGCTGCAATTTCCGTTCATCGGCGTCGATCACGCCGAGCGGGTTTTCATCTCGACGGCGATCCACGCCCGCTACGCCGGCCGGCCGGACGCGCCCTGGCTCAGCCCGGCGAACGGTCTCCTCACGCCGGCGTTGCGGCGCCGCGCGCAGATTCTCGGCCGGGTGATCTTGCTGGCTTACCGCTTTTCCGGCGGTGTGCCAGCGGTGCTCGCCAGCGCGCGCCTGTGCATCGAACCCGACTGCGTTCGGCTCGAAGTCGGCGCCGCCGCTCGCGCGCCCGATAGCGAAGTTGTCCTCGACCGTTTGAGGCTACTCGCGGCAGCCATCGGCATCCGGCGCAGCGAGATCATCGTCGTGGAAGAAGGGTCGTAGTCCGAACCGTGCGACAAAGGCGCTCGAACCGACGGCCGCCAAGGCGCTTTGGTAAGCGGTCTTGGAGTCGAGCTTGGGCTTCGGCGGGCGGCCTCGGCGGCGGCGTTCGTCGCGGGACGGGCGGGCGCGCCGCTCGACCGAGGCCGCAAAGCGGCTCCCGGGGCTTGGCGCCGGCGGACGACGCCAGAAGATTTCAGTGAAAAAGAACAGGTTATGTGCATTAATTAATGCACAATGGCAGCGAATTGCTGCAAGCCGACTGACTTTTCCCGCAGGACGCGCGCCTTTTGGCGCCTAACGCCCTGAAATCGTGCGCGCGCCGAACGGACTTGTCGCGCTCATTCGCTCGGGACCGGAGGGCCGAGGCTCGTTGCCTCGGCTACAGGCTCGCCTGACCCTGGTGTCCGCCGGTGAACGGCACGAACGGCTGGATCTGGCCGTTGTAAATGTCGCTGCGCACGGCGGTGATCGAGCCGTCGGCATTGAGCTTCTTGATCACCTTCAGCACATGCTGCGCACCGGGCGGGCCGACCGGGATCACCATGATCCCGTCGGGCTTCATCTGTTGCAGCAGCGGCGGCGGAACGTGGTCGATGCCGCAGGTGACGATGATCTTGTCGAACGGCGCCTGCTCCGCCCAGCCGTAGTAGCCGTCGGCGTTCTTGGTGGTGATCGCCGCGTATTCGGAATAGCCGCGCGCGATCAGCGAATCATAGAGCGCGCGGGTGCGCTGGGCGAGCGGCGGGATGATCTCGATCGAGAAGACGTTGGGCGTGAGGTTCGACAGAACGGCGCTCTGGTAGCCGGAGCCGGTGCCAATCTCGAGAACCTTGTCGGTCCGCTTGATGTCGAGCGTGTCGGTCATCCGGCAGACGCTGTGCGGGCCGGTGATCGTCACGCCGAAGCCGATGTTGAGGAAATGCCCCTCGTAGGCGCGCGCCAGGTTGTCGTGGGTGACGAACTCTTCGCGCGGCGTCATCAGGTAGGCGCGCGTCGTCGGGGCGTCCCAGAGGTCCTTGCCGGCGACCAGCTTGAGGTAGCGGTCGTAGCGCTGGCCGAGGAAATTCGCGTCCTCGCCGCGGTTTTTCACCATCCAGGCGACGAACGCCTCCCGGCTCGCGATCGGCGGCGAAGCGTCCCAATCGTAGGGCTGGGGCACGTTGGCGCGCGCCGCCTGCAGCGGCAGCGCCGCGGCGGCGGCGCCCAAGACGAACAAACGCCGACTCAGCATGAAGGAACTCCGGCAGGGCGAGGGGCGCCTCAACGTAGCGCTCCGCTTCGCATGTCCCGACTGTGGTCCGCAAGGAATTTTGCTTCCCCGGGCCGCCCGCGGTAAACGGACGCATGACCCCTGCCGCCCGCGTCGCCGCCGCAATCGAAACGCTCGCCGATATCGAGACTCGCCGCCGACCGGCCGCCGACGCCCTCAAGGACTGGGGCCTGGCGCGCCGCTTCGCCGGCTCGGGCGACCGCGCGGCGATCGCCGCCCTCGTCTATGACGCCTTGCGGCGCAAGGCCTCGTCGGCATGGATCATGGGCGAGGCGACCCCCCGCGCGGACGTCATCGGCGCGCTCAAGCAGTTGCGCGAGCTCGACGAAGCGGGAGTGTCGGCGCTGTTCAGCGGCGAGGGTCACGCCCCCCTGCCGCTCTCCGAGGCCGAGCGCGAGCGGCTGCGCTCCGGCGACCTTTCCGGCGCGCCCGACTCCGTGCGCGGCGACTATCCCGAATGGCTCGCCGCCGCCTTCGCCGAGAGCTGCGGCGAAAACGCGGTCGAAGAGGGCAAGGCGCTGGCGAGCCGCGCGCCGGTCGACCTGCGGGTCAACACGCTCAAGACCAACCGCGACAAGGCGCTCGCCTCGCTCGCTCACCTTTCGCCGGCGCCGACGCCGCTCTCCCCGATTGGCCTGCGAATCGTCGCCAAAGCCGACGGACGCGGCCCGGCGCTGAGCGCCGAGCCGGCCTATGTCAAAGGCCTGATCGAAGTGCAGGACGAGGGGTCGCAGCTCGCCTCGCTGCTCAGCGGCGCCAAGCCGGGAATGCAGGTCCTCGATCTCTGCGCCGGCGGCGGCGGCAAGACGCTCGCGCTTGCGGCGATGATGGAGAACCACGGCCAGATTTACGCCACCGACGACGACGGGCGGCGGCTGACGCCGATCTTCGACCGACTCGCGCGCGCCGGGGCCCGCAACGTCCAGGTTCGCGCCCCGCGGGGGGAGCGCGACATCCTTTCCGATCTCGCCGGGCGATGCGACGTGGTTCTGATCGACGCGCCCTGCACCGGTTCCGGCGCCTGGCGACGCAACCCCGACGCGAAATGGCGCGTGCGCCCCGGCGCGCTCGAGCAGCGAATCAAGGATCAGAACGAAGCCCTCGAAGGCGCAGCTAAATATGTAAAGCCCGGCGGCCATTTGGTCTATGTCACCTGCTCGCTGCTG
>Ga0326728_10013424_pt1 | contig 17790 bp, 14 predicted proteins | sample MB3enrmetagenome_FD_207602 | JGI IMG/M metagenome (GOLD analysis project Ga0326728, IMG submission 207602) | Lab enriched peat soil microbial communities from McLean, Ithaca, NY, United States - MB31MN | ecosystem: Environmental > Terrestrial > Soil > Wetlands > Peat | place: USA: New York... | reverse complement strand
GAACTCGAACTGGCGCGCGCGCAGCTTGCCCAGGCGCAGGACAATTACGATAACACCTTCGTCCACTCACCCGTGGATGGCGTGGTGGTAAAGCGCTACATGAATCCCGGCGAGTCCATTTCCTATGAATCACTCTATCAGCCCATCGTCTCCGTCTCCGACACGACGCACCTGAGGGTGCGCACGGAGATCGATGAGACCGACATCGGCAAGATTCAAATCGGCCAGCCCGCCACCATTCGCTGTGACGCTTTCCGCGGGCAAACTTTCCATGGGCACGTGGTGCGCATCAGTGGTGGCCTGGGCCCGAAAAAAATCCAAACCGATAATCCCACGGAAAAGATCGATATGGACGTTCTCGAGAGTTTTGTGGAAGTCGATCCCGGCTCCCCCTTGCGCGTCGGCTTGAGGGTTGACGTTTATATCGAGCTCGTCCGCAAGGATAACGTCCTGGTGATTCCCCTGCGGGCGGTGGAGTTTCAGGAGGGCGTGCCCAGGGTGCACGTCAGGACTCCGAGCGGCATCGAGCCCCGCAAAGTTCAATTGGGCGCACAGGACGGCCTTAATATCGAAGTCGCCGACGGCCTCCGCGAGGGCGAGGAACTCGTCTACTGAGTTTCACCCTCACCGCGGCGGCAAGGGCGCTGCCATCGGCATACCGGGGGGAGCGGAAAACAGCACCCCGAAAACTCGCCGTTGATGCGAGCGTACGATGCCGTCGAATTCCTCAGCCGCGATTCCTTCCGTGCGCCCCCGGCTGACGGCCATGTCCATTGTGGTCGTTAGAGCGCTATCCATGATCTCCCTGCCGGTGTTCTCTACTATAGACGGCTTGGAAATGGGAAGGTTTACAAAGGCCAGGTTCTGCAAGAAAGGTTAAAGGGTAAAGGCTGAAGGCTGAAGGGTAAAGGCTAAAGGTTAAAGGGTGAAGGATGAAGATAAGGCCAAAGGAGATAAAGATAAGGACAGGCGTAGAGATAAAGTAAAAGGGATCGTGTTCTTTATCCTTTATCCTTTACCCTTTAACCTTGATCCTTTACCCTTTAGCCTTTACGCTTTGGCCTTTTCATCCTGCAGCGCGTCAAACCGTGGAATACTTCCTGCACAGCATTTTGACCGTTGTAATGAGCTTAGGAACACCCGTTGCGGGCTCCTCTTCTCCTTCGTACTCGACTGACATGAACCCCTGATAGCCGCCCTTGGCAAACATTTGCCAGATGCGATCAAGGTCGAGCGATTGGCGTTCCCTTCCGGACTCGGTCTTGATGTGAGTGTGCGTGGCGTAAGGGACCAACGACTCAATTTGTGGATAAGGGTCTCCCACGAAGTGGCCGATGTCCAAGTTACATCCGGCATAGGGGTGGTCGACACGCTTGAGGATGGCGAGAATGTTGGCAGCCGTGGAGGTGATTCCGCCATGGCTCTCAATACCCAGAGTTATGCCTTTTTGGGCGGCGTAATCGCAGGCCTGCTTCATGGTTTCGGCCGTCCACTCCACCCCCTGCGCGTCGGTGGCTCCCGGCGGGAGATTGCCTCCGAACACGCGGATGTGTGACGCCCCCAACAACTCTGTGGCATCCACCCATTTCTTGATGTTGACGATTTCCGCTGCCCGCCGCGTGGGATCGGGCTGGCACATTTCTGTCCGTATGGCCGCGCCCGAAAAAGGGATGCCGTGCTTGAACGCCAGGTGGCGCAGACTGTGCAGGTAAGCGGGCTCGGTGGATTTCAGCCAGTAGGTGGTAACGTCAACGCCTTCGATCTCAAGTTCCACGGCCTTGAGAATGAAGTCTTCCATGGTCATCGTGCCGGGCTGCAAGTATTTTCGGTATGAATACGCACAGCACCCGGTCAAAAGCCGTGGACGCGGGCTGCCAGCCTCCTCTGGCCGGCGGGCGTCAGCGTGTGGGGTGCTAAGCAGTGAACCTGCGGCGGCAAATCCTGCGGCTTGCAAAAAGCTTCGGCGCAGCAAAACGTTTTTCATGGCGACTCCCTCCTTTTATAACCCCGTAGATCAAATTCTCGTTCCAATGAGACTTGTCATTGTACACACGCGGGGCGGGGAATTGGAGATTTAATCCATTCGAACCGTCTGGAGCAGACCCACGGTGCTTTTCTTGGTCCTTGGGAAATTCCCGGTAGTGTCGTAGGATAGCAAGCTTCCCCTGTGAGTCGCGAGGGAGGTGGCCACGTGCCCAAGGATTTATCCGCGGCTTGGAAAATTCGGCACCAACGGTGGCAGCGTTTTGTGCGCGCGAACGTCCGGGCGATGGAAGGGGGGAAGGCGATTCGCCTGGGACCCTCCGCAAGGCCGCTGCAAGCGCCCGTTCTGAAGACGGGCAAAGGCCCGGCCCTCAAGGTGGTGGTTTGTTCGCCGCATCCCGATGATGAGGCCCTCATCGGCGCACTGCCCCTGCGGCTGTGCCGGGAATGTGGCGCGAGGGTCACCAATTGCGCCATCACCTTGGGAAGCGATCCTGGCCAGCGCGCGCGCCGTCTGCGCGAACTTAAATCGGCGTGCGCGGCGCTGGGCTTCGATCTCTGCGTCCCCAATCCTCCTTGGGGTTTTGACCACGTCAATCTCGACAACCGCGAGCATCACCCGGCGGAATGGGCCGCCAAAGTGCGGGTGCTCAGCGCAGCGCTGGAACAGGCGAAACCCGACGCCGTCTTTGCTCCCCACGCTGAGGATTTCAACACAACACATATTGGCACACACTACCTCGTGGTGGACGCGTTGGGCGACTACCTGGAGCGGACGCGCCGCGGGCCTTTGCCGTTTTTCGAGACCGCATACTGGCACCAGAACCCGCGCCCGAATTTGATGGTGGGAGTCTCCCCCCGGGATGCAGCGATTTTGATCATGGCGACCGCCGAGCATGGCGGGGAGGTTCGGCGAAATCCTTACCATTTGCGGTACCCCGCCCGAATGATCGAGAACGTTCGCCTGGGGGCTGAAGTGGTCGGCGGCCAAGGTGCAGCCGCGCCGGATTTTCCCTTTGCGGAGCTCTACCGTCTAGTCTTCATGGCGGGCAGAAACCTACTGGCGCCGCGCCCCGGCGGACGGGTGATCGGACCGTCTGAAAAGATCGATTTGCAGGATTTGCTCAAGAGTTTTTGGCCCGAGAGTTAGGAAACACGGGGCTGAACAAGCGCTCCAGCTTGGTGAAAAATCCATGCTACCGCAACTTGCCTAGAGGAGGGCCAAATGGCGAAGAAATCCATCGGTGCAAAGGTGTGGCTCATTGCCGACAGCTTTTTGCCGGATCACAGCACTGGCGATCTGAAGAGTCATGAGTCGGTGTGCGTGCTCAATCTACACCACCGTCCCGCGAAGCTGAAGATCACGGTCTACTTCGAAGACCGCGAGCCGCTTACGGGGCTGGAAGCGGAATGCCCTGCCCAGCGGACGGCGCATGTGCATTTGGAAAGCCTGAAAAACCGCAGCGGTGAAATGATCCCCATCGCCAAGCCGATGGCTTTGAGGGTGGAGAGCAATGTGGAGGTGGTGGTCCAGCACACGCGGCTCGATACCACGCAGCCAGCCTTGGCGTTGATGACCACCCTCGGCTTTCCCCTGAGGTGAAGGCGGGATGGGTCGGGGGGGAACAGCTCAAAGCGGGGCCTGCGGCGTGAGAAATCCGCGCTAAATCCTAAATCCTTAATCCTAAGGAGTATTCGTGTTCGCAAAGAAGATTCGCGTTGAAGTCGTCAGTCCGGAAGGTCCGCGTGCTTGTCCCCTGGAATGGCTAGATAGTTTCTGCATGCGAAATTTCACCGGCCGCGAGGCTTTTGATGAGACGCTGCCGGTGGCGGACGGCGAGCTGGAAGTGAGTTTCCAGGTGGACACGAATGCCTTGCGCACGGATATGGAAGACTGGTTCACAAGGAAATTCGGAGAGGGAAAGCCCGTCAAGCTGACTCTGACTGAAAGCAGCAGGCAGAAAGCTGAAGGGTGAAAGCTGAGTCCTGAATCCTAAATCCTAAATCCCTCATCCACGGGCATTTCACCCTTCGTTGACGATTTTGATGGCCAGCATCACCTTGTCATCCATGTGCGTCCCGCCCTTGGAGTATATGGTCACGTCGTCACACACCTTGAGGACAATCTCTTTGGCCTTGCGTTCGGGATCTTTGCTGACGCTCTCCACAAGCCGTTCCAGGCCAAACTCTTCGTTCTGCGCATCCATGGATTCGGTAATGCCATCCGTGCACAGCAGCAGGATATCGCCGGTTTGAAATTTCACGTGACCGCGGTCGAACTGGATGTCTTCGAAAAGGCCGATCACCATTCCACCCTCGGTGAGCTCAATGGGTTGACTGCCGGGCCGCACGATGATGGGAGGAACGTGCCCACAGTTAATGTAGTGAATCGCCTTGCGGCGCGTGTCAATAAGCCCAATGAACATGGTCATGTATTTTTCGCCGCGGGTGTCGTGCAGGATCATCTTGTTTACAGATTCGGCGATATCATTGAGGGAGTGCAGATGCAGGGCAAGAGCCCGCAAGGTGGCTTGGAGATTCGACATCACCATGGCGGAGCTGATCCCCTTGCCTTCGACGTCGGCGATGACGACCAGCAGGGTGTTGGGTCCCAGGCTCAGGAAATCGTAATAGTCGCCGCCCACTTCAAAGCAGGGTTCGTTGAGCACGGCCAGGTCGAAGCCGGGGATGACGGGGGCCGTATCCGGCAGCAGGCTGCGCTGGATGCCTCGGGCCAACGCCATTTCGCGTTCCAGGCGCTCCTTTTCCAAAAGATCACGGTGAAGCTGGGCGTTTTCGAGACTCATCGCCATCTGTCCCGACAACGTCAGCAGGACGTCCGTGTCATCGTCGGTGAAGCTGCCGGTCGCCTTGTTGAGCAGTTGCAGGGTCGCAACGATTTTGCCAGCCTTGTTGCGGATGGGCAGAGTCAGCATGTTGCGCGTGCGGAATCCCGTGCGCTTGTCGACCTCCGGGTTGAAGCGGGCGTCAGCGTAGGCATCGGGAATGTTGACAATTTCACCCGTCAGCGCGACATGGCCGGCGATCCCTTTCCCACGTGGAAGTCGAATCTCCTGCTTCTCCATTCCGTGAGCGATCAGCGACCAGATCTCGTTGGCCTTTTCATCGACCAGAAACAGGGTTCCGCGCTCGGCTTTGGTAAGGGTCTTAGCCACATCGAGAATCTTGCCTAAGAGTTCAGAGAGATCCAACGTGGAGTTGAACACCTTGCTGGCCTCAACCATAAACTGAAGCCGTTCCATATGGTGGCGCAGGCCCACGACCAAGTCCGCGCCGCGCAAGGCGACGGAAGCCAGTCGCGCGTGCAAATGGAAGAGCGCCAACAGCGACTCGTCGGGCGTTTCCGGGGCGGCCAGCAGCAAGACACCGGAAGTCTTGGAGTCATCTGATAGTGGGTAGGTGCCCAAAAAGCGGAACTGGTTTTGTTTCGCCCAGTCCGTCAGTCCGTTTCTTTCCTCCGCCGATCCCTGGTAGACCTGCGGTAACTTCGCTTGTGCGGCCCTTCCCAGCCACGAATCGCTTGCGGAAATCTCGTGCAATGAGGCTGGGAACGGTGGACCGCCAGCGGAGGCCGCAAGCGTAAGGTCCGATTGGTCGGCGTTCACACGCCAGATGCCGGCAGCGGCCAGCGTGTAGCGGTCTATGAGGCGCGTGACGAGCGCCTCCATCACTCCCTGGGGTTCGAGGGCTTTGCAGAAATCACAACTTAGTTCGTCAATTTCTTTGATCAGGTCCATGGGTGGTCTCTCCGCACTCATTTCAAAAAGCCCGGCAGTCTCACGAATATGCGAGACACAGCTTAACCCCTGAGGGAATGTGGCAAAGCGCGGGGAAGAAAAGTATATAGCTTCTCGACGCTTGGTGTAAACCGATTTTAGCGGAATACGTATGCTCTCGACGCCCTCATCACTGCTGGAATTCAAAAGATTATTGAAAATTAGGAAGGAGGAAGTGGATAATTCGGAAAACCCGGACTACCCACTTCCCCAGGTAGTCAATAGAATAGAGTTACTTCATTAGACGTCGGCAAGGCTCCAAAGGTTGCACAAAATCCTCGCCCCGATGGCGCTGGAGAGAGGATTCTGCATATTGGTTGGGGTAATTTGTCCGAGTGCAGAAGCAGGTTTATAATGTAACGGTTATCGGCACGCAGGGTCTCCACTGCGGTTGCCCAGGAATATCACATTATGAGCTATCTTGTTACGCCTTTTGAAGTCAGTTCGCGAGCGCTCGCGGAACCAGTTAAAGTTCGATTCGTGCATCTATTCCCTGCCATCGCCACCCGGCATAGCGATACCATCGATTGCGTCTTTCTTGTTGATGGGCAGCACGCTACAGTCTCCATTTCCTGTCCCGCCCTTACCGAACTGCGAGAGAAAGAGCAAAAGTATCTGAGTGACCAGCACCTTGCCGAAATCGCGGCCCTATACTTGCGCCGCACCCTTGAGTACGGCTACGACGCAACGCAAGCCGAACTCTTTATTGATGGAATCCAGCTTCGCGCCCTTGGGAAGGAACTGGGGTATCTCTAACGATCCTCTCGAGTGCCGCGCGAATGCCAATTCCAAGCGCTCTGAATGATGGCTGCCAGTCCGGAATGCTGAGGTTTCCAACCGAGCGCCTCAACGGCATGGCTCGCCTCCGCAACCAGCACTGGCGGATCGCCCGCGCGCCGCGGCCCTTCCCGGAAAGGCACGGGGTGGGGAGATATTTTGCTCACGGCGTTGATGACCTCGCGCACGGAGTGTCCTTCGCCTGTTCCCAGGTTGAGGGCGCGGCTTTCTCCACCCTCGGCGAGGTATTCGAGTGCCCGTACATGGGCGGCGGCCAAGTCCGTGACGTGAATGTAGTCGCGGATGGCGGTGCCGTCGGGGGTAGGATAATCCGTGCCATAGATCTCCACGGGTGGGCGCCGCCCGAGCGCTGCCTCTATGACTAAGGGAATCAGGTGCGATTCCGGGTCATGACCTTCGCCCAACTCGCCGTCGGGATCCGCCCCCGCCGCGTTGAAATATCGCAATGCGACCCATTTCAAGTCGTAAGCGATTCCGTACCATTGGAGGGCTCGTTCCATTGCCAGTTTGGTTTCACCATAGGGATTCACCGGTTGTTTGGGATGATCCTCCGGAATCGGGTTCCTCTGCGGATTGCCGTAGACTGCCGCCGAGGAAGAGAAAACAATCCGCTTCACCTCAGCCTCTCGCATGGCGTCTAACAAGCGGAGCGTGTTGACGACGTTGTTCCAAAAATATTTTCTAGGTTCATGCACCGATTCGCCCACCAGCAAACTCGCGGCAAAATGCAGGATGGCTTCCACGTGCTCTTTTTCCAGGAATTGGGGAAGCATCTCCGTATCCTCGAGGTCCCAGTCAAGGAGACGCCCCCACTTCACCGCCCAGCGATGCCCCGTGCTGAGATTGTCCAGCACCAGAGGCTCGTGGCCAGCCTTGGCCAATGCCTTAACAGTGTGACTCCCGATGTAACCCGCCCCACCCGTCACTAACACGCGCATGATTTTTTCTCCGACCGTTCTGCCCGTGATGCTCCGCGAAACCCTTGGCAACATAGCGCCATTGCGGCTCCGTGCGCAATATTGAAATGGCGGTTGTGGGGAGAAAGACCCGTCCGGCTCAGGGCTTATCAGGCAGGACTGTGGGGTTGCTTAACAAATCCCGGACGGGTCGGTGGGCTTGTTGGTAGCGCAATCGCTTTCCGTTCTCTTGCTCTTCCTCCTACCAAAACTTGATTTACTCGGAATCCTGCCGCCAAGATGCGGGTCTTCAGATCGGGCGCTTTCCTCACTGGCCGAGCACGGAGCGCCTTCTTCGACCTCCAGCCCGCTTCGCATCCACCTTGGAGCGCCGAGTGGCCACCCGCTGTGGCCTTTTCTCTTACCTCGCGCTGCCTGCCGCTTCGCGTGGGCGGCGGGACCGACAGGATTCCGGAACTACTCCCAACATGGACTGAGAACCGTTCCGCTTTTTCTTGGTCCCTATTCAACGATACGCTCCTTTACAGGAGTGTCAAGGAAATCGGATCTCTGAAGCGATTTTGTTACATATATGTTAAGATTTAAGCAGTTTGGTCAAAAAGGAGGCCCTCGATGAGCATCGGCACGCGCATTATTCAGCTTCGGAACCAGCAGGGATTGACCCAGCAGCAGTTAAGCGATCGCACCGGCTTGGCGGCCACGTACATTTCGCGCATCGAGAATCGCCATCTGGAACCTCGTCCCCAGACCCTGCGCAAGATCGCCACGGCCCTGGATGTGCCGATAAGCGAGATCTTTCAGGAGCGCTCCGCCCAACTGGGCACGTTGCAATGCGTTATCACCTCGTCGGGGAACTGCATCATGAACCTGCTCCATTCCAGCCGCGGAAAGCAGGTTCAGCCCTCCGCGGAAAATTACGACCCCCGCCAATTGCAGTTGCTGCGCATGGCGAACTATTTGATTCAAACGGCCGACAAGCGCCTCCTCGACTCGCTCGACGTGCTGCTTAGCGCCTTGCTTAACGCGGAACAGCACAGGACTCCCTCTTCTGGGAAAATCCCACCGCCCGCAATCAGCCAAATAGATGGCGGGGAGGAAGGCAGCAAGCAGTAGGCAGAAGGCGGAAGGCAAAAGGCAAAAGGCAAAAGGCAAAAGGCAAAAGGCAAAAGGCAAATGGAACCTCCAGCCGGCCTCCTTCTCCCAACTCCTGCATCCACCCCTTGAGATTTGCGGCCTCGCCGGGGCGTTCCTGCTGCCCAGCACCTAGAGTTCGTTAAGGATGATTACTTGTTCTGCAAACATCAATTTATTGTAGCGCCGGGCTTTAGCTTGGCACGTATCCGCTTAAAGGTCGGCGCTACGGGTGAAAGCATTTTCCCAATGCAACACAAGTGCTTACTGCCTACGTTGGCGGAGCCAGAACCAAACAGGAAAGTTGGAGCGATTCTGAATTAGCGTTCGAGGCGCGTAAACACAGGACGAAACCAAGGTGCGCCAAAATATCCTGCCCGAAATTCTCAGAATCCAACTCTGAAGGTACTACTGCACTTTAACTGGCAGCTCAATCGAAGAAGGGAATTCTCGCGTCCGATAGATCTGTTGCGTAGCCGCCTGGTAGTCCGCTTCCGTGGCTTGGAAAATGTTCGGGACAAATTTCTGCGGGTTGCGATCGATCAGGGGAAACCAAGTGCTCTGCACCTGCACCATGATGCGATGGCCGCGCAGGAAGCAATGGTCGTTGGTGTGGAGATCGACCACGTACTCTTCCACCTGGTTGGCCGAAAGGGGCTTCGGCTTCTCGAAACTCTCGCGAAAGCGCCCGCGAAAAACCTCATCCGCGATCATCAATTCGTATCCGTCCATTGACGGATCAGCGGGGTAATCCTCCGGGAACACGTCGATCAGCTTCACGATCCAATCGCTGTCGCTCCCGCTGGTGGAAGCGAACAAGCGGGCCACGATATCGCCGGTCACGGTCAGGTTTGCGGCGAGCGGAGCCGTTTGCCAGGTCAAGACGTCGGGCCGATTCTGGACGAATCGCTGATCCTCGACCAACCAGGTAGGCCATCCACCACCGGGGTAGGTGGGCTCGACCGGCTGATGGCGGTAAGGCACGGGGTGCGCGGGGTCGGAGATGTAGCTGTCGAATCCCGGCTCGCCGGCTTTGCCAGGTGGGTCAAAGGAAAGGGCCCCGCCCGCCTGCAAATAAAGCTTGCGAGGCTGAATACCCTCCGGCGGTGGCCACTCGTTGTAAGTCTCCCATTGATTGGCCCCGGTCTCGAAGGTCATTGCCTTCTGGAAGGGCAGTTGTCCTTCGTCCTTCAGCCAGTACGCGAACCACGCAGCCTGAATTTTCTCGCGAAAGTATTTGCTGGTCTCGCTGCCAAACTCAATCTTGCCCAGCGAGCGGCCCGCGCCTCTCGCCCAGCCTCCATGGTTCCACGGTCCGGCCACGAAATAATTCCACTGTTGGCGATCGTTCCGCTCCAATGCCTCATAAATCTTTTGCGGCCCGTAAAAATCCTCCTGGTCCCACCAGCCCGCGACGTTAAGATCCGGGACCGTGACTTTCTTGAGGTAGGGCGTGACGGCTTGCTGCTTCCAGAATTCATCGTAATTAGGGTGATTGACGAAGTCGTTCCAGGAGGGCACATGTCCTTGGAGGTACTTGGCGTTGACATTCGCCAGCGGTCCGAGAGCCAAGTACCACTCTAGGGTGTCGTCGCGGTCGAAGTGGAAATGGAAACTGGTCTTGCCCGTTTCCATCATGGTCGCGTATTCGAAGCCGTAGCTCAGGCGGAAGGCGCCGTTGTGGTGAAAGTCGTCCCCCAGGAACATATCGGCAGGCGAGGCTTGCTCGGAAACTGCCTTCAACGCGGGGTGCGGTTCGAGCATCGCCATCACCGTCAGCCAGCCGCCGTAAGAAATCCCCAGCAGACCCACACGCCCGTTATTGTGGGGGACGTTTTTCAAGAGCCAGTCGATGGTGTCGTAAGTGTCGGTGCCCTCGTCGATGGCGTGCGGATCAAGCGGGTCGCGGGGGCGGCGCAGCATCACAAACTGCCCCTCGGATTTGTACCGTCCGCGGATGTCCTGAAAGACGAAGATGTAGCCGGCGGGAACCAGCTCGCGATAGATCGCGAATTTGGTGGTGATGCCGTTTTCGTCGTCCGTCACTCCGTAAGGGGTGCGCTCGAAAATGAACGGCAGCGGTTGCGGCGAGTCCTTGGGAACGTAAATCTCCGTGTGCAGCCGGACGCCGTCGCGCATGGGAATCATGGCGTCGAGCTTTTTGAAAATGCCGCTCAGGTCGGAGGGAGATTGGCCGCGCCCGGCCAGTGCCGCATAGCCAGCGGTGGCGGCGGCAAGGATCAGCACCAGCACGATCTTTCGTTGACGGTTCATGGTGAACACCCCGCGAGGATTGTGATGATGCGGCTCCGCAAAGCACGCTCGTTAATGGCGCATCTCCAAACTAGAGGGGAGACCTTACCACAACATTCGACGCTCTTGGAACGCATTAATGGGCCTTTGTACATGCAGCGAGCGCCTCGGACAGGCACTCGTGCTACAATATGCGCCGTTTAGTGTTCTCCGTTAGGCCACGCTGTTTAGGAGCTCCGCAAATGAATCGAAGAAAATTCCTCCAAGCGGGCATGCTGTTGTCCATGGGCACAGTTGGCGCCACCGGCATATCGGAAAAAGGCGAAGCGGCGCCACTTCCGTCACCTCCGCCGTTACCCTTCCAGGGTGAGAAGAGCGGCCTAAAGATCACCGGTGTCAGGATGGTCCGTCCCCGGCCAAAGAGGCCGCTTCCGCAATATGAGCCTGCACCCGGATCGTGGTCCACAGGCGGGTCCGAAGTCGCGAACCCGATGTCAATCTATCCAAAATATAAGGCGCAACGAAGCCTCTTCATGGCTAATGATCTGGGTCCCAACGCCGTCGAAATCGCCACCGACAAAGGAATCAAAGGAATCGGTTTTGGCGGACCGGGGTGCAGCTTTGTCATTGAACGGCACTTGACGAAATTGTTGCTGGGTGAAGACCCCTTTAACGTCGAGGAGCTTTGGGACATCATGTGGCGGTCCACAATGTATTACGGGCGGAAAGGGCTGGTGATCAATGCCATCAGCGCGGTGGATCTGGCGCTGTGGGACATTATCGGCAACGCCTTAGGGACGCCCGTTTACAAACTGTTGGGCGGGGAGACAAAGTCCAGAATTCCCGCCTACTGCACCGGAAACGATATCGAACAGCATCTGGAGTTCGGTTATAAACGCGTTAAGTTAGCCGTACCTTACGGGCCTGCCGACGGCCGCCAAGGGATGAAGAAGAACACGGAGCTCGTCAAGAAAACCAGGGAATCCCTTGGACCCGACGGCGATCTCATGCTCGACTGCTGGATGGCCCTCACGGAAGAATATGCCGTGGAATTTGCCGCGATGGTGGAGCCTTACCGGGTCTATTGGATGGAAGAGTGCCTGCCGCCCGATGAGTACGGTGGTTTCCGAAGGATTCATGAAAGAATTAAATCCACGCAGATGGCGGCGGGCGAGCACGAGTATACTCGGTTCGGCTTCAGGCTCTTGCTGGAATACAACGCGTTGGACATCTGGCAGCCGGATATAACTTGGTGTGGAGGGCTGAGCGAGCTGCGGCATATCAGTGCGCTGGCCGCACCGTACAACATTCCGGTTATTCCTCATGCGGGATGGCAACACGCCTCGCATTTTATCCTGGCGACGACCAATAGTCCCTGGTGTGAAATGTTCATGCCGCCGCCCGGCGGCCCGCCCGAAGTCTATCAGCGCTTCGAGGAGGATAACAACATCACCCGGGGCCCCGAAGGTATTTACATGAGGCCCCCCGACCGTCCGGGATTTGGATGGGAAGTAGCGGTAGATTGATTCCCCCTCGCCGGTAGAGTGCTCATCCGTGCTCTGTAATATCCGCCGGGGTTCGGCTTGCCCGACTCTCGGTAGATCACCGAAAATGATACGAAATTCTTCTTCATCCGGCAGCGACTCTGCTGATTTCTCAGGTCTTTTGTTGACACGCCTTGGCGCGCTGCATAACATGGATTCACAGGGATGATTGGGAAAACTGTTTCTCATTATCGAATTCTGGAAAAGCTGGGCGGCGGCGGGATGGGAGTGGTGTACAAGGCCGAAGACACCACGCTCGGCCGCTTTGTGGCGCTCAAATTTCTGCCCGAACATCTGGTCAAGGACCCCCAGGCGCTCGAGCGCTTCCAACGCGAGGCGAGCGCCGCCTCGGCGCTCGACCACCCGAACATCTGCACGATTTTCGAAATCGGCGAGCACGAAGGCGAACCGTTCATCGTGATGCAGCTTTTGGAGGGCCAGACCCTCAAGCATCGCATTGAGTCCAAGCCCTTTAAAACCGAAACCCTGCTCGATCTGGCGATTCAGATTGCCGACGCGCTGGACGCCGCGCACGCCAAAGGCATCGTGCATCGGGACATCAAGCCCGCCAACATTTTCGTTACCCAGCGCGGCCAGTCCAAGGTGCTGGACTTTGGTTTGGCGAAGCTTGCGCCTGCGGGTCGTCCGCAGATGGGAGCGAGCGCCTCCGGCATGCTCACCGCTCCGGCGCGCGAAGAATTCGTCACCAGCCCGGGCGTCACCATGGGGACAGTAGCCTACATGTCTCCTGAACAGGTGCGGGGTGAGGAACTGGACGCGCGGACGGATATTTTTTCGCTCGGTCTGGTGCTTTACGAAATGGCCACGGGGGTGCCCGCTTTCAGTGGCAACACTTCTGGGGTGATTCATGAAGCCATTTTGAACCGAGTTCCGATTTCTCCGCTCCGCCTGAATCCTGATTTGCCGCCCAAACTCGAAGAAATTATCTCCAAGGCGCTGGAGAAAGACGCCGAGATGCGCTACCAGAACGCTTCTGACCTGCGGACAGACCTCAAGCGGCTGAAGCGCGATGTGGATTCCGGGCGCTCGGCCAGCCGCATGCCAGTGGCGGAGCCCAGCGGTCCCATGCCAGCCCGGCCCAGCCAACCGCCGCAACACGCGCAAACTGAGATGCCACCACCGCCTCCCACGCCGCCAGCGGCGAGCGGATCGCGGGCAGTCACACCCCCGCCGAGCGGTCCAAGCGCGCTCGAACCTCCTCCGAGCGGCCCCAGCGCGGTCACACCGGCCCCACTTCCGGCCACACCGTCGGGCACGGTTATTCCGTGGCCCACCACACCCGCCGAACCACGGCGTCCCAAGTTCCTGATTCCTGTCGTCGCCGGGGTGCTGGTCATCGTATTGGTGCTGGGCTGGAGGCTCACGCACCACCGCCCTGCAAGATCTACGGGAGCGGAAGGCCAAAAGGCTTTGGCGGTCCTTTACTTCTCCAATCTCTCGCAAGATCCCTCGCTCGACTGGCTCAACCGCGGCTTGACCGAAATGCTCACCACCAATTTGGCCCAGGTGAAGGGGCTGGACGTGCTTTCCACGGAGCGCATTCTCGCTGAGGTACAGCGGATGGGTATGAAGGATGCCAAGGAGCTCAACCCGGCCTCGGCAGTGGAAGTGGCGCGCAACACGGGCGCCGACGCCTTTATCACCGGCACGCTCCTGCGCGTCGGCCCCAAGCAGCTTCGCCTCGACGTGCAGGTTCAAGACACCAAATCCGGCCAGATTCTGTTTTCCGACAAGGTGGAGGCCCCGGACGTTCAAGGCATTTTTAGCATGGTGGATGCGGTAACGGGCCGCGTCGCCCAGCGTTTCGCACCTTCGGTTAATATGGCCGCGAATGCTCCCAGCATTGAAGAGGCGGCAACGTCCAACCTCGAAGCCTACCGGCACTATCAACTTGGGGTCGATTTGGCCCAGCGCTTCCTTGTCGAGGAATCGGTTCATGAGTTGGAAGAAGCCGTCCGGTTGGATCCCCAGTTCGCGCTGGCATACTGGCGACTTGCCGGGGGCTACGCGGCCCAAGGCGATTTTCGTAAAATGCGGGAACTTTGGCCGAAGATTGAACAATTGCAGTCCCGCCTGCCGCGCCAATACCAATTGGAGTTTCAGTCGGAAGAGGCTAATCTGGCCGGAGATTCCGCGAGGCAACGACAGCTCCTGGAATCGCTTCTCAAGGAGTTTCCCCGCCAGGATGACGCCCGACAGGAGTTGGCTCAATCGTTGCTTGGGGCAGGCGAAATGGACCGCGGGATTTCCGTGTTGAAGGATGGGCTTCAACTCGATCCCAGGAATGAAATATTTTTGAACCAGCTCGCCTACGCGCAGGCGGCCTCCGGAAACCTGGCGGCCGCGCTTCAGGCCGACGATCAATACATGGCCGTTCGCCCCAACGATCCGAACCGCTGGGACACGCGCGGGGACATCCTCTTTTACTCGAATCACGACGATGAAGCGGTGGCGGCCTATCGCAAAACCATCGCCCTGAAGCCGGATTTCACCGGCTACGGAGACTATCTGAAACTGGCCATCGTTTACGCAGACCAGAAGAAATTCGCACTGGCGGATTCGGCGCTCGAAGAGTATGGCAAACGAGTCGCGGGCCCGTTCAAACTCTACGTTTCGCTCTTTGCAGGGCAGTTTCAGGAATCGCGGGGGGACCTGGCGGGCGCGCGCGCGAGTTTCGAGCGCGCCGTTCGGGACCTGGCGGGCGCCGGGCAGAACGATGGCGCCGATGACGCCCTCGGCTCGCTGGCCGCGATTTCGATTCTGACGGGACAGGGACTTGCCTCCGATCTGGCCTTCGCCCGCCAGCAAAAGCTCGCCGGAAGGGAAAACGCGGTGATCGGGGTTTTGCAGGCGGCGCAGGGTGACATGGCGGGCTCTGAACGCAGCTTCCAGCTTTATGCGGCGGCTCGCCCGGAACTTGGACCTCAAGGCATCGAACAACTCCGGAATTACGACGCCCTGTACGCCGCGCTGGGGCGCAACGACCCGCAAGGCGTGATCGCTGCGGCGGGTCGTCTGCCCAACTCTCGTGATACAGGGTTGCGATATTCCCGAGGGTGGGCCTATTTCCAGACCAAGGACTACGGCCGGGCCGAGCAGGATCTTCGAGCCGTCGTTCTCGAGGAGAACTTGTTGTCGAGTTTCAACGCCATGCGCTCCCGCTCCCCACTCCTCGCCACCCTGGCGCACTTCTATCTGGGCCAGGTCTATGAGGCGACGGGAAAACGCGAGCAAGCCGCCAACGAATACCAGGAATTCCTTTCCACCTTCGAAAACTCCCACGCTAATCTTCCCCAAATCGCCCAGGCGCGCGCCGCCCTCCAGCGCTCCCTGCCGTAAAGCTGAAGCTGAAAGCCACTGATCCCTCGAAAATGCGCACGCTGCACTAGCTTTTCCCCGGCCCGCCATTTTCCGTAACCTGCTTTCTTTTCATCAACATCATGGAGAGATGCTATTAACTCATTTGTTTTCATTAACATCCTGGAGCGGCGAAAAGGTGACATTTTTTCTATATGCGTTTTCAATAACTTAGCATAGTTTACTGCCATTTTTGGGGGTCCCCTTTTTTCCGTGGCCCCCGGCTTGTTGTGATCGAATAAGCGTTTTAATTTCAATTAGATAGACTTTTATGAGATTTTGGCTACTCATCGCTAATACCTTTAATTTCTATTACATCGTGGAGGGCCGCAGCCCCTTTCTTAACCCGGCTCACGATCCTCAATCTAGCTCCTTGTATATTAACGGGATAAAATTTTGAGACATTTTGGCACTAATTACTAAACCCTTTTATTTCTACTACATCGTGGAGAGCCGACCTACTTTTCCGCCCTCAATTCGGCAATTCAAACTAGTACTTGCTTGGATTAATTCGCGTATTTTTAAGTCGTTGAAATCAAAGCGCAACCTGTACCCAGTTACGTACGCTAATTAAATCAAGCAAGTACTAGCTCCTTGTGTTTCAATGGGATAAATGTTTAGACATTTTGGCGCAAAACACTAACTCGTTCTATATCTAGTACATCGTGGAGAGGCGGCGAGGGGCAGTGGCTAGTGGATAGTGGCTAGAAATCAGTGAGCCACCAAGCCTATGCCTACTGCCGACTGCTCCCTGCCCACTGCCGGGCAGCCGCCCGTGACTAGCCACTAACCACTAACACTAGCCACTGACTTCTTGCCCTGCCACCTAGCCCAACTGCGCGATTTCACCCTAAGGCAGCCCTCCGCATCTTTCTCCTGCAAGATGGTTGCCATAGCCTACTGAAATAATTTAGAGGTTTCCCATGGTATGAAAAGACCTTTGACGGAGAGCGTCTGATTGTCCGGATTATCCCCTGCGGCCACGTCGTTGGGCGCATGGAACGGAGAATTTCTCTCGCCAAAGAAGTGGTATACTGCTCTGGCTTCAGGACGCAAGAAAGCAAATCCCAGCTAAACCGGAGATTCCGGTCCAAGAGGAGAGAAAACATGATGAAGAAGCTCGCAGGAGCAGTTTTGTTGGCCGCGGCATGTGTTGGGCTGACCTTCGCGCAAACACCGGCGCCCATGGCCAAAGGGCCGAGCGTGACGCAAACTCTCAAGCAACTCGAACAAGATTGGGTGGATGCGGTGAAAGCCGGTAATGCTGACAAACTTGGTCAGATTCTCGCCGACGATTGGACAACCCTCGAGTACGATGGCAGCAAGGAGACGAAGCAGAGCATGCTGGCGGAGGTGAAATCCGGCGCGGAAAAGATCGAGTCCTTCGAGTTTGGTCCCATGGATGTTAAGGTGTTAGGAAACGTCGCCGTGGTCCAGGGCAGCGACACCGAAAAGAGTACCAGCAAAGGAAAAGACACCAGCGGCAAATGGGTATGGATGGATGTCTTCGTAATGCGCGGGGGCAAGTGGGTGGCCGTCCGCTCCCAATCCGCCATGGTGAAGTAGGTTCCAGCGGTAGACTCCCAGAGAGCCCAGCGGCTCGATTTTCAATGGCCGGGCGTGACCATGCCGCCCGGTCGTTCCTTCCCGAACCACAATATCGACCCAACAAGCGGCATTTTGCTGTCTTTTATTGACACGCCCTGGCGCGCTGCATAACATGGATTCACAGGGATGATTGGGAAAACTGTTTCTCATTATCGAATTCTGGAGAAGCTGGGCGGCGGCGGCGGGATGGGAGTGGTGTACAAGGCCGAAGACACCACGCTCGGGCGCTTTGTGGCGCTCAGATTTCTGCCCGAACACTTGGTCAAAGATCCCCAGGCGCTCGAGCGCTTCCAACGCGAGGCGCGCGCCGCCTCGGCGCTCGACCACCCGAACATCTGCACGATTTTCGAAATCGGCGAGCACGAAGGCGAACCGTTCATC
>Ga0326728_10013420_pt1 | contig 17797 bp, 15 predicted proteins | sample MB3enrmetagenome_FD_207602 | JGI IMG/M metagenome (GOLD analysis project Ga0326728, IMG submission 207602) | Lab enriched peat soil microbial communities from McLean, Ithaca, NY, United States - MB31MN | ecosystem: Environmental > Terrestrial > Soil > Wetlands > Peat | place: USA: New York... | reverse complement strand
GAGCAGGGGTTCGCGGAGGAGCTGAACAGCTTGGGCCTGAGGAGGACCTTCGCGGGGAAGGCCGAAGTTGTCGCCATTGGCCTGGACAGGAGGTTGACCTACAGGAAGCTCGATAGGGCCGTCCAGCTGGCCAAGGGGGGCGCCGACATCGTCGCTGCCCACACGGCGAGGCTCTACATGTCTAGGGAAGGACCGGCGATAGCGGTCGGGCCGATCCTGAAGGCGGTGGAGTGCGGATCGAACAAGAGGGGATTCGCCGTGGGGAAGCCGTCTCCTCTCATGTTCGAGACCGCCATGCAGCAGACCGGGTGCACGAGGTCCGAGACAGTGATGATCGGGGACCAGGAGGACACCGATGTCGAGGGCGCTCACAGAACGGGAATCGACTCCGTACTTGTGCGAACGGGAGTCTACAACGGGAGGACCGGGACGAAGGCGACGGCGGTGGTCGGAAGCGTCGACGAGCTCGCAGACCTAATCTGAGAACGGCTCACACAGGCCCCAGTCTGGCGCGGGCAATCGAAACCGTATTAAGCAGAGACGCCCCCCGCACGGGCATATGCAGCATCTCAGCCCGAAGACCCCCGCCAGGTGTGCAGTGTGCGGGAAGGAGGAGAGTCCGGCGGGAAGCTTCCCACTGGTGATCGGGGTCGGGAGGGTCTGCATGGGCTGCGGAATGGAGAAGGTCAGATGCGACGTCTGCGGCGAGGAGGTCAAGAGGCTCACCTCCTCGCGCTTCCAGGGCAGGACGCTGTGCCTGAAGGACCACATGAAGGAGATAGAGAAGTACAGACAGCACGTAATCAGGAGCTACGACGAAGAAAGGGACCCGATCAAGGGCATCTTCCAGAAGGCCGTGGACGAGCAGCCGGAGGGTTACACGCTGTTGGCGTTAAGAAGGTCGAGGAACAGCACGCATGCTTGGGAAGCCGAGTATGAGAAGACGGAGATCTTCATGATGAGGTGCGGTTGAATGTCCAGCGAAGAAAGCAGGATGATTGAGAGACTCGTCAAGGAGATAGACAACCTCAAGCTCGGGCTCGACCCCACGGTGCTCGCCGGATGGTACGCGAGGGTCGAGAGTGAGGCCAGGGCCAGGGCCCCTCTGGACCTGAGGGACAGCATACAGGTCGTCCAGAACGAGATACTGCCGATGAAGTTCGAGTTCAAGACCTCGAGGAGGGCCGTCAGATACGTCCTCGAGGCCATCGACCGGAACCTGGCAGCAATGCCCATGGCCACGAGGCTCTACTTCCAGAAGCTCTCCGAGCTCATCCAGGCAGAGATGAACCGCTAGGCCCGCCATGCCCTGGGGCCCTCTGCCGCATGCCAACGCGGTTCGCGGCGCGGCTGAGACATCGCCTGGGTCGAGCGCTCCGAGGACAGACCCGGACTCGCCACATCAAGTCATGCGAGCAATCGTTTCCCGCAAGCCCATCTTCTCCTTCCTGAAGAGGCGCTTGTCCATTTCCTCCAGCTTCTGGGACACGACCGGTCTGAACTCCATCTTGTTCAGGACGTGCCGTTCGACGTCTACCCCCGGGGCCACCTCCTGCAGCACCAGCCTTCCCTCCGCAAGCCTGAACACGGCCCTCTCGGTAACATAGATTATCTCCTTGCCGTGCTTCATGGCTTCCGCCCCGCTGAAGAGACTCCTGTACACCCTGTTCACGAACTTCATCGTCCCACCATCCTCAACTATGTCTAGCCGGTCTCCCTCAACCCTGATGTCGCTTGGCCCGGCGGTGAACGCGCCCGCGAAGCAGATCCTCGGACCGCCTCCGGCTATGACTGGGAATCCCCCGGGCCCGAAGATTCGCCCGGGGAGAATCGAGGGATTCACGTTCCCCTGGGAGTCTATCTGAAGGAATCCCAGAGACGCAACGTCTATGACACCCCCTTCGAAGTTGGAGAACATGTCCGGGATGGAGGACAGTGCAAAGGGGCTGAGCGCGAGACCGAAGTTCTGTCCTGACATCGCCAGTCCGCCCCAGATGCCCGATTCGAGGACGGTGACCACGAACTCGGATATCCCTTCCTCTGCGGCGATTGCCGAAACCAGGGCAGGGATACCGACACCCAGATTGACCAGGACAGGTTTGCCCTTGGTTCCTTCCAGAAGCCCTATGACGTCTAGAAGGACCCTTCTGGCGGCCACCCTCTCGTACTCGTTCCGGGCGGCAGGCAGCATGTCCTTCGGCGTGTCAGTCCCAAGAGGGGGCATGACCCTGTATGAGAGTCTGGGGTCGTATTCCGAAGTCGCCGATTGCCAGTGATGCTGCCGCGAGGCAAGCACGACATGGTCGACAAGAGGAGAAGGGACCTCGACCTGCCTCGGGTCAATGGTTCCCGAGGTCGTCAGCCACCTTACCTGACCAATCACGGTGCCCGGGTTGGGCCTTGCCTTCGTGGCCTGTGCTATGCTGAAGACGGTATCGCGGATCCCTTCGTCTTCCATTGACAGATTCCCGCTCTCGTCGGAGGTGCTCGCTCGTATCAGCGCGTAATTTGGTTTGGGCGCGCGGTAAATCAGGTACTCGTCCCCATCTATGTTGATAAGGTCTGACCTGCAGGTCATCCTGCTGCTTCCACGCTGGTTCAGCGATCCGCCCTCCTTCCTTGGATCCAGGGTGGTGTCAATGCCTATCTTCGTAATCATTCCGGGCCGGCCAGACGCAATCTCTCTGAACCAATAGGCCGTCACGCCAATGGGCCAGCTGTACGCCTCCAGCCTGTTCTCCTCAACCAGCTTCTGGAGCCAGGGTGCGAACCCCAGATAGGGCATCAGCACCCCGCGCAGGAATCGCTGATCCTTCTCCCCCCACAGCTTCTCGCACACGGCGTCGAGAGCCCTCCCGGGCACTGCCGGCAGCGTGTCACCGATGACGAAGAGGTCCCTGGGATGGCCTTCGTCCTTGTACCGCTCGTAGAGCTCGAGGATGAGGTGTTCCGGGGTAGCTGCAAGGTTGAAACCGGAAACGGCCACGGTTGAGCCATCCTCCATTGAGGATAACGCCGCCCTAGCTTCGCAGACCTTGCTCGGGATGTCCATAATGCACCTTGACACACGGGATACGTTTCAATCTGTTGGTGCATTGCCTGCTCCTATCCTCTAGCGGCGAGAAACCGTCATCTCCACAAAAGGCCACTTGCATCTCCGAGGGTCAAGTGAGATGACGCGTTTTGAACCATAAGGCATTAGAGCTGATTCGAGAATAAATTACTGGTCGCTAGGCCTTGAGTAGCCAACCTCTGAATTCGTCGCGTCTGTCGGGTTTACGAAGACCTTTGGTCAGCTGTCGCGCCCTCCAGCAGGACGGGCCCGATGTAGGCCGAACTGCTTATGCAACACTCGATTGGGGGAGGCGAATGGGATGAAGCCGGAGAGGACCACCTTGATACTGGCCGTTGCGACAATCGTGGCCCTCGCAGCTGTAGCAGGGGTCCTGGGGCTCGGAGCTCTCTATGGCACCAAAGCCAGTGGGACCGTCGGAAGCACGAGTGAGACCGTCCTTCCGGCGGGCTGTACAAGACCAGCAGGCGGATTCCTCATAATCCTGAGCAAGTACGGCTACAACAACAGCATGCTTCAAGGAGCCGGGCTCTCGAAACCCTGGCCGGTAATGAATGCGACTGTGGGTCAGACGGTGAAAGTCGAGGTCTGCAACGTCGATGTGGAGGCCCATGGTTTCCAGATTGCCCACTACGTCGACAGTAGCATCAATGTTGTCGGCCCCGGAGAGTCTCTCAACTTCACGTTCGTGGCGAACCAACAGGGGACATTCCAAATCTACTGCGCGATACCCTGCTCAATTCACTTCTTCATGCAGTTCGGACAACTGAGGGTCACAGCCAAAGGGTGATGAATCACGAGAGGAACAGAATATGTCTCCGCCTGCGAGGGGACGCCATGAAAACGACCTCGGAGGAACCGTCCCGCAGGAGCCTGGCGGTCCCCGTTCACGGGCTTTCCGTCATTGTGCTGGGCATCGTAACTTCGTACTTCGCCTACGTCTGGGGCTCGGCCACAGTGAACCCTGCCGAGATTCTCGCCCCAATTCTGTTCTGGTACGGGCTTTCCTTCATGCTGCTAAACTATCCCATCCGCCCGGCGGTGAACGATTTCAAGCGTTACATACAGACAGTTTCCGGGGCACTTGTCTTCGCGGTATACCTTGTAGTGCATATTCTTCTTTACGGATTCCTGCTGGAGGGAATCCTAACCTCCTTCTACGGCAAGGACTTCTTCACCACGGCCACCGGCTTTACACTGACCACGACTGTATTCACGCCTCCTACAGCATTGAACATTGTCCTCTCACTGTGGTACAATCCATGGATTACTCTGACAACTCCTCCTGTCTTCAACACCACACTCAGTATCTACAGCCTAGTGATAGCCGTGATAATTGACATCCTGATTGTGGTGAACATAGGGAAGACAAGGGAGTTGGGCAGAGCCTGCTCGGCCGCCACCAAGTCCAGGTCGATGGTCATATTCCCCGCGCTTGGGATAGCCTTCGGAGCATCCTGTTGCCTGAGTGTACCGCTGCTGTTCACGGTAGCAGTCCCATCGGCTGCGGCGCTGGTATCTCTGCTCTGGGTCTACGACGTGACCTACTTCCTCTTTCCGCCTTTCGCCGTCGTACTTCTCTACCTGAACCTCAGCTCGGTCCGCAAGATCACGGCCAATGTGAGACTGTCGGGCGACGCGATCCAGCTTCCCCCTTCGGCCAGTCCTTAATGAGGACCTAGACATTGGCCTGGGATGGTGGGGATGATGGCGGAGTGGGACTCCCCCCGGTCATTGGTTCGACGAGGAAGGCGCTCCCGAGGCCGGCGCCCGTGAGAACGGCGTCAAAGTAGATGATGGTCTCAACCACTAGTGAGAGCGCCAGGAGCGGGGTAGAGCCCGAGACCAGCCACCACAGGAACCCGGCCATCATGATGGCGTTGGCGACTATGAAGAGCGCCAAGTAGTTCAGGAGGGCGCGGTCTCGTTCCTTACTGATCTGCAAGTAGCGAAATGCGTAGGCTATGACGCCCGTCATCACTATTGCGTCGGAGTATAACGAGTAGGTCTCCCAGGAATGTGAGGAGAGAGCCGTGGGGGTCAGGAACATAGCCATGGTCTGAAGGCCCAGCAACACCAGGAGGTCCCTCCGGATGGTCCTGCGGAATGCAAGAAGGGTCAGGGTCATCTCTCCCGCCATCGTGAAGACGAACCAAGAGGTCGTCACGCTGTTGCTCAGCTCCCGACCGAAGTCTGTGGCGCTGTAGCCAGCCGAGAGCGTGATGAGGCCCGACGCCAAGTTGAACGCCCAGCCCATCAGCAACTCGCTGAGCAGGAGGAGGACTATGAACGCCCCCCTTAGCGATATGACGTGGCGGAGGAGGTTCGAGAGTGGCAGAGGTTTCTTCCGATCGGTGTCACCCATTGTTAGGAACTGGGCGAAGAGGAGGACGCCGATGGGCATCATGCCGACGCTCATGAAGACGGCAATCTCCCAGATGGCGATGTCCCCCAGGGTGAGGTCGAGGGGCGTGAGATAGAGGTAGACGGGACCCATGAGCATAGCGACCATCATGACGAGCAGGAGCAACAGGACGGTCACGTCGATGCCCGTGCGAGCCCTGGGTGTTCTGGTGATGACCCAGCTGATGAATGCGACCATCAGGAAGGCGGTGGTGACTAGGTAATAGATCAGGTAGAGCAAGTGGTCTTCCCGCTCGTGTCGGCGCGCTGGCAGGGACTCATAGCTTTACCTTGGGGGCGAGAGCCCTTATTCTATCTTCGCCAGAGCGCCGAAGTCTATGGGGGTCTCAGCTGGTCCCCGGTTCAGTGGCTTCGCCAGCGGGGGTAGAGGGCGGTTGAGCTTGGTCCTCAGCCAGTTCCTGGCGTCGAAGAAGAAGACGTTCTCGTAGGGGCAGGCCGTGACGCAGTCACCCACGCCGATGCACTTGAAGCTCCTGAACTCTCCCTTGTCAATGAAGGCTCCTGGGAGGTCGGTGAGGCCAACTGGACAGACTTTGGCACAGTCCTTGGTCTTGCAGCTGATGCACTGGTCGCTGTCCTTGACCTTCAGCCTGAAGAGACCAACCCTGGAGATGAGCTGGTTGAATGAGCCCCAGCCGCACATACCCGTGGTCGCGCACCCATAGGTGCCCACGAACGGAATCATGATCCAGACGAGATACCAGAGTATGTCGAAATAGAACAGGTACATGAAATTGCTAATGTCAGTTCCGAAGAAGGTCACGTTCAGGACGCCGACAGAGGTGAGATAAGAGATCACTGCGCTACCCAATAGAGATGCCCAGACAAGGGTGATTACGATCCGGTAGGCGCCCGAGATGCGGCTTGTTAGGAGGTGACGACCTATCTTGGAGGTCCGGTTGAACGAACTCATGGCGTCGTAGGCTGTTCCCTGATACATCAGAGCGGCTGTGCAGAAAAGAGAGCAGACTTGTCTGGAGCCGAAGAAGAACGAGAGGCCGCCTGAGATGAGGTAAGTGAGAATCAGCACCAGTATGACGTCGGGGGCGAGCGCACCGGCCGTCCCAATACCCATACTCCAGCCTATCCATGGGACCGACGACATGCCCGACATACCTATGACGAATGTGGGCAGGAAGAGTGTGTAGAGGGCATAGGCAACGACGACGAGGGCGAGCCTGATTTTCGTCTCCATCTCCCTCGCGTATTTGATCTTGAAGACGACGAGGGCACCCATCTCGATGCCCATCATGGTGAGGAACCAGAATGAACCAGTTATGCTGCTTACGGCGACAACGAAGTCGTAGAAGCCCGCGCCAAGGACGTTGAGCGGAGAACCGTTCAAGGGAGCGAATGACAGCATGGTGAAGAACATGGTCCCCCCAGCGGCGATATCGAGGACCCCGCCCATGAAGAACTCTGCGACGAACACGCCACCCAGAAGACCGAACACCCAGAGTGGTCTAGACTGCCAAGCGGTGAGCGGCGGAGAAACCAGGATTTTTTCGTCGAGGACTATCGAGAAGTAGATGACCATCTCGGCGACCACGGATATGACGAAGAGAGTGACATCGTTGTAGAGCTGCCAGACCAAGAGTCCCGCCATCATCAGGGAGTAGGCTCCCATCAGTCGGATGAGGTAGTTTGAGGCGCCTTTGGTCAGAGTGCGGTTCTTGAATATGTACTCGAACATGAATATGATTGCGATTATCATCACGGCGCTGTTGCCCACGAGGCTGAAGTTCACCCAGGTCGAATCGGAGACTGCGGTCGGCGAGAGCACCATTATCGCCGTCTGGATGGCTACAAGCCATCGGAAGCTGCTCGGGAAGTTCTTACCTACCAGATACAGTGTGACAGCCATTTCGGAGGCCATTGTGAAGATGAACCAGTAGGTGCTCATCGAGTCTACGAGCGCCGAGAAGATGTTCTGGGATGTGGTGGCGGCTCCCGCGACCATCGCGAAGGTCCATCCCATGAAGACCTCTGAGAGTATCGCAAGGACTATCACCGCGGCAATGACGATGGCCCTCGACGAGATTGCGCTGCCCTTGCGAGTCTCTTCGAGGGGTCGGTCGCCTCTTATCAGTGCAGAGAGTATCGGGATGAGCCCAAGACTCATGGATATCATGTTGAGGGCGACGAGCTCGAAGATTGTCACGAATGTCGGGATGTAGAGGTAGACAACGGCGCTCGCGAACATCGACGCCATCATGACAAGAAGAAACAGGACCACGCCTGCGTCTGTCAGCGTCTTCATGGTCGAACCCTTCTTCAGCAGCCATGCGGTGAACACCGCCATGGCGCCAGCAATCAGCCACAGAAGTGGTAGGTCCATGTTAGGTTTCCTATGCTGATTTCCGTGCGCTCAGAACTCTATTAATGATTTCTGGCTCAGACGACGAACTGCTTCCGTCCGAGGTGCCTCCAAGAACCGACCAACTGGAACTGCTTGCCAAGACTCAAGAAGCTTACCTGGGAAGGATCAATTCGACGGCGTAGGAACATGGCAGATCGTGGTTGGCAAGGAAGGCATCAGGAGAAGTCTGTTCCGGCTGACTCGCGTGAGTTCTGGCAGGGCCGGGCTGAGGAGTTCTCCGAGTATGCCGCTGGTACGGGATACGCGGAACAATTCATCGCCCTCATGAGAATCCAGCCAGATTGGAGCGTCCTCGATATGGGCTGCGGGGGTGGAACACTATCATTGCCCCTCGCCCCAATGGTTCGTTCTATCACGGCTGTCGATTTCTCATCGAACATGCTAGACATAGTGCGGCGAAGGTGCAAGGCCAAAGGAATCGACAACGTGAAGACAGTCAACTGCAGCTGGGAAGACGATTGGGACGACGCGGGAATCGGCGTTCATGACATAGCCATAGCCTCCCGTTCCCTCATAGGAGACGACTTCGACGTGCTCATCAACAAACTAAGCAAGGCGGCGAGACGGGCGGTTTACATTTCTACCATGGTCGGCTCGGGCCCCTTCGACAAACCACTTTTCGAATCAACGGGCAGAACCTTCAACATGGGAGAGGATTACATCTTCTACTATGACCTTCTCTATGAGATGGGCATTCAGGCAAATGTGGCCTTCTGTCGGGAAGATCATCGGAACGTCTGGGCGAGCCATGAAGAGGCTCTCGACGACCAGCGATGGATGTTTCACGGCATGACGGAGGTTGAAGAGGACCGGGTGCGAACGTATCTAGAGAAGAATCTGAAGGAGGAAAACGGGCGGTTCGCCCTGCCCTATAATCGGGACTGCTACTGGGCCGTCATGTGGTGGAACAAGGAGATGGAAGATAGATTATAGTCGTCGGATGGCGCAGGGTCTGCATGTCGAAGTGGAGGCAGTGGTTGACCGCTGCATCTATCCGCTTGCGGCACATCATTCCGAGTCGCTCTGTTTCTCGTCTTCCCTGTCCTCAATCTCTTCGGACTCGTGTTCCTCTGACTCCTCTTCAGTCTCGGATTCCATCTCCTCAGAGTCCGCCTGGCTGGTCGGTTCGACATCAGGTTCCGCCGCTTCCTCGTGCTCCTGCTCTACAGCCTCAGATTCTTCCTTCTCCTCCTTGTCATTGCCGCTCAACTATGTCACAGTCCAGAAGGTTCGTCTTCTTGCTCATATCGCTATTGCCTTCCCGATGGGGAACAAACTAGCAAGGAGGCCGGAGCAGGGCAGATCCCGCACTTGTCGTAGTCACGGGAGTGATTCACGAGCCTTAAGTAATCCCAAAGGGAATCAAGTAACATGAGCGTATCGGACGTGAGGGACAGCTCCAAACGAAAGAAGCGCAGCACGCAAGATGCAGCACATCGCAATGCTGTGAAAGATGCGCTACCGGACCGCCAACTCCCCGGAAGAACTAAGCGAGTGCTCGAAGATGAGCTAGTAGCAGAAAATGACGAAGAAGACGACTGACCGATTGCCCTCCGGCTAGTTTGCGAGGTTCTCTTCCTGCTTGTCAGGAGACTAGCCCTCCGCGGCAATGGCTGCGACGAATCTGAAGTTGCTCGGGCCGCCTTGGATGTCGAGGTAGAGGTTGCGGTTAGCTTCCACATATCGTGCGCACGGAAGGCGTCATTCCCAACGGAAGTAGCGGGTCGCCAAGAATGCGAAGACCAACGTGTAGACAACCATCGTAACGATGGCCGTGTACGGTGGAGTGGAATTGAATACTGAGTAAAGTAAGGCCTGCGCGGCTGCGCCCGACGGGGAGTAGTACATGATGGTCGCCAATGGCCCGCCCACCGTGGCAGGCGGAACCCAGAGACCGGCAAGGAAGAATAATAGAAAAATCAACCCCCCACTCGCCCCGCTTGCGACAGACTGAGATGGAATCAGGGCCGCGACGAGCAAGCCAAGAGAGAATATCACAGCTATCGAGAGAACAACTGAGAGGACAAAATACGGAATGCCTACGTCGAGTGATGCCCCGAAGACCAATTCGCTTCCAAATGTGATGATCAAGATTGCCGCCAAAGCAAGCACAAGGTTGATGATCAATTGGGCTGCTAGTAGTCTCGAGGGAGGCACCGGAGTCAATGAAACTCTCCTAAGCCACCCGATTTCCCGATACTTCACCATGGCAATAGGCAAGACGTAGATCCCAAGGAAGATGAAAGCAATGACCATGATTACTGGAACGTACAGCTCGATGACCGTGTAGCTTGTACCGGGGACGTTCCCTGGATTTGCTATTCCGAGGAGGCCGAATACTACAAGCAAGATGGTTGGAACCCCGATTCCTGTAAACAATCCCACCGGTTCTCGCAGGGCGAGCTTTGCCTCGACCTTGAGGAGTTCGGAGAAGTGGCCTCGTGGTTCCTTCTCTCTCGATTCACTCGGGGCCGAGGTCATGTTTGGACCCCTCCCGAAGCACCTGACGCGTCATCCCTAGTCAACTTCACGAACGCATCGTCAAGGTTCCCTCCTCTTGCTTCGATATCGGACATGCGCACTCCGATTCTCGCAAGTGAGTTGATGACGGACGACGCCAGGTCGCCTGTGCCTGTGACCGTGACGTAGGCTTCTTTCCTCTCGACCTCTTTCACGCCGGGTATCGCATACAAGGTCTTGTCGTCGACCGGCTTCGACGGGACGAAACGCACCCTGCTCCCTCCTGCCAGCGCGGCAATCGCTTCAGGTGTGTCCAAGACTGCGAGCTTGCCATGGTTGATCAGGGCGAGGCGGTCGCACAGCCTCTCCGCTTCGTCCATGAAGTGAGTCACAAGTATCACGGTGACGCCGCGGTCCCTGATGCTCTCTATGAGCGACCAGGTCTCGCGCCTCGCCTCCGGGTCGAGCCCGGTGGTCAGCTCATCCAGTATGGCGATCCTCGGGTTCCCCACGAGGGCGAGCGCTATCGACAGCCTCTGCCTCTGACCGCCAGACAGTTTCTTGTATATCGAATTCTTGACGTCATTGATCCCCAGTGTCTCGAGAAGGCCATCCGGGTCCACCGGGTCGGGATAGAACGAGGCGAAGAGCTCCACCGCCTCGCTCACCTTGAGGCGCGGAGGCATCGAGCTCTCCTGCAGCTGAACGCCGAGAAACTCCCTTACCTTGTTCCTGTCCTTGTGGGGAGAGAGCCCGTAGATGCTGATTGAGCCCGAATCGGCCGTGCGGAGCCCCGAGATGCATTCCACTGTGGTGGTCTTGCCGGCACCGTTGGGTCCTATGATTCCAAAAATCTCGCCCTGCTTTATCGAGAAAGACACGTCGTTGACTGCGGCGAAATCGCCGTACCGTTTGACGAGATGTTGAACCGTAATCACGTGTTCGGAGCCTGCGTGCGAACCAGGAGACGAATCACTGACTGAGAACCTCGATGTCATTCGGTCACATCAGTGGGCAAGCACTCGCCACGATGGAAGCTCCACCTTGCCAGATTTAATGATAGCGTGGAATCGATGCTCTGATTCCGAATGTCGGAACGGCAGCTCTCAACGAGCCTTGGAGGGGCGGTGAGAGCGGAAGGGGCTCAACCTATTTCGCCGCTCTCTCTGAAGGCGCGTGCTATGTCCACACTCACATGTCGAAGTACATCTGTATCAAAAGGTCCCCATATAATTTCTGAGAACCTATGACTTACACAGGCAGACCTCGATTCCCCGTCAGGCACAACCTGCGTTTGCTTATCAAGGGGATGAGATTCAGGTAAGGGGTTCGGGCTGGAAGGGGCTCGGTGCAATTCTGTACTTGGGACTTGGTCGAAATCAAGGGTTCGAGTCTTGGACGGTTTCGAACCTTCGTGGCATGCTAGACTGGGCGTCAAATACAACGTATATCTACCGCCGTGGAGGTTGCTGGTTCAGTGTAATATCGTGGTCAACGCAGGGGTTTGAGAAATCAGCCATGAAAACGCGAGTGGTGGTCTTGGGTGCGGGGTTTGGCGGACTCGAGCTTAGCACGATACTATCCGAGGCGATCGGGGATAGCCTCGACCTCACCCTGATCGACAAGAATGATTCCTTTGTCTTCGGCTTCTCGAAGCTCGACGTAATGTTCGGTCGTGCGACGCCCGATGCAGTGCGACTCCCGTATCGAAATATCGTGAAATCTGGTGTGCGCTTCCGTCAGGAGACCATTACGGCAATCGACCCCGATGCGCGACGGGTCACGACAGACCGCGAGACGTATGAGGCTGACGTGCTTGTCGTAGCGCTGGGCGCCGACTACGATCTGGACGCCACACCGGGGCTCGCCGAAGGGGGCAACGAGTTCTACTCTGTCAGAGGCGCAGAGCGGCTGCGTGAGGTTCTTCCCACCTTCTCGAAAGGATATGTGATCATCGGTGTCACTTCGACGCCGTTCAAGTGCCCGCCGGCGCCGAGCGAAGCGGCTCTGCTTCTCCACGATTACCTCACCAAACGCGGCGTGCGCGACGCGTGTGAGATTAGCTACGTTATGCCTTTTCCGGCACCAATCCCTCCATCGCCCGAGACTTCCCGGGCATTGGTCGCGGCCTTTGCTGAGAGAGGCATCAAGTTCTTCCCTGGCCGGCGCGTTCGTTCACTGGATTCCAAACGCCGGGTCGCCATTCTCGACAACGGTGGTGAGATGCCATATGACTTGTTCCTGGGTGTCCCGAAGCACCGCGTCCCAGACGTGGTGGCGAAGAGCGGAATGACCGAAGACGGGTGGATCTCGGTCTCCTCGACCAACTTCAAGACTCGCTATCCTGGCGTTTACGCAGTTGGAGATGTGGCTGAGGCCGAGGTCCCTAAAGCGGGCGTGTTCGCCGAAGGTGCAGCCCGGGTCGCAGCCGCATCTATCATTGCTGACCTGAAAGGAAGCGAGCCCCCGCCGGACTACGATGGAAGGGGCTCCTGCTACATCGAGTTCGGTTCGGGCCTCGTCGGACGGGTCGACATGGATTTCCTGTCGGGACCGTCTCCCCACGGAGCGTTCATGGCTCCTTCGGTCGCAATAGCGGACGAGAAGCATCACCGGTTTGCGAAGATGCGTGAAGCCCGTTGGTTTGGGTAACAGAAGACGTGGGGGTCCCACCCCTTGAAATCAGTGGGCCGGAAGGGATTCGAGCCCTTGGCCCATTCCTGTTTGGACAGATGTACCAAAAGGTCTAGATGTACTCCTAAATATCGAAGTAGAGGTAGCAGATAACTTCTACCTATCGTGCCAAGGAGACGCATTCTCTGGCGTTTCACCTCCGAAATCAGGCTAGGCTAGGCCTTTGAAGAATAATTTGCCCTAGGCATAGCCAGGTATGGTATGCCCTTTTTGTCGCCATACCGTGATAACGGACGTTCTTCCCTGCCAGATTCTTGGGCGATCATTGACTTGACCCGGTTTTTCAGTTCAAATACGGTGAGATTTGACCAGCATATTTTCGTTAGATGGATTTGATTTAATCTACACACGATTCTAGTTCGAAGTATTATCTTAGGAATGGCTGGGAGTCAATAGTTGACATAAGTTCCCATTCGTCTTGCGTTTTAATAAAGAATAAATGTTTATATAAATTTATGACTTGAAGTAAGCTCATGCCAGAAAACGAGAATGTTTGGGAATGGTTTGGCTTCAAGAAGAACCCATATGATTTTCTCCCACTGCGGGTGAATAAGGAAGACAGAGCTCTTTTTGTAGGGAGAGATGTGGAAATTCCAAAACTTGCTATGCCTATCGCAAGCGATACCGGTGGTCTTGTTGTTGTCGAAGGGCGGGCAGGCGTGGGAAAGACGAGTCTTGTGAATGTCGTTCAGTACGACAAATGGCAATCCAAGTCGTGCCTTCCTTCATTCCAAGTGCTCCAAGTCCAGTCTAATAGTGACCCAATAGGGTTCATACTGTCAGCCTTCTCCACATGCATAAACTCTCTCGAGCTTTTGCACCCTGGCATCATCGACAAAGATGACGATTTGAAAGCCGGGAAGGCAATGGTTACACAAATGTTGAATTCTGGGTGGAGTTTGTCCGGCGGTCTCAATGTCGGTCTATTCGGTGGTCAGTTAGGAGGCGGAAGAGCGACCGCACCGTCTTCGCCACTTCTCCCTGCAATGCCCAATATAATCAGCAAAGCAGAGAAATGGTTCGATGCGGCGAGTAAGTTCGGTTGGCCCAAGTTCGTCATACCAGTCAATAATCTTGATCTATTGGACGATGAATCTGCGATTACTTTCATGAACATTGTTCGAGATTACATGATAACATTTGCTGAAAAGGGGGTATGGTGGATTCTAATTGCCAAGGACGGATTCGTTCACACTTTAGAGAACCGGGCACACAGAGTAAGTGAAGTCTTGACTGGTCCACCTGTGAAGTTGAATCCATTATCGCTAAGCGAGGTCAAGAAAGCCATTGATGCACGGGCTGGTATCTATGGAAAAGCAGGCGCAAATCCTCCTGCGCCAGAAGAAATGGTAGCGTGGCTATACAAGCTGTCGGATGGAGAAGTGAGATCAATATTCAAGAAACTTACGGATATGATTTATGAATATCATTCCATGGTTCCAAGTGCCAAGACGATAAGCGAAGTCGCAGCAAAGAACATCTTGATAGGTGAAGCAAGACTGAGAATCCAAGGACTTGACATAAAGTCGAATTGGATTCATATTCTCGAAAAGGCATCGGAAGAGGGTAAAGTGTCTCAACGCGAGTTCAAGGATCACAACTTTAAGAGTCAGCCAGCATTTAGAAATGCTCTGGAAAAGCTTTGCTACCTCGATTTGCTTAGAAGAAAGGAGGTTGGAAGAGAAGTAGCGTATCTGCCTACGACGGACACAAATCTGGCATTTCAGAGTACCACACCATAGCCAATGGTTTACCCTCCAGGCACGAAGGGTGATTGGATCTTAAGTTAGTGTTAGGTGGACCCAGTGAGCTTCGACCAGCGTACTTTCGTCGGATGGATTTGAATTATTCATAAGGAATGGTCCAAGTACCAAAGAGGAAGACACGACCGAAGGGTGATTCTAGGCTGAAAAAATGTGGGAGGGAAGGAGGGTCTTCCCCCATGTTTGTCTGACCCTCAAAATATCAACTCACAGCAAAATGACCAAATCAAACGTCGGCTCCAGCGAGCCAATTCTAATATTTCCTTATCTCAACAATGACAACGATTAACTGATGTATTCTCAGACAAACTCTTACCGACCATCTGGTTTTTTTGTCATCACGCTCCTATGGCTAAAGTAATAAATCCGCTATATAAGCTGTCCAAAAAGTGAACAAGCGAAATCGACCTCATCGAGACATTCTTGAGGACCTTGAGGAGCAAGGACGAGTACCCGAAGTGATAATGTTGGCCTGGGGCATAATAGAAATGACTCTTGATGGCGCTGTATTGCAGGAGTACGTACTTTCCTCGCGAGATCTAAGGGCGAAGCCGATTCTTGATCTACGGGTTTCAGATAAGCTAAACCTTCAGCGAAAGCTCGGATATTTGTCTGACAAGGACTACGCAACTATACAGAAATTCAAGGACAAACGGGACCAACTGTTTCACACAGACGGTCTCTTCTTCCCTAACATGACCGAGACCGATAAACAGGAGTTCGTAGACATGGCAATAGCGGCTGTCGATGTGGCCCACGAATTATCCCATACCGTATCCTCCCGGGCGAGTCCTCACGTTTCGCATGTCCCGATGGACGACGATGAGACAGAGCTTCGCCCGTAGGTTGTGATTCCGCTCTAATACGCTTTCATGCAGATGTCTACTCGGAAACTGATGGGCCGCGGAGTAATCGCTATGAATTCTGCTTGAGTTGATGGCTTCGGTTTATTAGTCTGCTTGCGAAAACGTTCTTCAGAGGAGGTATTGACTTCTGAGCTGTGCTTATTGTGGCGAAACTATCGCCGGGCTTCCCTTCACATGCAACTACTGTGGCTCTCAGTTTTGTCCTGAACACAGACTACCCGAATCGCACCGCTGCACTTCTACCAAGAAGCAACGCAACGTCCCTGCTGATTCAATTCCGGTGGCGAAAGATCGTCCCAGAGTGAAGAGGGAAGGCAGACTCTTCTTCGAGAAGGAATCCGGCTCCGCGCCCAGAAGAGAGCCCAGAAAGAGTCGCAAGGTGGTTGTGGCCGCCGCCGCAGTAATCGTGCTGATCGTTGTCTCGTTTGCGGGCTATCAGTTCTATCTGGGTTCAGTCGCTTCCACTTCGTCTCTTCCTAATCCCGCCTCTGCGACGCAATCAACGTCCCAGACAGCTATGTCAGAATCAACCTCGACCCAAACCACGACAAGTTCTCTGTCTTCCGTGGTCTCCGTCCAGACCTTTCCGCCTTTCGAACCGGCGAACCCAAACTTCAGCGGTGGCAAAGCAAACGTCAGCGAGCCAGCCGATTATTCCGTGCTCGTTCAGTTCGCGTTGGGCCTGATCAACAGAGATCGAACCCAATCTGGCGTCTCGAATGTCACGCTCAGCTCCGGCGATTCGGGTCAGCAACACGCCGACTCCTTGGACTACTTCGGAACGTTCGGCCACTGGGACGTGCAAGGATACAAGCCCTACATGAGGTACACTCTCCTCGGAGGGACAGGCAATGTCGCCGAGAACGTTGGGGAAGACTACTGTACCAATTCTCCTCCATCGGCCGCTTTAGTGCAACTGGCTAAATGCGACCTTCAGACCATCGAGAATGGGATAGCGAACTCCGAGTCGGGATTGATGAATCGTGACGCCACATGCTGCAACAACGGCCACCGTGAAAACATACTGAACGCCTTTCATACGAGCGTGTCCATCGGGATAGCGTACAACTCGACAACCAAGGCTGAGTACTTGGTCGAAGATTTCGAGGATAATTACATCGCCTCCGAATCACTCCAGTTATCGGGGAGCACGGTCACGTTTCAGGGCTCGACGCAGCAAGACCTGACAGGATGGACCGGAAAATCATCCGGCGCCCAGATAGGCGTCTACTACGATCCAACGCCGGCCGTCATTGATGCCAGCGAACTCGCATTCTCAGCGGCCTGCTCTCAATACAGTGAATTGGACGAACCTGCCTCGTGTCAGTATCAAGGGGCATACGGTCTTGGTACGATGGTCACGCAGGTATTCGCGCCATGTCCGCAGGGATACACCTGCGGATCCGGTCAACTCACATACGCCCAGCAATGGACCTATTCCACCTCAGGGAGCTTCATGATTGTCTTCTCAATCGCCAGTCTCGAAGCGGCCCACGGACCGGGAGTTTACACCCTGTGCTTCTATCCAAATGGAGACACAACCAAGCCAATAACCAGCTTGTCCCTCTTTGTGACGGGAACCTAGTCTCCGGCAGCCACGCGCAAGTGAGCTTCGACCAGTTTACCTTCGTTTTGTGGATTTGAATCCGAATGGACTAATCTCGATGGATTACCCAATTTCTTGATAAGGCAAGCACAACAGGTCTTCAATCGGCTTGGCAGGGGGAAGCACCGAAGCGGAAAAGGGCTGGCCTCTACCCTACGCAAGCATGAATACACGTGCTCCCAATGGAGATGGTGTGCGCTCCAGCAATTCGGATCCCTATCAGAAAGTAAAGCGAATATTGAGCAAGATCGAGAAAGTTCCTGTTTCCGATTTCTCATACAGTTCTAGCTGGACTATGGTAAAGGGTGGATTGCACGATCCGCCTATCTATATGATCAAAATACTGCTTCTCAATATCTTAGGCCTTCAGAATCTCGGCCCTGGAGAAAAGACGCGGTGGGAGACCCAATTCAGGTATGAGGGAAAGCACTTTCTGATTAGAGATTCGAAGTTCGGTTGGGCCATCGAGAGCAATGCATCCAAGGAGACCACTGCATCCTACGCCGATGAGCTTTACGACAGGATTCTCCG
>Ga0326728_10013419_pt1 | contig 17799 bp, 13 predicted proteins | sample MB3enrmetagenome_FD_207602 | JGI IMG/M metagenome (GOLD analysis project Ga0326728, IMG submission 207602) | Lab enriched peat soil microbial communities from McLean, Ithaca, NY, United States - MB31MN | ecosystem: Environmental > Terrestrial > Soil > Wetlands > Peat | place: USA: New York... | reverse complement strand
ATTCGTACTCCGTTTCGGCCGTTGCCGGGTCATCGGGAAACTCCAGCATGGGATGGCGGATGATGGGCAGCCCCGTCTCCGTGGCCTCGTGCGCATACGTATAGAGATAGGGGAACAACGACACATGAAGCCGGGCGTAGTTGCGGAAGACATCGGTAGCCTGATAATCAAACCAGAGATCGACCGCGAACTTGGGCTTGTCCCACAAGTGGTCGCGCATAATGGGGGTCAGTGCGCCGAACTCGGTCCAACGGATGAAAAGCTCCTTGGAAGGACTGGCGCTCGAAATATCCGGTCCCCATATCGAGAATCCCGAAAGCCCGGCGGTGATGCCTGCCGTCACCGCCGAGGGGAACCCGTTATCCCACGTCCAGTCATCAAACTGGTCGCCTCCCCAAAGGATGGGACTGAACGCCTGTGATCCGGGTGCGCCGGAGCGCGCGAACCGGACCGCGTCAGGTTTCAAGCTGTGGACAACCTCGTAAGCCATCTTGTGGTAGAAAAGCGGATTCAGCGAAGCCATCACGCGCCCGCTTTTCCCGGCGGCAAACCGGTCGTCATCACGAACCCACTCGCCGAAATCCTCCATCCACCCGTCGAAGTTGTACTCCTTGAGCGCGCCCTCGATCTTCGCTTGCCACCAGTTGACCGCTGCCGGATTGGTGAAATCAACATTACCGGTGGGCACGTCCTCGAACGTCGGCCCCGCGGGCTTCCCGTCAGGACGCGTGACCAAGTAGTGATTGCGGACTCCCTCCACGAAGGTCGGATTTTCAAGCTGGTAGGGGAGCACGCGGGAGCGGACATAGGGAGAAAAGTGCACGAGAACCTTGAAGCCGAGCTCATGCAAATCCGCCGTCAGGGGGCCCGGCGTTCCGTAATACCCAAAGGTGAAGAGCGGCCAGCCAAGGTTGTACCGATGATCGATCAGATCCGGAATCCACAACGCGCTCGCCGGAATCCTGGCGTCTCGTAAGTCCTGCGCGTCCTTCAGGACCGATCCCCTTCCCTGCAAAGTGTTATGCCACACACCAAAGGCCCACGGCGGAGGCAGGGGGGACCGGCCGGTGATGGCCGTATAGGTCCTCAGGACGTCTTTCGGACTCTCGGCCGCGATGAGGTAGAAATCCACGGAGGGGCCGGAAAACTGCATGAGGAATCCGGGCTGCCCGGCCTGCGTCGAGTCAAACACACAATTGAAGGCGGTATCGAAATACATGCCAGTGCCTTTGGGGCCGTAGACGAAAGGAACCGACATGTAATCCCATTTATGGCCCGGCGTCCCCGGTTTATCATCCGGATGCAGGCTGGTCCGGAAATTGCGCAGTTCAGATTTGGCGAATTGTTCTCCCAATCCGAAGAGGGGGCCGGGCGCCACCACCCGAAACGTCGAGGTGGTCTCGGGGCCGAGCTTTGCGGCCTCAATCGATATGGCGAGGGCGTTCCGTGAGGCCACGGAGATCTCTATTCTTATCGGCAGCGTTGAGCCTTCGAGCACCCCTTGCAAAACCCAGGACCCTTCATGCTTCTCGATACTTCCGAATTGCTGGAGTCGCAGGGCCGGGTTCGGCGCCGACCCTGGCGATGACTTCCCTGAAACTCCGCCGCCGGTTAGATACTGGACTCCGGCAAGTTTCCAATCCATGCCCGTCAGCTTGTTGGCAAAATCTATGGCGAAAGGATGGCGTGCGATTTCCACCTTCCAGGCCTGCGTTTCCAACCGCAGTCCTGCAGGCGACTCATTTTCTAGGACGGGGACATCGGGCCGCTTACCCTTCAGCAGTTCCCCAGCGTTCGCGATGCGGCTGGGCCGGGGCGCTTCGCGGGCAAGTTCCACCAACATCGATTTGTACTCGGGAGAGGAACCGAAAGGTGGGACCTGCTGCGCCCGTCCAATTGGCGCGCCTAGGAATACGAGCAGAAGTCCTAATCGAGCACACGTAGATTTGTTCAATCTCGAACCTCCGCCACGGGATGTCTAGGACCGCCACAGCCGGTGGATTGTCCGCTCACTCAAGGCAGCAATTTGAACTCCTGCAGGACCATTCCGTAACCACCACCGGGTGGGTCATCCTTGAAATCAGTATGCAAATAGGAATTTGTGAAATTGGAGGAATAGCAGAGCCAGGCCGTTCGACCGTCCGCGCTGATGAACTTGGAGGGAATATTGACGAAGTAGGCCTGCTCGCCGAAGTTGTGCATGTACACAACCAGTTTCCAAGGGCCCGCGACGCGGTTGGACTCCAGAATGTAGGTGTTGATCCTCGAGATCGTGTTCCCGGCGTCGATGATGCACATCAGGTATTTTTTCAACCCCGGATTGTAGGTCATGGTTACGGAACCACAGTTGTTGTTCCAGTCCACCAGGGGTTTGATCTTCGAGAAATCATGCGTCCAGATGGCATCCCCTTGGGCGTCGTAGCCCGCAAAGAATTCGTACTTGGACTTATCGTTTATGGTCTGGGGGCTGGGTAGCACCCGCGCCATATAGATCTGGTCCCCAGTGCCCCAACTGAGGTTTGCCGGCCGGGGCATGGGATCCGGGTCAATCGCGCCATGGCCCACCAGGTACGCCTTGCCATCCGGGGAATACTGCATGTTCTTTCCAAAGTCCACCACATGCGGAGACCCCATCTTCAGCTTGCCACCGACCTTGGCGGGTTCTCCGAAAATAGGGTGTGCGGGTGTGTGCGGTGTATCGGTCCAGGTTTTGCCGTAGTCCTTGGAGTAGCGGAATCCCACAAACGGTCCCAGAATGTCATAGTTGAGTCCTTTCGTGGGGTCACCATCTGAATCCGTGAGACCGTAGGTCCCGTAATACCAGATACCGTTGTACATAAGGTTGGCGCAAGGGTAGCGGCCTATGTAGGGACCCGGGTTATCCGGATAGACCCCGACGTCCGTGAAGGTAAGGTGCAGGGGATCGTCACCCAGTATGGTGGCGTAACCGGTTGTGGCTACTTTCTGGCCCCAGATCAAGGCCGACATTGATTTAACGCCATTCACTGCGCCATCCGTCCAGGGTGAATACAACTTCCCATCCGCCCCCCAGGAGGGAAACCACGTATCCCCCAGATCGTAATGGACGTGCCTTCCCGTGAAACCGATGCCCGTAATCTCCGTGGATTTTTGGAATGGACAGCTCGCCGGGGGCTGTGATGGCCAAATCTTATAGGCAGGCGGTTGTTTCTTTTCGCCGCCTACCTTTTCCCTCCGGCAACTTGCAAGAAGTCCGATGATGCACAGGGTAATCAAAACCCAACCGATCGGATCAGATACTGAAGGCCGACGATAATGTTTGCGCATGGAATGGATGCCCTTTCCTCGTATGTTTCAGATGGTTCAATGCCGGGTTTGCGGCCAACCCGCCGAGCCCGGCAACTTATCTTGCCGAAGGATCGCCGCCCGGGCTTCCTCGACGACCCGGCGCTTCATCCTTGCGGTTTGAAAGAACTCAGTATAGATACACATGCCTTTGCAACGGATACTGGTGGGACGTTCTAACACGCCGAAAAAGGGTTGTCAATAGAAGAATTAAACGATGATAATATTACTTATTTCCCATCTCGATAACCACCACGACGCTGATCGCGATGGTGTCCTCACACGTCAATAATATTAAATATTTTCAATTACATACAGTAACGATGTGCTGGATCTGACGATACGCGTCCCGTCCAGCCGCATCATAAGTTCTATGGATAAACGCTTATATCGTTGGGTGATGGCTAGGCGAGAATAGACCGGCGCCGGGGCGGATTGAACTTGGTTATTTCTGGGATTGAGCCGGGAGGCTAATCTGGCTTGTCATCTCCCAAGTCTGGGGCATGCTTCTCCTCACGTAACCGCTTCAATTCCCGCGCAATCTGCCGGTCCCGCGCCTCAATCAGGGTCGCAGGCGCCCTTTTGCTCCAATCATAGAAGCCGGAACCGCTCTTCATGCCCAACTGGCCCTTGCGAACCAACTCATTCAGCAACTGTCCTGGCCCGTGATTGGCCGACAGGTCCGCCAAGAGGTAGCTATGAATGGTGTGGACCAAGTCGAGACCGACAAGGTCCATATTCTCCAACGGCCCCACGACCGGCAGACGGAGGCCGAAAGTCATTTTGGCAACGGTATCAACGTCCTCGGCTGAAGCGATGCCGCGCTCCACGATACTGATGGCCTCCCGCCACATCGCGTGCAGCATGCGATTCCCGATGAAGCCCGGTGCATCAATATTGACGCGTACCGGCTCTTTGCCGATATGCCGACAGAACCGCATACTCGTCTGGACGGTCTCTTCGGCAGTGCCGGCGCCAACCACGACTTCGACCAAAGGCATGAGATGCGGCGGATTCCAGAAGCGTGTTCCGATCACCTGCGCCGGAAAACCGGAAAGCTTCCCCATTTCAGAGATGCTGAGGCCGGAAGTTGTGCTGCAGAGTATCGCCCCGCGCGCCGCCGCACTCGCGAGCGCCTCCCACAGGCCAACCTTCACGGCCATGTCTTCGGCGATGCCTTCCACCACCAGATCTGCTTCGCGATCAATCGGACCCAAATCGGACGTATACACAAGTTCGCCATAGTGCAGCGTTTTTCCTGGGAACTCCGACGCCATCCACTGGTCCATTTTCGCCAAATCCTGGCGCGCGCTCTCGAGTTTCTGCGGGTTGCGGCCATACAACCAAACTCGGTAGCCGGACCGCCAGCAAGCCAGTCCCAATGCCAGCCCTATCTGCCCAATGCCACAGACGCCGATGGTTCGAGGAGAGGAAATAATCGCCATGTTAGATCTTTCCGCGCTCTACGGGATAAGGCCATGGAACTTGCGACAGCAGTCCCCCGTCCACGTAAAGGGTCTGCCCAGTGACAAACTCCGCCTGCGGCGAGGCCAGAAAAACCACGGCGGCTGCGACGTCGCTCGGGTGCCCGATTCGGCGTAAGGGCGTCAGCGGTGCCCACGTCCCTGCGTAGTCGGGTGACTCCGCTTGCGTTCGCTCGATCTCGATCATCCCGGGCGCCACGCAATTCACGGTGATTCCGTAGTAGCCCAATTCCACCGCCGCCACGCGCGTAAACATCTCGATGCCACCTTTGCTGCTGGTGTAATCGACAAGATTGGGAAAGGGCGCTTTGTTGGAGCCCGAGCCGATATTGATAATCCGGCCCCAATGTTCTACCGCCATAAGTTTTCCCGCGCGTTGGGTGCAAAGGAATGTCCCTTTGAGATTCGTCCGGATCACTTGGTCCCACTCATCTTCGGCCAAATCCAAAAGAGGTTTCCAAGTTTGGACCCCCGAGTTGTTGACGAGCACGGCGGGGGTTCCGAGTTTTTCCAAAACCTCATCGAACATGCGGTCCACTTCCGGCTTAAAGCCGACGTCCGCTTGGACCACCAGGGCATTCCTGCCTATCGCCCGGATCCTATCGGCGGTCAGGCCGGCGCCTTTGGGGTCTCCCCGGTAATTCACGGCAACATCGAAGCCCGCCTCGGCCAAGGCCAGGGCGATCCCTCGCCCGACGCCTTTGCTGGCGCCGGTCACCACTGCAACGCTTCGACCTTCGGTGTTAGAGTGTGTAGAGGTAAGGCTCATAATATCCCGTCCGTGTATACTTGACTTTGGCCCCCTAGGCTCCCAGGTATTTAAGTCTCACCTCTTCGGCTCTGGCCTGTTGCGGTCTGGCGGTATCGCTGGAACCCCCATGGAAGCAGCCTTCCATCTTGCGGAACGGCCTGAGATATATCATATAGGATTAATGGAGTCAATCCCCTTCTCCACTAGGCTGCTCTATCCTTTAGCCCTTCAAAAGCAGCGTCGCCGTGCGGTTGTGAACGCTGATCATGGCTTCCTGGGCTTGTTGACCATCCCCACACGTGATCGCGTCGAGAATCGATTGGTGGACATCCGGCACATAGTCAAGTTGTTTGCGCCGGAAGTAATATCCCTTGCTCGCGAGAAAACCGAAGTAGGGCGAAAGCAGGGTTGAAAGGATTTTGTACAAGTAAGGGTTCGCAGATTTCTTCCAGATGATCTGATGAAAGTTGTAATCGGCATTGTGCATTTTGAGGAAATCCTTGGCCTTGGCAGCTTGGCGCATCTCATCAACGAGCGCCTGCAGGTGCTTTTGGCTCTGGTCATCAAGATTGGCAGCGGCCAGGCGCGCGGCCAGGCCCTCGAGGGCCCGGCGGACTTCAAAGATGTGGCGAATGTCGTTTTGGGACAACTCAATCACGCGTGCTCCCTTGTGGGGTTCCTGAACGATCAACCCAACTGCTTCCAGGTGCGTCAGCGCCTCGCGGACAGGGATATGACTCACTTTGAATTGCCGCGCCAGCACGTCTGCATGGATGCGCTCACCTGGCGCCAAGGTGCCGGTCATGATGGCTTCTTCCACATGCCGGAAAATGCGATGCGGGAGCGTGGAAGGCTCCAGCTCGGGGAAAGTGGATTTCATAACTTCTCCAAAGTCGGATACGTTTCTTCGAATCATTTAGGGCCCTATATTATATGAAATCCCGGCGGGGTGGCCCCAAAAACTTCATCGCGCCGCCAACAGAGGGGCATCGGTGCGCCCGGGGGATGCACCGGGTTTCATCGGCAATCGCATGCTGCATGCGCGTTGGCGGGAGGCCATCAGTATCGTCGAGCGCGGCATCGCTTTAGCTGAGGACGTCGGCTCGGTAGCCAAAATAACCTTCGGCCTTCGCCTGCTGATCGAGGGGGCGGCAGATTCCAGGGGAAATGAAGCGGTTGCCTCAGGAGGAGGATGGCCAAGCATCGTGAGAGGGCAAGCCAGGCTAGTTGCGGAGTCGATCTCCGAAATATGATAGTTCATTGCGCCTTAGCCCCCGGCTGCACTCGCCTGGGTCTTACGGAGCAATATAAGCGATTATCCATAGGGTTTCATAAAACACCAAGGCATGATAACCGCAACTCAATCCAGGAAACTGAAGCTTTATCTTATTGAAAGAGCATAAAATAGATGACTTTCGATGAGATCGCTGGGATCAATGAAGAAGTTGGTTTAGCCGGAGTTTGAAAGAACCTTTATCATCGTTTAACTAATCTATTGACAAGGCCTATTTGCCATGTTAGAAGGTCCCCCCAGAATCGGAAGTAAAGGCACGCGTACGGTTGTACGCGGTCGCGCATCAGCGAGTTCTCCGTCATCGGCAAGGCCACCTGGGCGGTTGAATGTGAACCAGACTGACTCGTTCCCCCGCCGGGGGTCGCTGACGCAGGTTGCTGGTGATTTGCCTCTTGCCAGGAGAGGCGGAAAGGTCGTGGCATGTATACATCGCGTGAACGCTTGAATCAGGCCTTGTCCCATCAAGAACCTGACCGTATTCCGGTGGATCTGGGGGGCAGCCTGGGTACCGGAATGCACGTCAGCATAGTGTACGGATTGCGGCAGGCGCTGGGCCTGGACCGCCCTGGGACGCCGGTCCGGGTGATTGAGCCGTATCAGATGCTGGGGGAGATCACGCCCGATCTCATGGAAGCCCTCGGTTCGGATGTAGTTAACCTGCCCGGCCCCAAGAATCTGTTTGGCTATGCGAACGAGGGTTGGAAACCCTGGGTGTTCTTCGATGGCATTCCCATGCTCGTTCCGGGAGCCTTCAACACCGAACCGGAACCGAACGGAGATGTCCTGATGTACCCTGAAGGCGATCGCTCGGCGCCACCTAGTGGCCGGATGCCCAAGGGTGGCTTCTTCTTTGACACCATCGTACGGCAGCCGCCTCTTGATGAAAGCAACCTGAAAGTTGAAGACAATCTGGAGGAGTTCGGCCCCATCTCGGCAGCGGAAATCGAGCATTACACACAGGAAACTGAGCGCCTATATACGGAAACTGACAAAGCCATCTTCGCCGGTTTCCCTGGTACCGCCTTCGGCGATATCGCACTTGTTCCAGCGCCTTGGATGAAGCATCCGAAGGGGGTCCGCGACATCGAAGGATGGTACGCCATCACCGCCAGCAACCCCGACTTTGTATGCGAGATTTTTGAACGCCAGACTCAAATTGCCCTGGCGAATCTCGCCAGGATTCATGCAGCGGTGGGTGACCGGATTGCGGCGGTTTGGGTCTCCGGCACGGATTTCGGTATGCAGAATGGACCGTTTATTTCGCCCCGGGCCTATCGCCAACTTTATCAGCCCTACCAGCGGCGCATCAATGAATGGATCCACCAACATACTTCCTGGAAGTCCTTGATTCACTCCTGCGGCTCGGTTCGCCTGCTCCTCGACGACTTTGCTGCCGCAGATTTTGACATCCTGAACCCGGTCCAGTGCTCGGCGGCGCGCATGGATCCCGCAGAGTTGAAGAGGGCGTACGGCGGCCGAATGACCTTCTGGGGCGGCGGAGTGGATACCCAATGCACACTCCCCTTTGGAACTCCTGATGACGTGCGCCGCGAGGTCCGCGAGCGCATCAGAATCTTCGGCCCCGGAGGAGGGTTCGTTTTTGCGGCCGTACATAACATCCAGGCCTGCACGCCTGTGGAGAATGTTCTAGCCATGTTCGAGACCGTGCGTGAGTACGGGCGTTATCCCTTGCAAGCCTGAAGGCCACGGCACTCTGCATGCCCTCGATATCGGCGCCATGGGGGTACACATCCCCAACGTGGATATCATTGAGGACGCGCGGAAAGCAGTTCGCTATGCCCTCACGCCCCCCTCAGTAACAGCGGCCTGGCAAGCGTACGGGCGGCGAACTAAGGAATGCGCGAGAGCTTGAACGACTACTGCCGCATGGCCAATGAAGAAGTCATGGTCATCGCCCACATCGAGGACATCGAGGCAATTCAATATCTGGGTCAGCTGTTCACCTATTCGGACGCTACCAACCCCCTCGATAAGATTGGCGACGGGGCTGTGGCACAGCACGAGTTTCGCATCACCCAATCCATTAGCGAGGGAGAATCAGAAAGAGATGCTCCCCGTCTCAAGGAGTTGACGATGAAGCCGGAAGCGCTCTTCTGAGTCGATAAGCGGATTTCAGGGAGGATTTCATGGACAGGAAGCAAGGCGTCGATCGCCGCAGGTTCATTCAGGGATCAGTTTCCTTACTCGGCGCCACGTCACTTGCCTCAGGGAAGCGATCAGCCCAGCCGGTGGATACGAAGAACACGAATCTTCGAATGCAGGCCACCTTTGAATCCAAACGAGGTGTGTGGATCCTCACCGAACCAGGGGCGGGTTTTCAGGAACACCTTGCAGCTCGCGAGCTGGCAAGGGGTCTGAGAAACCTGGGGCTGGTAAGGGAACCTAAACAGGCTGCAGCAAATGAGGCGGAGACTGCGTCTGGCGATTACGTTTTCTCTCTGGTCGCCGACAAACAGGCCTTTAAGCATCCGGAAGCCTATGAGATTCTCCAAATGACCGAAGCCGGCAGGTCGCCCCGCATACGAGTAACGGGCGCCACCTCGCTAGCCGTTCTGTATGGTGTGTTTGATTTTTTGGAACGCCAGGGCGCCTTCTTCGGTTTGGACGGCGAGGTCTATCCTCTCGATCCCGCCAAGACCTTGAGCTTGCCCCTGCCCAGCCAGCCCTGGGCAGGGCAGCCGCGCTTCAAAGTGCGAGGATTGAACCCTTGGCCGAATTTCCTGAACAGCATTGCGGTATTCAATCGTGAGGATTTTCGCACTTACCTTGAGGCCATGATGCGGATGAGATTCAACACCCTGGGCATGCATGTCTTTTCCGAATCCATGCCTTCCGGTTTCCCCGGCACGGCCCACTACTATGATCCCTACCTTTCATTTGAATATGGCAATGTCGGGCATCTGGCTTCTGCGGACACGACCACCACAAACCGGTGGGGGTATTTAGCGCAACGGACCTCCACTTTTGGAATGGGTGCGCCGGACCTCTTCGACGGTGAGGTCTTCGGTTCGGAGGCTACAACCAAGGCACGGAATTGCTGGGAGATCGCGGAACTCACTCAAAAACTCTGGCGCGAGTCTTTCCAGTATGCCCAGCAACTGGGAGTGCGAGTTGGACTGGGCTTCGAGCCCTACCAAATCCCCGACGAAATCTTCAACTCCGCGCCGCCGGAAGCTCGCTATATGGCGAAGAATCCGCAGATTCCAGGGCCACGCATCGACCCGGATTCCGTGACCGCACGCGATATTCTGGAAGCACGGTTGGGAAGATTGTTGGAGGCTTACCCGACGGTTGACTACGTTTGGCTATGGGAAGGAGAGGGGCTAAACTGGGCCAGTCAGAAGGGCGACGTACCGTTCTCAACAACTCCCTTCAAGCAGGCGCACGACTTTCTGCGGCGACACGCCCCGCAGAAACGGGTCGTCCTCTCCGGCTGGGGAGGCGTCGCGCGTCACTTTGCTCATTTCCATAAGGAACTACCGGGCGACATCATTTTCTCTTCCTTGAACGACAACCTGGGTTGGGATCCCGTCAGCGAAGCTTACGGCAGACTCGAGGATCGCGAACGGTGGGCTATCCCCTGGCTCGAAGATGACCCGGCCATGTGGTTACCGCAATTCCACGTCTATCGCAACCACGAGTACATGGACCAGGCCGAACAGTTAGGATGCGCAGGTGTATTGGGCCTCCATTGGCGCCACCGCATCATGGATGCCGACGCGGCGTTGAACGCCAGGTATTCTTGGGATAAAACCCTCCAGCCCGAGGGATTTTTCAAGGCTTTCGCTGCGGTCCAAGCCCGGGCACCCCGCGCTGTGAATCTCGCCAAAGTGTTTGATGACATGGATCGAGAGCGTCTCATCCTCTGTTCGTTTACGGGAGAGATCAAGGACGGTCACCATCAGGTCAACGAGTACTCAGGTGACTACAACGAGGCTTTTCGATATTGGCTCGGATACGCCCCCCCGGCGGGGGTGATGAAATCTCAGGCCAAGGTGGCGGCGAATCTTCGTGAATTGACTGCGGCGGCGTCATCAGCGGCCGAGCGCGAGCGCCTGAACTATCTGGCACGGTTCGTGGAGTTCCTCACTCCCTATTCCGAATCGTGGGTCTTGTCGTCACGTCTCCACAACCTGCTTCAACAGGCGCTCGAGTTGAAGAAACAAGGCAAGGCGGATGAAGCGCGGCAAAAAGTGCTGGCGGAGGGAGTGCCGCTCTGGCTGAGGATTGCCTCCCTGGTCCGGGAAGCTCTGCTGGACTTCCAGGAGATTGCCAGCAATCGCAACGATATCGGAGCGCTCGCCTCGCTGCACAACAAGTACGAGCGCTTAGCGCTCTTCCGGTTGCGCATGTCGATGAAAGAATTCCTGGGCGAATTGCCCGCGGAGACAGAAAAGGTGCTCGGAGAGGTGCGGTGGCCCGATGCGAACGCGGCCCAGCGAGTCTTTATCGCCACGCGGCCCACGCTGCTTCGCATCGGAGAGCGCGTGCGTGTGCTGGCGGTTGCGCCCGGACACGGAGAAGTCCTTCGCGTCTCGCTCTACCTTCGTGCGGCTGGGGCGGAAAAGTGGAATCAGAAGAACATGACCTTGCTGGGCCGGCGAACCTTCGCGGGTGAATTAATGAACGAAGAACCGGCAGCTTCTCTCCTGGACTATTACGCGGAAGCAGAGTTCCGGGCGGGAAACGCCAAGTCCAATGTCACAGCACCCCTGGAGGCCCCCGCTCGGTTCTATACGGTCACCTTGGTGTGATTCCGCAGGAGATGCTCGGCCTCCCTTGCAAGAGGACGGCCGCGGAAGACTACAAAATCAACACTGGGCAGGACGACAGAGAACTACACTGTAGCGTACTTGTGATTGAAAGCGAAATGGGCTGGGAATTCCTGAAAGTTCAGCTCCTCATTGTCTAGGACAGTGTTGCCGGGAACAGAAATTGGAGGGTGGGCAAAGCAAAAGTTTGCTTGACAGTTTCCTATATTATATAGCATTGTTTCCCCGGTTAGGTGAATCTGACCTGATCCATTTACCGCCCATAGGAGGTGCGCTCTTGAAGCCGAACTTAGTGAAAGCCAAACTGCGCCGAGGTGAAGTCGTCATCGGCAGCTTCGTTTATGTCCCCTCCGCCAAGCTCACGGAATTGGTGGCGATGGCGGGTTTCGATTTTGCCGTGATCGATCAGGAGCACGGTCCCATCACCACCGAAACCGCGGAAGACATGGTGCGTGCCTGCGAACTTGCCGGCTGCACTCCCATCATACGAGTTCCTTGTCTTCATCCTCACGGCATTCTGCATGCCCTCGATATCGGCGCCATGGGGGTACACGTCCCCAACGTGAATACCATCGAGGACGCGCGGAAAGCGGCCTCGCTGTGCCGGTACGCCCCACTCGGGAACAGGGGCTTGGCAGGTGTACGGGCGGCGAACTACGGAATGCGCGAAAGCTTGAATGACTACTGCCGCATGGCCAATGAAGAAGTCATGGTCATCGCCCACATCGAGGACATCGAGGCAATTCATAATCTGGATCAGTTGCTCGCTGTGGATGGGATTGACGTCTATTACCTGGGGCCGGTGGATCTGTCGAACAGTTTGGGCAAGCCCGGAATTGTCGATGCCGAATTGAAGAAGATAGTTGATGATGCAATTACCAGGATTGTGCGGGTGGGCAAGGTTGCCGGGATGATTACCACCGATATCGAAGCCGCTCGCCGGTACGTCAGCCTGGGGGTGCGTTATCTCGCTACACACGCCATACAGTTCATGACCGCCGGGTCACGGTCGTTCTTGAAAGCTGTGAAGGAGTAGCGCGCGTGCCGCCAAAACCTGTCGTCCTGGTAACCGAACGTATCGCCGATGCGGGTCTCCAACTCCTCGATCAATCATGCGAAGTATGTGCGCCTTGGCGACAAAACCGCCCCCCCACCGAAGAAGAACTCGGTGCTGCCGACGCGGTCATCGTGCGCTTGTTCAAGATCACCGATGCGGTGTTGTCTGCGGCGCCGAAGCTCCGAGTCATCGGCCGCCACGGAGCCGGTCTCGACAACGTGGAGCTGAAGGCAGCGACGGAGAGAAGAATTCCGGTCGTGTTCACGCCTAGCGCGCAGACGATGGCAAACGCGGTGGCGGAGCATACAGTCCAGATGATGTTGGCCCTGGCGCGGCACGCCGTCGCGGCTGACAGATTGGTTCGCGATGGGAACTTCGCCCAACGCAGTTCACTTCAAGGCGTTGAACTCCATGGAAGAACGCTGGGAGTCATCGGCTTGGGCGCCATTGGCGGAAGGGTGGCGGAGATTTGCCAAAACGGATTTGGGATGCAAGTTCTGGCCTATGATCCCTATGTAGATGAGCAACCCTCTCAACCAGCATTCACACTGGTCAAATCCTTGCACGAATTGTTGGAGCAATCTGACGTCGTCACGTTGCATCTTCCATCCACGCCCGAGACCTTTCACATGATCAACGTGGAGACCCTCGGCTATATGAAGCACTCAGCCCTTCTGATCAATACGGCCCGAGGCGCGGTATTGGACACCCTTGCCTTGGCTGAAGCCCTCAACCGCGGTCACCTGGGGGGCGCGGCCCTGGACGTTTTCGAGGAAGAGCCGCCACCGTTGGATCATCCACTGATGTCAGTCCCCCGCACATTGTTCTCGCCGCACATCGGCAGTACCACGGGAGCAGCGATGGAGAAAATGGCGGAATTAGTTGCACGCCAAGTGATTCAAGTTCTAAACGGTGAGCGTCCCGCCTTTGTGGCGAATCCTGCCATCTTTGCAGATGTGCGTGCCGTCTGATACGAAATCAATGCCTATGGGCCGTGGACAAAAGACGACAGGTCCCGCCAAGCCGACTCGGCCAGGCTGAGGGGCTGGTGGTCCGTTAGCCCGAATGGCGGATGTTTGGTCGCCCTTGGTGCTACACTCTCGGCGCCGTCCAATCGCGAACGATTTGCTTTGGTGGAGCCGCAGAGACACCTGTCAATCCGCCGGCCACAATCAGATTCTGTCCCGTCATCCATTCGCTCTGTTGGGATGCAAGAAACAGAACCACCTTGGCGATATCCTCAGGCTTTCCCCAGCGCCCCAGCGGAATCGACGCTCGCACTCTCTCCACCATGGCCTCTCGCGTGATTCCCAGCGTGGCGGCCCGTTGAGGCATGACCGTTTCATGGAACTCGGTGGAAATCGGTCCGGGGCTTATGGCGTTCACGTTGACTCCGAACGGGGCAAGCTCCGCAGCCAGAGTTTGGGTTAGACTCACCACCCCCGCCTTGGCCACATTGTAAGACACCGAGAGGGCGGCAGGACTCACGGCATTGAGGGAGGCAATATTTATGATCTTCCCGGATTCCTGCTGCACCATGAGCGCGCCGACCTCCCGGCAACACAGAAACACCCCGAAAAGGTTGACACCGAGCACTCTGTTCCACTCCGTTACCGAGAGGTGAATCAAGGGCACGACGTTGGGCGGCACACCGGCACAATTGACCAGGATGTCGGTGCGACCATGGTGGACTTTGACTTGCTCGACCATGGTGCGTACCGACTCCTCGTTGGTCACGTCCAGGTCCACCGTGTGGCAGCGGTAGCCGCGCGCCAGAAGCGTCTCTGCAGACTGCTGTAAACGCTCTTTATGAATGTCCGCTATAATGACCTCACATCCGGCAGCGCCCAGGGCTTCGCAAATGCCGAAGCCGATACTTTGCGCGCCTCCAGTCACGACGGCGACTTTGTCTTTAAGGCTATGCATAATGACTCTCCTTAATCAATAATCGATCTTGCCGAGCGACCATATATAATATAGGATTCTTTTGAGTTGTCCATTGAATTTTATGCTCGTCGGCCCGACTTACCCATAAGGCCCAGGCGCCGCGGTTTAAGGAATTTCAATGGCGCGGCTGCCGGCGTCGGGGCAAATTCGCACGCTGCTGAGTGGAAGATTGACAACGGTGAGGTGGATCCAATGCCTTCAGGGAAGAGAGACGAAAATACGGTCCTCGCACTGCTAGAGGCGATCAGAACCGGAGGAGTGCAGCCCATCGATCTGACTCATCCCATGGATGAGCACTCTCCCTATTGGCCCGCGGGGCGGGATCGCTCACCCTTCACTGCCAGAGTTGCAGTGAACTTCGACCTGCGCGCGTGCTTCGCGCGCGACCTTACGCTCCTGGAGCACTTCGGGACACACATGGACGCGCCTGCGCATGCCCTACCGGGAAGGTTGACCGTTGACCAATTGCGAGTGCCGAGTTTCCTCAGTGCGGCTTGTGTCGTTGATGTTCGGGAGGGCGTCCAGGCTAACGCGGATTATCTTGTTTCCGTCGCCGATCTCGAGCGGCACGCCGACAGCCACGGTGCCATGCTTGCCGGTTGTTTCGTATTCTTCTGCACCGGATGGGCGAGCCGGTGGCCGTCACAAGCACAGTACATCAATGAAGATGCGCAGGGGGTGAAACACTTCCCCGGGCTCTCGGAGCAGGCGGCCCGCCATTTGCTTGAGCGTGTGCGCCCGGCTAGCGTCGGCATCGACACCCCCAGCGTCGAGGGTGGGACCGCGAACGACATGGTCGTGCATTGCGCTCTCTTAGGGGCCGATTTGCACATTTTGGAGAACGTCGCGAACCTGGAACAATTGCCGTCGAGTGGTGCTGCCGTCGTAGCGCTGCCGCTGAAGATCAGCGGCGGGTCGGGCGGTCCCGCGCGCGTTGTTGCGTTGGTGCCAGGGCGCCAAGTGTTATCAGAATCGGGTGGGCTTGCAGAATGAATGATTTGGTTTCGCCCCGATGAGGGGAGGATGCAAGCAGGCGGAAACAGGAGAATAACCGTTCATTGGATGAGGTTTCTGGTAACTACACCCGGCAATTTACCTCCCCGCAGGTGTAAGGATGACCGCCGCGCCGCCGCCGGGCGCAAGGTGAACGGCCAACTTCTCTCCTGACCTGACCCGCATCTTGGCGGCGGTGACGCTGGTGGCTACCCTATCAGCGTCGGCGCCATCGGCAAAGATTTGGGTTTCGTATTCGCCGCTGCCCAGGAAGCTCAAGGGGATTTCCAGGTCACGAGGATCCCAGTTGGTCATGGCACCCAAATACCAGGCGTTGCCGTTCTGCCGGGCCACGACGATATACTTCGCCACTTCACCATTCAACACCCTGGTCTCATCCCAGACCGTGGGGACCTTTTCTATGAACTCGATTCCAAACCCTTCCTGGTAGGATTCCGGGTAATCGGAAACCATGACCAGCGGGGCTTCATACACCACGTACGCCGCCAGTTGATGGGCCCGCGTGCCCTGCGTATAAGGCAAGGAGTCATTGATCTTGAACTTGCCACGCGCCGTGTTGCGGAAACCGCCGGGAGTGAAGTCCATGGGACCGGTCAACATACGGGTGAAAGGGATGGTAACGTCGTACTCCGGCGTGACGCGTGCGCTCCATTTATTGTATTCCATGCCCATTACACCTTCGCGATTGAGCAGGTTCGGGTAGGTGCGGCGAAGGCCTGTCCCCTTGAAAGCTCCGTGAAGGTCGACCGTCAGGTGATGTTCAGCCGCCTTCCGAACCCATTGTTTGTAGAAATTCACCATCTCCTGGTCGTCGCGATTCATGGAGTCCACTTTGATGCCCGCCACTCCCCACTTCTCGTAAAGCGCGAAGGCCTCGTCGATCTGTTTGATGAGGGGACGATAGTCAACCCAGAGCATTACCTTGATGCCCTGCTGCCGGGCGTGGGCCAGGATTTCAGGCAGGTTGATGTCAGGAATGGATTTCGTGATGTCACCGTCACTCCCCGGTTCGCCTTCGCTCGACCACCCGGCATCGATCAACATCAACTGCAGGTGGCGCGCCGCGGCAAAGTCAATGTAGTGCTTCATGGTGGGCGTGTTCATGCCGGGTTTGAAGTCCACATTAGCCGCGTAATCTCCGGCCCACCAGTCCCAGGCGGCTTTGCCGGGTGTGATCCAGGAAGTATCGGCCAGCGCGCAAGGCGGGCTCAGATTCAAGATGAGATAGTTATTTTCAATCAGACGACCGGGCGTAGGCGCCACCATCAGCACGCGCCAAGGGGTAGCCTTGGGCGTGGTTCCCAGGACGGGTTGTTCCAACTTGTTGTACTCGGAAGTGGTCAGCGTGTCGGCCAAAGCTCTCTTCCGGGGAGGGTAGGAGAGTTTGCTGATCAACGCGTTCGGGATCCCGGCGACACCACCCAAGTACATGCCGGCGTAGTCCGTGAGGTCAGCTTCGGTCAGCGCCACCCACGGCCCGCCGGGCACCTGGACCAGAAGCGGCAGGTTGATGATGGATACGGGCTTGATGTCGGTTAATTTGATGGGGAGATACTCACCCTCGTTGTGAGTGTTGAACCGCCCCATGTTCAGCGCATAAGCTGAGGCATCGCGCGCGAAATAGAAGCCGGTGTCTTCGGACGCCAGAGCGAATTTCTCCATCGCCTCCTGCTTTGGCAGGAAGTAGCGGAAAGCAACACCCTCGTTGTAGGCGCGGAAAATCAAGTCCATGCGCCGCCCGGGGGGATGCCGATCGAGGAGCGAAACCGTCAATTGGTTATACTTGTCCGGGATTGTCCGCTTGGCTCCAAAATGATTCTCCCAGGTCGAATCGTGCTTCTGCCGGTCAGTTCCGGCAATTTCAAAATCCTGGTCCAAGGCGCGTGCGCCCAGGAAATCGAGGGCCAGCGGCGAATCACCCAAAATCAATGTGCCACCGTAGCTGACCCGGTAGTATGCGCGCAGCCCCGTCGGGTAGGGCTGCGGATTAGCTTTCAGCTCGAAAGAAATGCTCAGTTTCCCGTCCGGCGAGGAAACGGCGAGGGACTCCGCGGCGGCCGCCCTCCGGCTCAAGGCTGATAAACACAAAACCCACAACAAGCTGACGATAAGAAAGATTCGTTTGCACATGAATG
>Ga0326728_10013418_pt1 | contig 17799 bp, 21 predicted proteins | sample MB3enrmetagenome_FD_207602 | JGI IMG/M metagenome (GOLD analysis project Ga0326728, IMG submission 207602) | Lab enriched peat soil microbial communities from McLean, Ithaca, NY, United States - MB31MN | ecosystem: Environmental > Terrestrial > Soil > Wetlands > Peat | place: USA: New York... | reverse complement strand
CCGTGGCCGGCGGCTTGGAACATGATGAGATGGGCCATCCCACCGCTTCGCCCCAATGGCACATGCAAATGACCGCCCGGCGCCGCCGCAAATTGCAAAAGCTGGCGGCCGAACTGCCCGTTCCCCAAGTGTACGGCCCGCCCGAGGGCAACCTGCTCCTGGTCGGCTGGGGTTCCACTCAAGGCCCCATTCGCGAAGCCGTGGACCGGGCGCGCGCGGCAGGGGACAGTGTTTCCGCCGCGCACATCCGGCACATCAACCCGTTGCCGCCCGGCTTGGAGAATATTTTCGCCGGGTTCAACTCCATCGCCGTGGTCGAGATGAATGACGCGGGTCTTTACGGTTACGGCCAACTCGGCGGCCTGTTGCGCGCCCGTTATTGCGATCCGAAAATTCACGGCCTGACCAAAACCGACGGCCTGACCTGGCGGGTGCGGGAGATTCTCGAACGCGCCAAAACCGACATCGCCGCCGCCGCCCGCAAACCGTGAACGCGCGGCCCATCCGTCTTGTTGACTCAATTTTATGAATGAATCCGCCCTCCAAAATCCGCCCTCAGGCGCCACGGCCATTGTGCCGGCGCCGCCAGGCCCGGCTGCAACCGAACGCAAACCGCTGACCAAAAAGGAAATCTCAGCCGATCATCCCACTTGGTGCCCCGGTTGCGGCGACTTTTCAGTGCTGGCCCTCTATTTCAAACTGATCGAGAAGCGCAAATTGTGGCACGAAAAGATCGTCACCGTCACCGGCATCGGTTGTTCCAGCCGGTTCCCCTATTTTGTCCAGGCCAACGGCGCCCATTTTATTCACGGGCGCGCCCTGCCCTTTGCCAGCGGCGTTTCCCTGACGCGGCCCGATCTGCACGTCTTCGTCTTTGCCGGCGACGGCGATGCGTTCTCCATTGGCGGCAATCATGTCAATCATACCGCACGCAAGAACATCAAGATGACCTATGTCATCATGGACAACTGGGTCTATGGCCTGACCAAAAAGCAGACCTCGCCCACTTCGCCGCCGGGGTTCAAAAGCAAGACGGACTTGTGGGGCGCGGTGGACCAGCCGATCAACCCCATGAAACAACTCATCGCCGCCGGGGCCTCCTTTGTCGCGCGGGCCACCCACACCAATCCCAATCATCTCCTGCAAATGATGGAAGCGGCCCTGGACCACGACGGCTTCAGCGTCATTGAGTGCCTGAGCGAATGCGTTGAATTCTATGCAGGCGCGTTCGACGCCTCCAATCCGCGCAAAGGCGGCAAATTTGAACTGGTCCCCGCCTCTCACGATGTCACCGATGAACTGGCCGCCTACAAACTGGCCGATGCCCCGTTTCCCGGTTACTTCGGCGTTTTTTACAAATCCGATCGTCCGACCAAGAACAAGCTCGAAGCGGACATCAACGCGGAAGCGCGTCAAAAAGTGGCCGGCAAAAAGGACTGGCAAATCCTCCAAGCCACTTTCGACCGGCTGAAATAACTATTCACGTCGTGAATAGAATTTATTCACGTCATGAAATCAAATGAAATTGTGCCCCGGAAATCCGTGGCGGAGCCGTCATGCTTCTTTTTGATTCGAATGCGCACCCGATCCAATGGTCGGAAACCGTATGTCCGCTGTTGGCACAAGCTTCGCGGGCCTTGGTGATGACGGCGCTGAAGTTGCGGAAATCGGTCTATTCAGGCACGCGGGCGAGTTCGTGCGCGGACCAAAAATCCGCGCCGGCGGGATTGACGCGTTTGATGCGCTCGAATGTGTTGGTGGCAGCGGGGACTGGCAAAGAATCGCTCATGGCGTTCGTTTTATCCGACGCAACGGTTCAAATGAAGAACGAATTTTTCGCTCCTGAATAAATGCAAAATCCTGCTATGCTATTGTGGGGACCCGTTTAAGGTGCTATAAAATATGGCAAACCGCACTAATGGCTGACCTCGTTATGATCTGGTCTTAGGCTTCGGAAAGAACAGCATTTGCTCACACTTGTCCTGAATGATTTTCAAAAAAGGTGACGGCTTCAAGGGCTTTCCATTTTGCGACTCAGAAAAGGAAAGATAGAGAATATCGCGCGCTCTTGTCATTCCTACGTACAAAACCGCTCTCTCGGAAGCGATATCGTCGGGTTCGGTTGCTGTCCTCATCGGTATCACTCCATCCACACAGCCAACTATAAACACTGCTGCATATTCATGACCTTTGGCACTGTGAAGCGAGCTAATTCTAACTCCTTCGCGGTCTGGTTCGACGTTTGGATCAGCCTCAGCCGTGTACATGCACACTGGAAGACCTACGGCCCTACAGGCATCGAATACAAGTTGCCGATAGGCCCGGTCGCGAGCCATTACGCATATACGGCTCGGTTGGTATCCCTCAAATTGAAGCAGGTACTTGATTTCGCGACAAAGAAACTCTGCCTCTTCTTCGGTCGAACCACATTTGACAATAATTGGCTTCTGTCCTTGCCGATTACTGAATTGTGGAAGGCATTGCTTAGGATCCGCCTGAGCCGAACTCATTTCACTAGCCCATTCATCTTCAACCAGCAGAAAAGCAGCCTCGAGGATTTGCTGCGTGTTCCGGTAATTCTTGGTGAGGACTACGGCCCTTCCACTGACCTCAATACCGAGATCACGGAGCGAAAAACCACGTGTATAAATTCTTTGTGTCCCATCTCCTATCAGTAATAATCCATCAGTCGCATTGGCGACGAGTCTGTGAAGCAACTTGATTCCGATCTCGGAGATGTCTTGGACCTCATCAACAATTACAGCGGCATAAGTATTCTCCGGCACATTGTTTTTCAGAAGTTGTCGGTAGGCAAGCCGGACAAATTCAGGAAAATCAACGCACCTCACTACGGCCAGCTTCTCAATGTAGTATTTATACAAGCGCAGGAATGCCTCTCGTTGCGTTTCGGTGATAGCACGCCCTCGGCCCGTTCGATCTGTCTTCAAATAAGCGGTAATCTCATCATGCATGAATCTGCCGTAAATAAATTCTATCTCGTCCCAGACGTATTCTGGTGGAAGCGTTTTTAACGAGGCCCGCAACCCACCGGATAGAGCGTTCCATGCTTCTCGTTTAGCGGCTTCAACATAATCCGGCTTGTACAGCGGGTGTCCTAAGCCTGTGAATTCGAGGTAATCCAAACACCACCGGTGCAAGTGGGTTACCTCAATATGCTGCCTTTCCTCAAGGCTGCATAACGAATCGAGCAAATTGGAAGCACTTTGAGTTAGTGCCTTGTTAAACGTGGTGTAAAGCACCTTGCAGTTTGTGCCAGCGAATTTTCGGGCTAAGTAGCGCGCCCGATGCAGCCCCACAACAGTTTTGCCCGAACCGCTTATTCCTCGGATTCGAGCCGGCCCTGCAAACTTGCGAGCGACTAATGACTTTTGGTCGGGGTGTAGAAATAGTTGCCATTGTTCAAACGTGCCGCGCTCCAGTATATCGCGCAATTCATCTGGGTCCCCGTAACTAATAAGTTCGTCTGTGTTCTGTTCTGCTCGTCGTATTTCCTCGGTGGTCAGCGAAGCTTTATAATCAGCTTCTCCGCGTGCGATCCTCAGAACGTTTTGACGAGAGGCCATATCGCCGGTCAAGTAACTCAGGAACAAGTCCGCGGCAGTCTTGTTAAGGCTCTCGAGTTCCATCAACAGGGAGAGGAGCTCGAAGTCATTAGGATCGGTGAAGGTCGAGAGTTTGCCTATTAACTCTGTTGAGATGTCCAATTTGTTGAACATCTCGGTCATAAAATCAGCGAACACTGCTGGTGGTGCGGCCGGAGGCTGGGTTAATGGCACCTCTGGCTTTTCGACTTGTAGGCTCTGACTGGCCACGACTTGAGTTGCCTCCTCAGTTGCAGTTGCGAGCCTCATTTCGCGGATGTTGCCTGTCGTCGGGTCAAAAACCCAGCCCTTGTGGCCGTCTAAAAACGAATCAACGTGGTCATGGTTACCGACGGACAGTGCGATGAGTGTGTCTTCGCCGTCCACTCGCTGGAACAGGAGCCGAAAGTCGGGATCAAGTTGGAACTTTAGCGCCTTGGGAATTCGCGTCTCGTCCCGGAGATGAGCACTGGGTTGCTCCCCGCGCTGAAGCTCCATGAGAACTGAATTTGCCTTCCTGTAGTTGTTACTGTGTTTCGTCTTCAGCGCATTCAAGTCTTTGATGAAGACCTTTGTGAAGAATAATTTAGCCATAGGCGATTGATTCTGCGTTGATGCCGGGGTTTTACAAGTTTTTTCCTGACGGCGTTCCTGTCGTGAATACGGGTCATTTGCACTCCGCTCGAATTGATGGGAATATACGTGGTATGATTATGAAGGATCCGATCGTTCAAGAAATCCATCGCCGCCGCGCCGCATACGCGAAGCGGTTCAATTACGACGTTCACGCCATCGGCGAGGACATCCGCCGCTGCGAAACCGAGTCGGGAGGCAAATTTGCCGCCACGATTCCACGGCGGAAGCGTTCGCTGGAAACGAAGCGCGGCAAAAAGTGGCGGGCAAAAAGGATTGGCAAATCCTCCAAGCCACTTTCGACCGGCTGAAATAGGCGCTCATACCGGCCATCCGGAGCAAACTGCCGATGATCGTCAGTTTTCCGGCGGCATGAACCAGTTCCACGGCAGTGCGCAAAGGCTGTCTCCCAGTGGGCGGGCCTCCCCGGAATGAAGCACCACGCCCAATTTGAAATTCCTGTCCTTCCCAAGACCCGAGCGAAACGCGACCAAACCTGCCGAATCGGAAGGGGTGACTTGTTTGGATGCTTTGACTTCCAAGGCCACCAACTCGCCATCTTGCTCCAGTACGAAATCCACTTCATGCCCGGAGCGGTCGCGCCAATAGTGAATATGGCGGCTGGACGCATCCAGCGACCGCCAGGTCTGCAAGGTTTGAAAAATGGCCTGCTCCAACCAGAACCCCAAATCGAGCCTTTGAGACAACACCGCCGGCGTTTTGATGCCAGCCAGCCACGCCGCCAGGCCACAGTCGTTCCAAAGCAGCTTTTTCCCCTTCACCAAGCTGGTTGTGGGATTGGTCGCGTAAGGCGCCAGACGCGTAATGAGACAACCCGTCTCCAACAGATTCAAATGGCGATGACACGTAGCCTGCGGCAAAGCGGCATCACGGGCCAGATCGGATTGGTTCAAAATACGGCCCGTCCGGTTGGCCGCCAGCGCCATGAGCCGTTGGAAGTCCGGCAGACTGGACACGGCGCTCAACTGTCTTAAATCCCGTTCCAGATAACTGCGTACGTAACCGCCGAACCAAAGTTGTCGCGCTTCATTTGTTTCGGCCAGCAATGCCGCGGGAAAACCGCCGCGCAACAACCACGTTTGCCAGTCCCCTTTCCCTTCCGGCCAGGCGCGATAATCAAAATTCTTTGCGAACAAACGGTCGATCGGACCGAGGGCTTCCCGCCGTCCCAGCCATTCCGCCGGACAAAACGGCGGCAACTCCAGGAAAACCGCGCGCCCGGCCAGCGACTCCGAAACCCTGCTCATCAACAGCAGATTGGCCGAGCCAGTCAACAGAAAATCGCCGGCGTGCCGTTTGCGGTCCACCTGCCGCTTGACCGCCAGCAGCAGTTCCGGAACACGCTGCACTTCATCCAGCGTGACCGGCCTTTGCACCAGCAGCGATTCCGGGTCTTGCTTCACCTGTCCCATCAGCCCGACATCATCCAGCGTGAAATAGGCGCGATTGGGTTGAGTGGCTTGGGCGAGCGTGGTTTTGCCAGCCTGGCGCGCTCCGGTGAGCACAACCACCGGCAGTGCTTTCAGAGCTTCGCGAAGTTTGCCCGCAAGCCAGCGTTGGCGATAATTATTCACGTCGTGAATAGAATCTATTCACGGCATGAAATCAAGTGAAATTTGGCTTTTATTCGATCCGTCTCCGGCGGCGGTGTTTTTATGTATCTGGCCCACAGATCGGCATCGACATACAGTTCAAAAAATACGTTGGGGCGCAGTTCGAAATAACCCGCCATCAAATGCGTCCTGTCCGGCCCCTCATCAAACCCGGCGCGCAACGCGGTGGAGATTATCATGATGGGCGCGGGCGGTTGCGCGGGAATTTTGTCCCAATAACCGCTGTGCTCGAACCGGCGCAAATACCACGGCAGCGGCCAGTAACTGTCCGGCGACATCACTTCAATGACCGTGCCATACCCCGCCGGCGAAACACGCGCCAGCCCATCCACCGTCCGCAGCAGCCTGAAAATGTCGGGCGCGGTCGGGCTGTAGGCAAAGGGGCTTTTCGCGCTGTCGCAATACGGGACGCTTCCTTTGTCAACTGCAAAATCCTCCCGCCACGCCTGCCACCCGAGCTGCGCCGCCCCCGCCGCCAGCAGAACGGCCATTCCAACCTTGAGCCCCGGCGGCTTGCAGCAACGCACCAATGCCGCCGCGCCAACGCCGGCCAGCAGGATCGTCCCGTGCCAGAAACCGAGCGCACACCAGGGCGTCTTGTAAGGCAGCGCGGTGTATATCAACGTCATCCACACCGTGTAGAACGCAATGACGCGAACGAGCGCCACGCTGGCCGGCCCCAGCCATCGGCCCGCCAGGCCGGCCGCAAATCCCACCGCCGCCAGGCCCGCGATCAGCCCTTCGCTCCAGACGGGACCGCCGTGGGCGCGGTAAAACAGCAGGCGCTCGAAATAAAAATTCCACGGATGAGTGTGGGGCGACACGCCCGCCGCGCGATGCAGCCACGGGCTGTACGTTTTGACGGCGCCGGCCACGCCGGCGGGGTTTGTCAAGAATGAAGAAAAGAAAAGCATCGCCACGACAACGGCGATGCCGATTGCGGCGGCCATGGACCCAAGGCTCCAGCGCGCGCCGCCCTCGAAACCAGGCCCGCCGCGCCACCGGGTCCACCCGGCGGCGCAGATAACGGCCAGCGCCATCGAGAGAACGGCAAAAACAAAAGTTTCCTTGGTGGCCCACATCAGCCCCAAGCCCGCCCCGGCCAGCATCCACCAGCCGAAGCGCCCGCTTTTGACGTGCCGCCACCAAGCCATCGCGGTCAGGGCGGTGAAGAAGACCAGCAACATCTCGTGAATGTAGTAGCGGCTGTGGAAAACCATCGCCGGGGAGAGCGCGGCGAAGACGGACGCCCACAACGTTTCGGCCCGTCCCAATTCAGGCGTCAATAATAACAACAAAACAATCAGTCCAACGCCGAAGCAAACCGTCACGATCCGAAAAGTGGCCTCGGTGAAGCCGTTGAAGTCGTGCGAAGCGTTGAGCCAGGCGGCGGGCAGGGTGAAATACGGGAGGGTCGGGCCGTGGAATTCCTCCGGGTCGTATGTGTAATTGTTCTCCACCCACAGGGCGCGAAATTTCATGGCATTGACCGCTTCATCGTTGTGCATCGGGCGCAGGGTCAACTGCGGCAGGCGCAAGGCCAGCGCCAGGGCCATGACGGCAAGAAATCCCGGCACGAACCAGCGTTTCATGGAGCAGGCAGGCCGTACGCCTCGACCTCGATGTAAGTATTCAACGCATTCTCGCTGCTCCCGTGGCTGTAGCAACGGATGTATCGCGCCCGGACCCCTTTGGCGTCGATCAATTTGCCCGCGCCGGTCAGCGGATTGTCAAAATACTCCCGGTCCGTTCCCACTCCGAATCCCGCGCTGTTTTGCCGGTCGTTGTTGAACAGGGTGCGGACCCCGCTCTGGAATGCCGCGTCGTCCGACACCTGCACAATCACGTCGCGATAGACGGCGGGCGTTGAGAAGTCATGCCAGAGCACAATGGCGTAGAGATTGAATTCGCCCTGCAAATCAATCTGCACCCATTGCAACCCGCGCCGCAGCGTCACCACATTTTCCTCCCAGGCGCCTTTTTTTCCATCCGTGATCTGGCGCAATTCCCCGGTGATGAGATTGGTGTCGCTGGCGCTGACCGGTTTGCCCAGGGCGGCATTGACCACGCCCTTCGGCGCAAAAAACACCGGGCGCGCCTTCGAGCTGAGCGGTTCGGCGGTGGTATTGGTTGGCAAATTCGGCGGCGTCCCTTTCAAGGCCGGCTGCGGCAGGACCAGCGGCAGGGGCGCGAGATCCGCCCCGGCTTTGGGCGCCGCGTCATCCGCCATGCCGCGACAGATGCCGCCCGCGCAGACCAGCGCCATCCAGAACTTCCATTTCATAACATTGGCAAAACAACATGCTGGCAGGGCGTCCCCGCCGTTTAAAGTTTAATCGGGCAAAGTAAATGGCGCGGAACATGTCGGTTCAATCCAAAAATGCCATTATCAGGCTGCTTTTGGCCCATTTTGTGCAAACCCAGCCGCGCAGGATTGCGCTACGACCGCGCCGTGGAAGGGCAACTGATGACCAAAATGAACGAATACCAATTTTCGAGGACAGGGGCTTCGCCCTGGACAAAGTGGATGACAAGTGACACTTTTGCCCAGGCACCCAGATTCGGCTTGAATTTTTGCGGAAAATCGGCGAAACTTTAGTTCAATGAACGGAGCACAAGCGACAGCGGAAGTTTTTGTGACCGCTTTCAAATCGTTGAAACGCCCTCAGCGTGAAGCGGTGTTGGAACGAATGTTGGCGGATGCCGAGCTTTCTGAAGACCTGGCTGACACCCTGGCCTTGGAAGCGCGCCGTCGCGAACCCCGACATTCTTTCCGTCAAACGTTGCAGGACCTGAAGATTGAGGTTTAAAGGCTGATGCCTCAACTTTGGAACATCGAGATTGCGCGGCCCGCTCGAAAAGAACTTTCTCGATTGCCTTCGGACGTTCAAAGCCGCATTGCCAAAGCTATTCTGGCTCTGGAGAACGACCCTTTTCCGCACGGCTGCAAGAAACTCCGCAATCGAGATGGCTGGCGAATCCGCGTCGGTGATTATCGCGTGCTCTATTTCGCCGACGCGAAGACCCGGCAAATCGTCGTGGGCGTCATTGGCCATCGGCGTGAGATTTACCGGAAATGAACCATGAGTGGAGCTGGATCAAATCAAGGCATTTGTTCCTCCTGTCTTTGTTTTGGTCAATTCTGCCCCCCATAATTTCTGCTTTCCCTGTCCGTCATGGCTGCCACGACGGCGGATGCTTTCCCGATTTCAGCTTTATTTGTAAATACTACTTTCAGTGGTGTTTTGTAAGTGCCTTGCCGACAATATGTTATGATTATTCAAAATGCCGAAAATTTCACGGTTTTCTTCGGGGCCGGTTTCTCTTGAGAAAATTAACTCCGAACGCATTCGGGGTTCGGGGCTGCTTTCAAACTGAAAGGTAATCTGCTTCTGCTTTATGCCGGCGCGGGCGCCTCTTTCTTTTCCTCCGTTTTGCTTTCCTCTTTCTTCTCCGCTTTTTCGGCGGGTTTTTCTGCCTCGGCGGCGGCGGCGGCGGGGGCGGCCTCGGGCAGCGGCACATCCACAAATTCCAGAATGGCCAGTTGGGCGGCGTCGCCTTGGCGCTGGCCCAGCCGCACGATGCGCGTGTAGCCTCCGCGCCGTTCCTTCTGCGTGGGCGCAATTTCGTTGAAGAGCATTTTGACCGCGACTTCATCCTGGTGCAGGCGGGCCGAGGCGAGGCGGCGGTCGTGCAATGTGCCGGCTTTGCCCAGGGTGATCATTTTTTCGGCGACGGAGCGGGCGGCTTTGGCCTTGGCCAACGTGGTGGTGACCCGGCGGTGTTTGATCAGGCTGCAAACCAGGCTGGCCAGCATCCGGTTTCGATGCTGCCCGGTCCGGCCCAGCTTGGCGGTGCGTTTGAGATGGCGCATAAAACTCTGGTTATTCGGCCAGCTTGGTTTCGTCCTTGGGCGTCTCCAACAAGGCTGGATCGATGTTCATGCCCAGGGAAAGACCGAGGCTGGCCAGTTTCTCTTTGATTTCGTTGAGGGATTTCTTGCCGAAGTTCCGGTATTTGAGCATTTCGGCCTCGGTCTTCATGGACAATTGGCCCACGGTGGTGATGTTGGCGTTGTTCAGGCAATTGGCCGCGCGCACGCTCAGCTCAATTTCGTTCACGCTCATGTTGAGCAGCTTCTTGAGCTTGGACTTCTCGTCGTCCTGCTTGGTCTCCGTTTCCTCAAATTCCACCGCATTCTTGTCATAGCCGACAAACACGTCCAGATGATGCTGCAGAATGGCCGAGGACTGGGTCAGCGCGTCGTCCGGCGAAATGCGCCCGTCGGTCCAGATTTCCAGGATCAGCCGGTCGTAATCGGTGCGCTGGCCGACGCGGGCGTTTTCGACCGCGTAACGCACCCGCGTCACCGGGGAAAAAAGGGAATCAATGGCGATGACGCCGATGGCCTGGTCGGGCTTTTTGTTTTCGTCGCCGGGGCAGAAGCCGCGGCCGACTTTGATTTCCAGTTCCATCTCGAACTTCTTCTTTTTGTCGAGCGTGCAGATGTGCTGCTTGGGATTGACCAGTTCGAGGTTTTGGTTCAGTTCGATGTCTTCCGCCGTCACCCCGCCTTCCTTGTTGACGGAGAGCAGCACGGTTTGCGGCTCGCGCGAATGGGCGCGAAAGAGCACCTTTTTCAGGTTCAAGACGATGTCGGTCACATCTTCGACAACGCCTTCGACGGTGGCGAATTCGTGCTGGGCGCCATCAATTTTGATGGAAGAGATGGCGGCGCCTTCCAGGGAGGAGAGGAGCACGCGGCGCAACGAGTTGCCGAGGGTGTGGCCGTAGCCGGTTTCAAACGGTTCGGCGACGAATTTGGCGTAGGTATCAGTGGCGGTGGAGTCCTCTTTGGTCAACCGCTTGGGCATTTCAAAACGTCCGAGACGCACTGGCATAATTTTCCTTTCAACAATTTTAATCTGGCTTCCCCGCTTATTCCCGCGCCGGAGAAACCCGTGTAATTGTTTGTGTCCCGCTCGCGCGGGACGGTTTGCTGTTTAGCGGGAATAAAATTCGACGACGGCCTGTTCGTTGGCGACCGGCTGGATGTCCTCCCGGGTGGGTATCCGCACCACCGACCCCTTAAAGGCGTCCTTGTTCAGGGAGAGCCAGTCGGGCACCACTTTGCTGGTCGATAATTCCAAATTTTTCGTGGCCAATTGCCGGGAGACATTGGACTCCCGGACTTCAATGACATCATTGACCCTCAAGGCGAAGGAAGGGACGTTGACCTTGCGCCCGTTGACCTTGAGATGGCCGTGGCTGACCATCTGGCGGGCGGCGGCGCGGGTGATGGCAAAACCCAGATGATAGACCACGTTGTCGAGGCGGGTTTCCAGGATTTGCAGCATTTGCTCGCCAGTGACGCCGCGGCGCTTCAAGGCCCGCTCATAAACGCCGCGAAATTGCCGCTCCATCAACCCGTAGAAATAACGCAGCTTCTGCTTCTCGATCAGGCCCAGGCCGTAGTCGGTGTGTTTGCGGCGCGATTTCGGGCCGTGGACGCCAGGGGCGTAGTTGCGGCGTTCCAAGTATTTGTCAGGGCCGAACATCGGGATGCCGAAGCGGCGGCTGAGGCGTGTGCGGGGACCAGTATATCGTGCCATATCAATTGCGGATTGCGGTTTGCCAGGGGTAAAGGTTCATGCCGGTTAGACCCGCCGTTTCTTGCGCGGACGACATCCGTTGTGCGGCACCGGAGTCACATCCTTGATCGTGGTGATTTCCAGTCCGATGGCCTGCAGGGCGCGAATGGCGGATTCGCGGCCGGAGCCGGGACCTTTGACGCGAACTTCGATTTCCCTCATGCCGTGCGACATGGCCTGGCGGGCGGCGTCCTGCGCCACTTGCTGCGCGGCAAAGGCCGTGCTCTTGCGCGAGCCTTTAAACCCAACCCGGCCCGCGCTGGACCATCCCAGCACGTTGCCGTGCATGTCGGTGATCGTCACATTGGTGTTGTTGAACGTGGCCAGAATATTGGCGATGCCGGCCGAAATGTTTTTGGCCCCTTTGGCCTTGATAATCTTTTTGGCGCTGGCGTCGTCGGCCAACAGTTCCGCCGCCGTTGGCGCTGCCGCCGCGGCCACGGGCGCTCCAGGGGCGGCTGGCGCGGCCGGCGCTGCCGCCGCGGCTGGCGTCTCTCCAGCCGGTTTTTTGGCCGCTTCGCCCCCCGCATCCGCGGCGGAAGCCGCTTTTTTGGCGGGCTTGGCGGCATCTTGCGGCGCGGGCGCGGGCGCTCCTTCGGGTTTGCCTTCCTTTTTGGGGGCGGGTTTTTTCGGTTTGGGTTCTTCAGCCATGGGAAAAGGAATTAGTGGATGCCTGTCTTGGCATTGGGATTGCGTTGCACGCCGACGGTTTTGCGCGGCCCCTTGCGGGTGCGGGCATTGGTCGAGGTGCGCTGGCCGCGCACGGGCAGGCCGCGCAGATGGCGGATGCCGCGATAGCACTTGATGCCTTGCAGGCGCTTGAGGTTCATGCCCAGTTCGCGGCGCAAATCGCCTTCGATCAGGTATTTGCCGTCCTGGATGGCGTGAACAATCTGGGACAACTGCCCTTCGTCAAGGTCCTTGGCGCGCAAGGCCGGGTTGATGTTGGCTTTGGTGAGGATGACCCTGGCATTGCTGGCGCCAATGCCGTAAATGTAGCGCAGAGCGACGTCGATCCGCTTCCCGCCCGGAATTTCAACTCCAACGATTCGTGCCATAAATTCGCGTTCCTAACCTTGTTTTTGTTTGTGGCGGGCGTTGGTGCAGAGCACGCGTATGACGCCCTTCCGTTTGACTATTTTGCAGTTTTCGCAAAGCTTCTTCACTGACGCTCGAACTTTCATAAATCATTCCTTTCCGGCCGTAATGCTGCCCCTGGACAAATCGTACGGTGAGAGCCTCACCATGACGCAGTCGCCCAATACCAGCCGTTCAAAAACCAGCCGGCGTTTGCCGGACACATGCGCCACCAACCGGTGGCCATTGCTCAATTCGACCCGAAACAACTTCTCGGCAAGGATTTCCACTATCCTGCCTTCAACTTCGATGGTGCTTTCGCGGGCCACGTCAATATTTCCGGTTCGGCTTCGGTTATCAACACCGTATGCTCAAAATGCGCCGATAATTGACCATCTTTTGTGGCCACTGTCCAGCCATCGCTTAAAACCATGACCTGCGGCGACCCGGCATTGACCATCGGCTCAATGGCCAATGTCATGCCCGGCCGCAATTTGGGCGTCTGCTTGCCCTCTTCGACAAAATTAGGCACCTGCGGCTCTTCATGCACCGAGCGCCCCACCCCGTGCCCGACAAATTCCCGGACGATGCTGAATCCGTTGCTTTCCACATACTGCTGCACCGCCCGCGAAATATCCACAACGCGATTGCCGGACAGCGCCTGCGCAATTCCTTCCGCCAGAGCCTGTTCCGTCACATCCATCAACCGTTGGGCCCGCACGTCGCACCCCCCCACGGCGACCGTCTTTGCCGTGTCCCCGACGTACCCATGATAAATGACGCCAATGTCCAAACTGACAATATCGCCAAATTCCAGGCGGCGCGGGCCGGCCAGCCCATGCACCACTTGTTCATTGACCGAAATGCAAATGCAGCGCGGGTACTTGCGATACCCCAAAAACGCGCTCTTGGCCCCGTAACTTTTGATCCGTTCGGCCGCAAAATCATCCACTTCCCTGGTGGTGACCCCCGGCCGGATAAAGGCCCCGACCTCTTCCAAAACCGTGCTGGCCACCACGCACGCCGGGCGCATCCTGGCCAAGTCGTGTTCGCTCTTTAAGATGATCGCCGCCACGGCCTTGTCCTTCTGCAAGCTTGCGGGCCGTTAAAAACGGCCCTTCAGCCGGCCTTTCTTCAGGAATCCGTCGTAATGACGCATCAACAAGTGCGCTTCCATCTGCCGCATCGTATCGAGCATGACACCCACGGTAATGAGCAAACTGGTGCCGCCAAAAAATTGCGCCACCGTATATTGTATCCCCATCGCCTCCTGCAGGATGATGGGAATGACAGCGATGATGGTCAAAAAAATCGCCCCGGCCAGGGTGATGCGGCTCATCGTGCGATGCAGAAAACTGCTGGTCGCCTGCCCGGGGCGCACGCCGGGGACGTAGCCGCCGGATTTCTTCATGTCGTCGGAAATCTGCAGTTCGTTGAATTGCGTCGCGACCCAGAAATAGGAGAAGAACAGGATCATCAGTCCGTACAGCAGCAGGTAAATGAAGGAGCCGCGCGACAACATGCTGGCCAGTTCATCAAAGAAATGCACGTCGAACCTCCTGCCCAGGAAGTTGAAAATCATGGCCGGAAACATCAGGATCGCCGAGGCGAAAATGACCGGCATGACGCCCGAATAATTGACGCGCAAGGGCATGAACGAACTGCCGCCCGAATAGGTCTTCCGTCCCACGACGCGCTGGGCGTATTGCACGGGAATTTTGCGCTCGGCCTGGGTCACGGCAACCACGCCGGCGACGACCGCGCACAAGAGCAGCATCAAGGCGATGAAATGGAAAAAATTGAAGTGCGACTCCGGAGTCAGGAACATGTCATGCAAACCCTGTCCGGCCTGGGGCAAACGCGCCAGAATGCCCACGGTGATAATCAGGGAAATGCCGTTGCCAATGCCGCGGTCGGTGATCTGTTCGCCCAGCCACATCAGCAGCATCGTCCCGGTGGCCAGGATGACGGTCGTTTGAATCCGGTACCACCAGAGGTTGTGAATCAGCACCAGATTGCCTTGAAAGCCCTTGAAAATGGCGCTGGCGTGCTCCCATCCAACAGCCATTACCGCCCCCTGCGCCAGGCAAAGAAACAAAGTCATGACGCGTCCGTATTGGATGAGCTTGCTTCTGCCGCCTTCCTCGCGCGCCAGCTTGCTCAGGAAGGGAATCACCGCCTGCAACAGTTGAAGGACGATCGTCGAGCTGATGTAAGGCATGATGCCCAGGGCGCCCACCGCGCATTTTTCGAAGCCGCCGCCGGTGAACATGCTGTACATCCCCATCAAACCATTGGAGCTTTGCGCGCCCGCCCCTGAAGAAAAGTAGGCCTTCAACGCGGTGCTGTCCAAACCAGGGGCGGGCACCAGCGACGCCAGCCGGCAAATCCCCAGCACAATCATGGTAAAAATAATCCGGGATTTCAGCTCCGGTATTTTGAAGCAGTTGCTCAACGTGTTGAGGATCGAGGAGAACATCGCTTAATCTGGCTTGGCTGGCTTCTCAGTCATGGCCGGTTTTTCAGTCTTGGCTGGTTTCTCAGCCTTGGCTGATTTCTCAGGCTTGTCTGCTTTCTCAGCCTTGGCGGGTTTCTCAGGCTTGGCGGGTTTTTCAGCCTTCTCCGCTTTCTCAGGTTTGGCGGGTTTCCTGGCTGCCGCCGCCGCCGCCGCTGCCGCTGCCGCCGCCGCCTGCGCCGCCCTTTCGGTCGCCGGCGATTTCAGCAACTGGCAGGCTCCGCCGAGCTTCTCAATCTTGGTTCGCGCCGAGGCGCTGAAAGCATGCGCCGTCACCGTCAGTTTCCGGGTCAATTCGCCCGTGCCCAGGATCTTGATCCACCGTCCGGTCCCCCTGGCCAGACCCAGGCCGCGCAAGACGTTCTCATCGACGTTGGCGCCATCGTCAAATCTGTTGAGCGCCTCCAGATTCACCGGAATGTAACGGACGGCGAAACGCGCGTTGTTAAATCCGCGCTTGGGGATGCGGCGGATCAACGGCATTTGGCCGCCTTCGAATCCGATGCGAATCGAGCTGCCGGAACGGGCTGTTTGCCCCTTGCCACCGCGACCGCTGGTTTTGCCGTGGCCGCTGGATTCACCCTGGCCCAGCCGTTTGCGGCGGTGCCGGGAACCCGGACGAGGTTTGAGATCGTGTAAACGCATAAAAATCAGGCGCTGGCCGGGGCCGAACCCGCCTCAGGTGCCGGGCTGGGAGTGTTGTCGGCAACCGTATCAGGATTAGGATTAGGATTAAGATCAGGAGCGGGAGCTGCGGCGGGGGCCGGGGCCGGAGCCGGCGCGGGAGCCGGACGAACCTTTATTTCCAGGCCGCGAGTGCGGTAAATATCTTCGCGCAAACGGAGTTGCTGCAAGCCGGCCAGGGTCGCTTTGACCACGTTGGACGGGTTGTTGGATCCGAGTGATTTGGTGAGAACATCCTTGATGCCCACCGATTCAAGCACCGCCCGCACCTTTGGGCCGGCGATGATGCCGGTGCCGGGCGAAGCCGGTCGCAGCAGGACCTTCGCGCCGCCATAATGACAAAATATTTCGTGCGGAATGGTGGCATCCCTCAAAGAGATGCTGACCATGTGCTGCTTGGCCATTTCGCCCCCCTTGCGGATCGCCTCGGAAACTTCCACCGCCTTGCCCAGGCCAACGCCGACGTGACCCTGCTTGTCGCCCGCCACGACCAGCGCGCTGAAGCTGAAGCGGCGTCCGCCCTTGACGACTTTGGCGGAACGGTTGATGAAAACGACCTTCTCGCTCAACTCGGAGCCGCCGGACTTTTCCAGCGACCCTTCGGGGCCCTCGCTTGAGGCGGGCCGGACACGGCGCGGACCGCGGCCGGGACCGCGGCTGCCGCCTCGATTAATTGCATTGGATTTGGTGGGTTCTGGCACAATATCCTTCCAGGTTAAAATTGCAGGCCGCCTTCGCGAGCGGCATCCGCCAGCGCCTTGACTTTGCCATGATAACGGGCGCCGCTGCGATCAAATACGACTTCGACGATCCCCTTGCCCTTGGCCGCCTGCGCCGCCAGGGCGCCGATTCTTTTGGCCCCGGCCGCGTTGGCCGCCAGTTGGGCGCGATCCGGCACCGATTTGTCCAGGGTCGAGGCCGACGCCAGGGTCACGCCCGCCGTGTCGTCGATGAACTGCACGTAGATGTTTTCGTTGGAAAACTTCACGCTCATGCGCGGCCGTTCCCGGGTGCCTGAAATTTTTTTGCGAATGCGCCAGCGGCGCAACTTCGCCTGTTTGACTTTTTTATCGCTTCTCATCTTATTGGACCGTCTTGCCCTCCTTGCGCGTGACTTTTTCATCCGAGTAACGCACCCCTTTGCCTTTGTAAGGCTCCGGCGGATAATAACTGCGCAGTTCCGCCGCGACCTGCCCGACCAACTGTTTGCTCGGCCCTTCGATGGTCAGTTTGGTGTTGTCCGCCACCGTCACCGTGATCTGGTCCGGAATGGGATAATTGACCGGATGCGAATACCCCAGGACCAGGCTGACGCTTCTGCCCTGGACCGCCGCCTTGAAACCCACGCCCTGGATTTCCAGTTTCTTGACAAAGCCGCCGCTGACCCCCTTGACCATATTATTGACAATCGCGCGGCTCAAGCCGTGCAGCGCCTTCGCCTCGGCGTCCTCCCCGTCCCGGCTCACCACCACGTTGCCGCCATCGATTTTGGCCGACGTGCGGCGCGGCAGTTCAAAGTCGAGTTTGCCCTTGGGGCCTTCGACCAACACGGTTTGGCCCTTGATTTCCACCTTCACTTTCGGCGGAACGGCCACGGGTAATCTTCCAATTCGAGACATAAATTCACCACACTTCGCACAGCAACTCGCCGCCCACGTTCTTCTGCCGCGCCTGCAGGCCCGTCATGATCCCCTCGGAGGTGGAGAGGATCGACACGCCCAAACCGCCGCGCACCCGCGGCACCTCCACCGCGCCCGTGTAACGCCGCAACCCCGGCGTGCTGACGCGGCGGATGCCTTCGATGACCGGTTTTTGGCCGGTGTATTTGAGTTTGATCCTGATTTTTTTCCACGGCTTGCCTTCCACGGCGACCTCCGCCACGTAGCCTTCCCGTTTCAAGACCTGGGCGATGTGTTCCTTGACTTTGGAGTGGGGAATGACCACCTCCGGCAATGACGCCCGGCCCGCGTTCCGGATGCTGGTCAGCATGTTTGAAATGGGGT
>Ga0326728_10013415_pt1 | contig 17802 bp, 14 predicted proteins | sample MB3enrmetagenome_FD_207602 | JGI IMG/M metagenome (GOLD analysis project Ga0326728, IMG submission 207602) | Lab enriched peat soil microbial communities from McLean, Ithaca, NY, United States - MB31MN | ecosystem: Environmental > Terrestrial > Soil > Wetlands > Peat | place: USA: New York... | reverse complement strand
AGAAAAGCGGCAGCAAGCTGCCGCACTCCAAAGCAACCCTATTATACCGTTATGAAAGGGAGGCAAAATGCCCAGTTTTGTCATTACCAGTAAGTGCGACGGATGCAAGGCGCTCGATAAGACCGCCTGCCAGTACATTTGCCCCAACGACCTCATGGTGCTGAACTCCCAGATCATGAAGGCCTACAACCGCGATCCCTCGATGTGCTGGGAATGCTACAGTTGCGTGAAAATCTGCCCCACGCAGGCCATCGAAGTCCGCGGGTATGCCGATTTCGTTCCGCTGGGCGCCAGCGTGACTCCGATGCGAAGCACCGAGGACATCCTTTGGACCGTGCAATTCCGCAACAAGGACATCCGGCCCAAGCGTTTCAAGTTCCCCATTCGACGAGGGGTGCCGGAGGGCAAAGCCAAGCCCTTCGATCATTACCCAACCGCCGACAACGATCTCAAGAGTTCCACCTTGATGGGTGAGCCGGCGGGCCTGAATACCGAAGTTGGACGGGTCAAACTGGACAAGGTGCCCACGCTGTAGAGGTCTCGGAATTCGGAAACTTCAAGGAGAAAACGAACATGGCGGATTTTAAAACCGTAGTCGTCAAGACGGACCTACTCATCTGCGGAGGGGGCATGGCTGCCTGCGGCGCGGCCGTCGAAGCCAGTTATTGGGCCCGCCAGCACGGTCTGAAGGTCACTCTGGTAGATAAAGCAGCGATGGAGCGGTCCGGCGCTGTCGCCATGGGGTTGTCGGCCATCAACATGTACGTTGACCTCAACGGCGGCAACAACACCGTGAGAGATTACGTCGACTATGTCCGCAACGACTTGATGGGGATTACACGGGAGGACCTCGTCGCCAACGTCGCGCGCCACGTCGATTCCACTGTCCACTTATTTGAAAAGTGGGGCCTCCCTATTTGGAAGGACCAGGACGGCCAATACGTTCACGAGGGCCGCTGGCAGTTGATGATCAACGGCGAGTCGTACAAGGTGATCGTGGCGGAAGCAGCCAAGAACGCACTCGCCGAAACGGGAGGGCAGTGCTTCGAGAGGGTATTCATAACCCATCCGTTGATGGATGGCGACCGGTGCGTGGGCGCAATCGGGTTCAGCACGCGTGAGAATACCGTGTATGTGTTCGAGGCCAAGGCTACGCTGGTGGCCATGGGTGGCGCCGTGCACATCTTCAAGCCGCGCTCCACGGGAGAGGGGTTCGGCCGCTCCTGGTATCCGCCGTTCAACTCGGGAGCAAGCGCATTCTTCACGATTTACGCCGGGGCCGAGATGACGTGCCAGGAAGTCCGGTTCATACCGGTGCGCTTCAAAGACGCTTACGGCCCGGTGGGCGCCTGGTTCCTGCTATTCAAAGCCGTCGCCACCAATGCGGCGGGCAAAGACTACATGGTGGAGAACGCAGCCGAGTTGGATAAATGGGAACCCTACGGCCACGTCAAGCCGGTGCCCGCGAATCTACGCAACTGGCTCATGATGCTCGATGTGATGGATGGCAAAGGGCCGATCTACATGCAGACGGCGGAGGCGATCCAGCGCATCGCCAAGGAATCGCCGGATGAGAAAACGGCGAAAAAGAAGCTCAAGGAACTCGAGTCGGAGGCGTGGGAAGACTTCCTGGACATGACCATCAGCCAAGCGATCCTCTGGGCCGCCACCAATGTCGAACCCGAAGCCAAGCCATCCGAGATCATGGCGTGCGAGCCCTATTTTATCGGCTCGCACTCCGGGGCTTCCGGCGCTTGGGTTTCCGGACCCGCAGATCTGCAGGATGAGGCGACCAAGTCGGAATACTGCTGGGGTTACCCCAACATGACCACGGTACCGGGCCTCTTCGCTGCCGGCGACGCGTCAGGGGCATCGAGTCACAAGTTCTCCTCGGGTTCGTTCACCGAGGGGCGTATTGCAGCCAAGGGAGCCATCTCCTATGTCGTCGACCACGACGCTGCTCCACAGGTCGACCCGGCACTGGTCGAGACCCTGAAAGCCGAAATCCTCAAGCCGCTCGATGTGCTCGAAGCGAATCGAGCCAACACTACGGACCCGGACATCAATCCCGCCTATCTTCGTCCCAGGCAGTTCATGTACCGCCTCCAGAAAATCATGGACGAATATGCGGGCGGCGTATCGAGCCAGTTCAAGACCAGCGGCAAGCTACTCGAAAAAGGCATGGAGCTTCTGGCCTTTCTGAAGGCCGACGCGGCGCTTCTCGCCGCCGAAAACTCGCACGAGCTGATGCGTTGCTGGGAAAGTGTTCACCGCTTATACCAGGCCGAATCCCACGTACACTCCCTGTACTTCCGCGAGGAGACGCGGTGGCCGGGATACTACTTCCGCACCGATAAGCCCTCCCTTGATAACAAAGAGTGGCTGGCTTTCTGCAATTGCGTCTTCGATCGAGCGACGGGCGAGTGGAAGATGATCAAGCGGCCGGTGAAATACCTCACTGCCAAGGGAGCATAGAAAACCCCGATGAAGGATTCTTTCCCAACTCGTCCGGGTGGCGAGCATCCATCTCCAAGCGCTTCGTCGACTCCAGGTGACGAACGAAATCCCTGTGTGCCTGCCGGGACGAAATGGCTGGGAGCGGACGACCCCTTCCCGTTCTCCTGTCAACCGACACCGGCTTGCTCGCGGAAGTGCTGCCGAGGCGCCGTTCTTCTTACTCCCTACGACGTGCTGCGCATGAAAAAGCGCCTGGGAATGCAGTCGGGCGATTTTCTCAGGGAGTACGCACAAATTGGTGTGGATCAGCAGGTTCCCGTTCCATCGCTCTTTCTGCGTCCAAACGACGACGGAGTATGTCGGTTCCTGGGCGAACAAGGTTGTACCGTCTATTCCGACCGCCCATGGGCATGCCGCCTCTATCCGCTCGGTTCTGCGGTCCGCAAGGATCCCGCGAGCGGCCAAGGGGAGCGGCGGTACTTCCTTGTGCCGCAAAGCGAGGGTTGCTCGGGCGTCGACACGCCGGGGCAGACGGTCCGCCAGTGGCTGGATATGCAGGAGACCGAAGCTTACGAGCGCTGGGGCGCGCAGTTCAAGGAACTCGTTCTTCAGGAGGGAATGAAGCCCGCGAGCTTGTCCGCGATGAAAACGGAAATGTGGTTCACCGCCGGCTACGACTTGGACAAGTTCCGCGAGTTCGTCTTCGGCAGCACTCTTCTTCAGCGCTTTGAAGTGGATGACGACCTGATTGAAGAGATGCGTTACGACGACGAAGAGCTCATGCGGTTTGCTCTCCAATGGCTGCGGTTCAGCGTCTTCGGCGAGCAGACCATGCAACCGAGAACCAGCGCCATCGAGGCCTATCTCGCACGCACGTCGAAGAAAGGCCGGCAGCCCGCGCCGCAACCGGAGTGACCATGAGCCGAGACCAGAGCCGTGGCACCGTGATGGTGGTGGGCGGCGGGATCACCGGAATCACCGCCGCCATCGAGGCATCGGAGGCCGGTTGCGACGTCGTCCTGGTTGAGCGCAGCGCCTATCTCGGTGGACGAGTGGCGCGAATGCATCAGTACTTTCCCAAGCTCTGTCCACCGTTGTGCGGTCTCGAAATCAACCTGCGGCGAATTCGCACCAGCACGCGCATCCGGTGCCTTACCCTGTCTGAAGTGGCAGAGGTGCAGGCGCAAGAGGGGCGCCACCGAGTAACGGTGGAGCAGCGGCCCCGGTTCGTGAATGAACGGTGTACCGCCTGCGGAGCCTGCGTTGCGGTTTGCCCGGAATCGCGCCCCGACGCATTCAACTACGGCATGGGATCGACCCGCGCCATATACCTTCCCAGCGACTTGGCCTGGCCCTTTCGATACACGATTGATCCTGCAACATGTCCCGGCGAGCAGTGCGGCAAGTGCGTGGCGGCTTGCTCTTACGACGCGATCAACCTGCGGATGACCCCCCTGCGCCTCGAGTATGAGGTTCAGGCTCTCATTTGGGCCACGGGATGGGATCCCTTCGACGCCAGCGTGGTAGAGGGGTTGGGCGTCTTCCCCAACATGGTCTCCAACGTACAGATGGAACGGCTGGCGGCGCCATCCGGACCCACCAAAGGCCGGATCGTCCGCCCTTCGGATGGCAAGGAGATCGAAAGCGTGGCCTTCGTCCAGTGCGCCGGGTCACGCGATGACAACCACCTCAAACACTGCTCCAGCGTCTGTTGCATGGCGTCGCTCAAGCAAGCCAGATATGTGCGTGCCCAATACCCGAACGCCCACATCTATGTCTACTACATCGATATCCGCTCCCCTGGCAGGCAGGAGCTGTTTCTTGCCGAATCCGAGAAGGACGACAAGCTCCATCTCATCAAAGGCAAGGTGGCAAAGGTAACCGAGGAAGGAGCGTCGGGCGACCTTGTGGTGGAGGCTGAGGACGTGCTGGCCGAGAGCCGCATTCGTCAAAAAGTAAGTCTGGTGGTGCTGGCGACGGGCATGGTCCCGGCGCTGGGGCCGGCGCTTGGGAAAGACCCGGCTTCGCCGCCTCTAGCGCTGAGTCGCGATCCCCATGGTTTCTTGTCGGGTACCCAGCCGCTGCCAGGTCATTTTGCCGCGGGGTGTGCCCGGCGTCCGATGGACGTCGCATCTTGTGTGCGCGATGCGTCCAGCGCCGCGCTCAAAGCCCTCCAGAATTGCGTGAGTTCTCATCGTGGCTGACAAGCAGAAAAACATCGCGGTCTTCATCTGTCGCGGATGCGACATCGGGTCTTCGCTCGACATGGAGGCTGTCGAGAAGGTTGCCACCGAGGAGCCCCGCGTGGGTCTTTGCCGCTCTCATTCGTTTCTTTGTGGCGAGGAGGGGGTTGCGCAGATCAAGGAGGGAATCCAATTCGGTGTTGCATCGGTCGTCATCGCGGGTTGTTCAGGGCGTTTTCACTCCCAGACCTTTTCCTTCGATTCTTGCTTCGTGGAAAGGGTGGACTTGCGTGAACTGGTGGTTTGGAGCCACGAACCCCACAACGAAGACACGCAGATGCTCGCCGAGGACAACCTGCGCATGGGAATCGCGCGGGCGCTCAAGGCCGAGATTCAGGAGCCAGCCAAGATCGTTGCCGACCGGACCATCCTTGTTGTTGGAGGGGGGCCCAGCGGGATGGCCGCCGCCAGAGAGGCCAGCCGCGCCGGGTATGGGGTGGTGCTGGTCGAGAAACAAGCCGAGCTCGGGGGATGGCTTCGCTCCTTCAAGAGACAGTTCCCCAAGAGCGCGCCGTATAGGGACCTGGAGGCCATCGATCTCGACGACTGGATTCTCCAGTTGGAGAGCGACCCCCGGATCCAGATCCACCGATCGGCGGCGATCAAGAGCATTAGTGGCCAGCCCGGTCAGTTCGATGTGGAGTTGGATATCAACGGCTCGACGGTTCGTACCAAGGCCGGAGCTATCGTTCAGGCCACCGGATGGAAGCCGTATGACGCCTCGCGCTTGGGTCATCTTGGCTATGGCCGGAGTCCCGACGTGATCACCAATGTTGAGATGGAACGTGTGGTGGCCACGGGTCGCATCTGCTGTCCATCCGACGGCCGGCCAGCCAAGCGAATTGCATTCGTGCAGTGCGCCGGCTCACGCGACCAGGCCCATCTTCCCTACTGCTCTGCGGTGTGCTGCCGAGTATCCCTGAAACAGGCACTGTGGGCCCGCGAGCTGGATCCCGAGGTTGAAGCCTACATCTTCTACAAGGACATCCGCACGCCGGGGCAGTACGAGGATTTCTATCGACGCGCGCAAGAGGACCCCGGGATATCCATGACCAAGGGGGATGTGATCTCGGTCACGACGGTTGAGGCCGGCGGCGCGCAGGGGCTCCAAGTGAACGTCGAGAACACTCTCCTTGGACCCTCAATCCAAGTTGAGGCCGACCTCGTGGTGCTGGCGACGGGAATGGTGCCGGTGGCCGCCGATGGCGAAGCGATTCGCAAGGTCCGCGATGCCAAGGCCATCATCGACAAGGGGCAACCGGGGCCCCAACTGGACGGGGCCCGCCAGCTGGTTGCAGACCATGGGCACCACGAGGGCACGGACCTGCTGCACTTGAGCTATCGGCAGGGTCCCGACCTTCCGATTTTATCCAGCGGATTTCCCGATTCACACTTCATCTGTTTCCCTTACGAGACGCGGCGGACGGGTATCTATGCGGCGGGCTGTATGCGGGCGCCAAATGATATCGAGAGCTGCCTCGCGGACGCCGAGGGAGCGGTGCTCAAGGCGATCCAATGTGTGGAACTGGTCTCGCGGGGAGCCGCCCTGCACCCTCGATGGGGCGATCTCTCCTTTCCCGACTTTCACATGCAGCGCTGCACGCTGTGCAAACGCTGCACGGAAGAGTGTCCCTTTGGCAGCCTCGACGAGGATGACAAAGGCACTCCGCTTCCGAATCCGGGGCGCTGTCGTCGCTGCGGCATCTGTCTGGGCGCTTGCCCGGAGCGCATCATTTCATTTGGGGATTATTCGATCGACATCGTCTCCTCCATGATCAAGGCGGTGAACATTCCCGACGAATTCGAGGAGAAGCCGCGGCTTTTGATTCTGGCGTGCGAAAACGACGCGTTGCCCGCCCTGGAGGCCGCCGGTATCGCTCGTCTTCGCTATAGTCCTTTTGTTCGCGTGATTCCGGTGCGGTGTTTGGGGGCCGTCAATGTCATCTGGACTGCCGATGCGCTGGCTCGCGGATTCGACGGCATCATGCTGCTGGGATGCAAGTCGGGCGACGATTATCAGTGCCACTTCATCCGAGGCAGCGAGTTGATGGGTACCCGCGGTGAAAACGTCCGCCAGAAGCTGCTTCAACTGGCGTTGGAGGAAGAGCGCGTGCGCATCGAACAGATCTCTCTTTCCGACTACCACCGGTTGCCCGCTCTCATTGACGAATTTGTGGCGGAGATCGAGAGCATTGGTCTCAATCCGTTCAAGGGCTGACAGAAGATGACGACGACGCCCGCTCCCGCTTGCATACTGCCGGATCGAAAGTTCCGCAATCGCCTCATTGCGAGCGGAGGCGAAGACCTCAAGAAGTGTTTCCAATGCGCCACCTGCTCGGTGGTTTGCGAACTCTCCGACACCCAGAAGCCCTTTCCGCGAAAAGAGATGATTTGGGCGCAATGGGGCCTGAAAGACCGACTGGTGGCAGATCCGGACGTCTGGCTTTGCCATCAGTGCGACGACTGCTCCTTGCGTTGCCCGCGTGGTGCGCGGCCAGGGGATGTAATGGCGGCGATTCGGCGGGAAGCTATCCTCCATTACGGCGCCCCGCGATGGCTGGGCAATTGGGTGAACGAGCCTCGCTTTCTGCCGCTCCTCCTGCTCTTGCCGTGCCTGTTGCTCGGTTTGGCGGCGTGGGTACGCGGGCCATTGGAGAAGCATTTCGGCGCTTCCGACATCCCGAGTCGCATCATTATTTCGTACTGGAGCCAACTGCCGCAGCGGCTTCTGATCGTTTTTTTCGCCCCCTTCGTGCTCCTGGATGGGGTGGTGCTGGCTTGGGGAGTCGTGCGCTTTTGGCGCGACCTGAAGGCGGGCGACCGCAAGGCGGGACCTACGGGCCGAGGGCAATCGCTGATGGCGAGCTTTCGATCGGCGTCGCGCCGCATCATCCTTCATCAAGACTTCGCTCGGTGCACGGCTGAACGGCCCCGGATGGACTCCCACAGGCTCGTTCTTTTTGGCTTTGTGGGCTTGCTCGCGGTGGACCTCTGGGTACTGACCGCTCGATTCAACCCGCTGCTAAGGGATGTTTTCGTATACCCCCTCAACTTCTGGAGCCCATGGAAGATTCTAGCCAATTTGGCGGGTGGCGCCTTCCTGATCGGGTGCGCCCGCATGGTTCGCGACCGAATGCCTCGCACGGGCCGCACGGGCACTTGGTTCGATTGGATGTTTCTTGGCTTGGCGGTGGCCGCGGCACTCACGGGATTCGGATGCGAGCTTCTTCACTACGCGCGTGTGGATCCGCTCAGGTATGCGCTGTACGTCATCCACCTGGCCATTGTGTTCGCGCTGCTTGTGCTGCTGCCGTACTCCAAGTTCGCCCACATGATCTACCGCGCCACGGCGATGGTGTATGCAGCGCATACGGGTCGACAGCCGCTGGGAGGCCTTCATGAAGCCGACTAGACCTCCGGCATGGCTTTTTCCAACAATCGCAGGTGTCATCATTCTGTCCCCGTTCGCGTACAGCGCGGGGCGTTTCGCGTGGCTCTCCATGTCTCCCCCCCAACCCTTCTTGCAGGCTCCCTCCTCCCCCTCCCAGCCCTGCGTTCGAGACCCCGGCTGGATGCGACAGAACCACAGGGTCTTCCTTTACGAACTCAGGGACAGAACGGTGCGGGATGGGGTCCGGAGCGAGGTTACTTTGAGCAGTTGCAGCCAGTGCCACAAGGACAAGACCCGGTTCTGCGACAAGTGCCACCATGCCGCGAACCTGCATCCTGATTGTTTCGATTGCCATTCCTATTCGAAATCCAGTCAGTCGGTGGTTCTCTTGAATGGCGGGCCATGACTTGTTCGCGAAGGGCCTTGAGGGTGGTCCCGAATTCTGTTAGCCCTGATTTCTCACCACGAATGGTGAGGGAATTGGTCCATTGCGCCATTGCTCCATTGAGTCATTGAAGAAGAGAATGGCAGCCTTCAATGGCTCAATGAGCCAATGACTCAATGGATCAATTCCTTGACTCCATTTGTGGTGAGAAATCCAGGTTAGAGGTTGGGCGACGGTTCTCCGGCCCGGCTAGGCCGGGAGCCCGCAATGCCTCCTTCTGCCTCTGTCGTGCTGCTCGCTCTAGTTTATCTACTGGCGACGACATGCCGCCGACTCCGTCAAGGCGTCAGCTCGAACACCGTTCCGCCGCCATCACCGCCGCTCTGGGCGGCGCCGTAAAGGTTGCCAGACGCGTCCAGGATCAAACCAGCGATAGGGAGCCCCCCGTCCGATCCTCCAGTAAAGCTGTGGAGCACTGTCTCGGTGCCACTGGTATCCAGCTTGAACAGGGTTCCGTTGCTGGATGCCCCGCCGTATTCGGTGGTGCCGTACAGATTGCCCTTCGTGTCCCGGAGCAAACCCGCGTAAGGGTACTTTCCGTCCGATCCTCCGGTGAAGCTGTAAAGTACGGTCTCCTTGCCGGTCTTATCTACCTTGAACACCGTTCCGGCGCCGGAAGCGCCGCCGAAGAAAGTAGTGCCGTACAGGTTGCCCTTAGTGTCCCGGACCAAACCTGCGTAGGGATATGCCCCGTCGGGCGACTCGGTGAAGCTGTAAAGCACGGTTTCTTTGCCAGTCTTACCGAGCTTGAACACCGTCCCGCAGCCGTAGCCGTTGTTGCATTTCAGATCGCCGCCATAGGTTGTTGTGCCGTACAGGTTACCCGCCGAGTCCCGGATCAAACCTGCGAAGGGATTTCCCCCGTCGTCCCCCCCGGTGAAACTGTATAGCACGGTCTCCTTGCCATGCTTAGCCACCTTGAATACCACTCCGGCGTCGGAAGCGCCACCATCAGGGGTGGTGCCGTATAGGTTATCGGCCGAGTCCTGGACCAAACCGGCGCTGGTATATTTCCCGTCGGGGCTCCCAGTGAAGCTGTGGAGCACGGTCTCCTTGCCGGCCTTGTTCAGTTCGAAGGCCACTCCGCACCCGAGCGTACAATTGCTGGAGCCGCCGTACTCGGTGGTGCCGTACAGGTCGCCGGCCGCGTCCCGGACCAAGCCCGCTTCGGGATATCCCCCGTCTGACCCCCCAGTGAAGGCATGCAGCACGGCCTCCTTGCCGCTCTTATCCAGCGTGAACACCGTGCCGACGCCGGAAGTACCGCCCACTAAAGTAGTGCCGCACAGGTTGCCCTTCGCGTCCCGGACCAAAGTTGCGGTGGGCTCTCCCCCGTCCGACCCGCCCGTAAACGAATAGAGTACGGTGAAAGTCTGGGCTTGCGCCGATCGGGTCGAGACGACCGTCGGCACAAGCACAATCGCCATCGCCAGCGCGATACTGACCGCGCGCAGGCGCGTTCCCAAAGGTTGCAGTCTCTTCGTCATGTCATCCTCCTTCTCTCCGTGGAAATTCGGTCGGTAGTGTTGTAGCCCATCAGCGGAGCCATACCTATTATGCCATCTGCCACACGGGCTTGGAGGGGCCGTGCGAGCACACGAGTTTGACCGCTGGCGGCAATTGGCATCGTGCAAAACGAAGAGCCGCGGTGTTTCGATCGTGAATCGGCAAGGGCGAAAGCAGGTAGCGCCGACCTGACTTGTAGCTCCCGCCTTCGCTGAAGGCACAACCCCCCCGAGGGCGTGCCCTTCAAGACGAGGTCGCGCTACCTTGCTCTTGGCCTACTCGTCCTCTCTACTGCCTACTGCCTTCTGCCTTCTGCTCTTAAGGGGTCACCTCGAACACCACTCCGTAGCCGGAGGCGCCGCCGAGGTAGGTAGTGCCGTATAGGTTGCCCTTGGCGTCCCGCAGCAAACCTGCGAACGGAGATTCCCCGTCCGAGTAGTCAAAGCTGTGCAGCACCGTCTCCTTGCCCGTCTTACCCACCATGAACACCGTTCCGTAGCCGGAAGCGCCGCCGACGTCCGTGGTGCCGTAAAGGTTGCCGCTCGCGTCCCGCACCACGCCTGCGTACGGCCATCCCCCGTCACCGCCGGTCCCGGTGAAGCTGTAAAGCACGCTCTCCTTACCGGCCGGAGTCAGCTTGTAGACCGTCCCGTAGCCGGAAGCGCCGCCTCCCTCTGTGGTGCCGTACAGGTTGCCCTTCGAGTCCCGGACTAAATATCCGTAGAACGGATAACCCCCGTCGGCCCCCCCGCTGAAGTTCCACAGCACCGTTTCCGTGCCGGTGTCATCCACCATGAACACCGTTCCGGCGCTGTAAGTGCCGCCACCAGCGGTGTAACCGTATAGGTTGCCCTTCGAGTCCCGCACCAAACCTGCGAAGGGATATGCCCCGTCCGAGCCGCCAAAGCCGTGCAGCACCGTCTCCTTGCCGGTCTTACCCACCTTGAACACCGTTCCGTAGCCGGAAGCGCCGGCCCACTCGTTAGTGCCGTACAGGTTGCCCTTATTGTCGCGCAGCAAACCTGCATTGGGATACTCGCCGTCCCCTCCGCTCCCGGTGAAGCTGTAAAGCACGGTCTCCTTGCCGGTCTTAGGCGCCACCTTGAACACCGTTCCGTAAGAGGAAGTGCCGCCGCTATCGGTGGTGCCGTAAAGCAGGCCGGAAGGGTCCTGGATCAAACCTGCGAAGGGATATCCCCCGTCCGCGCCCCCAGTGAAGCTGTAAAGCACTGTCTCCTTTCCGGTCTTATCCACCTTGAACACCGTTCCGACGCCGGAAGGGCCCCCCGCCGAGGTAGTGCCGTAAAGGTTGCCCTTCGCGTCTTGGATCAAATTGGCGTACGGGTATCCCCCGTCCGCCCCGCCCGTAAAATTATAGAGCACTTTGAAAGTCTGGGCTCGCGCCGCGACCGCTGGCACAAGCACAACCGCCAGCCCGAACGCGATCCTTGCTGCACGCAGGCGCGTTCCCAAAGATTGCACCGTCTTCGTCATGTGATCCTCCTTCTTTCCATCAAGATTCCGACGCTAGTTGTATAGCCCATCAAGGGAGTAACCCCTACCATCTGCCACGCGGCCCGGGAGGGGCCTTGCGAACGCGCGAATTTGACCGCGGGCGGCAATTGGCGTCGTGCAAAGAGAAGAGCCGCGAAACCTCAAAGGGGGAAGTTCCCGCTATCCATGCTCTCGCATACCGTCGCCAGCCGGAGGCTATCAGCAGAGGCGAGTTTCCAATTTCCAGTTTCGAATTTCGAACTTCGTCAAGGGGTCAGCTCGAACACCACTCCGCAGTTGCACTCGCTGGAGCCGCCCCAAACGGTAGTGCCGTACAGGTTGCCTTTCGCGTCCCGCAGCAAACCTGCGTAGGGCCCTGACCCGTCGGGCCAGTGAGTGAAGCTGTGCAGCACGGTTTCCTTGCCGTTCTTAGCCACCTTGAACACCGTTCCGATGCCGTAAGTGCCGCCGTAGATGGTTGTGCCGTAAAGATTGCCCTTCGCGTCCAGGACCAAGCCGGCACAAGGCAATGCGCCGTCCGGGCCGTCGATCCCTCCGGCAAAGCTGTAGAGCACGCTCTCCTTACCGGTCTCAGTCACCTTAAACACGGTCCCATAACCGCGAGCGCCGCCGTAATAGGTTGTGCCGTACAGGTTGCCCGCCGCGTCGCGCACCAAACCTGCGTAGGGATATGCCCCGTCCGACCCGGTAAAGCTGTGCAGCACCGTCTCCTTCCCGTTCTCAGCCACCTTGAAGACCGTTCCGTAGCCGTAACCGCCGCCGCCGTAAGTAGTGCCGTACAGGTTCCCCTTCGCGTCCCGGACCAAACCTGAGTAGGGAACTGACCCGTCGGGCGACCCAGCGAAGGTGTGCAGCGCGGTCACCGTGCCGGTCGTACGCAGCTCGAAGACAGCACCGCAGCCGGCGTCACCACAGTTGTAATCGCCGCCGTTAGCCGTGGTGCCATGAAGGTTGCCCTGTGCGTCCCGGACCAAATCGTCCCACGGCCATCCCCCCTCCGCCTCCCCGGTGAAGTCGTAGAGCACCGTCTCCCCGCCGGTCGGAGCCACCTTGAACACCGTTCCCCAGCCCTCAGTGCCGCCTTTGTAAGTGGTACCATACAGGTTGCCAGCCGCGTCCCGCACAAAACCTGCCATGGGATATCTCCCGTCGGGCGAGCCAGTGAAGCTGTAGAGGACCGTCTCCTTGCCGGTCTTGTCTAGCTTGAAGACGGTTCCGTAGTCGTTACCGCCGGCCGAGCCAGTTCCGTAAAGGTTGCCCTGCGCGTCGCGGATCAAACCGCCGTACGGAGATCCCCCGCCGGGGCCCGGCGTGAAAGTATAGAGCACCTTGTAACTCTGGGCTTGCGCCCGCGTCGCGATAGCCGCCGGCACAAGCACAATCGCGAACGCCAGCGCGATACTGACTGCGCGCAGGCGCGTTCCCAAAGGTCGCGCTATTTTCGTCATGTGATCCTCCTTCTTCCCGTGAAGATGCGGTCGTTAGTGTTGTAGCCCATCAATGGAGCCAAGCCTAACATCTGCCACACGGGCTGGGAGGAACGTCGCGAGCACGCGCAGGGGGAACATCGGGCGAGGGTCGTCGCTGGTCCTTCGGGGCTGCATGGCAAGCGTCGCCTCCTCAGGGCGTATGCTGGGACGCTCAAAAACGTATCTCTTCGTCCTGGTGATTGTCAGTGATCCCGGTCACGGTTGTCTGTGACGCAGTTCACGATTCTGACGGTGAAGGAGTCCAGCACGGCGCAATCCTCGCCGTCTTGCGGCCGCTCTCTCGGTTTAATGCCGTGAATCGAAGGTGTACTTGGTCCGGCCCTTCTCCTGGTGGCGCTCGATCGCCAGCTCAATGAGCCGGTCGATGAGCTGCGGATAAGGCAGGCCCGAGGCTTCCCAGAGCTTGGGATACATGCTGATGGGCGTAAAGCCGGGGATGGTATTGATCTCGTTGACGAAGATGGCGCCCGTCTTGCGGTCGAGAAGCAAGTCCACACGGGCCATGCCGGCGCAGTCGACGGCTTTGAAGGCCTGGATGGAAAGCTGCTGTACGCGCCGCGTCTGGCGGGGCCGGATTTTGGCGGGGATGATCAACTCCGACCCTTCCTTGAGGTACTTCGCTTCGTAATCGTAGAACTCGTTCACGGGGATGACTTCTCCCGGAACCGAGGCCTGGGGGTAGTCATTGCCCAGAACCGAGCACTCGATCTCCCTCGCGTCCACGGCTTTTTCGACGACGATCTTGCGGTCGTACTCGGCGGCGAGGTCGAGCGCCGACGCGAGCTCCTTGGCCTTGTGCACCTTCGAGATTCCGACTGACGAACCGAGATTGGCAGGCTTGACGAAGAGCGGGCAGCGGAATTTCGCTTCGATGAGGGCCAGCACCGGGTCCGGATTGTGCTTCCACTCGCTGCGCAGCACGGTGATCCACTTGACCACCGGAATGCGGGCATCGCGGAACAGGCGCTTCATCAGGTCTTTGTCCATGCCGGCGGCGGAGCCGAGCACGCCCGCGCCGACATAGGGAAGGTCCGCGAGTTCCAGCAGGCCTTGCACGGTGCCGTCTTCGCCGAACGTCCCGTGCAGCAGCGGAAAAATCACGTCGATTTCCGGCGGGCGTCCGCTCTTAGCGCCTCGGCGCGAAAGCTGGCGGGAGGAGTCTGAATGGAGAGGAATGAATTTCGGCCCTGTCGGGTCCACAGACGCGGTGACGGGCTTGCCGTTCTCGAGCACCCCGGGCAGCAGCTTGTCCGCGCTCGAGCCCAGCAGCCAGCGGCCTTCGCGCGTGATCCCGATGGGAATCACCTCGTACTTCTCCGGGTCGAGCGCCTTCATCACCGAAGCCGCCGAGGTGAGCGAGACTTCGTGCTCCCCGGAACGGCCGCCAAAGAGGATTCCCAGGCGTATTTTTCCGCTCACAGGATTTTCTTTCCCAGCGCCGAGGTAATCAGGCCGACCGCCAACGCGGCGGTACGGTTGTGCGCGTCAAGGATCGGATTCACTTCCACGACCTCGAGAGACAGCATCCGGCCGCTGTCGGCAATAATCTCCATCGCCAGGTGCGCCTCGCGGAAAGTGATGCCGCCCGCGACGGGCGTGCCCACGCCGGGCGCCTCATCGGGATCGACCACATCCATATCGAAAGAGACTACGAAGCCGGCGGTGGAGCGCGCGGCCAGCTCGATGCTGCGCTCCATGACGGATCGCATCCCCTGCTCGTCGATGTCGCGCATGGTGAAGACGTGGAGGCCGGCTTCCTTCACGAGGCGGCGCTCGCGGGCGTCGAGGTCGCGGGCACCGACCAACACACAATCCTTCGCCCGGAGCTTCGGAGCATAGCCAAATATTTGGGTGAGGGGGTCGGGCCCATAGCCCAGCAGCGCCGCGAACGGCATTCCGTGAACGTTGCCGCTGGGACTGGTCTCAGGCGTATTCATGTCAGCGTGGGCATCAATCCAGAGGCAGCCGATGCTCCCCTTGCGGTCATGATGATACTTGGAGACTCCCGACAGCGTGCCAATCGAAATGGAGTGATCGCCCCCAAGCGACACGGGAAACAAGCCGTCTTCGAGCGTCTGCGCGACGCGATGAGCCACCTCCTGGGATACCTCGGCAATTTCGTGCAAGTATTTCGCGTGCCGGTCTCCGAAGGGCTGCTCCTCCGGGATCTTCACGTGGAGGTTGCCGGAATCTTCTACCCGGTGTCCGATGGCTTTGAGGGCGGCGTTCAGACCCGCCGCGCGCACGGCCGAGGGCCCCATGTCCACACCGCGGCGCTCCTGGCCCAGGTCCAGCGGCACACCCTGGATTCGAATTCTCATCGAGCACTCCCAAGAATCGTTGGAGACGGCTCAGCGCTCTTGAGGTTGGAAACTAGAAACTCGAAACTTGAAATTGGAAACTCGAAATTCGAAATTCGAAAACTCAAGAAAACTGTCAGCTAGCTATCACCTTTTCACCGGCCTGATCTGCGCGGGTGCCAACGTCAGACCGAACGCGGAAGACCCGGTCTAACGAGTTAAATTTCCAGTTTCGAATTTCCAGTTTCGAGTTTCGCCCTCAGAAGCGGCCGCGAAAATCGAAAAGTTCGCTGAGTGGCAGCGCCCAACCTGGAAACAGGTTCGAGGTCAGCACGTCGTCGCCCGCCAGGATGCTATCAACCAGGTACTTGTTCCCGTGCAGCTTCAGAAGTTCCACCGTCCTCGCGTTGGCGTCAAGAAACCAGACCTCAGGGACTCCTGCTTCGGCGTAGAGCCGGAGCTTCGTGGCGCGATCGTGCGCCGCGGTGGAGGGCGAGAGAATCTCGACCACCAAGTCCGGCGCGCCGGCGATAAAGTCCTCCTGGATGATTCCGATGCGCGCATTGGACACAAAGATCAGGTCAGGCTGCAGCGCGGTGTCGTCGCTGAGGCGAACATCAAGCGGAGCAGCCAAGACCTCGCCGAGCCCGTTCTTTAGGACGAACGGTCCCAGGCTCAGGTCGAGATTGTGCGAAATCCACTGGTGTTTCGTCGTCGGAGACGGACTCAAATGCACCTCCCCCCGAATCAGCTCGTAACGCTTGCCGTCGTCGGGAAGTTCGCGGAACTGCTCGTAAGTAAGTAACGGGATAGCCTCGGTTCTCATAAACGTCATTATACACCGGGCCGAAAACCGGGCGCGCCGCACGACGGGGACTTGCCGGGAAGCCGGCGCGATTTCACGATTGACAAATGCCCTTGACTGCCGATAGTGTAACGCGCTCTGGTATGAAAGTCCTGGTAATCGGTTCAGGCGGGCGCGAGCACGCACTGACTTGGAAACTTCGCGAGAGCCACCTCACCGAGGAGATTTACTGCGCGCCGGGCAATGCCGGCGTGACGCAGGAAGCCGAGTGCCTGCCGGTGGACCTGTCACGTCCACAGGAGATTCTGGAGCTGGCGCTGCGGCTCAAGGTAGACCTCACCGTGGTAGGCCCGGAGGCGCCCCTCGTCGCCGGTGTCGTGGACGAGTTCGAGAGGGCAAGCCTCGCCATTGTAGGGCCTACGCGCGCCGCGGCGCAGCTTGAAGGCAGCAAGATCTTCTCCAAGCAATTCATGCAGCGGCATCGTATCCCCACTGCCAAGTTCGTGATCGCCTCGGACTTCGAGGGGGCGATCAAGGCGGCCACAGGGTTCTTGCTTCCCGTCGTCATCAAAGCAGACGGCCTCGCGGCGGGCAAAGGCGTCGTCGTCGCCCACACTCAGGAAGAAGTCGAAAAGACGCTGGATGGCTTCATGCGCCAGAAGATGCTCGGCGCTGCCGGGGAACGAGTGGTCATCGAGGAATGCCTGAGAGGGGAAGAGTTGTCCTTCATCATTCTCACCGACGGGAGGGGCATCCTGCCGCTCGCGCCCACCCAGGATCACAAGGCGGTCTTCGACGACGATCAGGGTCCTAACACCGGTGGCATGGGCGCTTACAGCGACGACTCCATCCTCGAAGAGCAATTGAGCGACACGATCTTCCGGCGCATCGTGGCGCCGACCCTGGCCGGCATGGCCGCGGAAGGCATCCCCTACCACGGGTTCCTCTACTGCGGGCTGATGCTGACCGAGGAAGGCCCCAAGGTCCTCGAATACAACGTTCGCCTGGGTGATCCGGAGACGCAGCCCATCATGATGCGGCTGCGCTCCGACTTGCTGGACCTTCTGCTCGCTTGTGGCGAGGGGCAGCTTGGAGCCCTCGAAGCACACTGGAGCCCGAACCCGGCGGTCTGCGTTGTGTTGACCTCAGGAGGCTATCCCGGACAGTACGAGGTGGGCAAAGTCATCACCGGCTTCGACGCCGCAGAGGCGCTGGGCGGCGTGAAGATCTTTCACTCCGGTACCAGGATGAGGGACTCTCGACTGACCACGGCGGGTGGCCGCGTGCTCGGGATCACTGCCATGGCAGAGGATTTGCCGGCGGCCATCCAACGTGCCTACGCCGCCGTCGGCAAGATTCAGTTTGAAGGGATGCATTACCGGCGCGACATTGGAGCCAAGGGACTCGAGCGCCGGCCGCCTCGCCTCGGGGGCCCCCGGCCCAAGCGCCGGGATCATCAGCTTCCGGGCCCAGCGGGCCCAGTTGTCCCCCCGGAAGCCTAACTTGGTTGCACTTCGCGGTGGTGTCTCCTAACCCAGATTTCTCACCACGAAGGGAGTCAGGAATTGATCCATTGCGCCATTGATCCATTGAGTCATTGAAGAAGAGAATGGCAGTCTTCAATGGCTCAATGAACCGATGACTCAATGG
>Ga0326728_10013412_pt1 | contig 17803 bp, 16 predicted proteins | sample MB3enrmetagenome_FD_207602 | JGI IMG/M metagenome (GOLD analysis project Ga0326728, IMG submission 207602) | Lab enriched peat soil microbial communities from McLean, Ithaca, NY, United States - MB31MN | ecosystem: Environmental > Terrestrial > Soil > Wetlands > Peat | place: USA: New York... | reverse complement strand
TCTGAGCGTCTCCCTGTTCGAGAAAACTCCGTTGATTCAGGTGTTTACGCAAACCGCTCTGAAACCCGAGGCACCCGATGGCGCTAAGCAATTGCAAATGTTCACCTTTTAACCGGACACTACTGGTTGCGGACGACTTGTCAGCCGTGATGGGTGGCGGAGGAGAAGTGCGGCGCAGGGTGTCGCGCAGACTGTTCACGGCTGCCTGGGCGTGATGGACCCGCTGGTGGATGGCCTGGGCGTTGTCGCGGTCCTCCTCCGGCGAGAGAGGGAGCGCCGGCAACAAGCTCCCAATAGTTAAAGATGGCCGTAGATCGGGGTGTGTCGGCTGCACTTGCAAACCATGGGGGTGTAGAGGAATCTAATAGGCTCGCGGTATCGCTCCCCGCAGCCAGAGTTTCAGAGGTTAACTAACGAGCGAGGAATCTATGGGATATCGGACAGCAAAGGAAGACTACGCAGCGAAGCTCACTACGCCGGCCAAGGCAGTCGAAGGCATAGCGGACGGAAGCATACTTTGCCTGGCGCTGGCGGTGGGCATGCCCGGAGGGCTGGCCAGAGCCGTTGCCGACCGCATTCTTGCGGGCAACCTGAGGGATTTGAATTTGTATTACCAGCATTCCATGAAGTACAGCGAAGAAACGCTGATCCGGCCGGAAGTATTGTCCAAAGTGGATGCGCGCGTCTTTTTCATGGGCGACCCGGACCGCAAAATGGTCCAAATCGGACTCAAGGAAGGAAGAAAGTACCTGAGTTACGTTCCGGTGAACTTTTCACAGATACCCCGCGCGCTCACGGAGCACATCCGGGTGAATACTTTTCTGGTGACCGTATCGCCGATGGATGCTTCGGGCCACTTCAGCCTGGGCACGAATAATGACTATGCCTCGACGGTGCTGCGGCACTGCGATCGCGTGGTCGTGGAAGTGAACCGCAACATGCCGCGGGTGTTCGGCGATTCGCTGGTGCACGTATCGGAAGTGCACGCGATCGTGGAAAACCACGCGCCGCTGGTGCAGGTGCCGTACAAAGATCCGGACGAAGATTCGATGAAGATCGGGAAGTGCATCGCCGAGCAGATCCCGGACGGCGCGACGCTGCAACTGGGTATCGGGAACCTGCCCAATGCCGTGGCGCAGCTCCTGGGGAATCGCAATGACCTGGGAATCCACTCCGAGCTTTTTAGCCACGCGTTAATGCGGCTGGTAAAAAGCGGCGTGGCCAACGGCAGGAAGAAGACGTTGCACCCGCGGAAACATGTGTTCACGTTCTCGATTGGAGACGATGAGCTCTATCAGTTCATCAACGACAATCCCTCGATGGAGAGCTACGCCTCCTCCTACGTGAACAACATCGACATCATCGCGCAACACGACAACATGATGAGCGTGAACACCGCGGTTGAGGTGGATCTCTACGGCCAGGTAAACGGGGAATTCATCAACGGTCATCAATACAGCGGCTCGGGCGGACAATTCGACTTCGTGAAGGGCGCGGCCTTCGCAAAGGGCGGAAAGTCCTTCATCGGATTGAAGGCGGCGGCGAAGAACGGAACGATTTCGTGCATCGTGCCCCACGTGCAAATGGCGACGGATACCCGCATGGACGTCGAGCATATCGTGACGGAGTATGGTTGCGTGAACCTGCGCGGAAGGTCGACGCGGGAACGCGCACTGGCGCTGATCAGCATCGCGCATCCGAACTTCCGGGACGAGCTGACCAAGCATGCCAAATCGATCAACCTGATCTGATCGGCTCAATTGCTATGGTTTGACAAGCGGCGGCGCGGAAACGGCTGGGGCTTGTAAAGCTGTCCGCGGCGGGTGGAGTGTAGATTTTCAGGATTTGGCCGACAAGCGTAGCCAAACACGACGGAAGAGACCGGGAAGTGACGAATGGGAAGGCGCTGCCTGCGCAGACACGGCTGGTGCGAGGGCCACTGGAGCGAACGAGTTGACATTCGCCGTCAGGCCGCTCCCGGCGATTCGGCGCACTTCCTCTCCGCTGCCAAACATGATGCGGGCCAAACTAAGATTCGACATGACAGCCTCCGAACGCTTCAGCCAGCACATCTTGCATCTGTCGATTTTGCGCCGCAGTGCATCAAAAGAAAGCCGGAAAAGCAGAGAAGCGCCCAGAAGGTAACTGGTCCAGGGAGCAGGTTTGCTAGAATGCAAAACGAGGAGGAGGAGGAACAAGCATGGCCGAACAGAACTTTGCGAATCATCCTAAGATAGTGCCGTTGTTTCATTACTTTGTGATTCCGGCACTGACATTGAATTTTGGCTGGTCCATCTATCGCTTGGTACACTTGCGTCAGTGGGCGGATGGAGTCATTGGCGTGCTGACCGCAGCGGCGCTGCTGTTGCTGGCCTTTTATGCACGCATGTTTGCGCTGACGGTGCAGGACCGCGTGATCCGGCTGGAAGAGCGGCTGCGATTTGAGCGGTTATTACCGGACGACTTGAAGGCGCGCATACCGGAATTCACGGTCGCCCAATTGGTGGCCTTGCGGTTTGCAAGCGACGCGGAGCTCCCGGCACTGGCGCGTAAAGTCCTGAGCGACAATCTGACGGACCGTAAAGCCATCAAGCAATTGGTGCAGAACTGGCGCGCCGACCACCTGCGCGCGTAGTTGAAGCGATCACAGGATGCTGCGGACGATGCCGCCCTCGGCGCGCACTGCAGCACCATTGATGACGGCGCCTTGCGCGCTAGCCACGAAGGCGACGACAGCCGCGACCTCCTCCGGCGTTTCAAAGCGCTTGAGAAGCGACGATGGCCGGACCGTCGCGAAAAATTGCCTCTCAATCTCCGCGACAGAGACACCCTGACGGCGCGCTACACCCTGGACAAATGAGATTGCGCCTTCCGAACTTGTGGGCCCCGGCAATACGGAATTTACGGTGACACCCGTGCCGGCGACCGATTCGGCCAGCCCGCGCGCCAGCGCGACCTGGGCGGTTTTGGTCACGCCGTAGTGAATCATCTCCGCGGGAATTTGCTGCGCCGATTCGCTGGCAATAAAGATGACGCGGCCCCAGTTCTTGCGCAGCATCCCGGGAAGAAAATGGCGGGTCAGCCGGACACCGCTCAGGACGTTCACCGCAAAAAAACGGACCCAATCCGAATCCGGGATTTCCAGAAAGGGCTTGGTCTCGAAAATACCGAGATTGTTCACGAGAATGTCAGCTTCGGGAACCTGCTCGATGAATCGCGCAACGCCTTCGGAATTTCCCAGATCGGCGGCGATGCCGCGGACATCCGCGCTTTTGGTGCGTTGACGAATGGAATCAAGCGCGGCGGCAACACGCTCCTCGGTGCGGCCATTGATAATGACGCGCGCGCCTTCTTCGCCGAGTGCGGCAGCGATGGCAAGGCCGATTCCCGCGGTTGAGCCGGTCACCACGGCTTGCTTCCCCTGCAAACCCAATTTCATGATTCGTTTCCCCTTGTCTGAGAGTTAGGCGCCTTGAAGCACGTTTAGAGCGCGGCTTTTGCCTTTGCCAGAGTGCTGGAAAAGGCTTCGATTTCGGCAATTTCCTGCGGGCTGAGTCTCCACTCCCCGCCGCGCATCACGCCTTCGGCTTGTTTTGCGCTGCGCGAGCCAACAATGGCGCCGGTAATCACGGGATTGCGCAGCGTCCAGGCAATGGCCACTTCGCCGGGAGCCCGGCCGTGACGCGCGCCGATTTCCTTCAGTTTCTCCACCAATTCCAGGTTCTTGGAGAGTTTCGGCTCCTTGTACTCGGGGTTGCGGCTGCGAAAATCGTCGGGCGGAAGAGCGGCGGCGCGCTCGCGCGTCATGCCGCCGGTGAGCATCCCCGAAAACATGGGGGCGTAAACAATCACGCCGATGCCCCGCTGCGCGCAATACGGCAAAGTGGCTTCTTCGATCTGGCGGCGCAGAATGGAGTAAGGGGGCTGGAGAGAAGTGACCGGCGCGATGGCCTCCGCGCGCTTGATTTGCTCCGCGTCAAAGTTGGAGACGCCAATCCAGCGGACCTTGCCTTCCTTCCGCAGGGCTGCCAGTGTTTGCCAAGCTTCTTCCAAGCCGGGCCCGTTATCGGCCGGCGGCCAATGCATTTGGTACAAATCGATGGTGTCGGCTTGCAGGCGGCGGAGGCTGTCCTCGCACTCCTCGCGGATGGAACTGGCGGAATGGTTGGGGCTGATTTTGCCGCTGGCGTCCCAACGAAGAACACACTTGGTAAAAACATAGGGCCGTGGGCCGCGCCAGTCCTTCAGAGCACGGGCAACGACCTCCTCCGAATGGCCCAAGCCGTAAACGGCAGCGGTGTCGATCCAGTTGACGCCGAGTTCGAGAGCGCGGTGGATGGCTGCAATGGAATCGGAGTCTTCCTGCGGGCCCCAAGAGAATTCCCATCCCGCGCCGCCGATAGCCCATGCGCCAAAACCTGTTGGAGTGATGTAAAGATCAGAATTGCCAAGTTTGCGTGTTTGCATAATCCCTTCATACCGCAAGGATAGTCGCCCATGCAATCGAATACAGAGTAAAGGCACCGGGCGCACTGGTTGGATGAAGGGTGAGTGGCAAAGGTTAGGAACGGATCACTGAGCGACGAATGCCGCATCCAGGGAAACGGACTCCCCGTCGGGGTTAGTGAGAAGCAACTGCTGCGGACCCGCCGAAAGCACGGGAGTGGTAATCAGCAGCGTGTTCAAACCCTTGAATGTGACACTCGCGGACTTACCGCCGAGGGTGGCGTTCGTTGCGGACTGGAAACCGCTGCCGCGGATGGTGATGCTGGTGCCACCCGCCGCCGCTCCGGAAGAGGGTGAAAGGCTGCCGATACCCAGAGGCACATCGGCGAGTTGGATGACCGTCAGGCCGGACGTAGTGAGCGCGAAAAGATACACGCCACTCTCGTCAGTGGTCAGGAAACAGCCGTGAAGGCCATCGATATCCGTGGAAAGCATGGCGAAGGGCTCGGGGAGATAAATGCGCAGGCGGAGCCGGCCGCTGTGCGCATCGCGAATGTCAATGCCGCCTCGAATGCCCTGAGCTGGTGGAGCGCTGGGAGGAGGGCCATCCAAAAAAGGATCGAAGAGGAGCGCGCCCGAAGGATGCAACGCGACGCCGGGAACGGAGACACGGCCGGGAATGGTTTCGAGTTCGGCCGAAACAGGCGTGGAGAACAAATAAAGATCCGAGCCGCGGATTTCCGTGGCGCTGTTGGAGCGCATGGAGAACAGAGTTCCATCGGCGGACGTGGAGAGATCGGAAGCGGAGTCGTTTGCGGAGGAAACGGTGAAGGCGTTTGGAGCTGCCGCGGTCCACTGAGCAACCGGCCCGCCCGGCGCTGTGCCGAATGCCAGGTAGACGGTGTCTCCGGCGGAATCCGCCTGGAGCAGAGGAGCACCAGTCAGCGAACTGACTTCGGGTTGAGGCGCGGGCTGGAGAGTAGGCGGACTGGCGGTCAAATCCATTTGGCCGAGGCAGGAGTTGCAGCCTCCGGTGGAACTTCCTTCTCCGGCAAGGCCGACGAAGACGGTGGAGGCGCTCGTGGCCGCCACACGGGCTGGGCCGGAGTCTGCATAACCCGGCACACCGCCCACCGGGACCTGCGTGCCATTGTCCGCGCCCCCGTCCGGATTGATGAGGTACACGTTCTGTGCGCCAAAATCGGCGACGATGAGTTGCGAACCGTCAGGTGTGAGCGCGAGGCCCCGGAGCGCGGCATCGGGCGGAGGCCCATTGGGCGGGGGTTCGATCGGGCTTTGGAATGTTTGGCCTGTGCGATCGAATACGTCCACGTGATCGGTGGCGCTGAGATAGACCTGCTGGCGTAGGGGATCGTTGAGAAGAAATTTGTAGAGGCCGGAATGGGGGAAGGTGGCGCTTGCATTCAGATACTGGAAAGACTTGGGTGCAATTGTTTGACCCGACGACGCGGTGATGAAAATGTCGGCTTTGCCGGGTGTCCCCGGGGGTGTGGTAACGGTGATGCGTTCGATAGAAAAGGGATAAGTGGCGTCAAGGGAAAGTGCGCTCGCAAAACTTGGCAGGCTTTCGACCTTTTGCACAGTGGCGGCCGCGCCTCCAATGGTGACCGTGAGGTTGCCGGTGCTCGTGCCAAATCCAAAGCCTAAGAAGCAAACCGTGTCGCCACCTGCTTGGGAACCAGCATCCGGAAAAACCTGAAGGATGGTGGGACCATAGCTAAATGCAGCGGGCGCCACGGCGATCCAACCGTTGGAAAAGTAGGCGGTGAGATTCACGGGGCCGGACGTGGCGCTCGGAGGAGAAGAAACTTGCAGTTGTGTGGTGCTCGTCGCCGTGGCATTGACGGTGGACTGCGAGCCAAAGCGAATCTGTGGATTGGAGGAGAAATTAGAACCGTTCAAGGTGATGGATACACCACCCGTATTGGTTCCTTCCGCCGGCTGGGCAACCGGCGCACTCGCGAAGACCGGCGCGTTTTGCGGCAGCGTCGTGGGCTTGGCGGCATCCAGAAAATTCAGGCCACGATTCGACAGCCCAATCAGAAGCTGAGTCTCATCCGCGTCCTCGAGGATCGTGGGGATGCCTTCAACCGCGAGATCGGGGACCTGCCCAAGGTTCAGGAGATTCGACACGGAAAGCGCCGTCACGACATGGCCGTTGCCAAACGGTTCGGCCACGTAGAGCGTTTGTCCGTCACGGGAGAAAACAATCCCGGCGGCGCTTGGCGAAGAATAAGAACCTAGCAAATTCAGATTTCCATCCAGCAAGAAAACCTGCGAAGCGCCCGGGGCGCCAAAAACGACGGCGAATTGGCTCCCATCGGAATTGGCGGCCGCGAAAGAGATTGCTCCTGTACCGAGTGACTGTGGTCCTGTCAGCAGATTGCCATTGGAATCGAAGACGGCAATCTCACCAGTGGAATCATTGCACGCGACGATCACGCGGGTGTGGTCACCCGAGCGGGCCATCACGCCGACACCGCTTTGAAATAGGGCTGGGGCAGCTGCCGTGAGATTTGTAAAGAGATTCGAGGCGGGATCCCAGAGCGCCAGGAGCGCTTCACTGGCTGAAGGCTGGCGCAAGCGAACGAGGGATTTGCCTGTCGAAAGCGAAAGGACCTCGTTGGGGCGATCGAAGACGACATTGGGGATGGGTGTGAGGCCCGCAACGGGGTAGCGTGTGGCCACCTGGAGCGATGTGGTGTTGATAGCGAGGATCTGCTCAAGAGCGGTGCCCACCCACACCGTTGTGCCGTCCATGGAAAGATCAACGCTGGAGGCGCCCGGGGCGTCTATGATGGCTTGCAGCGAGGTATCGGAAGACGAGAAAACCTCCACGCGATTCATCGCTCGATTGGCGACAAAGAAGCGTTTGCCACCCGCGTCATAGACGATATGGCGGTGATGTGGCTCGCCCGCGGGGCTATCCAGCAGAAGCACGGAATCATTGCGGACATAATTGCTGCGCGGAAGGTTTTGCGGCGCACCCGCCTGGATGTTGATCGACAGATTCGAAGAATGCGAAAGGGATCCGCTGGTGCCCTGCGCGGTCACGGAAAATTGTCCCGTGGAGGCATTGAAGGCAGCGCCGAACACCACCGCTGTGTTTTGACCCGCGGCCACGGAAAAGGGGCTGCTGGGATTGCTGATGATTCCGGAGGGCATACCGGCCAGGGTGATTTGCACGTTTCCCGAAAAACCGTTTTCAGAGGTGATGGAAACGGTGACGGGCGAGCTTGTGCCGCCTTGCGCCAGGCTTACCGACGAGGAAGAAAGCGAGATGGTGAAGTCAGGTTGCGGAGGAGGTGGCTGGATCCCACCTCCGCCTCCTCCTCCACCACAGCCGGCCGTGGATACCAAGATGGCCAGACCGAGGGCCGGGATGCCTCTGACGCCTCCCCACATGGCGTGACTCCTGAATTGCGTGAACCAGCGGAGCAGCGCACAGCCGGCGGGGACGGACGCCGGCCGGAACAACGCCGCCAGGAGAGGAATACGAAGCCCACAATAAATATAAATTCTTGACTTGTCAAGTTATTACATACTCTAGGAGCAATAGTAGAAAGCAATAAAAACGGCGCGAACCGGAGGCTCGCGCCGTTTTTGCTGAAAAATCCGCTGTAGGCCGTGCTGTTAGATGGTCTTCGGGGCAGTACCCGCGGCCGCGGTGGCTGAGGTGCGCGAGAAAGAACCCGCGCCGGATTCCTTTTCGCCGGTCTTGTCGATTTCGATGGAACCCTTAAAGTAGGCGCCGTCTTCGATCATGATGCGGGCGGTGGTGAGATCACCGTTGACGGAGCCATCCTTCTTGATTTCGATGCGGTCCTTGGCGCGGAGATTACCCTTGACCGTGCCATAGACCACGACTTCGCGGGCAATAATATCCGCGGTCAGCTTGGCCGCGGCGCCCACGGTGAGTTTGCGCTCGTCAAGTTGCACCAGACCCTCGACCGTTCCCTCGATCACCAGGTCTTCGTTTCCGGTGATTTCGCCCTTCACGTGCAGGCTTGGCCCGAGCCGCGCCGTCGCGCGATCCGCGGTTGCACCTATCGGACGCATTGCATCAGTACTCATGGCGGTAGTTCCCTCCCAAGATGCCGCAAAAGGCTTCGGCGGCGGATTCACTGGCAAATTTTTTGTTTCCGGCTGCGCGGCTTGCGGCGTATCCGGCTTCTTATTACTCCACATCGGACCTCCCAAGAGACAAGCACACCCCACGCAGAGTTCTGGCCCGGGGTATGCAAACAATAGTCCGCGGGGATGCGCGCCGCAAATAAAGTATCCCAAGTGGGTTCCTGAAAGTAACTAGTCGCAAGAACAGGTAACCAGTTGTACCAGGGCCAGACGGAGATCAGGCGAACGCCGGGCGGGTGTGGCCGATCTGCTCCGGTGTCAGTTTTGGCTTGCGCCCGAATTTCACGCCACGGGCGCGGAGGTCGTCGAGCATGGCGATCAGGTGGCGACGCATGGCCGGGCACTCGAACGCGAAAACGACGGGCCTCTATGATCGGCGCAACGGTGACGTAAGCGTGGGCGAGGTCGAGCGGATTGGGATTTAACAGAGATTTCAGTCGCTTACTTCCGCATTGGAGCGTTGTGTGGATTCAGAGTTTCTGGTACCGTTCGTCCAATTGCCGTCTTTTCAGGGTTTAGTAGGAGGGACAGATGGGCCTCTTCTCAAAACTGTTCGGCAAGCGCGGCGCTCCGACAGGCACCCCGACAGCGAAGTTCAGTCAGGTAGCGGAACCAAGTGCAAGCCCTTTGATCGGCGCGGCACGGCGTGGGGATTGGGACGAGACGAAGCGGTTGATCAGAGGATGCAACGATCTGGATGTTATCCAAGAGGTGTACAAGATGGCAGAGGCAAGTTTCGCTTCGAGTTCATCGAAGCAACGCGATGCCTTGAGGCCCCTCCGATGGTGTAAAGGCAAGCCCAATCCGACGAGCCCTAAGGTAATCCGATCTCAGGAGAGAAGCGCCGATCCAGGGGTTTTGTTTCTCTGCCCCGCATGTTTGATGCCCAGCTGGAAACCGGCCCCCCGAAGCACTGGCGTGGCCGGTGGTCTCGTCATCTGTAGCCGTTGTAGCAATGTCTCCCATGTGCCAGCCGCATACATGACACAGGCTGACGTTTCCGGCCTTGCAATTCATGGCGGCGTTCGTGTTCCTATCGCCGAGTTCGGCGACTGGATGTTGCACCATCCCTCGTATCGTTCCGGGGATGCGTCTCTCTATGGCAGTTACGGATTATATGGACTCTGTGCGGGCTGCCACTATAAGTACGAGAGCACGGTACTGGCGTTGGTTCCGATAACGTCATATGTTGCAACTAAAGGTGCAACTGTTACTTTGAACGTCCATTCAGCGAAATCTGGACAAGATGCAGAAGCGTTGTCCAAGAGGCAGTGCCCACGATGTGGGACTGCGGAACTAATCGCGATCATGGTGGACGTCCCCAAATACGTTCGCGATGCGACTAATGCCAAAGAGAAAAGCAGGGCATAGCACGGCGGATGCCAAGGTGAATGTTAAGACCCCTACAGGCTCCACGGCATTGCTTGTGGAGTAGTCGTGGCCCCGGAAAGGCCCTCGTCCTTGAACACGGTTTTGCACCCGGCCTTCTTCAAGGCCGCAAGCTGCAAGGCGGGGGTTTGGTCCTCGGTCGAGACGCGGGCATAGCCGTATTTCATGGGTCGCATATTGCAATGGACACTTGCGATACGCAATCCCCCGTGTTTCCGCGCCTTCCCTCAATCGTGCAAAACTTACCGTTTATGAGACACCACCCCAGACTGCGCCCTTAACTCGCGGGCGTCGAGCCTGCGGGGTGCTCGCGAAATGGTACGCGCTTCATCAGGAATGCTCGTAGGGGTATGATCGATGCGATACTCACGACACCGACGCCGATCCTCGTCGCCTGGTTAATGAAGTCGAAATGCTCGCGGGATGCGGAACTCGCGGTCCTTAGGTCAGGCTGAATCGCATCGAGAAGTAACCCCAGTGGGATTGCGAGAACGACTGCCACAGCAAGTGACACGCCGATCATTACACCGATCCAGGGCCAAGGTCGGGCACCTACTTTTCGGGCCGACGCATGAAACCAAAGGCCGCATACGATCCATGCAAGGGGCAGAATCATCGATAGTATTCCTTCCTTCAGGTCAGTATATCAGCGAGACTACAGAACTGCCATGTCTCGAAATCTACCTCTTGTGCGACGAACCGGAAGCAGGAGCTATAAAGTTCGGAAAAAGGACTGTTTTTCAGGCAATCATTTCGGCTGTGGCTCTGCCCGCCGCTGCTATCAGTTGCCGCCGCCGCTGCCGACTTGGAGAGCATTATGCACGGGCTTCTCCAACGCAGCTTCGGCACGAGCATCCGGTGTAAATGGAACTCCCCCCTGGCGAGCTTAGGCGGCGTGAAAAACCGGGCGGGCTGAAGCGCTCGGGCGGCGGAGAGAATGATCTCGGTCGTCGGTGAGGTCACCGCATCTCCGGTGGCTGTCGGGCGTCCTAAAAGGCCGTAATCACCAGCTAAAGCAGATCGGCAACGTTTCATTCTGTGCATGGGGCAAACACTATTCGCGGTACACTATTCACGGTTTACAGACTTCCCCTTGAAAGGACGCGTCTAATGCGGTTATCCCTCGCGCTTTTGTTCTCCTTCGCTTCAACCCTCCTCGCCCTGAGCGCTGGAATCGCTCGAAGCCAGGAGACGCTTACGGCCCATGCAGTGAATCGGCTCGGCGTTACTGCAGATCTTCATGACTTCAGCGTTGTCTACACTGGGGGAAATGCGTATTACGCCGTCGACGCCTTCGCCTTGGCTTTGTGTGGGCGGCACTCGTTTTGCCTTGAGATAGCTCCGGACGCATACATCGCCATCCCCTTTTCATCGCTCAAAGAGGCGCGATTGGCCGATGGCCGGGACACCGTCGTGTTGACGAACGGCAAAACATTGGCGGGCAGACTGCTAGGAACGCTTGCCGAAGAGTCCCGCGACAGCGATGGCCGCAGTTATGATCTCAAGAGCGTTACGAGCTTGACCCTCACAGGCGGCCAGCGGTACCAGCCAACCCCGGCGAAGAGTGGTGAAAGAAACTGGCAAGTCCTCGGCACGCAGCCCGATTTCAGCACGCTGTCGCTAAAGAGGCCGCGCTTCGCTTTTGATAACACCCACAATATATATAAACCGCACGGCATCTCAGTAAGGTCCACTAGTGCGTTCGAGATACAGGTCGAACAGGACAGAATAAATGCCTCAATCGACGATTTTTCGGAGATTGATTTGGCCTTTAACGCAGACCGCAACTACCAATCGGAAATCACAGTCACGTCCTTTAGCGGGGTCAAGACTGTCGGCTGGCTCATTCTTAATACTATAAACTATCCGGGGACAGGGTTCGCACTCGTTGCCGACATCGATGGCTTGGCAAACTCTACCTTGATCCTTCGCAATCCCAATTGCGCCCTCAAGACAACCAAAAGTGAGTCTCGCCAGCAAGCTACCGACCCGCAGACCGCCGCTGTTCAGAAACAAGCAGCGGCAAAGAGCACGCCAAGCCAGCTCAAGTTAACTGTGAATACCATCACGGTTGCGACAAAGTTTCTCGCGTATGTCGGGGGTGGTACCAACATTTCTCCTCCTGACACGATCGGGGGCGGCGACGGTATCCCGCTCATATCGATTTCCAATGGCGCCTCTTTCTTGGCTGGCGAAGTCAGCTCGAAGGACGAGAAGACAAAACTCATCAAAATCACGATCACTGTCACAAATTCGGGGCAAGAGGCGGCTTCTTTCAAGATCGGCGATGTACTCTTGGTCGTTGGCGCAGGTAGGTTGAACGATTTTGCTGCCGTTGGCTATGGTTCCAAATTGTGTGCGATGTCAGATGCAGACCGTAAGGTGGTGAAGGAAACAGTTGTCACCGTTCCTCCGGCAGGGACAAGAGTGTTTTCATTCGCCTTCCCGTTGTTGAACCCTGATTCCAAGCGCGGAGAGTTGGTGCTCGGTAGCTTAAGCCCTGTTCCCTTCGAGATTCCTGGCTCACCCGGCAAGTAGCCGTATCGCGCGTGGCCTAACCCGCTTTTCTCACGAGAGTGTATTCTGAGGCAGGGATTCGATTTTTTTAGCACGACGTTTTTCGTTTTGGCGGTTGCTGCGTGTAGGAGCACGGCCGCGGACCAAAACCGCCGCTTTCGCGGCTTTCATACGTTGCGCTCTCATTACTCCTCGGAAAATGAGTCTATTCTGTGCCACCATTCACCTGGAGGAGTGCAACAACTTCCTGGTGTCCCATATAGCGAGCACCATCTGTATTGGCGAATTTTAACGGCGTCCGCCCTTGAGCGTCCCTAGCATTCACGTCTGCTCCCTTTTGGAGCAAAAACTCTACAATCGCAGCATGTCCGAATTGCGCTGCTGAGAAAAGGGGCGTTTGACCAGCTCTATCTTTCATGCCGACGTTGGCTCCGGCTGCAACCAATACTTTGGTCATGTCCAAATCGCCACGCCCTGCGGCAAAATGTAGAGGGGACGTACCGCCGTTAATCGTGGCATTCACGTCGGCTCCATGTTGAACCAGAAGTTTCGCAAGGGCAGACTTATCTCGGGCGAGTGCAAGAATTAACGGCGTGACACCCACGTTGCTTCCGAGGTTGCTCTTCGCGTTGACATCTGCTCCCTTGGCAATCAGCAATTCGGCGACGGGAGGCACGGTTGAGGTCGGTGTCGCATCTTTAGCGGTTCCTTGTCCGTTGCTATTCATGGACACGGAAATGTGCTGCACGTTCGCGATCACTGCCAAGGGCGTCCGGCCCTGGTCGTCCCTTGCATTGACAGCGTCCGGATTGGCCTCGATAATTGCCCTCGCCTTGGCCAGGTCGTCGTCACCGAGAGCTGAAAAAATCGAGGCGGTTGGATTTGGCGTCTGTTGCTGTGAGGGTGTCGTCGCGGCTGGCTGTGAAGAGGCTTGTGCCACCGGCCCTTGGGCCGCCGCAGCCCTCAATAGGGCGACGATGTCCGCGTGACCATTCCGTGAGGCAATTGCAGTGATCGTCGTACCGTCGTTTGCCGCCGCGTTCACATCGGCCCCGGCAGCAATAAGCGATTTCACGGTGGCCGTGTGCCCAAGCATGGCGGCCAGGAACAGTGCCGTAACCCCATTGCTGGCTTTGGCATTCACGACGCTCCCATTTTGAAGCAAGAGCTGCACTACCTCCGCGTCACCGGCCTGAGCAGCCGCCATCAGCGCGGTGACGCCGGCGCCAGCACGGAGATTAACGGCCGCGCCTCCCTGGAGGAGTAGCCTTACAACGTCCGGATGGTCATTGAAGCAAGCGACCATTAAGGCTGTGGCTCCTTGGATGTCCTGAACATTCAGATCTGCGCCCTTTTCTATGAGGGCTTTGACCACCTCTGTATTGCCCTTCTCGGCGGCAACCTGGATCGCCGTCGAGCGTTTGTCTGTTCTGACATCGGGCTTTGCGCCGTTCTCAAGCAGGATTCGTGCGATGTCCGCGCGCCCGAACTCCGCTGCCGAAAACAGAGCTGTTCCGCCGCTGTTCCTCTGCGCCTGCACATCGGCACCGTTCTTGAGCAGCAGTTGCACAATGTCAGCATGCCCTGTTTCAGAACTGACGATTAACGGCGTTGTTCCGTCCGTTGCCTTTACATTCACGTTCGCGTGGGCGTCCAGAAGAAGTTTCAAACAGTCAGTCTTGCCTTCTTGGGCCGCGATCCATAGCGCCGTCGCGTCTCTAGGCGTTGCCAGGTCAACCTGCGCGCCCTTGTTCAATAGCAGTTTCAGCGTCTCCGCATAACCATTCTTCGCTGCAAGGAAAGCGGCGGTTGCGCCATCTGTTCTCTGAGCATTGAGGTCGGCGCCGCTATCGATGAGGATGCTCACGATCTGGGACTGGCCATTCTGGGCTGCGATGCTCAGAACTGCCGCACCGTCAGCGGCTCTCGCGCTAACGTGGGCACCTTCGGCAATCAGCTTTTTGACCGCAGCCACATCTCCAGCGTCAGCGGCCTTGAGCAGTTGCCAATCCCCGTCTGGGTTGCCTTGCGCGAATGCGGTAGCCATCCCAAAGGCAATCACGCTGAGCATGAACGCACCAGCGACAGCAGCTTTCGTCATGAAGATGGCTCCTGGCTTCTTGCGTCACACAATATCACGTAAAACGGAGCTGCACCATGCCGGAAGAAAAACCGAGCGATGATGTCGGGACGGCGAAGCTTAAGGGGAAGGCAAAGACATGATGGTGTCGAAAGCCCTGGACCGGCTATGCGAAGAGCCGCAACACTCCTTCAACAAGTTTTTCAGACGAGGCTGGCCCGCACTTGCCAATTTCTTCATATTGCCCAAGCAATTTGAACCGGGCCGCGCCGCGGGGGCGTGCGCGGATTATACCCGGCTTCCCCGGGCGGGAAAGAGGAATTGCAGGAACGGGCCGACGCGTTGGGACCATGCGGCTTCGTTGTGTTCCGCGCCTTCGACGCACCGGTTGCGCAAGAAACGCGAAGCAAACTGTTCGTGCTTGATAAGCGTCAGTGCGCTCACGGAGTGATGCTGACCAGTAGGTCCTTGGGCTCGACGTGCTGCCCGGGCATTACCAGCAGCTTGCTGATGCGGCCCGCAATCGGCGCATAAATGTTGGATTGCATCTTGACGGTTTCCAGTGTCAGAAGTTTAGCACCAAGCTCCACCGTATGGTTCACCTGCACGGCGATGCCACTGATGAGACCCGCGGTGGGCGCGCCGACTTGCCCCGGATCTTCGGGATTCGCCTTGGGGTGGCTGCGCTCGACGACAGCCAGGGCTACTTTTTTCCAGGCAGCAAAACGGAAAACCTCGTCCTAATGTTTGAGCAGGGGCACGGCGTAGCGAATCGGCACGCCAAAATTAGAGCCGCCAAAGCCGCGCACAACGGCAAAGGTCACACCAATCACCTCGCCATCGCCGATTAGGAGCGGGCCGCCCGAGCCACCAGAGGTGGTTTGCGCATCGTAGATAATCTTGTCCGGCAGGACGTCACCCACATGGCCTTGCGTGACGAGCGGACGAATCAGCTTGCGCCGGGCTAACTCCGCGAGCACAAGTTTCGGTTCGCCGCCGCTGGTTTTGACAATCTGCTCCACCGTCTCATCGCCGGCGCGAGCCAGGATAGCATCAAGACCCGTGGCGTAGCCGACGCTGATCAGAGCTTCCCCGCTGACGGCGGCATCCTTGCCGGGGTTCAGCTTGAGAGATGGACGGTCCAATTCGGAAAGGTCTCCGTGAATCAGGGCGAGATCCACTTCCTCGGAAATTTTGGAGATCCCCACGGGGATTCCATTGGCCGCCGCGGGGAAATACGCCATCATCTCCGCGATGACCGGCTGCAATCCCTGTTGCAGAGCGCCGGCTAATTCGTCGTTTTGCCACCAAGGCTGGACCACGTGATGATTGGTGAGGATTTTGCCTTCGCCCACGATAAAGCCTGTGCCGAAGAAGTCGGCGCGCACCTCGGGGCCGCGTCCCTCGGTGGTGTAAATGGGATTGCCGTCGCTATCTTTCAGCGGAGTGCCATCGCTGTCGATGCCGCCGTACCGTAATCGCCGTCCGGAATCCTTCTCGTTAAAAGCCACCGAGACGTGCAGCAGACAAACACTGGGGGCAGAGGTTCGGATGACTTCTTCCGCCGCTTGCGACTGCCCCTCGATCTTATTGAGTCGCCCGGTGGCTTCATCCAATTGGCGGCGTAATTCGGTGACGTCGCTGCCATCCGGCTGCGCCATTTTCTTGCGAAGTGTTTCCGTCTGCTGCTGGAGGGCCTCTTTCTGCTGCAATAGGTCGGCGTTGGCGGGGTCTTCGCGCAGCCGTTTCGCGGAGGCGAGGAGCTGTTCCTCCGTTTGGACACTCTTTTCGAGCCGTGCGATTACCGTGTAGGCGCGGCGAGCCTCTTTCTCCGCGCGGCGCGAAAAGAGGAAAAAAAAGGCGACAATGACGAGCGCCAAACTGAACAAAGAGATGACGCCGATTTTCAGGATGCGCTCGAGGGAAAAAGCGTCGCGCGTCATCTTTTCGGTGACCGCAAGCGCCTGGAAAGCGGTCTGGGCGACTTCGCGGCTCTCTTCCGCGATGCGCAGTTTCGCGGCCAACTCGTCGCTCGCACGTTTCTGGCGCAATTGGGCCCGCACGCGGGCCAGGAGTTCCGCCTCATCGAAAGGGACCGTTATTGCGTCGTCCGCACCCAGGTCCAGGCCGCGCGCGATGGCCTCTTTTCCACCGGGCGTAAGGAGAACGACGCGAGCTTGCGAGGCAGCGTTGTGACCGCGTATCGCGGCAAGGGTAGTACTCGATTCCGGATGAGCAGCGTCCAAAGCGAGCAATAGGACGCTCGCGGAACTCTCTTGGAGCAATCGCAGGAGTTCTTCTTGCGTCTGCGCAGCGCGAACGCTGTAGCCGGACGCAGCAAGGAGGCTACGCAAGGACTCTCGCGCCGCCGGGTCAGCCGCGAACAGCAAAACATTTTCGGTGGAAGCAGTCAGCAGTGTGTCCTCGCCCACCGGGTTTATGCAGAGAAAGCCTTCCGGCAGGAACCGTGCAGTTTACTCCAAAACAGGATTAGATGTGTGCAGGAGTAACAGAGACGCAGCATCGGTGGACTCTGGTGACCGGCACCAAGTGGGACAGAAATTCGTAGTCAGTACTTGCGCAGGACGCCGATGACGCGGCCCTGGATCTTGACGTCGCTGGCAGGCACCAGAATGGGCGCCATTTCCGAATTGGCAGGCTGCAGGCGCACTTTCCCCGAGCCTTCGCGGTAAAACCTCTTGAGCGTGGCATCATCGCCGCTCACCAAGGCGACAACGATATCCCCGCCATTGGCCACCTGGGTCTGTTCGCACACCACATAATCGCCATCCATGATGTGATCCTCAATCATGGAATTGCCTTTCACCTGCAGCACGAAGGAATTTCCGCCACGCGCAAAATCACCCAAGGAAATGGTCTCGCGTTCCTCGACCGCTTCCAGCGGGCGGCCGGCGGCGATGCGGCCAACCAGCGGAAGCTCCTGGATGCGGCGCTCAATGACCTGCTCCTTCACGGGCTTCGGCAATTGCACGATTTCGATCGAGCGGCTCTGGTTATAGCCGCGCCGGATGAAGCCCTTTTTCTCGAGAGTGCTGATGTGTTTGTGGACGGTGGCGAGCGAGGTGAGTTTCAATCCGCGTCCAATTTCTTCAAAGCTCGGCGCGTAACCGTGCTTGGTCTCAAACGCGACGAGAAAATCAAGAACTTCCTTTTGGCGTTTTGTCAGGGCCATGAGTTCCTCCGTGTGCGTGCTGG
>Ga0326728_10013411_pt1 | contig 17804 bp, 13 predicted proteins | sample MB3enrmetagenome_FD_207602 | JGI IMG/M metagenome (GOLD analysis project Ga0326728, IMG submission 207602) | Lab enriched peat soil microbial communities from McLean, Ithaca, NY, United States - MB31MN | ecosystem: Environmental > Terrestrial > Soil > Wetlands > Peat | place: USA: New York... | reverse complement strand
CGACGTTGAAGGCGTCGTAAGGGCTCTCATCACGAACCGGGAAGCCGGAGATTCCCCCGTACTGGCGAATGGTGGGGAAGCGGTCGCGGCGGCCGGTCAGGATCTTGTGGCCATAAGCCTGGTGGCCCACGTCCCAAACGATCTTGTCGCGTGGCGTGTCAAACAGGTAATGGAGCGCGATCGTCAGCTCGACTGCGCCCAGACTGGAGGCCAGATGGCCGCCAATCTTCGCGATCACGGAGACCATGTAATCGCGCAGTTCCTCGGCAACGATGGGGAGATCCGCTCGGGGAATTTTCTTCAGGTCAGCCGGGGAATCGATATGGTTGAGATACCGGTATTCCATCAGGAACTCCTCACAATCAAATAGTGGGCAATGCCTTGCAGAATCCGGGCTCTTGCGCCGTAGGGTTTCAGGGCCTCGCAGGCCTCTTCCACCAGGCGGGAAGCGATTCGCTGGGAGGCCTCGATGCCATGAAGCGCCGGATAAGTGGCCTTGTGCTGTTGTTCGTCTTTGCCAATGGTTTTGCCCAGTTCGGCTTGGGATCCCAGCACATCGAGCAGATCATCGGCAATTTGAAATGCCAGGCCGATCTTTTCTCCGTAAGCCGTAACGCGGGTCAGATCATCCTGGTTCGCGTCGGTTAAAATTGCGCCGGAGCGCATTGCTGCCCGCATAAAGGCGCCGGTCTTGGCAGAATGGATATATTCGAGGCGCGCCGAGTCGCTGGTGCTGTCCGTCGTCTCCAAGTCAACGACCTGTCCTCCCACCATCCCTCTTAACGTTCCGATGGCATGGGCAAGTTCCTGAATGACCTGCAAGGTGCGGCTCGCAGCCCCATCGCCTGCGCCGGCAATGGCTTCAAAGGCCAGCGTCAACAAAGCGTCTCCGGTAAGAATCGCGGCGGCCTCACCGAAAACCACGTGGGAAGTGGGCTTGCCGCGCCGCAGGTCGTCGTTGTCGAGAGCCGGCAAATCGTCGTGAATCAATGAGTAGGTGTGGATTAACTCGAGCGCACTCCCCACCCGAAGCAAGATCTTTTCATCACCGCTGAACAGACGCCCCGCTTCCAGACACAAGATGGGGCGAAGACGCTTTCCCCCCGCAAACACGGAATAGCGCATCGCCTTATGAATGCTCGGCGGATACTCCTCCGCGGGGGGAAGGATGCGCTCGAGCTCCGCATCCACCAACGCGCGGGTTTGCTCGAGATGCTGGCGGATTGCTTCTGTTGATAGAACCATCACAGTCTCTGTGCTTGGAGTGAAATAGTTAATGGTAAATAGTGAATGGTGAAATCACACTTGGCTTCGCAATTCCGCTTTTACTATTCACCATTCATGATTTACTCTTTCTCCTCCGTCTCAAATGGCTCGGCCACTACTTTTCCGCCGGCCTTCTTGGTCAAGATCTCCACTCGCCCCTCGGCCTCTTCCAACTGCTTGTGGCAGAACTCGGAAAGCTTCATGCCTTCCTCATAAAGCACCAAGGCCTTGTCGAGCGGAAGGTCCGTGTCCTCCAATTCCTGTACGATGGCGTCGAGGCGCGCCAGGTTTTTCTCGAAAGGCTCCGGCTTGTCACTCTTCGCGGACTGGGACATGGCTGTGTCCTTTCTCGCATCCATCGTCTCGTGCTCCATATACCGCCTGCGCTCAGGGACGGCTCTCCCCAAGCTTGACCGCGCAACCTTTTCAGGATCTGGGCGGGTGCAAGTGTAGTGCGTCTCAAATCGCGGCGCATTTGATTGTCAGGGTTGGTGTTGTAGCGCTGAGCTTTAGCTCAGCACATGCTACAAGTACCAATATCTCTGACGCACTCCACTGGAATTCTATCACGGTTGGGGGGCGGAAGTAGCCGTCCGGCTGGCGCCGAGGGCCTGTGCTACCTCCACGGCAAGGGCGTAACGGCCGAAGGGCGCAGCGATCTGCACGCCCTGAACCAGGGAACGGATTTCCCGCAACGTTTCCTGCGCGATCTTCAGTCCCTCCTGGCGTGCGCGCTCGCCGGAATCAGCCGCGCGCATGCGTTCCATGACCGCCGGCGGAACGGAAATTCCTGGTACCTCGTTGTTCATGAACTCGGCGTTGCGGAAACTGGTGAGCGGCCAGATTCCGGCGATGACGGGAAGATGAGGCGCAAAGCTTCGCGCCCGCTCCAGGAACTTCGCCAGTTGCTCCACCTGGAAGACGGGCTGAGTCACCGCGAAATCAGCGCCCGCCTCTACCTTGTGCTGGAAGCGGCGAAGCTCCTCTTCCAGGTTCAGCGCGTAAGGATTGACGCTGGCGCCCACGAGGTAAGCCGTTTGCGCGCCGAGGGGGTTGGCCCCCACATCCAGGCCCCGGTTCAGATTGCTCAGAAGGTTCACCAACCCGATGGCATCCACCTCCGACGCGTCGCTTTCCAGCACGGTCGAGTATTGGGGAGTGTCGCGCGTCAATGCTAAGAGATTGCGCAGCCCTAGGGCGTGTGCCCCCAGCAGGTCGGATTGGATGGTCAGCACGTTGCGGTCGCGCGAACTGTAGTGGAGTAATACCTCGATGCCGGCGCGTTGCTGAAGCAGGGCCGCCAGGGTCAAGGCACTCATACGCGCGGTGGCGCCTGACCCATCGGGAATATTCACAGCATCAATACCCCGCTCCAGCAGGTATTGCGCTCCCTCCACTTCCTTGGTGGCATCACATCCCTTGGGAGGGACCACCTCCACCAGGACGGGAAACTCCTGGCGCGACAACTTCCCCGCCAGGCGCGAGCGGCTGGCCACCGGCACCGGCGGCAAGGTGCGACCGGGCCGCGCCATGACTTCCACCGACACGCGCGCCCGCTGCGGGCTCAATGAGCGCACGGCGGTTTTGATGGCTTTGATGTGCTCGGGAGTGGTGCCGCAACATCCTCCCACCAGGCGTGCGCCCGCTTGGATGAATCGCCGCGCGTAGCTCGCCATGTACTCAGGAGAGCAAAGATAGAGGTTGCGGCCCTCCACGGTGCGCGGCATTCCCGCGTTGGGCTGCGCGGAAAGCCTTTTCTCCGTCACCGCCGCAATGCGCTCCAGCGTTTCCAGCACGGCGGCGGGGCCGACGCTGCAATTGACGCCGATCAGGTCCGCACCCCACTCATCGAGCGCCCGCGCAAAGTCTTCCGGCAGCGTTCCGGTAGGCGTGATGCCGTCGTCCTGAACGGTCATCTGCGTGATGATGGGAAACTGGCCTACCTCCCGTGCGGCGAGCAGCGCCTGGCGCGCCTCGTTCAAATCCATCATCGTCTCGACGATAATCAGGTCGACGCCGCCCTCGACCAGCGCCGCAATCTGCTCGCGAAACGCCGCGCGCGCCTCTTCCCGTGAGGTGAGGCCCAGCGGCTCCAAACGAACCCCCAGCGGCCCGACCGCGCCCGCGACGTAGAGGTCATCGCCGGCAACTTCCCGCGCCAAGCGTGCGCCCGCAAGGTTGAACTCGCGCCCCTTTTCGCCCAGGCCGAATTTTTGCAGGCGAAATTTGTTGGCCCCGAAGGTGTTTGTCTCGATCACCTCCGCCCCGGCCTTGAGGTACGCCAGGTGGACCTCTTTGACGAGCTGCGGCATCGCCGCATTCAGCTCGTCATAGCAGCGGTTCAGGGAGATGCCTTTCGAATACAGCATCGTCCCCATGGCCCCGTCACACACCACGGGCCGCTTATCGATTCTCTCCAGGAAAGGTTCGCGCATCCCTCAATTAGTGTAGCATATCTGTTCGTGCCCGCGACGGAACGCAAAAGTCGGCCCCGAGAGGACGACCGGCCACCCACCGAGTTCCCCGGTGGCGGTCCCCGACCCGCGGGTCGAATCCGCTAACACGCCAGAGGCCTTGCGCCGGCGCTCGAATCTTGCTTAAATTAAGCCCTCGCACGCCCTCCTCCCCGGCGGGATTCTTCTCGCCGGGAAGGAACCCTATCCTACTGCGGAGGATTACCACCATGACAATCAATCCTAAGATCTCCCGCCGCCGGTTCATGCAGGCCGCCGGCGCGGCTTCGGCGGGGCTGGCTCTGGGACCTTACTGGGGATTCGGCAAAACCACTGTCACTCATCCCCTGCGGCGCGACATGGGACGGCTGCATTTTGAGGCGACCACGCTCGGCCTGGGTGGACAAGCCTCACTGCAATGGACACCCGCAGACGTCGATCCGGGCAAAATCATTTTGAAGGCCTTCGATTTGGGCATCAACTACTTTGACACTTCCAACGCGTACGGCCCCAGTCAGATGAATTATGGGAAGGCCTTTCGCCAGCTCCATTTGATCCCCGGCGAGGCTGGGTACGACGAATCCCGCCGCCACGAGATCTTTCTGACCAGCAAGACGATGCTGCGTTGGGCAAAGGGGGGCTGGGCGAAAGAGGACTTGAGAAGCTTCAGCAACGGTGCGGAAGGTTCTCACGCCGTTGACGACTTGAAGCGCACCCTCTCGCAAGTCTTCGGCGATGGAAGCGGGTCCTATCCTCCGGGTTCATATCTGAATATGATTCTTATCCATAATGTGAGCACCATGGCGGAAGTCGAGGCGGTTTACGAGGGTTTGGACAAGCCGGATCCTTCTGCCGAAAACATCGGGGCGCTGGCGGCGCTGCTGGATTATCGCGATGGCACAAATCGCACGGGACTCAATCCCCAAGAGGAAAAGCTGGTTCGCCACCTGGGGTTTTCCGGCCACCACTCTCCTCCCGTGATGATGGAAATGATTCAACGGGACGAGCACAACATCTTCGATGGCATGCTGGTGGCCATCAACGCCAATGACCGGCTGAATTTCAACATGCAGCACAACATCATTCCGGTCGCAGCGGCAAAAGGCATGGGCCTGATTGGCATGAAGGTGTTTGCCGATGGCGCCATGTACACGAAGGAACCCGTCTTTTCGCGCAAGGTCGAACATGTCGTTCGAACCGTGGGTAGCGATTCGCTGCCGAGCCGGCGGTTAGTGGAATACACGCTGTCGACGCCCGGCATTGGCACGCTCATCATCGGCACGGGGCAAATCTCCGAAGATCCCAGGGCTTGCCAGTTGGAGCAGAATCTCTCCGCGGCGCAAATCGCGCCGAATGGGTTCAGCGCTTCCGACCGGCTTGCCATCGAAAAGATAGCCGGCGCGGCGAAGGATGGCAAGACGAACTACTTCCAACTTCCCAAGCAGGAACTGACGCCTCCCCGGGAAGCTATGGCCGGACAGCAAATTCGAGATGGGAAGCGTGTGGTCAACCTGAAGTGGCAGACGGCCTTTGCCGGCGACGAACCGATTTCGTACTATGAGATCTGGCGGGATCACCAGAAGGTCAACCAAGTGGTCCACAAGCCGCAGATCAGCAGGAAGCCCTTCGAGTTTGCCGATGCCGTCAACGACACGACCGCTCACACTTATCAAATTGCTACCGTCGACGCGGCTGGGCGCAAGGCCATGACCGGAGAACTCCAACTCCCGGCAGTGGCTTAGCAGGCGGGCGGCGGAGAAATCGACGGACGAGGACATCCGAGGGAAGGAACGGGGTAAGGGATCATTTCTCCTTACCCCGGTCCCCCTCATGATTATGGGTTGGAGGGAAAATCCGGTGAAGGGGTGATGACGTACGCCATCACCAGTGCGTCCCCAAGGGGGTTCTGATAGTAGTCGTGACGCGTGTACAGCGACTGGAATCCCGTCGATGCGTAGAATGCAAGCGCGGGCTGGTTGCGGGTATGCACTTCGAGGAAAAGCCGGCGCGCCCCGGACTCCTGCAGCGTGCGGATTCCTGCCTGGAGCAGGGCGCGCGCAATTCCCTTCCGCTGATGCGCGGGGTCGATGGCGAGGTTGCGCAATTCTGCTTCATCCATCACGCGATGGAACACCGCAAACCCCGCAACTTCCGGCAGGCTCGCGGATTCAATTTCCGCCACAAGAATCGTCCCGCCAGGATCGCAAGCCAAATGAAGGTAATCCTCCTGGCGCCACTGCGCCGCATGGGGACACTTCAACTGGATGGCATAAACGGGCGCTAGATCATCGGGGGCGAAAACTCGAACCTTCATGACGTGCACTTGGGTGCTGGGGCTTGGCTCTGGGCGCAGGATGTCGGAATCGAAACTCGGTATCTGTAATACTAAGACCTGACTTCTTCGAATGCCGCGAAGAAAAGATTCACCACAGAGCGCACAGAGACCGCAGAGAAAAGCCCTTTTGCTTACGCGGGTGGAGATGGCACTTCTTTGTTTGCTGACCCAAAATTATTGCTCCGTCTGCCCTCCGTGACCTCTGTGTCCTCTGTGGTGAAATCCATTTTGGGTTGCGGCCCGGCCGCGCTGTCCCACGAGTTTCGACTTTCGTGCTTTCCCCAGCTCAGTCCTTCCAATTGATTTCCGCATCCGGGCGGCGAATGTAGTAGGCGTCCAGTTTCGCATCCGGGCAAGGCCGGCTCGATTGCTCTTCTTTCAAGGCAATGTCAGCGATGGAGTCCACTAAGGCGCCTTCAACCTGCTGCCAGTTCAGTGAAGTGGGCAGGCTCGCGCGCAGATCAGCGGCGGCTTGGTCATGCGCGCGCACCAGGCACGTGGCACTTGCACTGCTGGTGAGTCGCTCTTCCACAAACGCTCGCAGTAATTCCGGCTTAAGGACCCAGCCTCCATCCGCCGGTTCATAATCCTGCCGCGTGGCGTTCGGCAGTTCGGAAGGCTTTCGGCGAAAGCTGCCCAGGAAAAATTCTCCCCGCCGCGCATCCAGTATGGAAAAGGCCAAATCCGAGGTGGGGCGCACCTTGTTCACCATGGCTTCCAGCACGGAGACGCCGCGAACCCGGCGGTCGAAAGCGTTTCCCCACGCCAGTGCCGCCGCTAAGCCCACCCGAATCCCGGTGAACGAGCCCGGCCCGTTGGCCGCTGCGTATAGATCGATCTCGCGGAGCTCCAAGTGCGAATGCGCAAGCGCCTGTTCCACCATTTCGAAGAGGGTAATGGAATAGCGATTCGCCGGTCCTTCGTTCGGAACCCACGCCAGGCATTCCGCGTCGCGGAAGATTCCCACGCCACCCTTTTCGCTGGTTGTGTCAAAAGCCAGAATCAACATAATTACTCGAAAATCTCATCCTTCCACACCTTTTGCCCGCCCAGTGAGGTGTAGAAGCCCCACGCCGCAAGAGCCACAAAGCCTGCCAGAATTGCGGCGGCATGGGCCGTGTACCATCTCGAGAAGTCAAGCGAGTAGGGAAGGTTCAACAAGAGGTCGGCCGTGAAGATGGCGGCTGCCAGCACGATGAGCCCGAAGCGCGTAATAGCAGTTCCGGCCAGCAGGTAAATAATCAACCAGACCGGCCACATGATCTGGGGATGGTCGCTTTGGAGCGTGTTCAGCGCAGTAAAGATGCCAACGAAGCAAACGAGGGCCAGCCACTTATTCCGAAGAATCACCCGCAGCAGGAAAATCACGAAGAAAAACTGAAGCGTGCCGAGGATGCTCTGGCCGATGTTCTGAAACGATGAACCGAGGACTTGCCGGCTTCCCATTAAAAAGTTGCCGGGGGGAAGTTGGGGTGTAGCGCCCTCCCGCCTGAGGAAGAGAAAGCCCACTCCCACGATGACCGACCACAGTACACCCAGGAGAACGCCCCAAAGAACATCCCGGCCCACCAGCGGATCACGCAGTTTGCCCGCCAGCAGGCGGCTCCACGAGATGAGCGCGTGCGGCCAGTGACGCCGCACGTAGGGTTCAAGCGCAACATAGAGCATCCAGATTGCAGCGGAGAGAAACATCGAGGTGCTGACCGCCATGATGAAGCGACCGAAGGTGGCGAGGGTGGGAATGAAGTGATCCACGCACACCCATAGCGCCATGTTGATCACCAAGACCGCGCTGGCCAGGCGGAAGGCGCCGCGCACGTCGCTCCTGCCCTTTACATAGTTTCGTCGAGCCACCAGCGCCCCACAGGCCAGAAGCAGAATGGCCATGATCAACTCGATGATCTGGCTGGCGTGCTGCCCCCGTGTCAGATTGTTGTACTGAGTTCGGTCGGGCGTGGTCCAGGGTCCAATCAAGTGAAAGTAGACAGGCTTGCCCCGCCAGGCGGCAGCTTCGATACGCAGGGGGAAGTCGGTACCCGGCCAGCGCCCTGTCCACGCGGCGCGCTCATCAAAGGCCGCGAGCGACAAACGGGTGGGCTCCGCCGATTGGAACTGAGCCGGATCGAGATCGGCGGCTGCAAAGAGGGACCTCCAATCTACCTTCTGGGCCGGCGGCGGATTGGGCTGCACCTCATCAGGGATGGCCTGCAAATAGCTGAGCCGGCCCTGCGCATCAAGAATGATGTTGATCATGCCCGATTGGATGGCGGGCGGGTCGTCAAAGGTCACAATGCCAGGCGTCATGAACATGTGAAGACCGTCCGGGTCCAAATACACAGGACTCTGCCGGTAGGCGTACAGGAGTACCGGGGGACGCTGGGCAAGGACCTTGGGCCAGTCAGGACGTGGCTTGGCGTGCTCATGCACGTAGTCGGTAAAATCCGTGTTGTAGTAAAACAGCGCAGCCTGATCCACGGCGTGAGCGGAGTATCCAAGCTTCACGATGGTTTCCCGGGCTTGCTGGTCAAGAACCTCCGGGGGCAAAATGCCATTCATCAGTTGGAGGCCACTGACCTTGAGGCCGATAAAGACGACGGCGGCCAATCCTAAAATGATTGCCGCCAGGCTGGCGATCGCCAGGCGCGGCGCGAGGCCGGTGGTTTCACCGGCAGCGGCGACCATTTGCGGTGAGGGCGTCTCGCCGGCTGCCAATGCTTCCGCCAGAGGATCGCCACCCGGCAGGGCTGCCGCCACGGCCAGGGCTCCACTGGGCAGCTTCGAAGGGTCAGCCTCGAGACATCGCAGGATGATCCGCTCCACCGAAGGATCGAGATCCCTCACCCAGGTTGAAGGGGTGCTCACGGGCTCCTGGCTTCGCTGCTTGACTAAATCCGCCAAAGTCTCGGCGGCAAAGGCGCGCTTGCCCGTAAAGATTTCATAGAGCACCAGGCCGAGCGAATAAACATCGCTGAGCGCGGTCACTTCCTGGCCGGCCAGTTGTTCGGGCGCCATGTAAGCGGGCGTACCGTTCCGCGCCTCCATGCCCTCAACGCGTTCGGCCAGGCTGGCCAAACCAAAATCGGTGACCACCACGCGCCCCCGCCCATCGAGCATGATGTTGGCGGGCTTCAGATCGCGGTGGAGCACGCCTTCGCGGTGGGCGGCCGCCAGGGCAGCACAAAGTTGCCGTGCAATCTCCAAGGCCTTGTCGCCCACCAAACGGCCAATACGCCGCAGCAGCGAGGCCAGGTCTTCGCCATCCACGTATTCCATGGAAAGAAAAGTCAACCCGTCGACTTCCCCCACATCGTAAACGCGACAAACGTTTGGATGCGACACTCGGCGCGCCACGCGGATTTCGTTGCGGAAGCGCTCCAGAGCGGCTTCGTCCCTGCCCGCGGCTTCGGGCAGAAACTTGAGCGCCACGGGTTGTTCCAAAAGCAGATCGTCGGCACGATAGACCTCGCCCATACCCCCCTTGCCGAGAACGGCGACAATGCGATAGCGTCCGGCCAGAAGATTGCCGGGCAGGAAGCGACCTTGACGGGAGACACCGGCAGAGTTGCTGGCGCTGGATGACCCGCCGGAAGAACTCCGGGGCTTCGAGGAAGGCCGGTTGGCCGGCGTGGGCGATGGCGATGGCGCGGTCACATCGGCGGTGACCAGAGGGCTCGAATCAAGCGGCGCTCCGCACGACAAGCACAATCGCGCCGTTTCCGGAACGCTTTTTCCACAGGAAGCACACCTCGCCATTGGGTCTCTCCGGTTTGCTCTCAGCCCGCCTTGCGAATCGGCTGACGAAAATAATATCGTCTTATACGCTTGCCCACAACCACCTACGGGCCCGCCTGCAACGGCAGGATCATTTCGGAATTCTAAGCGCAGGGCCTGCGCCGCTCCCCTTCACGATTACAACCACACCACTATGTTAGAATGGATATTCTGTAGCGAGACAAATTTGTAATCACGCACACCCCTATTCCCCATTGAAGCCAGCGGGGTTGGGGGTATGGTGCAAGGTGCTGGGGGCTAGCTCCCGGAAAACTGCCCAGGGGGGAATAGTAAATGGTGAAAACGGCCGCGGTTTGCTACTTACTATTCACCATTCCCCAGCACCTAGTGTGGTGCGTCAGAGATATGGGTACTTGTAGCGCCGCCCTTTAGAGCCTGCCCTGAGCGGAGCCGAAGGGTCGGCACGTGCTGAGCTAAAGCTCAGCGCTACAGCGTCGACGCTGACAATCAAATGCATCGTGATTTGTGACGCATTACACCAGCAGCTAGCACAACGTCCATGGCAGAAACCAGTCGCTCAACATCCCGGCCGCTCGAGTTGACGGAGCTCCTGACCTTGATGATCGAGGTCGGTGAGCAAATCAATTCCACGCTCGATCTCGATGAGTTGCTGGCGCGCATCGCGGAGATCGTGAAGCGCGCCATTGACTACGAGGTTTTCGCCATTCTTCTCCTTAACGAGAAGACGCAGGAGTTGCGCGTGCATTTCAGCCTCGGCCATCCCCAGGAACTGGTCCGCGGCCTGCGGATCAAGGTGGGCGAGGGTATTGTGGGCCGGGCCGCGCAGACGCGGCGTTCGGTTCTGGTGAATGACGTCAAGAACGATCCCACGTACATCCCGTCGCAGGCGGCGATGCGCTCCGAACTGGCGGTTCCTCTGATCTTCAAGGGTCGCTTGATCGGGGTCATTGACCTGGAAGCCCCCCAACCGGACTTCTTCAACGACTCGCATGTCAGTCTGCTGGAGCTTTTGGCCGTCCGCATGGCCTTTGCGATCGAAAACGCGCGGCTGTACCGGCGTACCCTGCGCCAGGCGCGCACGCTTCAGTTGCTGAACGAAATCAGCCGGGAACTCAGCTCGGTGCTGGTGTTGAACGAATTGCTGCGCAAAATCGGGACGCTCACCAAGCGGCTGGTGGATTACCACCGCTTTGGCATTTTGCTGGCCGACGACCAGGCGCAAACCTTTAACACCGTCATTTCCCTGAAGCAGGATGAGCGCATGCCCGAAAGGTCTACGGTGAATTTTGGCCAGGGCATCGTGGGGGCGGCGGCGAGCCTGCGGCAGCCCGTGGTGGTGCCGGACGTCAGCAAAGACGCGCGCTACATCTCCGTAAATCCGGAGACCCGCTCGGAGATGACAGTCCCGCTGATTTATCGCGACCGCGTGATCGGGGTGATCGATTTGGAAAGCCCGCACCTGAATTATTTCAACGACGAGCACGTGCGGATCTTCTCCACTCTCGCGCCGCAAATCGCGATTGCCATTGAGAATGCGCGCTTGTACGAGCGCGTGGCGCGCAGCGAAGCGCGGCTGGAGCAGGACCTGCGCCGCGCCCAGGAAATCCAGATGCATTTGATGCCGGGGATCGCGCCCAAAATTCCCGGCCTGGACGTGGCTTTGCGCTTTCAGCCCGCGCGCGAACTGGGAGGCGACCTTTATGAATTCCTCGCCTATGGGAGGGACCGGCAGGTGATTGTGGTGGGCGACGTCAGCGGTAAGGGTGCGCCTGCGGCGCTTTACGGCGCCATGGCCAGCGGCACGTTGCGCAGTCTCGCTCCGCAGAAGCTTCCGCCGCCTGACATGATGAAGCGGCTGAACCTCATGTTCCTGGAGCGCAAGATTGAAGGCCACTTCATTACCCTGACCTACGCCATCTGGGAACCGCGCACCAAGAGCTTATGCCTGGCCAATGCCGGCATGCCGCTTCCGATCCTCGTTCGCCATGGGCAGTGCCGGGCGATTCGTGCCGAGGGCGTTCCCCTCGGCCTGCTGGAGCACACCGAGTATCAGCCCGTAACGGTGAATTTGGAGACGGGAGATTTGTTGGCGTTCTTTTCCGACGGCATTACCGAGGCCAACAACCCTGAGCAGGAAGAGTTCAGCTCGCGACGCCTGGAAAACATCCTGCGCCAGAACGCCCCGAGGCCGCCCCAGGAAATCGTCAACCGGGTGTTTGAAGAGCTACGCGACTTCGAAGCCGGGCGCCCTCAGCGCGACGACCAAACGCTGGTGGTGTTACACGTGCGCTGAAAAACAGGCGCCAGGTGTCAGGTTTTGATTGTGGATAAAGGGCAAATGCCCACCAAAGACCGAAACTGCGCAGCATAGACCCAAATAGACAAAATGTCCTTATCGACCCGAGACTCCTTTCACTATCGCCAAGGCGAGCTTTTCTGCGACGATTTGTCCCTGGCATCGCTCGCCGAGCGTTTCGGCACGCCGACGTACGTTTACAGCCAAAGCACCATTCTCCGCAACTATGAGCGGCTACGCGGCACGTTAGCGCGGATTCCCGGCATGATTTGTTACTCGGTCAAAGCCAATTCCCACCTCCGCATCCTGAGCTTGCTGCGGCAGGCGGGCGCGGGATTCGACGTAGTCTCGGGCGGAGAGTTGGCGCGCGCGCTGCGTGCCGGAGCCGCGCCTGACACCATCGTCTTTTCCGGAGTGGGGAAAACCCAGGATGAGATTGACGCCGGTTTGGCCGCCGGCATCTTGATGTTCAATGTAGAATCGGCGGGCGAACTCGCCGTCATTGAGAGCCGCGCCCGCGCCCTCGAAAAGGTCGGACGCATTTCCATCCGCGTGAATCCTGATGTGGAAGCGGACACGCACCCGTACATTTCCACCGGGCAGATGATCCACAAGTTTGGCGTGCCGAAAGATGAAGCTCCGGAGCTCTATCGTCGCGCCGCGCGTTCCTCCCATCTGAAGGTGCAGGGCGTGGCGTGCCATATCGGCTCGCAGATTAAGGAAGTGGAACCTTTCTGGAAGGCGCTGGATGAAATTCTGAGCGTGGCGCGGCAACTGGCGGCGGAAGGCATCGCCGTGGAGCTGCTCGATTTGGGAGGCGGGTATGGAATTTCCTACGGCCCAGAGCCGCCTCTGGACCTGGAGCGGATGGCGCGGGGCCTGGAAGAGCGGTTGCGCGGGGCTTCGCTGCGGCTCATTCTCGAGCCCGGACGCGCCCTGGTGGGTAACGCCGGCGCCCTCGTGATGCGCGTGCTCTATGTGAAACGGAATCAGCAGCGGAATTTCGTGGTGGTGGACGCGGGCATGAACGATTTAATGCGCCCGGCCCTTTACGGGTCTTACCACCAGATTGTTCCCGCGCGGGGAGGCGCGGCGGAGCGCTTGCTGGCTGACATCGTCGGGCCGCTGTGCGAAAGCGGCGACTTCTTCGCTCGCGACCGTGACATGCCCGACGTCCAGCCCGGCGATCTGCTGGCTGTCCTGACCGTCGGCGCCTACGGATTCGTCCTCTCCTCCAATTACAACACCCGTCCGCGCCCCGCCGAAGTTCTGGTGCACGGAGCGGAGGCGGAATTGATTCGCCCCCGCGAAACGGTGGAAAACTTGATGGCGGGGGAGAGAGCTTAGGATTCAGGATTCAGCCCTGAATCCTGAATCCTAAATCCTTGATCCTCTCTGCCACCTTCTGCTCGCGGCCAACCGCTCACGACCTGCCGGAAACCAACCTCGCGTCGTGTGTCACTCTCCACGATGGCGACTTCCCAGGCCGGATCCTAAGGTGGAATTGCAACTGTCGCGGCAGCGGCAGCGAATCAAGCTATGCGACCAGGCTCCAGCACGCTTTTACGCAGGTAGGCTGGAAGCTCACCGAAGAGCCAACATCAGAGCTTCCCGCACCTTTTTTGAGGAAGCCGGGATCTTGCGCACTTGATATCGGCGGCACGCTTCCACCGTGTTCTTGAGGCTTTCGAGGTAGGCGATGCAGGGGTCACAGTCTTTAAGGTGAAGCTCCAACTCGCTGCAGTTCTTTGCCGGAAGCTCTATGTTCAGGTAGTCGGAGAGCATGGCGAAAATGCGTTTGCAACGCCGGTCACGCATGGTTCTTTATCTCCCTTTCTCAAGATCCTGAACATAACCAGCCAGCGCATTGCGCACGAAAACGCGCGCCCGGTGAAGTCGCATCTTCGTGGTCTCTTCGGAAATGCCCATCACCTCCGCCACTTCCCGGGTATCGAGCTGTTCCATATCGCGAAGGATCAAAACCAGACGGTAATGCTTGGGAAGGGCCAGGATGGCGTCTTCCAACCTGCCTCGCAATTCCTGGTTGAGGACAATCTCTTCCGGTGTAAGCGGCAAGGTCTTTGTCGCCGCAGGCGAGAGGACGGAATCCTTCGGCATCAAGGCATCCAGCGAAAGCATTTGTGCCGGAGCGAACTTGCTCTTCCGGCGGCTCATCAAGCACTGGGTTTTGGCCACTTTGTAAAGCCAGACTGACAGGGCTCGCGCGTCAGGGAAATCTCTGAGCTGTCGTGCCAGACGGATCAGAGTTTCCTGGGCTGTGTCCTGAGCATCCTCGTGACTGCCACAGACCTTCATTCCAAATCCGTAAACCACCCTTTGCAGGGTTTCAATCGCACGCTCGGCATCCTGGCGGTTCCCGGACTTCAGGATTTCAAGTGCCTGTTCAATTTGAGTATTCACGCCGTACATTCCCCCAACGAAACGGCCTGAAATCGCGAGTCATCTCTAGTATCGCATTTCCCGTTTGGGAATGCGATTCCGCTGGGTCGTGAGGAGTAGCGCGGGCAGGACGCGCTACGAAACCGTTCCTCCTGCCGACCCCCAAAACATTTCTGTTACTTCTCCCCGGAAATTGCATTCATGCAGATGAGAGGAGGGAAATGCGCGCGACTCAGGAGCTCAAGAGATTGGATTGCATCTGCTCGGACGGGGTCATGGTTCCTGCAACCGCCGGGCTCATGACCAACTTCGCAACCCCCTCGCAAGAGACAACAAACCTTGAGGCGGCCCGATGATACGCACTGCCTTCGTTCAATTAATTCTAGTCATCTTTTGCTCTTCGCCGGCCGTCGCCGGTCAGGCGCCGGAGCCCGCACCACAAAATTTGACACTGGTGGATGCCGTGCGCGTGGCACTCGAAAAGAACCCCACCGTGCAAGCTGTTGATGCTTACGCCCAGGCGGTGCACGAGGGAATTGCTGAAGCCAAGGCGGCGCGAGCGCCGCGGGTGGATTTTTCCGAAGGATTCACGCGTAGCAACAATCCCGTTTACGTTTTCGGCGGATTGCTGACCGAGCGGCACTTCACGGCGGGCGATTTTGGCCTGAACTTTCTCAATGCCCCTCTGCCCCTCGATGTTTTCCGCACGCAGTTCACCGCTGCCCTGCCCTTGTACGATGCCGGCCAGACCGGCCGCCGAATCAAGGACGCAAAACTGAGCGCACAAGGGGCGGGTGAAAATGGCCGGCGCACGCGGCAGGAAGTGATTTTCAATGTCGTGAAAGCCTACACGGATGAACTCTTGGCCCGGGAGAACGCGCGCGTGGCAGAAGCGGCGGTCAAAACTGCTCAGTCGGACCTCCAGCGCGCCCAGGCGCGACAGGAGGAAGGCCAAGCCGTACCTTCCGACCTCCTGAGCGCGCAGGTGCAACTGGCCCAGGCCCAGGAGGATTTGCTGCAAGCGAATAATGCCGTCGGCCTTGCCCATGCCGCCCTCAATGTGGCCATGGGGATACCGGAGGACGCCGCAACCACTATTGAACCAGGACTCAAGGAATCAATCTTTGAAGCCGGCGTACTTGCCGAGCGGCAGCAGCATGCACTGAAAAGCCGGCCGGATCTTCGTGAAGCCGACTTGGGAGTTGAGCACGCCACCATCGGCTCACGCATGGCCCGAGCCGAGTTCCTGCCCAAGGTGAACGTGTTTAGTTCGTGGGAAGAGGATAACCAGACGTTTCTCACGCGAGGAGGCAATAACTGGACGGCTGGCGTCAACCTCAACTTCAATATTTTCGATGGCGGAGCGAATCGGGCTCGCCTGGCAGCAGCCCACTACCGCCAAAGCCAGGCGCAAGCCCAGGCGGCGCAAATGGCTGCCGCCGTCAAACTTCAGGTGCGCGAGGCCTTCCAGAATCTGACCACCGCGCAGCAGCGCGTGGAAGTCTCACGCCAGGCGCAGTCGGAGGCCGAGGAAAGCCTGCGCATCATCCAGAATCGCTATGAAGCGGGCTTGGCAACCATCACGGATTTATTGCGAGTGGAAGCCGCGCGCACCAGCGCCCAAAAGAACTACTTGAACGCCTTGTTCGATTATCGAATCAGCTATGCAGCGTTGGAATTGGCTACGGGCGAGCTTGCGCCCGATTCACCCGCCGTCACCCAATAGGGCGTCAGCCACGGTCTACAAAGGACGAAATACTTATGCATCGAAAGAGAATCTTTTCCGTACTTATCATCACCACCGCAGCGGGGCTTCTTGCCGCTTGTAGTTCCAATGAAAAACGTCTGGCAGAGCCCGGACCGGTGGTCAGCGGGGTGCAGACAGAAATCGTGCATCTCGAGTCCGCCCCTCAGCTTTACCAGGCAGTCGGCGCCATCCGTTCCGCCAACACCGCCGTCCTGGCAGCGCAATTGGCCGGCACCGTCCGCGAGGTCCGCGTGCAAGCCGGAGATCGCGTGAAGCGCGGCCAACTTCTCGCCGTGCTCGACGACCGCGGGCCGCAGGCGGAGGTACAAGGGGCGGAGGCGGGCGTGGATGAAGCGATCCAGGGAGGGGCGGAAGTCGATCAGGCCCTCAAGGCCGCTACCGCCGACCGGCAGTTTGCGGAAGCAACTCTTAACCGCTACAAGGCTTTGCTCGCCAAGAACTCATTGAGCCGCCAGGAATTCGATGGAGCAGAGGCACGCTACCAGTCGGCACTCGCCAACGAACTCTCCATGGAAGCAAAGACGCAGCAGATTAAGGCTCGCCAGCAGCAGGCCCGCTCGCAACGGGATTCCGCGCAAACCTACCTCAGCTACTCGCGCATCGTTTCACCCCTCGACGGCATCGTGACCGCGAAATCGGTAGATGCGGGGACAGTGGTGATGCCCGGCACGCCGGTGCTGACGGTAGAGGACACAGCACGATATCGTCTGGAAGCAAGCCTTCCGGAGGAGTATGTCCCCTACGCTAAAGCCGGCGATAACGTCTCCGTCTCGACCGAGCATGGCCAATTCGAAGGGCGCGTTGCCGAGGTCGTCCCGGTCGCGGAGGTAAGCAGCCACACGTTCCTGGTGAAGATCAATCTTCCCCCCGATTGCAATTGCCGCTCCGGCGAATACGGGCAGGCAAGCTTCCCCATTGGGGAAACAAAAGGCTTGGCGGTGCCCAGTTCGGCAGTAGTAGACCACGGCGAGTTGCAGGGGATTTTCGTCGTGGCAGCGGATGGCAATGTGGAATACCGTTTGGTGAAAACGGGGAAGACTTTCGGCAACCGCGTGGACATTCTCTCCGGCGTCGCCGCGGGGGAAAAGGTTGCTATTTCTCAGATTGATCGCTTGCGTGACGGCGCGCGGGTGGAGGGCCTATGAGCACGCGCAAGCTCGGCTTCGCCGGGCGCATCGCCCACTACTTCATCAACTCCAAGCTCACCCCGCTCATCATGGTGTTTTCGATCTTGCTGGGAGCGTTTGCCGTGCTTCAGACGCCCCGCGAGGAAGAGCCACAAATCGTCGTTCCCATGATGGACGTCTTCGTCGAGATGCCGGGCTCGACCGCGCAGGAAGTGGAGCAGCGCGTCACCACGCCGATGGAAAAGCTCATTTGGGAAATCCCCGGCGTCGAGTACGTCTACTCCACCACGCGGCCAGGGCTCAGCATGGCCATCGTGCGGTTCAAGGTGGGCGAAAAAGAAGAAGACTCCATCATCAAGCTCTACAACAAACTCTATTCACACTTCGACCTGATTCCGCCCGGCGC
>Ga0326728_10013409_pt1 | contig 17807 bp, 17 predicted proteins | sample MB3enrmetagenome_FD_207602 | JGI IMG/M metagenome (GOLD analysis project Ga0326728, IMG submission 207602) | Lab enriched peat soil microbial communities from McLean, Ithaca, NY, United States - MB31MN | ecosystem: Environmental > Terrestrial > Soil > Wetlands > Peat | place: USA: New York... | reverse complement strand
ACCGACGAATCTCCTCTTGCAGGGCAGGAATTGCCATGACCGCATCGGGAATGGTCAGCGCTTTCATGCATAGATTATATGATCTCCCGATAAATATGTCCAATTATTAATGACGCTGCGTATAATTCGCCTTCAAACCTCTATTTTTGTGGCCCCAGCCTTTACCGTGAAAAACTTCTGTGAGGCGAATAGTACTAAGGCGCAACTCACCTGCCAAAGGCGGATCGACTTTGGTGACTGCCGGTTTTAGGCGGCGGGCGCCGGGGCCGCCAATTCAAAGGACTGTTCGAGGCAGATATTAAAGAAGTTCAATCTTTCTCCCCTCTCCCCCAATGGGGGAGAGGGTCAGGGTGAGGGGGAAATGATTATTTGCCCTTGCCGTTAATGACTGGGAGCCATAAGCCGAAATGTCTTGGATCGCTGAGGCTTTTTCTGGTCACTGCTCCCTGCGAACTTTTAATATAAGGTATTAAAAAATTAAGCCTCAGCCGCGCCGGTGTCAAGGTGAGTTTGTGCAGCAGCACCGCAGTGGGAGCCGATGAAGCGTAGAGAAGCAGGATCATGGTTAACCGGGACCTGGCAACGGCTTTTTCTTTAGCGTCTTGAGAGGCGAGATTTTCTCCCCTCACCCTATCTTTTCGATCTCCGCCAGATATTGCGCATAAAGATCCACATCGCCGCTTTTCGCCATCTGCCGGTCTTCATACGGCCCGGCCAGCCGCCGGTAAAATTCATCGGCGATATTTTTGAAGGTGCCGGTCAGGAGGGCAATCAGCCAATATCTCAGCCGCCCGAAGCGCCGGCGCACGATCTGCAGCGCCAGCCGGGTGCAGGCGTAATTCAATAGCCCGGCAAAAGCCCCCTCGTAGCCCGCCGCTTCGGCCAGCCGGACGATCTCTCCGGCCAGTGCCTCAATCAGCCCATCGCAGGCCTCTCTCTGTTCCACCGGAATGTATGGCATGGTGCCTTCCTCCTTTCTCGCGCTGCTGAGGCCCAGGCTTTCTGGCCTGGGTCTGATGCTGGCTTGACTGCGGGAGGTCTTCCGCCAGACCGCCGGGCGGGCGTCTCGCCCCCGCCTTGGTGCAACCACAAACCGCCTGCCTGCCCCCGCCTGCCTGCCCCGCCCCGGTAAAGAGTTGACCTTTAGCGCCCTGGGAGTTATAAAAAATGAAGTCATGGAGTCCGGCGCCATGCTCCGGCCTTCCAGAGGTACTTCGGGCGCCCGTAGCTCAGCCCGGACAGAGCAACGGACTACGAATCCGTGTGTCGGAGGTTCGAATCCTCTCGGGCGCGCCAATGAAATCAAGGGGTTAGCCGATTTTGGCTAACCCTTTTTTGCCTCTTGGTCAACGTTTTGGTCAACACTTGCCAAAATTAGTTGACCATCTAACCACTCCGTGTATCTCGCCATGGCGCGGTGAAGGTCGTCAATGGAAGGGGCCATGTAGTGGGCGTCCATCCCGTGGAGGCTATGGCCTAAGATCACATCTCGGTGCACTTGGTCAACACCCGCGTTGACCATGTTCGTTTTCACCGTGCGCCGAATGTCGTGAAAGATGATCCCTTCCGGGTGATCTTGGCCTTGGGGTATGTCGGCCTTCTTGCAGGCCGTGAAAAAGGAGTTATGCAGCCCGCCAGGGCTTTTGATAGGCTCATTCTTGTAGGTAAACACAAAGTCATGGTGGATAGTCCGGGGGAGTCCTTTCAGTACCTCCTTGACGTGGTGATTCATGGGGATCGTCTTGGCCTTGCCCTCTTTGGTCACGTCCGCCGGCAGTCTGATAACCCCTTTCTCCCGGTCAATATGTGACCATCTTAGGCCCCGGAGTTCCCCCGTCCGCATTCCGGTATGAAAGGCAACCTTGATGATCGGTTGCAAGTGTGGGGCTGCCGTCCTCACCAGCTTCAAATATTCTTCAATGGTGAGGGTTCGCTTCCTGGCATTGGTGGCCTTTCGCAGTTTCCGCTTAATCACCCTGAATGCCTTTACCGTCCTGCCGTCCACCAAGTCATTATCAAAGCCTTTCGTGACCATGGTTTTCACCAGGGATATTTCCATATCTATGGTAGCCGCGGCCCGGCCTTCCTCTTCCCGCTTCTCCTGGTACTCTTCCAGGTCCAGGGGCTTCAGGCTGCTTACAATGCGAGTCCCGAATACCCGGTTGAAGTTGGCGATACCCTGCCTGATCCGGTCGTAAGAGGCGAGTTTCTTAACCGGGTTCAGGTCAAGATACCACCCCACCAGTTCATTAAAGGTCATGCGCTCCGCCGGGACCTTTTCCAGAATGCCGGGATTCTCATATTTTTGAGCCTTGCGCTTGCCCTCTGCGGCCCTGGCCTCTTCTATGAGATACCCCACAGCTTCCCGGCGCTGCTTACCATTGGGGAGACGGTAGTTTACCCAGTAACGGACCTTTTGAAGCCTCTTCTCTTTCACCAAGTCCGCCCCGCAATCACAGTTACGATTCTTGACTGCCTGCTTCTTATGACACCGCGGGCACTCAGCCAAAATTGCCATTAGTCACTTCCACCCCCTTTCAAAAAATTTTCCAGGTCGCTTTCCCGGACCCGCCACAGGCGGCCTACCTTAACGCCTTTGAGTTTGCCACTCCTTAACCAATCCCCAATGGTCAAACGGCTAACCTTCAGCCGTGTAGCCGCTTCCTCTGGGGTTAAAAGCTCGTCATGGGCTTTCTTTTCCGGCATGGGCAGGCTCCTTTTCTGGGGTTAACCTTAACTTAAATCAGTTTTAGTCAGTTGTCAATAGTTTATTGCAGTTATAAATATTTTTAGCTAAGCTCTTGATTCTCCTGTTTTTACGGGATTTCTGAATAATTATGGGTAGTTGGCAAAGCTGCTACATTTGTGGCAAAACTCTGTTTCTTGGCTCTCTGCTCTATGGTCCGGGGCGGAACCTTCGCCCAAAAGACCTTTTCCACCCAGGCGGCCAGTTCAATCACCCCCGGCTTATTCTATTTCTTTCCCCTTTATCGCCTCAAATTGGGATCGTTTTCTGGGCCTCTACCCCGTGTTTTTTGGGTAAGAATCGGTGAGCCTTACCCCGTTCTATGAGCCGAGCTTTTGCCTCTGGGCATAGTCTTCTTTTTTTTCTGGCCGCGGCAATCGAAGCCACAATGTGAACTTGTTCCGGTAAGAAATAAATGATAGCTTCGCCGTCAAAATGGAAGTCGGCCTTTGCGCCAGAGATTTCCTTGATGGCTTCCCAAACCGCCCGGGCGTTCTTGGACCTGGAGGTGGAAAGTTGCAGGACAAAGGGTTCCAGGGAATAGACCTCGATGAAACAGTCTTCGCCACGGCAAGGGATTTGCTCATACCAAATCCGGTCCGGGGTTCTAATCTCTGGCCGTTCATGGTGCCAGGATGCATCTAAGGCAATCCGGTATCGCCCGCCCGTTAAGGCTGCTAAACTTTGGTTAGCCCGAATTGCCACTCAATCACCCCCGGCCAAAGGATGCGGTATCCGCATGTCGGTTTAATTCCCTTGCCATTGCTGGCTTTCCCGGCCTTGGTCAACAGATTGTCAACAATATCTGCATCAAAAAGCTGTTCCTTAACAATAGGTGTTCAACCTGTTCAAGTTTTCCCTAACACGCATGGTTAAGGGCTAAAACCGCGAACACCCCAACTGTTCACCCTGTTCATATTTGACTTGAACATCACGAACACCTTGAACACCCTGAACAGGTAAAACATATGGAACAGAGAGAACATATTTATCTATATAATCTGATATTCTCCTTTTTCGTTTATTCCTAAGATTCCAGCGCCCTTCATTCTGGCAAGATTCATGCGTGTAGCATCTTTAGATTTACCAAGAATATTAGCCATTTGTGTAACTGTCTTTGGCCCTACGTTCCGCAAGATTGAAAGGATTTCCTGGCGTTCCTGGCTCATGGCATATTCGCTTGCGGCTCCCATGAGTTTCCATAAACCTTCTTGCGGATGAAACTTGAGGGCGAGTTCCTGCTCCTCCAAGTCCCTGCCTGTGACAAACAGAGTTGCATCCGCTTGCCCGCGCCCCCGCCGCAAGACAAGCACAGCATCAGCCGCAGCGGTCAATCCGGTTGATCCGATGACATCATCAAGGGGGTCCTCCCCCTCAGTTTTTCGATTGTGGTAAATGAGCAAGATGCAGACATGGCGCTCTTGGGCCAGAGATTGCAGGGCCCCCCCCACGGACATATCGAAATCATAGGCGTCAACATTCTTGGGGCGGGGCGGTTTGATCTTGGCGTAAGAATCCACTACCACCAGCTTGCAATCGGAATGCTCCTTCAAGAAGTCTCTCAGAGCTTCCAGGCCGCCCTTATCCAGGCGGGGCCATGATTCGGCAAGGATTAGGTCTTCTGAAAATGGAGCATCGCCTAAGATGATCTCTAATCGCTTTTTAGTCCGGCGCAGTTTATCCTCCAGGCACAGGTAAGCCACTTTCCCCTGAGAAACTCTGAGGTCCGGTTTACCCAGGGCATAGCCGCCGGTCGATTTCGCCACAGAGACACTTAAGGCGCACCAGGTCTTCCCCTTCTTAGGCCGGGCAGATAAGAGACACAGCCCCTCTGGTAAGATTCCGGGCACTATCCAGGAGGGTTCTTTAAATTCGATGGATTGAAGCTCTCGACCGTTGACAAACTGAATTGCCGGGGGTGCGGGTGTGATTCCCTTGCCCGTAATTTTTCCCGGTTCATATTTTCCGTATGATCTAGCAATGTCTTTAATTTTCGAATCCGGGAGGGGTTCTTCACATTGAGTTTGATTGATAGCTTCTAAAGCGGCCAGGATTGCCGGTTCATTCATCCCGCGCCGGCGCATGGTCCCGGAGAGACTTCTAAGGGTCTTGACCCGTTTTCCCTTGGGAATTGTTTCCCCCAAGAGCACGGGGGTCTTGCGTTCGGGGGAGTTCTCTTTTTCAATCAACTCTAAAAACCAGGCGGGGACAGGGGCTAATGAGGTTTTTAGACCGATCTTCCAACGATAGTTCTTTCCCGAGACATGGCGGGAAGGTGGGGCCACGATGAAGCCGCCGTCAGATTTAATATCTATTCCCGCAAAATCTGCGAAATCCATGTCGTTTTTGATTCCTACGCCATTGTCGGGATATTTCATCAAAATATGTTCCCCATCTCCTCCAGTTGCGCTTGTCGGTGTAAATGGGAAAGTCCCCGGAAGGCTCTCTTTGCTTTCGTTGCCGCCGTTTCGAGGGTCTATGTCCGCCACTATAATCCCGGATTTTTTGCCCGTGGCGATCCCCACATTAGCTTTAGGCCACCTTTGCCACCATTGTCGGATAATCTTTTCATCGGTTGTGGCGCTATGCACTCCATTAGGTAGGTCCGCCTTGTGCCATTTGGGGTGTTTCCCGGGGGTCCCGCACTTGGATTTTTCTTTACAACTGCAACCGCCGCCATTTTCGGGCCAATGGAGGGGAATAACCGCCAAACCTCGGTGAGCATAGTCTAAGGCTGCATCGAGGAAGGGGTTAGATGTCGTTTTCATTGCGCACCCCCGCCAGGCCGTCAATGAATCTGTCAAGGTCTTCCAGGCGAAAAAGTACCCGGCCCGCCAACCTCACGGGCTTAATCGGGAAGCGTTTCCCAGCTTTTGGGCCTAAGCCATTCCGGATCGTCTTTGGGCTGATTCCCAGGTAGGCCGCTGCAGCCTCAACGGGGAGTAGTCGACGCTGGGAAGTTCGAAGTTCTGCCCGGAGTTGGCGAAGCTCGGACAAGATCGTTTGAAGGTCGGGTTGTTTTTTCTGAGGAGAAGAACTATTATTAGCAATCATAACCAATAAACCCCAATCACTGCCCGCCCCCAGCTTGCCCCTGGGGGTTTTGTTTTAGGACATTTGAAAAAGTTCGCCCGGTTCCATTTGGAAAACATCCGCCAAAACCTTAGCCTCTTCCGGACGCGGTCTTACCCCCCTTTCAAGTAAGGATAGCCGATGCTGAGGAATAATCCCTCCGGTCATGCTTGCCACGTCGGATTGACGCAAGCCCCGCTTTATGCGCTCAATTCTTATTGCGGTCATTGCTTAAGACCCTCCCAACAAGATAAAAATGGCAACCTCAAGGGTTGCCAATAAATTAATCCAACTTAATTTACGTTTTCAAATACTCCTAACGGTGTCCGTTAGGAGTTTCTATTAGGAGATGCCTCTAAAAATATCCTCTCCATAATATAATTTCTTATCTCTTTCATATGCAGCTTTCAGAGCCTTACGCCTGGCATTCACCCTTTCCTCACTATCCGGATCGTCTTCGAATTCCCCATAAGACTCATCCCAGCCTTCCGATTCGCATAGTTCTTTGGCTAATTGCGCCAAAATCTCACTTTCAGGCTTGTTGAAGGTTCCTCTTTTTTCCTCGACCATCTTCCAAATTTCCATCCTTTTATATTTAAAACTGCTATCCCTGTCCCTGGGTTCGGGACGCTCAACAAGTTCATGGTGGGAGCCGGTCTCAAGTTCGGTGATCTTAAGTTCCTTTAACTCTTGGTGCACCCACGCCTTGAGGTCTGCATTAATTTCTCTCTCGGGGTAGCTTAAGTCAATTTCAACAATTAAGAACCTTCCGAAATGTTTATAGGGGGCTAAATTTATAATGCTGTCCTTTCGGATTTGATTAAGCCATATTCTGTCATCTTGACGCCGGATTACCCTGACGGACGAGATAATAGTTGGGGAAGGCGGGGCATCGCCGTCAGGGTCCCAAGCGCGATTAAGACTATATTTTAAAGCCAGTTCTCTGCCTTCCAGTGAATCAGCAAAATCTTTCCTAAAGAGATGATGGAATCTGTTATCACAATCTTCGGGATCAAGACCCTCTGGATATTCTCTCACAAGATAATTTTTGAAAGCCTCATCAAAGTCCCTTTGATATACATCTGGATTCTCTACCAAATAGCTCCGCCTTTCCTCAATTCTCTGCCTACGATCTGCATAAATCTGGTCAGTAGTCTTCGCCATGGCCGCTTCTCCTAAAGGCTCGGAGGAGTTCGCCTTACCCTTCGGACGCCTTTTTTGGTGGCCGCCCCCGCCGTCTCCGGTTCGTTAACTTTTTAAGTCTATCTTGTTTTTTTATCATCCGGCCAGCCAGTCCTTTTAAGGCATAAAAAGGCAGGTCTTCCTTACCAGAACCAGAGCCATCATAATTTCGCAAAAACCGGCTAAACCGTTTGTCCGACTCCTGGCAACTTCGATAAGTCAAATCAAGACAATGCCGGCAGGCGAAATTTTCCCCAAAATATATTTTCGCCACCCTCCGCCCACAGTCCATGCATTTGAACCATGGCCGGTAGCCGCCATAGTTGCAGGGGGTCCAATCCAAAAAGATTTTTTGGGCTACCTGCTCCTCCCGCCACTCATACTGAACAGTCATCCAATTTCCGGGTTTTATCCCATGTGCTCTGTGCAATTCCCGCACATCAAGATGGTGGTAATCTTCTACTGCTCCTTTCTTCTTCCACCTTTCCCCGCTTCCAGGACCACCCATGCCCGTTTTTTCCTAAATCATTAAGGATTTTTTGTATATTTCTGGATTATATTAAAATGCAACATATTGATAAATTTCTATTTTTAATAGAATTACCATAGTTCATAGAATTCAAGAAATTTTTGGCCATTGATATTCACATTATCGAAATAACTTTCAGAAAAAAATTTTCCGCAAGTCTCCGCCCACAGTCCATGTCCTTTTGCCTGTTTTTTGCATTTTTTCTACCTTTTTTGAATATCAAATTATAAAGCTCAATCTCATAACTAATTATAATCATTGATAATTATATAATTATTTTCTCGGTAAGATAATTTTCTAAGAAATAAATTCGTTAATTATAATTAATTCTAAAATTCTAATGGTTTGGTTCAATATTAATTCTATAATTTATATTTTATATATAAATACTTATATATATTATTACTAGAATAATATATAAGGGTACAAGTTTGTAGGTCTGAGGCGAGCCCAGGATTACCTCCCTTTCTTATCTTGCCGGTCCTCTTGGGGTCCTTCCCAATCGATAAGGATAGACAGCATTTCTTAATGCAGTTTTTAACTTTTTAAGTACATCCCGTGGTTCCTTGCACCAATTTTCCGCGTGATTTCCGCCTGAGACAATCCCTTATCGAGCAAATATTTCAAATCCTCGTCTGTAATTTTTCAGCCCATAATAGATTTCAATTTGCAATTAAGCTCCTGGAAAGTCAAGGGTTTTCTGAGATCAACCGGAGAAACCCTGTTACCATCGTGGAGATTTTGATGGCCCATACTGCCGAAAAAAAATATTAACCTATTCCCTTTTACCCGTGGCATAATGCCTAAGGTGAGGCCCGATGAATCCACTGGAAACCTACCTTAAAGAGCTTGTCGAAATCCGCTCATCCGGCCCGGCCACCCGGGAGACCTCTTACTACGGCCCGTTGGCGGCCCTCCTCAACGAAGTCGGCAAGACCCTCAAGCCCAAGGTCAAGCCTATCATCAACCTTTGGAACAATGGCGATGATGAACAGGGATCGAGAGACAAATCAACTTTTACTTGTTGCACTCCACTACATTTCTAGTGCGAGGCGCTTAGCGGCTAGAGATAGGTTGATCTTGAATCAAACGGTCCAGGAGGTCACTGCCAGTCATGTTCGCTCAGGCCTCGGGCGAGCCGAACTATTTCTGGCACATCTGGCTTCCGCTTCTTTTCGGCTTTGCACGGTATGCGAGAAGCATTGGCAACGGTTTCCTCCCGACTATCGGAAGCAGTTTTATAAAAACAGAAAGAGGCAACGAGGAAAGGAAGAAATTATCCGAACGATATCAGCCGATCTCCAAAGGCATATTCACTTTCTGCTGAGAGATAATATAGCGCACATGGAGGGTGACCGTGATATTGGGGAAGACCGATATGATATCCTTAAAAAACTGACATTGGAAAAGGTGCTGGAATATCTGTCAGCGACTTACAAGGATATTCATCGCTTGGCCGACTCCTCACTCAATAGGAGGCCCGGGAAGTCATGAACATGGCCCGACGCCTTGCCTCCATCGTCCTGATGGAACCGGCTTTGAACGCCGGCAACACTGGTCCAAATCCGGTTGGGGACACCAACTAACTCCGCTATTCATCAGCCTTTTCTCCCCTCCGGGAGGGTCTTTTTTGTGTCCCCAGACTGTCCCCATCATCCATTGAGAAATAAATTTCTGCGGCGCTCCCTCATAAATGATTTTATGCCATGGCCCCTGCAAATTTCTATGTCTAAAATTTTGGCTGTTATATAATTGGACAGGTTATGGTCATCAAAAGTCGAACACCAAAAGGGGGACCAGAGGCCGATTTGCTCAAATCAGCCTTGAGGTGCGGCTCTCTTTATAATGAAAGTGAAAAAGTAGTCTTTTTTCACGAACCAAAACTTCCAACAGGTTTTCCAGATTTAGTAGCTGTTTATCCAGGGAAACAAGGCACTAACTTCAATCAAATCAGGTCCGGCCTATCCATCTGGCACATTAAATTACTGCACTTTATCTACCAGGTAGAGGGTGGTTATCTGCAAGAACTTTCCCACTCTTCACTATATCCCCTCGGAAAGATCAGAAACCTCGTTGACGAGCTATACCAAGCAGAAATGGTTTATTTTCGGGGCAAAAAAGTTTTCCCCAGGGCAATCCGTCACATTTTCACAGCAACACGTATAGTGGCAATCGAAGCTAAAATAAATGATTGGAGCAAAGCTATCCGCCAGGCAATAGCCAATAGATGGTTCTCTTCCCATAGCTACATACTCCTGCCTGAAAAAACCAGGATGGCCAAGGTCATAGATGAAGCCCGGTCTTTTGGCATCGGCATTATCGTCTATGATGGAAAGGGAACCAGAACCATATGCCGGCCAAATCCCCAAAAATTGCCTACTTCTTATGGTTCCTGGTTATTTAATGAGTGGGCTCTTAGAAAAATTCATCAAGGTATGGCAACATGATTAGCGAGATTCGAAGACAATTTCATCAGTTGACAAACATTGATCCCATGAGGATGGGTGGCGGACAGAAAGAGGTATTCCGAGCAATTCTCAATGGAGAAGCCGTCGCTTTAAAATTGATTAGAGTTTATGCCTCTGATCAGGAACGAACGGAGAGGGAAATTGCCGCAGTCACAAAGCTAAATTCGGACTATGTGCCTGAAATCTATGATTCTGGGAAATGCAGGATTTTCGGTGAAGAAAGAAATTATATCATCGAACAATTTATCGAGGGGGGAACTTATCGACAAATATTGGACTCCAGGCCGGTGCAGGAACTGAACGATGTCCTCTTTCTGGCAGACCAGCTTTTAAAGGCCTGCTCTGATTTTGAGACAGCCGATCTGGTTCACAGGGATATTAAACCGGGAAATCTAATAATTGATCCAGGCGGAAGGGTATGGATTATTGATTTCGGCTTGGTGCGTCATCTCGATCTCCCTTCGGTGACACCAAGTGGCCTCTTTGGCGTGGGGACGCCCGGGTATGCGGCTCCCGAGCAATTTCGTAATCTGAAATTTTTGATTAACATCAGGGCCGATTTTTTTTCTATCGGGGTGGTGCTTTATGAAGCACTCAGAGGCTACAATCCATATTTCGTTCCGCCCACGAATCAACTTGAAATCATAAGGAGAGTGGAGCAACAAAATCTCCCGCGCCTTTCAATTCCTGGCGATGATGGAGGATTTTCAGAATTTATAAACGCCCTTGCGCAACGCTTTCCCTCCAGGCGGCCGCAATCCGCGGCCGAGGCGATAGATTGGTTTGTGCAAATTTATAGCAGATTGAGAAGGTGAAATTGCGAAAGGATTAGCCACAGACGGCCTTATCAAAGCTCCTGGCTAATGGAAATAGCGGAGAAAAAATAATGGAATTTTACTTGCAGTTTGGATGGGGAATGATGGGCCTTACCGAAGAGCTGCTGCGCAACTGGGGTGGAGGAAAAGTTATTCTAAGTCCCAGGGATTTGGAACCTCAGCAAGTTCCAAGGTTTTCCCAGAAGGTTTTATCCCTGACAGGGGAAGTCCTCCTAGATCCGCAATGCTATGCCAGAGGCGCAGACCACCATCGGCTTTTAAGACATGAATATTTTCAAATATTTAAGTCAAACACCAGTAGCAGTTTGCTTACAGGTCCTGGCGCGGAACAGTTATTAAGCGCATTGGCGAGATTGGTTGCCCCTTTAGGGATACGGCGTCATATATTGCCGAGTTTGCTTGCCAATACTGTTGACGATCTCTGGTTTGCCTTCCAGGAAAGAATTCTTGAGGAAGCACTAAATCATTTCAGGGATGACAGCTTATTGGCTACCATCGCTCTCTCCTCTGTCTCTATGCTGGATGAAGACCAGGTAGAAGCTGTCATAGACCGAGCTTCAACCTGGCCGGTCAATGGTTTTTATGTGGTTGCGGAAAGTCCTTCGGGTTATTTGGTAGATAACCCTATGTGGGTGGCAAACCTGTTAATCCTGACCTCTGGATTAAAATTGTTGGACAAAGAGGTGGTCGTTGGTTATTGCAATCATCAATCTCTATGTCTCGCTGCTGCCAATGTGGATGCCATATCCTCCGGGACTTGGCTAAATTTGCGGAATTTCCCTCCGGATAAGTTCTACATGCCCTCCATTGATGACGTCTCCATACCTACGCCGATTGCCTGGTATTATTGCCCACATGCCCTTTCTGAATTTACCCTTCCCTTTATGGATATTGCTAAAAAACAAAATGTTTTGGACGAAATGCGTTGTAATCCGGCAGCGGGCTCTAATTATGCAGATGTCTTGTTCACTGGAGCAAGTCCAGCAAGTATTCGTTGGGGAAAGGATCAAGCCTTTCGTCACTATCTAACGTGCCTTCGTTCTCAGACAGCTTCGGTTCGGAAAGGGACTTATCGAGAGACACTTAGCTCTTATCGCCAGATGCTTTCGGAGGCCGAAAGAGTATTACACCGGTTTAATTCACTTGGGGTTTTTGGCTTAGACCGGGACTTCCGAAATTATATTGACGTCAATAGATCGGCACTCATTTATTTCGACCAAGCAAGAGGTCATCAGTTAAGGCGAAATTGGTAAGCGCATGCTCCTTCCCAACACTCGTTTGATTATCACTTTTGAATCCATCCCCCTTGGCATCCACATTGAGAAGCTAGACAGCCTTTAAGGCGACAAAGTAATCTTCCTCAGGGCCTCTGAGAGGGGCGGTTGAGAGGAGAACCCTGGAGAGCCTCAACTACCTGACCACAGGCAAATAGCCTCGGCCTGAGCCTTGTTGACCTTCTGGCAGATAATCAGGGGGGCAGGGGAGAGCAATCCTGAATATTTTTTAGGTGATTTAAGCCTTAGCTTCCCAGCGCGGGTCTTGTAAGGCAGCGTCCAACTCTCGCCCTAAGCATCGAGCCTTCCGCTGGTTCTCATGCAATCCATCAAAAAACTCTTTAAGGTCACGCCGCAGCTCCGGGGTCCAATCCGGATATCCTCCCAGCCTTTCCAGACATTGCTTAAGCCGGAAGGCAGTGGCAGTTTCTCGGGAAATCTGGGCCTGCAAAGCCTGATTTAGGTCAACCTCGCTGCCCTCCAGGCACATGAGCATGCGGCCCAATTCTCGCATTAGCCTCAGGCGGGCAGCCCCAACCTGCCGCCGCATACCTTTCTCCTGACATCCTGATGCATGGACAGCCATTGCCCTGACATATTTCTTTGCGGCTTGGTTGGCCTTTTTCCCTGCGCGTTGCCACAGTTCAGCATCTGGATAGTTGCCATCCCAGGCTGCAACTTTGTGTTTCAGTTCCTCCAGGGTGGTTACTGGGCCGATCTGCTTACCACCTATCCAGTAGGCTATCGCTACCCGAAATGGTCCCTCTTGATAACAACCCAATACCAGGGGCAACCTTTCCCCGGGGCGCCAGAGTTTTACAGCCAAATTTCGGATCTCGGAATCGAACGGCGATAATGGGCGAAGATGCTGATTTCTCTCCAGGGCTTCCATGGACGCCCCGTAAAGAAATTTTCTGTTTCCGTGGCCGCCAATCTCATAGGTTTTAGGATGTTTGCGAAATCGAATCTTGGGGCCAAAATCCCCCTGGAAATGAGCGAGCGCCTCCTCCAAATGGGCGGTTGTTATTCCCGGAGCACCTTCCTCTGCCACTTCCGGCGGGTTCTCCACATAGGTCTCGGTGGCCAGGGGATCATCCTCTACTTTTCCTGCCTCCTTATCCAACTCCTTGACAGTGGCCTCCTCCTGGCCCAGAAGCATCCGCCTGGCGCGAGCCAAAACTGGTTGCATGGACCCCACGAAATGCTCAAACAAGCCGCAACGCCGCCGCAGGGCCCGATATACTTTATCGTCGACGCTATCCTTTAAGAAAAGGTTGACCACCAAAACTTCGGGCAACTTTTGACCAATGCGGTCTATCCGCCCGATCCGCTGTTCCACCTTGCTGGGATTCCAGGGTAGGTCATAGTTGATAATGGCGTTTGCCGCCTGGAGATTAAGACCTTCGCTGGCAGCGTCGGTGCATAGTAGGATACGGATTTCTTCCCCATGCAGCGCCGTGGTTATCTCTGCCTTAGATACAGGGCGCCATAACTTCCCATCGTATGTCTGTCCGCCCTCCCCACTAAAACATCCCAGGCTTTTGCCATAATACGGGACCAAATTATCCCGTAAATATTCCAAGGTATCGAGGTATTCGGTGAACACCAGCACCGACCTGCCTTCGGCACTGAGTTGCCGCAAAACCTCAAAGAAGCGCTCTAATTTGCTGTCCTTTGATAACCGCTGTAATTTTCCTAAGAGATGGTCTACTTCACGAAGTTCTGCTCGGGCTTTATCCCGATCTGTGGGCAGCTCCAAAGAAATCTTCCCCGCCCCTTCCCCCTCTGGCAGATCATCCTGCTCTAAAGCCTCCGGCACGTCGTCTGGGGAAAGATACCAGTCAAATGCTTTATCTTCAGCAATCCGCCGCAGGGCTTTTCCTCGCTTGTTGAGACTCCGTTCCAGGGCCAGGGGCGAACTAATGGCCCGGCGCCGGTATACCGTCATGACGAAGCCCTTACCTGGTTTCTCACTTTCCAGTTGCTGATAGCGCTTCTCAATGTATCTGCCTATCGCCTCATAAACTGCCCGCTCGGCCTGGTCCTGGAAGTCAAACACCAGGTCCTCCACCCGCCTCCTTGGCGGGGTCTCGGTCAATAATCCTATCTCATAATAACCCCTCAGGGTTTTGCGGGTGTTACGGTGCATCCTGCGGGTCAGGGGAGAGCCCTGACGCAGCCAATTGACCACCTCCGACCGTTGCCTCGGCGGCAAAAAAGTTAGCTTACGGACCACTCCCTTGATATCGGAAAGATTCAGGTTCTCCCTTGGAAAAGCTGGGAACTCCGGGTCCACCGCAATCAGTGTTGCCGCCTCCCGGGCCATCTCCAGATCACCATGTCCCTGCCGGATGGCGGCCATAGCAGCATAGTAATCCCGCACCCCGCCAAAGTCCGCCAGCCAGGCCCCACCTTCCCCTAAAATGGCCAGCAGGTCCCAAGGCTCCCAAGGATGGGTCTGCATGGGGGTAGCGCTGAGCAGGAGAAACCCCCGAGCGCGACGCCGTAGCTGCAGCTCCCTGAGCAGCCGTAGCAATAGGGTGGAACTGTTATATTCTCCTTCCTCCTGCTTCCCTCGGCGGGCGGCATGGGCCTCGTCCAGCAGCACCAAGTCCCAAGGTTCTGACTGCAGGATAGTGGCCCGATGATCCTCGGCCCGGGCGGTCTCCCGGCTCATCAGGAGCACATCTTGTTTCAGTGCGACGGCTAGGCCATTAATTTTTTTGCTCTGCCCATCTGGCCAAACCAGGCTATTTATACTTTCCAGCCGCGGCACCAACAGCCCTCCTTTTTCCCGCAACTCTCCCTGCCATTGTTTCAGCAAGCCGGCAGGCACCAGAATCAAGGCCCGCCGCAAGCCCCGCCCTGCCAGCAGCCTTCGCAGAACCAGAATAGCTTCGATGGTTTTCCCCAGGCCCACCTCATCACAGAGGAGGCGCCCCGCGGGCCAGGCCCGGGAGGCTTCGGCTACCACCCGCCGCTGATGGGGCCACTGCTCCACCATGGCGGTGGCATCGCAATTGGGGCCACCATCGGGGAAAAAGGGCGCTTCCACCAGGAAGCCCCAGACCATCGCCGCTTTCTGGCGGGCCAGGGCTTGGGCCGGCTCCATGATAGGCGGCTCCGGCGGCGCAAACTTAATCAACTCTAGGCGTAGAGCCTCTGGTAAGGAAACCGTGTGCACCGCGGCATCCCGGTCCGCCCACAAGGCCTCAAATTTCTGGACATATTCCCGATAGCGCTCCGGATTCTCCCAGGAAGTGGTGATATCCAGGCACTCGAAATTGGCTAATAAGCCCTGGGCCGATTCATTGCCGCTGCCACTAAAGACCACGGCCTGGTCGGCGGCATCGGTGGCCATGCCGAACTTGGCGTGGACGATCCCCGTCCCGAAGCGCATTACCCCCACCCGCACTTCCAGGAAGCCCGCTTTCACCAGCCATCCCAGCATCCCCAGGCGCTGTTTTTCCAGCAGCTCCCGGGGTGGCTTGAAGCGCTTCTTGAGCTGCGTTTCCATCTGGGAGGTGTCCCCGGTCTCCAGGAGCGCCCGCACGTCATCCCGGTTCAATTCTTCATTGACGATGAGGCGCACGGCGGGCCGAGGGGCTTCGGGCCCCAGGGCCAGCAGCCGCTCAATCAGCCGTCCGAACCCCCGGGCTGCGGCGGCCAACACCGAGCTGGAAAAGTAGGCACAGCAGCGATCATAGCGCTGGGCCTCCCCCAGGGCCGGCACATAAAGTTTTTCCAGCAACTCCGGGTCAGGCCCCCACAGCACCATAGGCCAGGAATGCCGGCGCAGGTCGCCGGGGGGCAGACCTGCCGCCGTTGCTGCTTTGGCCGGCTTCTTAGTTGCCCTGGCCATCACTCCTCCCCTTCGTCCTCCTCCCCGGCTTCCAGGTCTTCCTCCTCCGGTTCTTCCTCTGGCAGGCCCTTGAAGAGGGGGAGGCCTTCCGGCGGCGGCGGTTCCTTCCACTCCGGCGGCGTCAGACCAAACATGGGCTCCAGGAGGCTGTGCCAGGCTCGAAATTCGGGGAATTTAGCCCCGGCGGACTGCTTCCCTTTATCAAAGCGCACCGCCTCTGGCGCCGCGGCCACCAGGGCCGCCATGAGGCGGACCACCGGCGAATCCTTGCTCCAGTTCTGCTGGCGCATCAGGGCCTTGGCTGCGCCGATGCCCACGGCCTCACCCCCGGCCTCCAGATAGCGCAGGGCCAGGGCCTGGCAGGCGTCCAGGGTGGTGCGGAAATGGGGATCATTGGGGTGAACCTTCAGGGCCTCTTTCTTGGTTCGTTTCCTGGTTTTCACCACCGTGGGGCCAAAAAGGGTTTCCACTACCTCATCGGGCTCCAGGGCCCGCTCCCGGCGCCGCTCTTTCACCGGGAGCATCTTGATCTTGTCCCCCTCCTTGGTCACCAGTCCCGCAGTGATGAGCTGATCCACATCCATGCCCACCGCGTGCCCCAGAAGTTTAGCTTCATTGAAGCGGAATTCCGCCGCGGCCAGCACGTCCCAACATAGCAGGTAGAACCGGCCTTCCCCCTCCACCCCGTCCAGGCCGGTGGGGGCCAGCTGTTCCAGGCGCCAGGCGCTTACTGCGTCCGCGGCTTCCGTGAGGGCTTGGCTCACCTCCACGGGGAGGCCGGTGTCGGTGCGCACCTGGGCGAAGCGGCTGAAGGCTTCCATAGCCGGGCCGAAGGCTCCCACCAGCTGGTCCACCCGGTTTAGTCCTTCCCCGGACAGACGGGTGGCGGCCTCTCGGGCCCGCTGGCGGATGACCCCCTGCATAGTGCCATCAAAGTAACCGACCACGGCTTCCGAGGAGCGCTTCCGAGCTACCAGGATGACGGTGCTCTGGGCCGCATTCTTGTTGGCCTGGTTGAGGCTATGCTCACTCTCTGTCTTCACCGGCCAGGTGGCGGTGATCATGAAGCCGGCCTCAATCAAGGATGTAAAGAGGGATGCCCAGGCCTCCTGCTTCTTATGGGTGAACATCACCGTGAGCACCCCGTCGTCCCGGAGCACACGGCAGCATTCTCGAAAAACCCGGGTCATCATCTCCTGATAAAAGGCCTGAGCCTGGGCCTTGGCAGCGGCCGCCGCCTTTTTCCCGGCCCCGTACGCCCGGTGGCGGCTCACATTCACCACCGCCTCCTGGTCCTGATCACAGAGATAAGTGGAGAACCACTCGGGCCGCCGGTGCCCCTGGGTGCGCTTCAGCCAGACATAGAAGAAGTCTGCCAATTCGGCGTATTGCACATTGTCGGCATACGGGGGATCCACCACCACCGCGGTGATACTGCCGTCGGCGATCTGGGGGAGGGAGGTGGCAGAGCCGAAATTTATCTCCGCGGGCCAGGCCTGGGGGTGCCGGGGGAGCTTAGCCAAGTTTTCATAGGCCTCCAGGACGTTCTCTATGGCCCAGGCCAGCCCTGCCCCAGCATGGCAAGGGGCCATTTCCGCGAAGGTGGCCTTAAAGGCATAGTCATGCCGGTCCATTTTACCCTTTATAACAGCCCTAGTGTTCTCCCATCTGCTTTGGTAACAGTTATGATTAAGAAACTTATTTAAAACCATTGCTATACGCAGCGTCTTAAGTAATTGAACACAAGCGCCTGACGGTTTCATTTCCCAGGCGCCATTGAGAGAATATTCTCTCCACGACTTCCACGATGTCTGTCAAAGTTTGGAAATATTGATTAT
>Ga0326728_10013408_pt1 | contig 17808 bp, 19 predicted proteins | sample MB3enrmetagenome_FD_207602 | JGI IMG/M metagenome (GOLD analysis project Ga0326728, IMG submission 207602) | Lab enriched peat soil microbial communities from McLean, Ithaca, NY, United States - MB31MN | ecosystem: Environmental > Terrestrial > Soil > Wetlands > Peat | place: USA: New York... | reverse complement strand
AGCACGAACACGGCGACGAAGAGCAGGGCAGGCCCGATGAAGAGCCAGCCCTGCAATTGCCTCGAGCGTTGCGCTCGCATGATCCGCCTCTTTAGAGCGCCAACCCGACGCTCACTCGCTGGCGATATCCTTCATCTTCTGGCGCGCTTCGGCGATCGCGCCGTCGACGTCGCCGTCGAAAATAGCGCGCTGCAACATGTTGATCCAGGGGCTGGAGTCGGAGTTGACCATGTCGGCGAAATGATAGACCCACGGCACGTAGCCGACGCCGATGGCCTTGGCGGTCACGACGACGCGCGGATCGGCGGCGAAATACTTGTTTTCGGCGAGCGCCGGCCGCGACGGCAGGATGTTGTTCTTGGCGAGGCCTTCGAGCTGGGCTTCGTCGGTCAGCTCCCAGGCGATGAAGGCTTTGGCGATCGCGAGATGCTTGGAGCCCTTCGGGATCGCGACGACGTCGCCGCCGACGAACGAGGACACTTCGCCTTCCTTCACGCCTGGCAGGAAGGTCACGCCGAAATTCATGTTCGGCACGTCGTGCTTGAGCTCGGCGAGCAGGAAGCCGCCAGTGCCCTGGATGCCGATCTTACCGGTCTTGAACACAGAGGCGAAGTTCGCGCCGCTGTCGGCCTGGGCGTTCTTCGGGATCAGGCCCTCGTTCCACATCGACTTGAACTGCTCCAGCACCTGCTTGACGCCGTCGCCGGTCAACGCGTCGTCATTGCCGTTGGCGGGCAGGATCTTCGAACCCGCCGCCACCATCATCGGTGAGGTGGTAAAGATGTTGCAGCCGGGGCAGGCGCCCGAGAAATAGAAGCCGTAGATGTCGGGCCCGAGCGCGCGGATCTTCTTCGCGTCCTCATGGATCTCGCCGATCGTGCGCGGCGGCTTGTCCGGGTCGAGGCCCGCCTGTTTGAACAGGTCCTTGTTCCAGACGAGGATCGAGACGTCGGGGGTGAAGCCGGCGCCGTAGAGCTTGCCTTGGTAGGTGGCGATGTCGACGTAGGCCTTTGCGACCGAGGCGAAGTTCGGATCGGCCTTCAGCTCGGCGGTGAGATCTTCGAGGAAGTCGGCCTTCATGAAATCCGGCATGTAGATGAGGTCGAAGGACACCAGGTCGGGAACCTCGTTCGCCTGAACGCCGGTGGCGAGCTTGGTGACCATCTGGGTGTCGGGGATCGTGGTCAGCTCGATCTTGTCGGAGTGGGTCGAATTCCAGAGGTCGACTAGGTGCGCCGCGGCGTTGGTGCCGCTGGCGCGCACCCACATGGTCAAATTGTCGGCGAAAGCGTTCGTCGCCAGCGCGGTCGAGCCGATCAGGAAAGCGGCGAGCGCGGCGCAGGTCGTTCGTATGGTCATGGATTTCCTCCGGGGGTAGATCATTCGGCATCCTCCTCTTCGCAGAAAAGCCTTCACTCCCACGTCCTGCGCTCAAATCGGTTGTGCGCCGCGTTGGGAAAAGCTTTTCCCATTCTCTCTAGTCCCGCCAAGGACCGTTGGCAAGGAGCGCGACAAAAAACGCACATCAACCGAATCCGCCTTCGGCGCCCGCGGCCAGCGCCCTGCAAATGCGCGGGGCGCCTGATCGAGAACTCCTAAAGTCGACGTCGTCTCGACTTCTTGCCGAGCGGCGGAAGTGGCGCATCCGCATCAGGCGTCGTTCAAGAACCTTCCCGCGGCGCAAAATGGCTGATTTCGACTCGGTCGCGCATGTCGCCTTTGGGTCGGTCTCGAGCCGATGGTCGCGACGCTGGCAAAGCTCCGCTCCCGCCGCATCCCGGTCATCGGCACGGAGGATCCGAAAGTCCGCGATCCACCCGACGCCGACGCTCTCAGCCCGGCGCCGTCGGCGCAATCGTCGCCGCTACCGTCCCGCCCTCAGCATCTGCGCCGCCCTTGGGGCGAAATAGGTCAGCACGCCGTCGGCGCCGGCGCGCTTGAACGCGATCAGGCTCTCCATCATCGCCTTGTCGCCGTCGAGCCAGCCGTTTTGCGCCGCCGCCATGATCATCGAATATTCGCCGCTGACCTGATAGGCGAAGGTCGGCGCGCCGAATTCGTCCTTCACCCGCCGGACGATGTCGAGATAGGGCATGCCGGGCTTGACCATCACCATGTCGGCGCCCTCGTCGAGGTCGAGCTCGACCTCGCGCAGCGCCTCGTCGGAATTGGCGGGGTCCATCTGGTAGGTGCGCTTGTCGCCTTTGAGCGCGCCCGCCGAGCCGACCGCGTCGCGGAACGGGCCGTAGAACGCCGAAGCGTACTTCGCCGCGTAGGCCATGATCTGCACGTCGAGGAAGCCTTCCGCGTCGAGCGCCTCGCGGATGGCGCCGACGCGCCCGTCCATCATGTCGGAGGGCGCGATCACGTCGGCGCCGGCGCGCGCCTGGTTCAGCGCCTGGCGCGTCAACGCGGCGACGGTCTCGTCGTTGAGGATTTTTTCGCCCGCCATCAGCCCGTCGTGGCCGTGGCTGGTGTAGGGATCGAGCGCGACGTCGGTGACGAGGCCGAGCTGAGGAAATTCCTTCTTGATCGCGCGGCACGCCCGGCAGACGAGGTTCTGCGGGTTGAACGCCTCGCTGCCCTCGTCGTCCTTGAGGCTCGCCTCGGTGTAAGGGAAGAACGCGATCGCGGGAATTTCCCATTTCACCGCGCGCGCGGCCTCGCGCACCGCTTCGTCGACGGAAAGCCGGTCGACGCCGGGCATCGCGGCGACGGCAACGCGCGTCTTGGCGCCCTCGATCAGGAACAGCGGCCAGATCAGGTCGTCGGTCGTCAGCGCGTTCTCCCTGACCAGCCGGCGCGCCCATTCGCTCTTGCGGTTGCGGCGCGGCCGGCAGGCGAGATCGAGGCGCGGCGCGGCGGCGGGGCGGGCGGTCTTGGGCATGGCTTAAGCTCCTTGCGGCGCGTCCATACACCGGAGGCGCCGGAAATGGCGAGGGGCTAGACGGCGGCGGCCGCCCGAATGTCCTTGATCAAGAGGAAAAGATGACGCGGGTCGGTGGGCGACTCGACGAAACCGAAATGTCGATAGAATGAAGCCGCCGCGTCGTCCTTGGCGTGGACGGCGAGCGCGCGCACGCCGGCGATGTCGGCGACCTGCAAAGTCCGGCCGAGCGCATCGCGCAAGAGGCCGGCGCCCAGCCCGCGACCCTGCCATTCCCGGTGAACGGCCAACCGCGCCAACACCATGAGCGGAATCGGATGGCGCGGCATGCCCTTGACGATGCGCGCCGGCGCGGCGGCGTGCTCCACTTGACCGACGACGAACGTGTAGTAGCCGACGACGGCCGCGGCGCTGAGGGCGACGTAAGTCTGCGAGGAATTCGCTTGTTGCGCTTGCAGCGCGTGGCGAACGAGAAAGCGATCGAGTTCCGGCTGCCCGCAGCCGAAAGCCTCGACCGCATGAGCGCGCGCGAGCTTCTCGATGCGCGGCGCCGGCGTCACGGCTCGGCGTCGAAAACGGAAGGCTCGCGGAACAGACGCTGAAGGCGTGGGACGCGGCGCGGCGGCGCATCGAGCGCGGCGAGAAAGGCCCGCCAACGCTCGGCGTCGAGCGCGAACAGCCGACGATCGGCGAGCCGCTCCTCGGCTTCGCTGAGCGCGGCCTCGGTGACGAATTCGCTGACCGACTTGCTCGCCGCCCTCGCCGCCGCTTGCAAGGTCTGCTTGGCGGTCTTGGTTAGGCGAAGATCGAGCTTTTCCGTTCGGTTCGTGCGCGCGATGGGCATGAACGGAAGGGTAGGGGCGGCGCCCGACATTGTCAAGACAAACTTCGGTCGCGCAGGAACCGCAAGCAGTGGCGCCTGATGCTCGAACGCGACGCGACGGGAGAGGTCGCATTACGGGGTGTTATGACCGGTCGTGGTGGTTGTGGGGGCATCATGCGGCCCCTCTCACAGTGCGCGTTAGAGATGGAAGCCGGATGGCCGAAACCACTTGCGGGTTCGGTTCACGACAGCCCGCCTGCGCGTGGCGCGGGAACGCCCAAGATTGCGAAACGCTCAGGATCGATGGTTTGGTGTAATAACATATGCGTGAGACCCCTGCGCCTGAAATCGCTCAGCGAGCACCCGCATCGCGTCGCTTTTCGCAGTCCCGCCCAACAACTCATTGACCCCCACGCACACCCCAAGGAGAGCGTTGCACGCCTCATCCATGGTGGCCAACCGGTCTTTCGATTTGAACGGCGGCACAACGGACACCGTCAGGTATCGCCCGTCCGCCTCTTGTTCCAAATGAACGTGGCGATTCAGCGCCGTCAACGACGGATGCACGGCGTCCAGCGACAACATCGCATAGGAAAGATACGCCTTCTCCGTCACGCCTTCAGCGGCCGCCCTGTTGACGTTGAGTTTTTTCGGCTTCGAGAACGCGCTGTTGAGCCTTTTGATTTGTGTGCGTATGACCTGTCCATCTGTACCTTCCCTAACATCTGGCGTACTCAATTTTAGAGTCAACTCGCCAAGCGCCACTTTATTTGCCGCTTCGTCGCTGCGCATATCGTTCACAAAATCAGAGCCCCGCTCGCGAATAGCAGCCACCCAAAGAAGATTTTCAAAGCATAAACGTACAAGGGATCGGGACTCTACGATTTGCTCGTCGCGCGCCATAACCATCGCACCCTTGAAATTGGTTATGGTACGACAAAGAAGCGCGAGGCTAACGATCTTGGGATCGCGTGCACCTTCCGCGGTCACTTGAACTGTTGCTGCACCAACGATGTCAATCGCCAAGCCAAGAAGGGATTCCGCAAATTGGAAATCCTGCGTTTCCTCGGGCGTCATTGATCGAGCCTCTAAACCGTCGCAGCGACATTGTAGCTGCGGCCAATCGAGCGCAAGCCCGCATCGACCTACCCTCGCTCACGGGCAAGGCGAACGCCGTTCGCGTCCTCGCCCAGCCCGTGCGGAAAGGTCGGTATACAGCCGATACTCATGTGTTGCCGGGGGCGCTAGACCCTATTGGGCGACCTGTAAGCCTGTTCAGTTCCTCCTCAAGACGGCGACATTTAGCGGGCGTCTTGTGTTCGAGTGGAAGTTTGCACAGCCGCTGCACATCGGCAGAAATCGCATAAATCGTTCTGCCTTCGTAGGTAACCTGAAGGCCGCATTCGGGGCACGTGATCTCCATAGCTAATCTCCGCTGCCCATCGACGCCGCTTGAGTCGTGCGTCAGGCTGGATCGGGGCACATCATCACCAGCGTAGCAATGCACTTGACGCGCCGCGCGGATGCTATGTCCTCATCAACTGAACTGAATAAATAACTGCCGCGCCGATGAGCGCGCCGAAAACGGCCAATATCCCCACGGCACACCAGTACAATATATCGGCGGTTAAATCGGAAAATGTCGCGACACCCAGCGTCGCCCACTCATATTGATACCCGTACTTCCTAACAGTGTATAATCCAAACACAAACCCGAAGATCAAACCGATTCCGGCGCAGAGAAGCAACGCAACTTGATGCTCGCGTTTCCATTCGAGCGGATTCATGGCGGCAACCTCGAAATCCTTGACCTGCTGACGTTATAGAATCGCGCGATTTCGCTAAGCGACTCTTCGCCCGCGTTCACGTGTTTGATCGCCTCGCGCCGCTGATGATGCGTCAAAGCCGGCTTGCGGCCAAGCTTCACGCCGTTCGCGACGACGCGCGCGCGGTCTTCGCCTTCGCCGGCGCGATCGAGACTTTCAATCCCAGCGCCTTGGCGACCTTGGAAATCGTCGCGAAGCTGGGATTGCCGTCGCGGGCGAGGGCGCGCGACAGTCCGGCGCGGGTCATGCCCGTTTCGCGCGCCAACTGACTCAAATTGCGCGCTCGGGCGATCGCGCCGAGCGCGTGCGCGATGAGGGCGGGATCGTCGCCCTCGGCGCACTCGGCCAAGTAGGCCGCCATGTCCTCCTCGCTGAGGAGATAGTCGGCCGGGTCGAAACGCGTGAGATTGACGCTCATGAATCTTTCTCCAACAGCGCGGCGAGAGCCTTGGCGGCCCGGATGTCTCGTTGTTGCGTTCTCTTCGACCCGCCGCCGAGCAGGATCGCGACATAGAGCCCGCGCCGGACGAAATAGACGCGATAGCCCGGGCCGAAGTGAATGCGCAATTCGCTGACGCGTCTCCCACCGGCTCGACGTCGCCCGGATTGCCTTGCGCCAAGCGAGCGACGCGCCCGAGAATCTTTATCCGCGCCTCGCGATCTCGCAATGCGCCGAGCCATTTCGCGAACGCGTCGGATTGTTGAATCTCGAGCATTGACGTATGTATACCGCAGTATACGCTTGCGTCAAGCGCGCCGCGCGGCGGCCCGCCCGTCCGACACGTGGGTTTCGGCTTGTCGGAGGATTGGCTGCGCCGGCGACGAAAGCAACTCGTGCGCCGAGGCGACGAGGGGCGGGCGCTCGCGTCTTCAAGTCCCGTTTCCGACACAATATGACAGTAACGTGCTCCCGGGCTATACGTCGGTTCCCGCCATGCGTCGGCCGCTATCGACGAGGCGTGCGCGGCGCCGCGCCGGGGCGCGTCGAGACCAACGGGCAGCGGCGGCTTTTCGATGACGAACGGAGACGGGCGCGAAGTCATGCGAACGACGCCGGCGATCTTCGTCGCGACGCTGCTGGCCGCCTTCGCCGCCTCCGGCGCGCGGGCGCAGGACGCGACGCCGCCCGACTCGCCGTTTCGCGCGCTGATGAAAGGCGCCGGGATTGTCACCGACCCCGACGAGCCTCCCGATTTCGTGGTGCGGTCGCGCCCCGCGCAGCCGCAGCAATCGATCCCGGCGTTCGCGACGCCCGACGAGCCGCCGGGGAAGGTCAAGACAGCCAAGGAATTGGAAGAACTGGACAGCGATCTCACCGCCGTGGGCAAGCGCCACGACGCTTTGCGCGCCGCCTATCCGTCCTCCGCCAAGGCCGTCGCCGAGGCCGCCGCGGCGAAAAAGGACAAATCGAAGACCAAGCGGGCCGCCGGCGGCCTCTTGCCGGCGCTTTAGGTTTGCGGCGCGCTCGTCGGCGATGCTAACAATGGCGACGCCCCGGCGCCGTCGGCGCCGGCGTTCACGGGAAGGAGAATTTTCGCGATGTCCGAATTCCACCGCGTGCGGCGCCTGCCGCCTTACGTCTTCGAGCAGGTCAATCAGCTCAAGGCCAAGGCCCGCGCCGCCGGGGCGGACATCATCGACCTCGGCATGGGCAACCCGGACCTGCCGGCGCCCAAGCATATCATTGACAAGCTGGTCGAGACGGTCGGCAAGCCGCGCACCGACCGCTATTCGGCCTCCAGGGGCATCCCGGGCTTGCGGCGCGCGCAGGCGGCCTATTACGCGCGGCGATTCGGCGTCAAGCTCAATGCCGATACCCAGGTCGTGGTGACGCTCGGCTCGAAGGAGGGCTTCGCCAACATGGCGCAGGCGATCACCGCGCCCGGTGACGTGGTGCTCGGTCCCAATCCCTCCTATCCCATTCACGCCTTCGGCTTCCTGATGGCCGGCGGCGTGATCCGCTCGGTGCCCGCCGAGCCGACGCCGGACTACTTCGTCGCGTTGGAGCGGGCGCTGATCCATTCCATCCCCAAGCCGATCGCGGTGGTCGTCTGCTATCCCTCCAATCCGACCGCGATGGTCGCCTCGCTCGACTTCTACAAGGACCTCGTTCTGTTCGCCAAGCGGCACGAGATCTTCGTTCTCTCCGATCTCGCCTACGCCGAAGTCTATTTCGACGACGAGCCGCCGCCCTCGCTGCTGCAGGCGCCGGGCGCCGTCGACGTCGCGGTCGAGTTCACCTCGATGTCGAAGACCTTCTCGATGCCCGGCTGGCGCATCGGGTTCGCGGTCGGCAACGAGCGCCTGATCGCCGCGCTGGCGCGGGTCAAATCCTATCTCGACTACGGCGCCTTTACGCCGATCCAGGTGGCCGCCGCGGCGGCGCTGAACGGCCCCGACGATTGCATCAAGGAGATGCGCGCCACTTACAAGCGCCGGCGGGACGTGCTGGTGGAGAGTTTTTCCGCCGCCGGCTGGGCGATCGATCCGCCGCGCGCCTCGATGTTCGCCTGGACCCGGGTGCCGGAAAAATTCCATCATCTGGGCAGCCTCGAATTCTCGAGACTGCTGATCGAAAAGGCCGACGTCGCGGTCTCGCCGGGCATCGGCTTCGGCGAACACGGCGACGACTTTGTGCGCCTGGCGCTGGTCGAGAACGAGCAGCGCATCCGCCAGGCCGCGCGCGGCGTCAAGCGCTTCTTCGAGACCGCCGACGCGACGCTGCATAACGTGGTGAAGCTGAAGCAGCCGGCGTGAGCGGGGCCAGGACAATCGTCTTGTCGCCGGAAGCGGCGCGGGAGTTCGACGCCCTGGATTCGACGGTGCGGTAGAGGGTCGAGAAGGCGCTCGATCAACTTGCTCTCGATCCGCTTGCCCTTCGAAACCAGATTAAGCGCTTGAAGGGCGACGCGGCGATGCGCTTGCGCGTCGGGGATTGGCGCATCATATTTGACGTTCACCTCGGCGAGATCATCGTTTTGGCCATCGCCCATCGAAGAGAAGTTTATCGATCGGAGTCGTGAGATGAACAAGACGGTTCAGATCATCGTGACGCCATCGGGCGAGCGACTCGCCGTGCTGCCCGAGGAGGACTATCTCCTGCTTCTGGCCGGCAGCGAAGACGACGAGGGGGAGCCGAAGCCGGAATTCCTCGAAGAATTGCGTCGGCGTCGCCAGGAGATCGCTGAGAAAGGCGAGGTCGTTACGTTGGACACGTTGCGCGGGCGGCGGAGCTGAGGGGGCGCGACCAGAGCTATCCCGGGGGCCGCGTCGCACGAATCTTCGAAGCAGCTGCCAAGAAAAAGAGTGGACGGTTTGGCGCCGCTGGAGGCTTGCTTAACGGAAATAATTCGATGGCCGACGAGCTTCCGAATTCCGTTCGCTACGTCAAGAATGGCGAACGCGGCAATTGGTGGGAGGCCGCGAAGGCGAACGGACAAATTCATGCGGGATGGCGGAACATCCCGGATGCTCTTTTACGAGCCGGCGACCTAGCAGCCATCGAGCCTTTGGTACGTGCGGAGTTCGGCGCCAAGCGCGGCGCGGCTCAAGACTGCAAAGCGTTGCGCACCCTGCTCGACCATCCTAGCCAGCATGTCTGGGTCACATTCCAGGACGGATGTATGTGATGGTGCACGGTCAAGGATGGGGTCGAGATAAATCCGAATGGCTCAACCAAGGAGCGCGGACATTTCTGGCTGACCTGCGCATCGCCGTGGAGCAATCGCTCTATTGATGGCATGCGGCGCCTCGTGACTTCGGAACTTCCTGGCAATGTCACCACGGTAGAGGGATTTCGGGCGACCGTTTGTGAGCCCCGCGCCGGCAGAGAGATTCTTCGCGTCATTCGGAACGAGGAAGATGCGGACGCCCGCGCCGCGACGCTTGCGCGTCAAGCGTACGTTGACGCCGTCGCCAGGCTCGTCGCTCGGCTCGGCGACAAGGGTAAGGATTTTGAACTGCTGGTCGACCTGATCTTGGCGCGCAGCGGCTGGGCTCGAAGGGCGAAGCTCGGCAGCGTGAAGGAAGGAATCGACATCGAAGTCGAGAACGCCTCCGCAGAGGAGATTGCGTTCGTCCAAATCAAGAGTTCGGCCACCCAAGAAGTTCTCGATGACTATGTCGCAAGGTTCAATAGCCGGCGCGGCGTCTATCACCGCATGATTTTCGCCGTCCATTCGCCGGATGGAAACCTCACACCGCCAACCGGCGAACCAGTGCAGGTTTGGACCGGGAAAAAGATCGCCGACCTGGTCGTAAAGTTGGGGTTGGGAGACTGGGTTGCGAAACGCTTTTAGGGCAAAGCTGAAGAGGGCAGCGCGAGGAAGGGGCGATTCAGGCGAGGTCGAGTTCGTCGAGCCGCAACGCGAGTTCCCTCGGCGCGAATCGCGGGGCGAGAGGATCACTTGCGTCGAAGTCCTGCGTCGAGCGATAGCCTTCGGGTGAGGGATCGGCGAAGACGCGCGCCGTGAGGCGGGCGGCATCGATCGCCCACAGTTCGCGCACACCGAAGCTCGCATAGAGCGTAGCCTTGCGCCCCATGTCGTAGCGCAAGGACGAATCGGCGCTCTCGACCACCAGCAGCGCGTTCGCGCCGGCGATTTCCTTTAGGCCGGTCGCGCGGGGGTAGATGACGGCGTCAGACTCGAGATACGTGTCTTCGCTGAGCCGGAACGTCGTCGCTACAGCAAGCCCGCAGTCGTCATGCGGCAGCCGATACCAGCGGTCCGCGAGCGCGATCTTGACGGCCTCGTGCTCAAGGCCTTTCGGCGACATCGGAACCAACTCCCCCCCCGATGAGTTCGACGCGCTCGTCCTCGTCCATCACGCCGGCCGCGACCATCGCCTCGACCTCATCGACGGTGAAACGGCGGCGCGGCAAGCCTTCGGCGGCGCTGGTGACGCGGGAAGCGAAGGGGACGTTCATGTCGGCGTTTTCCAACAAACAGGGCTCGTCGGCCGCGACTTCGATCACCCCGTAGTCTATCACAGACGCCGCGGCGCGTCCGCATGAAGATCGCCTCGCTCGGCGGTCGCGCTCTCCAAGAAGGTGTGGACCGTGCCGCGCGCCATCGACCATCTCGTCATCCCCGCGCGCGATCTCGCCGCGCAGGCCGAGCTCTATCGCCGCCTCGGCTTTCAGGTCGGGGCGCGCAACCGCCATCCCTGGGGCACGGAGAACCATATCGTCCAGTTCGACGGCGCGTTTCTCGAACTGATCGGGCTCGGGGAGGGTTTCGTGGAGCCGGCGCCCGAGCCCGGCGTCTTTTCCTTCGCCGGCTTCGTCGCCTCGTTTCTGGAGCGGCGCGAGGGGCTGGCGATGCTGGCCCTGCGCTCGCACGACGCGGAGGCGGACCGTCGGCGCTTCAAGGCCAACGGCCTCGGCGACTTTTCCCGCTTCGATTTCGCCCGGAAGGCGCGCCGCGCCGACGGCGGGGAGGCCGACGTCGCGTTCTTGCTCGCCTTCGCGGCTTGTCCCGCGCTGCCCGAGGCCGGCTTCTTCGTCTGCCAGCAGCGCTTCCCCGAGAATTTCTGGAGCCGCGCCGCGCAGGTCCATCCCAATGGCGCGAGGGGGATCGCCGGGGTCGCGATCGCGCACGAAAACCCGCGCGAGGCCGCCGAGTTCCTCAGCCGGTTCGTCGACGCCGGCGCCGCGCGGCGCGATGGCGAGGGGTTCGTCGTCGAAGCCGACGGCGCGTCGATCGAATGCCGGCCGCGCGCCGCGCTCGCCGAACGCTACGGCGCCTCGGCCTTTCGCAGGGACGGTTCGCCGATCGCGCTGGCGCGCGTCGCGGTCGCCGACGTCGCGGCGACGCGGGCGCTTTTCGAGGCGGGCGGCGTCGCCTTTGGCGATCGCGCCGGCGCGCTCGTCGTCGGCGCCGACGCAGCGATGGGAGCGGCGCTCGTCTTCGAGCCGATCGCGCGAGCCTCGCGACTCCGCCGCCCGGCGCGCGTGTAAGGTTAAAAAAGGATTGACGTTGCGCGCGCCATTCGAATCGCCAATGGTCCCCGCTCCCCTGGAGCGACGACGATGGATTACTTAGCGCAATGGTCCGAGCCGTTCCCCGGCGAAGCGTCTGAGCGCGAGCGGCGGGTGGCGCGGCGCCTGAGCGCGGCGCCCTTTCTCGCCGAGCCGCTGCGCCGAATCGGCTACGATTCTTCCGAAGGCTGGGCGTGGGACAATTACCGAGCCGCCGTTCTGGCGTTGGCGCAGGCCTGCCGCCGGAGCGGGCGCCGCGACGACGCTCCGGCGCGCGTGCTCGAAATCGGCGGCGGGCGCGGCCCCTTGCTGTCCCCCGCCGAAGCGAAGGCGGCGGGCGTCGCGCTCACCGTCAACGACATCGACGCGCGCGAACTGTCGCTGGCGCCGGACGCGTTCGACAAGGCGCAGTTCGACGTCGCCGGCGACATCGATCCCGCCTGGGAGGGGCGTTTCGACCTGATCATTTCGCGCATGGTTTTCGAGCATGTGGGCAACGCGCCGCGCGCCTGGGCCAATATGCGCGCCCTGCTGGCGCCGGGCGGCGTCGCGTTGGCGTTTCACCCGACGCTCTACGCGCCGCCGTTCGTCATCAACGCGCTGCTGCCGGAGGGCGTCGCCGCCCGCGCGTTGCGGTTCTTCTTCCCCGTCCGCCATGACGCGGGCTATCCGAAGTTTTCGACGCGATACGAGATGTGCTTCAGCGACCCGGCGAAGATCGAGCCGATCCTGAGGCGATGCGGCTATTCGGAGATTCTCGTCGCGCCGTTTTGGCGGCACGGCTATTTTCGCCATATCCCGCTGCTTCGCGAAGTCGACGCGGCGCTGCAGCACTTGGCCGAGAAGCGCGACTGGCGCGCGCTTTCCACCTACGCCTACACGCTCGCCCGGCGCTGACGCGGACGGGCGCCGGCGCGCGCAACCGCGACGTCGCGGGGCGTCGTCGAGGCCGCCGACGCAATAGGCGCTACGCTCGTCTTTGAGCCGTCGCCGTCGAATTGACGCCCGCCGCGCGAGAACGAGCGGCGTCATTCGCGGGGTCTGCGGCCGTCGAAAGGCGATCCGTCGCTTCGCGCGCCGTCCCGGTCGAAAGGCGGCGAGCCCGCCATTTTTGCCGCGCCGCTTCGAGGCCCCAGACGGCGCCCAGCATCAGAAAGACATGTCGCCAGTGGTCGACGTCGATTTGGAACGCCTGCAGGAAGAAAGCCATCAGGGCAGGAAAATAGACCTGCGCCAAGCGCTGATAAGGCGAGCGCTTGAACATCAGCCGCAGGCCGATGAACGTCGTGATCCCGACGATCAGGACGAACAGCAGGCCGCCCACCCATCCGCCGTTGGCGAAGGCGCCGATATAGGAATTGTGCGGCTCGAGGTTGAAGACCAGCCGGAAACGAAGCGGGCCGAAGCCGCCGAAACGATCGAGCAACATCGGCAGCGAGCGAATCTGGTTGCCGAAGCGGCCCGTCTCGCCCGCGTCGTAATCCTGCGCAAGCGCCGCCCGTTGGAGGAAGAATTCGCGCGTCTCGTCGAACGAGAGCAGCGCCGCCACGACGACGACCATGAGCATCGCCGCGACGATCGCGAAGACGGCGATCCGCCGCTTGCCCCTGGCCGACTCGGATGTCGCGTACGCCGCTGCGATCATGAAGATTATCGAGAAGATCGCCGCGCCCCAGGAACCGCGCGAAAACGACAGAAACGCGCCGGCGACGATGACCGTCAGCATCGCCGCGGTCAAGGCGACGTTGCGCGCGCGCGCCAGAAGGAGGTTCTGCGTCAGGTACACGGCGCCGAGAATGACGAAGGAGCCGAGGACGTTGGGGTCCTTGAAGGTGCCGGACGCGCGGCCGTAGCGCGAGAACGTCTCGCCGAGCCCGGCTAGGTCGAAGTAGCCGACGACGCCGCACACCGCGGCGACAAAGGCGCCGACCGTGTAGGCCTTGAGAATGAGTTCCGCTCGCTCCTCCGTGCGCTCGCCGACATAGAGCGCGAAGAAGAGACCGGTCAGCGTCAGATAGGCGGTCTGGTATTGATAAAGGGCGGCGTCGGCGTCGCTCCAGTAGGGAACCAGGGCGAAGAAGCCGACAATGGCTTCGAGAATCAGCAGGAAGTAAAAGGGCAAGAAGCTCTTGTGCATCGTGAAGCCGCCCAAGAACCAAAGCGGGATCGCGACGAAGGAAGCGAAATCGTAGGGCGAGGGCTCGATCAGCGCGATCGCGCCGCAGGCGACGAACACCCAGACGGCCGCGTTGACGACCGACTCGTAGCGGATTGACAGCGTTGACGCGCGCCCCCCCGCTGCGCCGGACATTCTCGGCCCTGGCCGCGGTCCGTCGGCCGATCCCGCCAGCGACATGTCGTCGAGTCCCGCGCGTGAAAATCGTGCGTCACAGGTAGGGCCAACTTGGTTAACACAACGTCACCGATTTATGGCTCGGGGTCGCTCTCCGCGGCCGAACTCGAGGTTTCGGGCGCGCGCTTTACTCGAGATTAATCGGGGGCGGCCTAGCGTCGGCGGGATAAGTCTCTTCCCGCCGCAGGGCCTCGTTCGCACGTGCAAGAACCCCTTACCGTCGTCATCTGCGTCGATCACGCCTCGGTGACCGGGGGACAGGCGAAGGTCGCGATCGAGAGCGCGATCGGCCTGAGGCGAGGCGGCGCGCGCCCCATTCTGTTCGCCGCGGCGGCGCCGATCGACCCGCGACTCGGCGAGGAGGGGGTCGAAGTCGTCTGCCTCGATCAGCATGATCTCCTTGGCAATCCGTCCCGCGCCGCCGCCGCCTGGCAAGGGCTGTGGAACAGCCAGGCGGCGTCGGCGTTGAAGGCGTTGCTGGCGCGCATGCCCCGCGAGCGGACGATCGTGCACGTGCACGGATGGGCGAAAGCGCTGTCGCCTTCCATCGTCGTTCCCATACGCGCCTCGGCTCTGCCGGCGCTCTATACGATCCACGAATATTTCCTCTTTTGCCCTAACGGCGGCTTTTACAACTATCAGAGCAACGCCGTCTGCAAGCTGAAGCCCATGTCGTTGCAGTGCCTCGCCACTCATTGCGACTCGCGAAACTATCCGCGCAAGGCGTGGCGATTCGCCCGGTTGTTCGCGGCGCAAAGGTTCATGCGGGCGCCGAGCGCGTTTTCCGATTACGTCTGCATCTCCGACTGTCAGGCCGAGATCGTCGCGCCCTATCTTCCGCGCGGCGCGACCGTCCATCGTCTGTCAAACCCGATCGAGGCGTCCGATCGCGGGCCCAAGCCGAACCCATCTTCGGGCGCGTTCGTCTTCGTCGGTCGCCTGTCTCCGGAAAAGGGCGCTTCGCTTTTCGCCGCGGCCGCGGCGCGCGCAGGGGTCGCGCCGACATTCGTCGGCGACGGGCCGATCGCGAACGAACTGCGCGCCAAATATCCGCAGGCCCGCTTTCTCGGCTGGTTGCCGCCCGAAGAGGCGCGCGAAGAAATGCGGGCGGCCCGTGCGCTGGTGTTTCCTTCGCTGTGGTACGAGGGGCAGCCCTTGACGGTGTTGGAGGCCAAGGCCATGGGCACGCCGGTCGTCGTCTCCAACGTTTGCGCCGGCCGCGAGGAGATCGAGGACGGCGTCAGCGGGCTTTGGTTCAGGAGCGCCGACGCCGACGCGCTCGCCCGCGCGCTCGAGCGTCTCAAGGACGACCGTCTCGTCGCCGCGATGTCGAACGCCGCCTACGAGAGCTATTGGCGAAAGCCGCCGACGCTCGAAGCGCATGTCGCAGGCTTGACGGCGATTTACCAGGGCATGCTCGACTCGCGGTTCGCCGCGGCTCGCGGCGCTCGACCCGCCTTGCCGTGACGTCCGGGCGGGCCGCGGGGCCCGATGTAAGCCGCCCTTAACGTCCGACGGCTTAAGAGGGAGGCGAGAGTCTCGTTCCGAGGCCGTCCGCAGATGGTGTTCGCCGTCGTCTTCTTCGTCAACTCCGCCGCCAATTTCGCGTTCGGAATCGTGCTCAGCGCCTTGCTCGGCCCGGCCGAATTCGGCCGCTATGCGACGATCGCCCTGGCGGCCAACACCTTGGCCGGCGCCGTGTTCGACTGGCTGCGCCATTCCTCGCTGCGATTTTCCGGCGACGACCAGGGGCGGGTGCGCATCGCCTCGAGCCTCGAGGCGGGCTATCTCGGCGTGATGGCGTTGCTCTGCCTCGCCGTCGGGGCGGCGGCGCTGACCGGCGTGACGTTCGGAGTCACGCTGACGGCGTTGGCGCTGACGGCGCTGTTGGCCGTGGCGCTGAACCGGGTCGATTTCGCCGGCGCGCAATTTCGCGCCCGCGACCAGGAGCGCGCCTTCTCGGCGCTCTATGGGCTGCGCCAGCTCCTCGGGTTCACCTTCGTCGTCGCCGTCGCCTACTACAGCCGCGACTCCGCGCTGACGCTCGCCGCGCTCGCCGCCGCGAATCTGGCGGCCGGAGTGGCGCTCAGCGCGCCGATGCGTACGCCGGGGGCTCGACTGCGCCGGGCCAGTGGCCGCAAACTGGTGGAATTCTTGGTCTACGCCAAGCCGATCGTCGCCTCTCTCGTCATCTACCAGTTGATCGCGCTGATCAATCGGCAGGTCGCGCTGGATCGTCTGGGCGCGGTCGAGACGGGCCAACTGTCGCTCGCCACCGATCTCGGCCAACGCCTCTTTCTGGCGATCAATGCGCTTCCCGAATTGCTGCTCTTCCAGTACGCGTTGCAGCGCCAGCGCAGCGAGGGGCTGGCGGCGGCGGAGCGGCAGATCGGCGTCAATGTCGTGCTCGTCTTTGCATTGCTCGCGCCGCTGACCGCCGGCTACGTCGTCATGGCGCCGACCTTCGAGGCGCTGTTGGTGCCGACGGCCTATCGCGGCGAATTCGGGCGTCTCACGATCGAACTGGCGCCGGGCTTTCTCGCTTTCTGCGCGATCTCTTCCGGCCTCAACCCGGTCTTCCAGCTCGCCCGGCGCACCTGGCCGGTGACGATCGCGGCTCTGAGCGCGTTGGCGGTCGATTTGGCGCTGCTGCAATTCGGCGACGCGTCGCGCAGCGTCGACGCGCTCGCTCGCGCCTCCTCGATCAGCCTCGGCGTCGGGTTCCTCGTCGGCGCCGCGCTCGCGTTCGGCAACGCGGGCGTGCGACCGCGATTGCGCGACATCGCGATCATCGTGGCGGCGACGATGGTCATGGCGTTCCTGGTTCGGCCGCTCAACGGCGTGGGGTCGCACGCGCTGGCCGCTGCGCTGGCGCTGATCGTCGGCGGCTTCGTCTATGGCGGGGCGATGCTGCTGTTCGACGTGGCGGGTCTGCGCGGGCTGGCGGCGGAGCGGCTGCGCGCGCCGCGTCGCGCCTGGGTCGCGCGGCTTGGCCCGCATTCCTGAAACGTCCGTCCCGCGACGCGCGGCCCGCCGTCAGAACGCGTTCTGGGTCTTGAACAGCGACGCCGGCGTGGCGGCGAGGATGTAGAGATCGAGCAGGATCGACCAATTCTCGATGTAATAGAGATCGTGCTCGACGCGCTGCTGGATCTTCTCGGGCGTGTCGGTTTCGCCGCGCCAGCCGTTGATCTGCGCCCAACCGGTGATGCCCGGCTTGACGCGATGGCGGGCGAAATAGCCGTCGACGACTTCGTCGTAGTGGCGGTTGGCCGCCTTGGCGTGAATGGCGTGCGGGCGCGGGCCGACCAGCGAAAGGTCGCCCTTGAAGACGACGTTGAACAATTGCGGCAGTTCGTCGAGCGAGGCCTTGCGGATGAAGCGGCCGACGCGGGTGACGCGCGGGTCGTCGCGCGTGACCAGCTTGGCGGCGGCGGCGTCGAGCTGGTCGACGTACATCGAGCGGAACTTGTAGACTTCGATCAGCTCGTTGTTGAAGCCGTAGCGCTTCTGCCTGAACAAGATCGGCCCGGGCGAATCGAGCTTGATGGCGAGCGCGGTCAACGCCAGCGCCGGCGACAGCGCAATCAAGGCGAGCGCTCCCACGATCCTGTCGAACCCCGCCTTGATGATGATGTCCCAGTCGGCGATCGGCTTGTCGAACAGATCGAGCACCGGCACCTGGCCGACGTAGGAATAGGAGCGCGGCCGGAAGCGCAGACGGTTGGCGTGCGCCGCCAGGCGGATGTCGATCGGCAGCACCCACAGCTTGCGCAGCATCTGCAGAATGCGCTCTTCGGCGGTGATCGGCAGCGCGAAGATCACCAGATCGACGCGCGTCGAGCGCGCGAACTCGACGAGATCGTCGACGTTTCCGAGCTTGGGATAACCCTCGACCGTGTCGGGCGAGCGATCGTCGCCGCGGTCGTCGAAGACGCC